>Ga0302326_10000185_pt1 | contig 182263 bp, 177 predicted proteins | sample Palsa_T0_3_FD_202264 | JGI IMG/M metagenome (GOLD analysis project Ga0302326, IMG submission 202264) | Peat permafrost microbial communities from Stordalen Mire near Abisko, Sweden - Palsa_T0_3 | ecosystem: Environmental > Terrestrial > Soil > Palsa > Peat permafrost | place: Sweden: Abisko...
CTGCCCAGGGCTCGTCCGATATCGCTTAATGACTCCCCGGCCTTCCACCGGTCCCACAGTTCCCGATGCTGCTGCGGGCTCAACCCGATCCGACCTCGTTGCTCCATTTGCATCACCTCCATCACGACTGCCCGTTAGATGGTGTTGCATCGACCCATTGAGAGCGCCTGGCTTAGCTTTGTCTCTAGTCGACCAAACCCGGTGGAAATTACCGACTGAATATCGTCGCCCCATCTCGCGAAGAAGCTTGCCTGTTCGGCCTCTGACATCGGGATTTGAAGATATTGGAAGCGGGCGGCTAGACCGTCCGGCATGTCCAGCGCGAGTCGAATGCGCTCTCTGTCATAAATATCGCAGTCCATCAGCCCTGCCCCAATTGCGAGCGCTCGAAGTTCGTCACGTTCGTTGATCGTAAGTCGCACGTTTGTGAAAAATGTGAAAACTTTCGGTTTTGGCGTCGCTGCGGCCACCTTTTGAAGGTCAGTTTTGAATTTTCTTCTTGTAGACGTCTTGTTCGACGCGGAGTCACTGGCAGAATTGACGAAGCCTACCGCGCCAAATACGGCGTGCTCAAATTGAAATTTGGCATCAATGTCGCGCCCGCCATCTGGGCCGCCCTGGGGATGCCTAGGTCTGATTTCCGAATATCTCTTATCGGTGGCCAGAACCGCCAAGCACATTCTCTCTTGCGACTGCTGGTTTGTGTCCAGATACGATTTCAGGCGCTCGTCAGTCGTTGGGCCCATTGGCATCTAGATTCTCTGAATTGTGGCGAAAGGTTATCTGTCGCGTTTGGAGCTTCGGCGGCGGATCATAGCAAAATTGGGAAGAGCGCGGGGACGTAAAACACATTTCCAGTCGCACTTGCCGGGTATGGATTGCTGATCCCGTGCTGCGCGAACGAGCGGAAATAGATGAGCTGTCACTATATCCAACCCCAGCACATGACTCCGGCACCCGATTACTCCGCCACCTCCAACGCCCGCCTCACCGCGTTCGGCTCTTTCGCGATGATCGTCAGCAACACGCGCGCGGGGCCGTGGGGGCGGCGGCGGCCTTGTTCCCATTGGCGCACGGACGCGGCGGTGAAGCCGAAGCGGGCCGCAAATTCCGGCTGCGACAGCTTCAGTTTCTCCCGGATTGCGCGCACATCGACTTCGGCGGGCGGGACGGCGCGCACGCGCGTCTCATTCCAGGCGCGATCGGAGAGTGGGCTCGTGCCGTCCTGCCGCGCGTGGCGCGCAATGTCGGCGTCGGTGGTCGCATCGACTTTGGACCAGTCAATCTTCGTCGCCTCGTTCGCGGAGGCGTCGCGTTTCGCGCCCATTGGCTTTGCGGAACGAGATGATGCGGATGGCGTCTCCCCGCCGCGTGAATGTCGCCAAGAAGATGCGGCCTTCGATTTCGCCGCGCGTGCCGGTGCGGATTTCGCCATAGTCTTTTCTCTTGTCTTCCCATTCAAGCCGGACGCCGTCGAACATTCGCGCGGCGGCTGCAAACGGCAATCCCCGTTCGCGGGCATTCTTCGCGCTCTTGATGGGATCGAATTCGAAGCGCATGACCGCGTCACGGTCTCCGTACTACGTCAGTGACACATGTGTCAACGACTTATGGGCCCTGTCGTTCGCACGCACCCGCACGTCGCGCGACGGACTTGACTATAACGCTGTTGGCCATAGAATAGAACAAATCATGAACCGAGGCAAACAAGAGATGGTGTCGGCTTTCGCGGAACGGGATTCGATGCGTTCGCGCCGCGGTAGGGCCGCTTCCAGGACGTGTGGATAACAGGCGGATAACAGGTGGAATAACAGGGGACGTAACAGGAGTAATAACAGGCCGATAACAGGACCCGCTCGCCCCTGTTCCACCTAAAAAAGTCCCCGGTCTGGCTGGTTTTTTTGAAGCAATAACAGGGTGAGATTTTTTTGACGCGAGAACGCAATCGTCCGAACCCAATTCCCGTCGTCTCTGGGACGACGCGATGGCGTGGGGCACCGATATGAGTCACAGCGCACAGATATGGGCTTCGCAGCCGCTCGGCATGCGCGCGTGCGTAAGACGGGCAGCGAAGAGTGGTCTGCGGATAACAGGCAAAGAACAGGCAGAATATCAGGCTGGGAACAGGCGGGGTAACAGGCCGATAACACGATATTATGGCGCAAACGCCCCAAGAAAATCGAGCCCGCCGCGCCTAGATTCGGTGCATGAGCGAATCCATTCCCCATGTCGTTTCGGCGATTAAGGCCAAGCGGGTCGAAATAGCCGCCCAAGTCCAAGACGCTGAACGCAAGCTGGCGAAGCTCCGGGCCGCGCTGGCGAACCTGGATGCGGCTGCGGTGCTTCTGATACCCGGCCATCCCGAGGGCATCCCGACGCGCCAGCGGTATCAGCCGTCCCGCTACTTCTCCAAGAACGAGTTGCCCCGGCTTGTCCTAGAAGCCCTGCGGAAGGCTCCCGGACCGCTCCTAACCGACGATATCGCCCGCTATGCCATGCACGCGAACGGCATCACGCCAGCCGCCAAGGAGTCCGTGATTAAGCCGGTCATCGCGGCGCTGCGGATTCTGGTTAGGCGCGGGACCGTGACAAAGACGGGGGTCGGGCCAGCCTCGCGCTGGTCGATCGGAGGCCTCTAGGCTGTCCATTTTCCTTGACGGGAACCCAGCCGGACTGGTGAACTGGCAGTCGCACGGCGTCGGTTCCACAACCAAGTCCCGGAATCTGACACTTCACGTCATCGTTAAGGGGGCAACGCTGTGTGGGGATGGATACGGCCAGCGATCACGCGGCTGGTTGCCTATCTAGCCGGAATCCAAGCTCTTTGCTGGGGTTTTGGGCTTTTCGACGAATGCACGGCTTGTGTAAAAGACCACCGCGAATGGGCGATTCCGCTCCTTCCGGGTTATTTTGCAGCGTCAGCCATAATTTACGACCGTAGGCGTTCTATATTACAGAAACAGGTCCGAGCGCGCTTTCAAGACGCGCCTAGACGAAGGCTCGACAGATGACAACGGCAGGATGGATCATTCTTATCATGGCAGGGATTGCGGTCGCGCACCCCTTGGTCATGCGCGCCCTGATGGAAGCCGCCCAGCCAACTCGGCTTGAGTTGGCTGACCTTGCTTCCGAACTCGTGCTCCGGGACGACATTCCAGAGCGCCACAAAAAAATCATCAGCTCGATTGTTGACGATGCATTCGAGTGGAAATTCATGATTTTTGCGTTCTGCGTTACACCGGGATTCGCAATCATGCGGCTCCGGCGTCGTTCGCTGCCCGACCCGTTCGAAGACATCACGGGCGCAGAAGCAAGACAGAAGATGGGACGATTCATTGAGCTATTTGCTATTTCGACGGCGAGCGCCAATCCGCTTTTTTCCATTCTAGTCACTGTCGAGTTTCTTGTGCTTTTCAGTATCCTAAATCTGACTAGGATATTGAACGGGAATGCAGAGCATCTTCGGACTGTTGCGCAACGCGTTGTTTTGCGGACCGAAGAGCGTAAGCACGCGACAACTTAATCACGCCGCTTTGACGTGCCGCTGCCAGTAGCCGGAGAAATCCACAGACGGGCCTTTCCGCATGGCGAGCGCGGCAACTGTGCGGGTTTGTGCGCCGTTGTCGACGCGGCGGTTATCTTCTCTCCAAGCCGCTTCTTGCGCGTAACGGAGGAGATAAGCGCCTGCGATATGGTGATGATGACCGGCTTCGCCGCGACGGAGACGGGCGAAGTAGCTTTCCGCCCAATTCGTGCAAGCGCCATTCAAGCTATACGCCTCTTGGTGATTGATACGCTTCACTTCGAAGCGGCTATGCAGGTCGTTCCATGACGATGCTTCGTCCGCGTTCAAGGTCGTTCCCTTTTGCACGCGGGACTTAATCCAAGAAACAGCGGACCCTTCCGAAGCGAACACGCCGGGAAGCGTTTCGCCGCCATGCTCCCGGATCACGACCACGACTTTGCGCTTGCCGGACTGATTTTCCGCAAGCCTGCGGTCGATACGATCCTCTTTGAGGTTGGCGGGGCGGACATAACCGCCGAAGTATGCGCCATCGACGGATGCTTCGTCGTGATCATCGCCGATGATGCGGCCCTTCAATTCTTCCGCCATCGCCTCGCGCAATTTGTGGAGCAGGACAAAGGCGCTCTTGTATGCCAGCCCTAGATCGCGCGAGAGGGCCAGCGCGGACTTGCCCTTCACTTCGTTGCAGAAGATCGCGATTGCCGCCAGATAGTCCCGCAGGGGCCGCTTGTGGCTCGCAAACAGCGTTCCCGACGTGACCGTGAAATCCTTCCGACAAGCCTTGCAGCGATAGCGGGTCGTGCCGTTCGGGCGGGGATTGAGATAGGCATCCAGTCCGCCGCAATGCGGGCACACCGGAGCGCCTTCGGTTTCAAACCAGCGGACCTTGCAAAAGGCCGTCTCGGCTTCGGCGTCCGTCATCCGCAGCACATCGACAAGACGGAGGGTCTTGGCTTTGCTGGAAAGGAGGAAGTGTTGCGACAAGTGGGCGTGTCCGCTGAATACATTGCATATATGCCAACTATCTGGACCCTTTGCAAGAGGAAAGTTTGCATATATGCTATTTTTTACGCGGAAACAGCATTTTGGAGCCTTTTCCAATGACCCTAGCCAAGACAGAAGCCGAATGGGGCGAGCGGGCCGCCCGATTCCTCAAGGGCGAGTTAAAAAAGGCCGATATGACCTATGAAGACCTCGCCAAACGCATGAAGAAACACGGGTTTGCCGAGACCAAGGTTTCCATTGCCAGCAAACTCAGCCGGGGCACGTTCGCGGCAACGTTCCTATTGGGCGCTATCGCGGCGATGGAATTGGAGGGCATCCACATTGAGGACATTTAACTACTAGGAAACGTATCCAATCATTTCGAGATGAACGGCCCTGTTTGCATCGGTCCAAAATCTGAATGACGCGCTTCGCTGGCATTCCACGGCCTCGACCCGCAGCACAATGGTCAAGGGCTGTTTGTCATCCAGATAATTAAGCGACTCCGCAAACGTGCTGACTGGACCATTAAATCTGAATTTATCGACGTGATCGAAGTGAGTGGCGATGTCGATCAATTTTTCTGGATCGTCTGGACGCAATGTGAATCGATCACTCACCATCAGGATTGGGAACGATCCCATGATTGGCAGTTCAGGAGCCATTTTCTCCAGTAAAACCCTGCAATTGGAGAGAGGGCTACCGCCAGAATTGCAGATTCCGATCCTGACCGTACTCAAAACGTGATGATGTTGAATTTCTGATACTTCATAAGGTGCACGCTTTTCAAAGCGGATTTCTATCTGTGGGGGTCTCGCTGGACGATCCAAAACCGCAGGTGAGTGTGGTCGTTCGAGCGGAATACCGGCCAATCGAGCGGCCCAAAACTCATTTTGTTTGCGAATTTCCATTTGCCGGGGGTCGTTCTCATCCTCCCGCTGTTTAATTTGAGCCTCTATTGCCGCCGCATGTCGTTCCTGCGCCGCAATTTCTCGATTTCTAAGAGCAAGTTCTTCAGCCGATGTGCTTCCGATAGGAGAATCTTTGAGGCTTTTTATTTCCCGATCTTGTTCCTGCCATATCCAATAGGGCGCTAGCATCAGTCTCGCTAGAACGATTGCGCCTAAGACGCCCGCAGCAATCTCCCAGTTGGAAACGTCTGGAATCATAGCTGCAGCTTTCGGCGAAAACCATCGGACCAACGAAGTTGCAGCGCCCGCCAATACGAAAAGAACGAATAGAACAGTTTGGGTATGGTCGAGTGAGTGCCGAAACGCCGTCCTGACCACCAGCCCATAGTAAGCAATGAACTTGCGCATTTCAGATTCCTCCCACGAGTCCCGGTCCCGACCAACATGGCCGCACCGATACCCCACAGGAATCCGGGTAGTATTTGGAGGGACGCCGCCATCGCCGTAACCTAGGAATTCGCTAGGAAAAGGCTTGGGGCGTTTGCGCCATAATATCGCGATAACAGGACCCGCTCGCGCCTGTTCCATCCGAAAAAGTCCGCGGTCTTGCTGGGTTTTTGGGAGCAATAACAGGGTGAGATTTTTTTGATGCGAAAAACAAGGAATTTGAGCCGGAAACTTCGCCTCTCGGGGATGACGCAAAGGCCCGCGGCGCTGATATAAGCGAGCGCGCGCTTCGCGAACGGTCGCCGACAGGGTCATGACATGAAAGCATTCGATTACATCATCGTGGGTGCGGGCAGCGCGGGGTGCGTGCTGGCCAACCGGCTGTCGGCCGATCCGGCGGTCGAGGTGCTGCTCATCGAAGCCGGCGGCCGCGACAAGTCGCTGATGATCCACATGCCGGCCGGCATCCCCGCGCTGATCGGCAAGCGCAATCCACACAACTGGTATTACGACACCGAAGGCCAGCAGCATCTGAACAACCGCCGGCTCTATTGGCCGCGCGGCCGCGGCTGGGGCGGCTCGTCCTCCATCAACGGTATGATCTATATCCGCGGCCATGCGCGCGACTACGATCGCTGGCGGCAGATGGGCTGCGAAGGCTGGTCGTTCGCCGACGTGCTGCCCTATTTCAAGCGCGCCGAAGCCAACGAGAACGGCGGCGACGAATTCCACGGCGGCATGGGCCCGCTGCACGTCTCCAACGGCCGCTCGACCAATCCCCTGTTCCGCACCTTCATCCAGGCGGGCCTCGAAGCGGGTTTTCCCCAGACGCCGGATTTCAACGGCCGCAGCCAGGAAGGCTTCGGGCCTTATCAGATGACCATCCGCGAGGGACGGCGCTGGAGCACCGCGTCCGCCTATCTCGTGCCGGCGCTCGACCGGCCCAATCTCAAGGTCGAATCCAATGCCCATGTCACGCGCATCCTGTTCGAAGGCACGCATGCGGTCGGCGTCGAATATGCGCAGAAGAAAGACAAGCAGCAGGTGCGCGCGGTGCGCGAAGTGATCCTGTCGGGCGGCGCGGTGAACACGCCCCAGGTTCTGTTGTTGTCCGGCGTGGGCGACAGCGAAATCCTCGGCCGCTTCGGCATTCCCGTGGTCAACGATCTCAAAGGCGTGGGCCGCAATCTGCAGGATCACCTGGATTGTTCGATCCAGTATGAATGCACCCAGCCGATCACGCTCTACAGCCAGGCCAACCCCCTGCGCGCGGCCCGAACGGGGCTGGAATATCTCCTGTTCGGCACGGGGCTTGGTTCGGGGCAGGGGCTGGAATCCGGCGCGTTCCTCAAAAGCCGGCCGGATCTCGAAACGCCGGACCTGCAATTCCATTTCATCGCGGCCCTGATGAGCGATCACACGCGCAAGAAGGCGGACCGTCACGGCTTCATGGCGCATGTGTGCCAGCTGCGCCCCGAAAGCCGGGGCTATATCTCGATCAAATCGGCCGATCCCTTGTCGGCGCCGATCATCCAGCCGAATTATCTCGAAGCCGAGGAAGACCGCCGCGCGCTGCGCGAAGGCGTGCGCCAGGCGCGCGACGTGTTCGCGCAGAAGTCGTTCGATCCCTATCGCGGTCCCGAACTGATGCCGGGCGCCCATATCCAGCGGGACGACCAGATCGATGCGTGGGTGCGCCGGACCGCCGAGACGATCTATCACCCCGTCGGCAGCGCAAAGATGGGCAAGGATCGCGACAGTGTCGTCGATCCGTCGCTCAAAGTTTACGGGATCGAGGGCTTGCGCGTGGTCGATGCCTCCGTGATGCCCTCGCTCGTCTCCGGCAACACCAATGCGCCCACCATCATGATCGCGGAAAAGGCGGCGGATATGATCCTGGGCCGCTCGGCCCCCGCGCCGGAGGTCGTGCGGGTGGCGGAAGACGGGCTGAAATCGGCGGTCGCGGCGGCGTGACAGACGCCGACTGAAACCGGAAACCCTTCCGAAACGTTGCGATTGGGTGTAGGGTGTCTCTCATGCGTGCCGTTGGACAGGGAATCTGGTTGGGCCTCGCGCTGTGCATGATTGCCGCGCGCGCCGACGCACAGGCGGCAAGCTACCCTCTGGCGGAAATCAATTTCGACATGTGGTGCCAGGAGACCCAGCACCTTCCGCCCGACCGCTGCGACAAGCGCCTGCCGCAGGACGATGCGGATTTCCAGGCGTTCCTCACCAAATACGAGAAATACGAAATTCCCTATCTACAGCGGCGCGACGATTCCATCGAACTCAACAAAGTGATCCTGCACAACGATCCGGTCGATCATCCCACCGAGCCGTCCGCACCGCAGACCAATCAGCCCGCGAACGATTCAACTTACTCCCACTGACATTTGCGCTTCTTCGTTGGCCGCCACAAGCCGCGCAGAGGGTTGGGTGACGATATCGAGCGCCGCGATCATTCGGAGCATCATCTCGTCCATTTCGTTGTGAACGATCGCCGGCCTTTCGCGCGACACCACGAGCCTCAGATGCGGCGCGCGCGGATGGCTGCGCAGCGCATCGCTTGGCGGCATCGGCGGGGGCGGCAATGTGTTGTTCGATAGCGGCTCGTCTTCCTGCACCAGTTGCGAACCCACGAGGCGTTCGAACGCGATGGGCTTGCCGCCCAGTTGTGCCGTGTCGCTCAAGATCTGCGTCAGTCCGATAAAGCGGACCGGCGCTTCGTCGCCGAAGGTCACCGGAGCCAGAATGGTTTCCATCTCGACCATGCCGCATTCCGCGGTGGCGCCGATGGACGAGATGCAGACGGGCTGTTTGAGCGCGATGGCCTGGCGCAGCAGAAGCGTCAGCGAGCTGCGGCTTTGCGCTTCCCAATGGGCCAGGAAATTCGTGCCCTTCAATTCGAAGCCGAAGCTATCGCATAGAGACGTTCCGGCCAGCCGGTAATGCGGCTTCGTCGTGTCGGCTGCCTCGAGGATGAAGACATGGGAGAGCATGCGCTTGATGGCGCGGGGATCGATATCGGCCTGATCGGGAAGATCGCGTCCGCGACGGAGCCTGCTCCAATAGCCCACCAAGAGATGGCTGTTCCTGTGTTTCATCTGCCCTTCGCTCCCGTAGTGTCCATCCCGCTGTGATCCAGTCCGGGACGCCGTGATGTTCGATGCAAGGCAAAAGAGCAGAAGCCGTGCCACTCGGGTTCCCGGCGCAAATTCGGCCCGGAATGCGGATTATCGGCTCCAGGGGCCCCGACGCACAGGCCCGAAGAGGGGAAAGCCGGACGATTTGAGGATCGGCGTCAGTACGAGCCCCGCCGCGAAGCCGCCCACATGGGCCCACCAGGCGACCCCCGGTTGGCCCGGGTCTGTGAATGCCGCACTGACGAGCTGCAGCACAAACCAGAAGCCCACCACCCAGAACGCACTGACTGCGAGCGGAAAGAAGATAATGCCCAGCGGCACGATGACGGTCACTTTCGCGCGGGGGAACAACAGTACGTAACCGGCCAGCACGCCGGAAATCGCGCCCGATGCGCCGATCATGGGCACTCGCGAGCCCGGGTCCATCCAGGCGAGTGTGAGAGCCGCCGCCACGCCGCATATGAGATAGAAGAAAAGGAAGCGCACATGCCCCATCGCGTCTTCCACATTGTTTCCGAAAATCCACAGGTAAAGCATGTTGCCCGCGATGTGCAGAACCGAGCCGTGCAGGAACATGGAAATGAAGATTGTCCCGATCGCGGGAATCGCGGCGTATCTGTCGACGATGTGCCTGTGGCCGAAAAGCGTGTCCGGCTTGAATCCGAGCACGGCTATGGCGCGATCCATCTCGTGGCCGAGTTGCCGCTCCCACAAATAAACCATTACGCACAGCGCGATGATCGCCCAGGTGACGATGGGCGTGTTCCTTCCGGGATTGTCGTCCGAGATCGGGATCATGTGCGGATCATAGTTTACGCACGCCGTTCTTCGGCGTCGAAACTGTGTCGTTTCGGGGCGAGCTTGCGCGAATAATCCAGCTTTCCCATGGCACGGTTCCTGAAGCGGAGCGGCCGCAAGTTAAGGCTCTGACCATGTTTTCGCGCCTCGCGTGACACTCTGCGACTAACATGGACAGCGGCGAGGAGCACGCACAATGATGCCGAAGTCTCTCAAGTTTCTCGCAGCGGCGGTGTCTGCGTCCTTGCTCGTGACAATGGCGTTGCAGCCGGCGTCGGCGGGCGGTTCAGGCGGCTATGGCGGCGGTTCCGGCGGCGGGACCGGACCCGGTTGCCACGGCGGCGGTGGCGGTCACGGCGGCGGACACAGCGGTGGCGGCATCACCATCATCAAGCCTGTAACCATCAACACCAACATCAATATCTACAAGCCGGTGACGATCAACAACGATATCAACATTTCCAAGAACATCGACATCACGAAGAACATCACCATCAACAATGGCGGCTCGGCGTCGGCTACGGCTTCTGCGAGCGCTTCGGCGGGCGCCTTTTCGCGGTCCGGTGCGATTGCCGGATCGGGCGCCGTGTCCGGCGGCGGCAGCTATGTCGAAGACACCGTCGTCAACAGAAACGCGGAGATGGGTACCGTCAACACCTCGCAGGCCTGCGATATGCAGGACGCGACCGTCGTCAAGGCGATCCATGCGGTCTGCGTGTCCGCGGACGGTCATGAATTCCCCGCATCGCACATGGTCTCGGAAACCTGGATCGATGCGTCCTATGAAGGCGAAATCGCGCGTTGCATTCCGGGTTCCACGGTGAAGGTTTTGATCGGCGACGTCGTGCAGTCGGATCAGGGCATGGCGGGCTCGTATCAAAGCGGCCAGGCGATGACCTGCGGCGAGCACGAAGCGCTCCGGCACTTCAAGAACGGCATGCTCAAATGTGCGCCGGAGCTGCCGGTGAAGGACTGCACCGAGCGCACAAACTTGCGCAAATACGGCACGGGCGACCTGTTCTTCTCCTACCGCACCTCCGTCTGCATCGCGCCCGGCCGCACGGCCAGCGCCCGTCCGGTCGATCTCAACGGCATGACGCTCGAAGGCGGTGTCGGCGACGGCAACTGAATTTCACGAATAGTGGGGAGCACCCGACGGGCGGGACGTTTGCTTTCGGCGCCTCGCTTGCGCCTGGAAAGTCCGCTGATATTGTGCGCGCCAATTCCCCGCCAGTGTCCCCGAAGGAATCCCCATGAACATCCACGAATACCAGGCCAAGGCCGTGCTCAAGGGCTTCGGCGTCAATGTTCCGCGCGGGCTGCCGGCCTTCACGGTCGATGAGGCCGTCAAGGCGGCCGAGACGTTAGGCGGGCCGGTATGGGTGGTGAAGGCGCAGATACACGCGGGGGGTCGCGGCAAGGGTGGCGGCGTCAAAGTCGTCCGCTCGATCGAGGATGTGCGCAAGGAAGCGACCCGAATGCTCGGCATGACCCTGGTCACGCACCAGACAGGGCCCCATGGCCGGGTCGTGCGCCGACTTTACATCGAAGACGGCTCAGCCATCGAGCGCGAGCTTTATCTTTCGGCGCTGGTCGATCGCGAGACGAGCAGGATCGCGTTCATCGCCTCGACCGAAGGCGGCATGGATATCGAACAGGTCGCCAAGCAGACGCCGGAAAAGATTCTCACCTTCCAGGTCGAACCGGCTGCCGGCTATCAGCCTTATGTGGGACGCAACATCGCCGCAGCGCTCGCTCTGAAGGGCGATCAGGCCAAGCAATGCGGCAAGCTGATCGAGGGCCTCTATACGGCATTCTCGGCCAAGGATATGAGCCTGCTCGAAATCAATCCGCTCGTGGTGACGAAAGATGGCCAGGTCGTCTGTCTCGACGCCAAGATCAATTTCGACGACAACGCTCTATTCCGGCACAAGGACGTGTCCGAGTTGCGCGATCCCGACGAAGAGGATCCGACGGAACGCGAAGCGGCCAAATACGATCTCTCCTACGTCAAGCTCGACGGTTCGATCGGCTGCATGGTCAACGGCGCGGGCCTTGCCATGGCGACGATGGACATCATCAAGCTTTACGGCGAAGAGCCCGCCAACTTCCTCGACGTCGGCGGCGGCGCGTCGAAGGAGAAGGTAACCGCCGCGTTCAAGATCATCGTCTCCGATCCCAATGTGAAGGGAATCCTGGTCAACATCTTCGGCGGCATCATGAAATGCGACATCATCGCCGAGGGGATCGTGGCGGCGGCTCGCGAACTCTCTCTGTCGGTGCCGCTGGTCGTGCGCCTCGAAGGCACGAATGTGGATCAGGGCAAGGAAATTCTCGCCAAATCCGGCTTGCCGATCGTCTCCGGTGTCGACCTCGCCGATGCCGCGCAAAAGATCGTCAAGGCTGTGCGCGCGAAGTGAGCAGCCTTCGATCGCCGGCCGCAAATTGTCATCCGTGATCCGGCCCGCTATACCGGACGCGGAGATCATCGGGTTGCGCCATGTCGCCCCGTGCGGCGAGCGAACGTCCGTTCCTGCTTGGCGACTGGTCCGTGGACCCCGCACGCGGAATCATCGCGGCGCGCAACGGCACCGAGGTTCGTCTCGAACCGCGCAACATGGATTTGCTGTTGCTGTTCGCGGGCGAGCCGGGACAGGTGTTGTCGAAGGATCGCATTGTCGCGTCGGTATGGGGGGGACGCGCGATCGGGGACGATACCTTGGCGTCAGCGGTCAGCAGGTTGCGCACAGCACTGGGGACGGCGCGAACCTATATTGAAACTGTCCCCAAGCGCGGCTATCGGCTTCTCATAGCACCCGACGAAAGCACGCCTGCCGGCCCGCAGACGAGCAGCGAACGTTCGCAAGCCGCAACGCTTACGCTCCGCGGATTTGCCCAACTGAAATCGCCGCTTCCGTCGGGTCTCGATCAGGCGCGCATTTATTTCGAAGGCGCGATCCGCGTCGATCCGAAACACGCTGCTGCTCATGCGGGCCTCGGCGAAACGATGCTGCGCCGTCATCTCTCGGGCGCCGGCGATGCGGGGCAGTTGCTGGCGGCCGCGAAATCGTCGGCGCAAGCGGCCATCGCACTGGACGAGCGCCTCGCGCATGCCTGGGTCACGCTCGGCTTTGCGACATTGTTGTCGCAGCGCGATTTCGCAGCTGCCAATGCCGCGTTCCTCAAGGCGATTGCGCTCGATCCGGTCTCGGGGCTCGCGCATCGCTATCGCGGTTTTGCGCTGGCCGCGGTGGGACGATTCGTCGATGCCGAGCGCGAGATGCGCAAGGCCATCGAGAGCGAACCCTATTCGCTGGCGGCGCGCGGCGATCTCACGCAATGCCTGATGATGGCGCGCCGCTTCCGCCAGGCAATTGCCGAAGCGCAGCACACACTCGCTCTTGTACCGAAAGCAAGCGAAGCGTGGGCGGCCAAGGGCTGGTCGCATCATTTCCTCGGCGAAGATCGCGAGGCGCTCGACGCCTTTCTCGAAAGCCTGCGCGCGTGGGGCGCTAATGCGGTTACTCTCGAGACCTTGCGCGGCACTTACGGCATCCATGGGATCGAGGGTTTCGGCGCCGCGGTCGCAGATATGTTCGAACGCCAACAGATGGTGTTTACGCCACGGCTGACGGACATCGCCATCCTGCGCGCCATTGCCGGCGATGCCGATGCGGCCTTCGCCATCCTCGACAAAGCCGTGGCGCGCGACGATTGCTATCTGTTGTGGCTGCAGCACATGCCGCATCTGGACCGCCTCCGCAACGATCCGCGCTTCGGGGCATTGTTGGAGCGCATCCGTGCCGTTCGCTGAACGCACGTCACGGCGCTTGCGGGATCGCATCATTGGCGCAATGATTCGCGATCGACCGATTGCGAGAACGACATGATTCCACGCCTTGAGACCGAACGCCTTCTGCTGCGGGAATGGCGCAACGAAGACTTCGATGCGCTGGCCGGCTTCCTCGCCGATGCCGATGTGACGCGCTGGCTGACAGGCGAGCCGATGTCCCGCGGCGATGCGTGGCGTAATCTCTCGATGACCGTCGGTCATTGGCAGCTACGGGGTTACGGATTCTGGGCCGTGGAGCGCAAATCCGACCGCGCACTTGTCGGGCGAATCGGTCTGAACAATCCCGAAGGCTGGCCCGGTCTCGAAGTGGGCTGGACCCTCGGCAAGCAATACTGGGGTGCCGGCTATGCGAGCGAAGCGGCGCGCGCCGCGATGACCTACGGCTTCATGACCCAGCCGGTCGAGCGTCTCATTTCGGTCATCCATGTCGACAACAAGCCGTCGCAGGCGGTCGCCCAACGGATCGGCCAGACCAAGGGCGAGCACCACGATATTCTCTACGGCGGAAAAACCATTCCCACGGATATCTGGCAGATCGCCCGCGAGGACTGGATACGCCGGTTCGGCGAAAAACGGCCGGTGTGAGTTTCTCCGCCGCTTGACGCCGGCCCTCTTGATGCGCTCCCTGTCGCCATGACGGATGCACCGCCCGCGCTCTATCGCCAGCGCGATTTCTCGATCTTTCTGTCCGCCCGGTTCCTCGCGACCATCGCGATGCAGATACAGTCGGTGGCCGTGGGCTGGCAGGTCTACGATATTGCGCGCGATCCGCTGGCGTTGGGTTTGGTGGGACTGTGTCAATTCGCGCCTATGTTTCTGCTCACCCTGCCGGCTGGCGACATCGTCGATCGCTTCGATCAGCGCCGGGTCTTCGCCATCAGCCTGATCGCCGAAGCGCTGTGCGGCGTGCTGTTCCTCGCTCTTACCTTCGCGCATCTGGGCAAGGTGTGGCCGTTCTATGCCGTGCTTATTCTGTTCGGCGCGGCGCGCGGGTTCTCGGGTCCCTCATCGCAATCGCTGCTGCCGTTTCTCGTGCCGCCCGAACGGCTGCCGCGCGCCATTGCCTGGAGTTCGTCGACCTTCCAGGTCGCGGTGATCGCGGGGCCGGCCGCGGGCGGATTGTTGTATCTGCTGGGGCCGGCCGCCGCCTACGCCGCCTGCGCCGTCTGCTTTCTGAGCGCGGGCATCGGAGTTTCGATTCTGGGCGGCCGGCGCATTGCGCGCACGGGGCATATCGGCACGACCGCCATCGAACGCGTCGCCGAAGGCGTCAGCTTCGTGCGGCGGCGTCCCGTGGTTCTGGGCGCCATGTCGCTCGACCTTTTTGCGGTTCTCCTGGGAGGCGCGAGTGCGCTGTTGCCGGTCTATGCACGCGACATCCTGCATGTCGGTCCGGTCGGACTCGGATTGTTGCGCAGCGCACCGGCCGCAGGCGCGGCCGTCGTCGCGATCGCGCTCGGCCGCCACCCGATCGATCGCGGCACAGGCTGGAAGATGTTTTTGGCCGTCGCGATCTTCGGCGCAGCCACGATCGTTTTCGGACTTTCGCGGAATTTCACTCTGACCCTCGCCGCACTCGTCGTTCTTGGCGCATCCGACATGGTGAGCGTGTTCGTCCGCACCGCACTCATCCAGTACGCCACGCCAGATCCGATGCGCGGCCGCGTCAGCGCGGTGAGCATGTTGTTCATAGGCGCATCGAACGAGTTGGGCAGCTTCGAATCGGGGGTGACGGCCGCGTGGTTCGGCACCATGCCTGCCGTCGTCCTCGGCGGCGTCGGCACGCTCGCGGTCGTCGCACTCTGGATGTGGATGTTCCCGCCGTTGCGCAGAATCGATCGGCTGAGGGACGCGGAGACGGTGTAGATTTTCGCGGCCGTACGGGAAATCCATTCACCGCTCAAGAACCGGCACCAATTGCGTTTTCGCAATGGCGTGACCTTTCAGCCAGGCGCCGATTTTCTCGCCGGTGACGCTCGCGTCGAAGGGGATTGTCGGAGCGTCGAGCGCCCAGAGCGTGAACTCGTAGTGGTGCAGACCGGAATTCGGCGGCGGGCATGCGCCGCCATAGGCGTTGCCGCCGAAATCGTTTTCGCCTTCGATCGCACCTGCGGGAAGCGCGCCGCCGGAACCTGCTCCCTTGGCAAGCGCGCCGGCATTGGCGGGAATGTCGAATACGATCCAATGCCACCATCCTTTCCCCTGCGCATCGGGATCGAAGACGGTCAACGCAAAGCTTTTCGCAGAGGCTGGCGCGCCGCTCCAGGCGAGCGAGGGCGAAACATTCTGCCCGCCGCATTCGCCGTAGACCTGTTCGGCCGACAACGAGGCGCCCTGGGCCATTTCCGCGCTTCTGAGTTCCATGGCATTCGCGGGCACGGCAATGAGAGCGATCGTGCCGACAACAATCATCTTCCGCCAGTTCACCGTTTTCTCCGATTTCGCGCCGCCTCAGTGTAACGCAGAAACGCCGCTTGCGGCGGGCCAGTTTCGGGGTAACCATCCGCATCCAATGCGCCGAGGCGCAGGAAGGGGGAGTTCATGGCATTGCAGGTGATCGGTGCGGGGCTTGGCCGTAACGGTACGCTCGCGCTCAAGACGGCGCTGGAGCAACTCGGCTTCGGGCCATGCCACCATATGATCGAGGTGTTCGCGCATCCCGAGCAGGGGCAGTTCTGGTTGCGGGCCGCCATGGGCGAAAATGTCGATTGGGAAGAGGTGTTCGCCAACTATCGCGCCAGCGTCGATTGGCCGAGTTGCCATTTCTACAAGGAACTCTCGGAGCGCTATCCGGATGCAAAGGTGATCTTGAGCGAGCGCGATCCCAAGCGATGGTATGACAGCATCTCGAATACGATCCTCAAAAGCATGAGGCAGATGGAGGCCGACGATCCGACGCGGGCCGAATGGTTTCGGTTTGCGCGCATGATCGTGATCGAGCAGACATTTCACAACGATCTTGGCGAGGACAATGTAATTGCGGCCTATCTCCGTCACAACGCCACAGTGAAAGCCACGATCGCGCCGGAGCGCCTGCTGGTGTTCAACCCGGCCGAGGGTTGGGATCCGCTTTGCCGGTTCCTGGGCGCGGCCGTTCCGCAAATGCCGTTCCCGCATGTCAATACAACCGAAGAATTCCAGGCCCGGCTGCCCAAAAATGACGCGAACGAAAGCGCCGCATGAACGATCTTGCGCGGCTCGCGCGATATTCGTAAGCCTTGCCGCGGTTTCTGGGGCGAGCCCCCGCGACAAGCTGGCAAGCTGGAAGGTATCATGGGGAAAATCTGCAAAAGTGCCGCGGCTGCACTCGACGGCGTGCTGTTCGACGGCATGACGATTATGTCCGGCGGTTTCGGTCTGTGCGGCATTCCCGAAAATCTGATCCTCAGCTTGCGCGATTCCGGCATGGGCAATCTGACGGTTATCTCCAACAATGCCGGCATCGACGATTTCGGGCTTGGCCTGCTGCTCCAGACGCGCCAGATCAAGAAGATGATCAGTTCCTATGTGGGAGAGAACGCGACGTTCGAGAAGCAATATCTGTCCGGCGAGCTGGAGCTCGAATTCAATCCGCAAGGCACTCTGGCCGAGCGCATTCGCGCAGGCGGCGCGGGCATACCGGGCTTCTACACCAAGACGGGGGTCGGTACGCTGATCGCCGAGGGCAAGGAGCAGAAAGAGTTCGACGGCGAGACCTATATTCTGGAACGCGGGCTCCGCGCCGATCTGGCGCTCGTCAAGGCGTGGAAAGGCGATGCGGAGGGAAATCTCGTCTACCGCATGACCGCGCGCAATTTCAATCCGATGATGGCAACCGCCGCAAAAGTGACGGTGGCCGAAGTCGAGGAGATCGTGCCCGTAGGTGCGCTCGATCACGACAGCATCCACACGCCGGGAATCTTTGTGCAGCGGCTCGTGCAGGGTGCGCATTACGAGAAGCGAATCGAGAAGAGAACGGTAAGGGAAAGCGAATAGCGAATGGCGAGTAGCGAATATTAAAAAAAACCTATTCGCTATTCGCCACTCACTATTCGCCTCTAGGAGAGAAAAATGCCCTGGAATCGCGACGATATGGCGAAACGCGCGGCGCAGGAATTGCGCGACGGTTTCTACGTCAATCTCGGCATCGGTATTCCGACTCTCGTCGCCAATTACATCCCCGAGGGCATGGATGTGACGCTGCAGTCCGAGAACGGTATGCTGGGCATGGGGCCGTTTCCCCGCGCCAATGAGGTCGATCCCGACCTGATCAATGCCGGCAAGCAGACGATCACAGCACTTCCGCGCACGTCCTATTTCTCCTCCGCCGACAGCTTCGCGATGATCCGCGGCGGACATATCGATCTGTCGATCCTGGGCGCGATGGAGGTTTCGGAAACGGGCGATCTCGCCAACTGGATGGTGCCCGGAAAGATGATCAAGGGCATGGGCGGCGCGATGGATCTGGTGGCCGGGGTCAAACGCGTCGTCATCACCATGGATCACGCAGACAAGGCGGGAAACTCGAAGGTCCTCAAGCAATGCACCCTGCCCCTGACGGGCCGCGCCTGCGTCGATCGCGTTATCACCAATCTTGGCGTGTTCGACGTGGCGCAAGGCGGCCTCAGAATCGTCGAGATTGCGCCGGGCACGACGCGTGACGAAATCGTGGCGAAGACGGAAGCAACGCTGGTCGCGTGAGCGAAGCGCCTTGCTGACGCTTGTTCGAAATTCTGGGGCTAGGTCATGGCATTCGAGGCGCTGAAGGGCTGGACCACAGAGCAGAAGCATGTCGTGGCTGCCAGCTATCTCGGCTGGACGCTCGATGCGTTCGATTTTTTCCTTCTGGTGTTGGTGCTGACGGACATCGCCAAGGAATTTGGCGTGAAGGTCGGGACCCTGAGTTGGGCGATCACACTGACGCTTGCGATGCGTCCCGTCGGCGCATTCGTCTTCGGGCGTCTCGCGGACCGGTTCGGGCGCCGTCCGATCATGATGATCGACGTGCTGCTTTACGCGTCGCTCGCTTTTGCCTCGGCCTTCGCGCCGAACGTGCTGGTGTTTTTCATTTTACGTGCATTGTTCGGTGTGGCGATGGGCGGCGAATGGGGCATCGGCGGATCGCTCACGATGGAAAGCATTCCGCCGCATTCGCGCGGCGTTGTCTCCGGAATTCTGCAGGCGGGTTATCCCAGCGGTTACCTGCTCGCGTCGATCGCCTATGGAATTCTGTTTCCCTATCTGGGATGGCGCGGAATGTTCATGGTGGGGATCGCGCCTGCGCTGCTGGTGCTTTACATCCGCCGTCACGTGCCGGAATCGCCGGGCTGGAGCCGGGAACATACGAAGGCGGCCACTATTATCAACGTGCTTCGTGTCCATTGGCGGCTGGCGATCTATGCGATCTGCCTCATGACCTGCTTCAATTTCTTCAGCCACGGCACGCAGGATATGTATCCGACCTTTCTCAAAGTCGATCACGGGTTCAAACCGCACGAGATCGCCATGATTCAGGTGGTCTACAATATCGGCGCGATCCTCGGTGGCCTGACTCTCGGCTCGCTGTCGCAGATTTTCGGCCGCCGACGTACCATGATCGGTGGCGCGCTTCTGTCGCTTGCGGCTTTGCCCCTGTGGGCGTTTGCGGCCACGCCGATGCTGCTCGCGCTGGGTGCGTTCGTGATGCAGTTCCTGGTGCAGGGTTGCTGGGGCATCGTGCCTGCGCATCTGAACGAACTTTCGCCGCCGGAAGCGCGCGGCACATTTCCCGGCGTCGTCTATCAATTGGGAAATCTGTTCGCCGCGGTGAACGCGCCTCTTCAGGTGGCGCTCGCGATTGCGTATGGCAGCTATGGCGTGTCGCTGGCGCTCGTTGCCGCCGCGTCCGCCGTCATGGTGGCGATCTTCGCATTCGCCGGCAGCGAAGCGAAAGAAGTCGATATGCGGATCGGCGCGAAAGTCTCGGCTTAGGTCCGCGCCTCAACTCGCGCGCACATAAATATCGACGCGGTCGACGGGACCTTTGTCGTCGATGCCGCCCATTGCGCGCACGTCGATCCGGCTGGACGGCACGCCATCGTCGATCAGCAACTGGCGAATGGCGAGTGCGCGCTTGAGCGACAGGCGGCGCGCGTCGGAGGATTTGTCGCCGGGAGCGCCCCCATACGCTTCGAGCTGCACGCGCGCTGCCCCTGCTTCGAGCGCGGCATTGAGATCGGTCGCCAGTATCTTCACGCCGTCGAACTGCGCGGGCGAGGGATCGGTGGCACCGGACTCGAACAGGACCGCGCCGCGTTTGAGCAGGTTGGTGTGGGCTGCGTCGGAGCCGGAAGGTGCGGTAGCGTGGGTCGCCGCGGGCGGCGTTGCGAGGTGAGTTTGCGCCGGCGGCGGCTCGGTTGCGGCCACTTTCACGGGCGCCTTGGCGGGCTTCTCGGGCGGCGGCGGTGTGTCACTGCCATCGAGATTCATCGGCAAATCGCCGGAGGCTTGGGTTGTAGCCGCCGGAGGCGCCGCTGGCGCCGTCGCCGCTGCCTCGACCTGCTTCGAATGCTTGTGACGGGTCGAAGGCGTCGGCGCGGCCTGTGCTGTGGCCGACGCATCCGGCGCAGGGGCCGCGGCGGCGGCGTTGGGAGGCGGCAATTTGATGTCGACGCTGCCATCGGCATTTGGCGTCGCCGTCGCAATGGTCGTTTCGGGATGAACGACTTTCGCGATGTGCCGGTGGTGCACGGGCATGTGCAGATGGATCGGGCCGACCGGAGCACCCGGCTCTTCGAGAGGGGGCACGACGCGCATATAGGCGCCGCCCGGATAGAGCAGCACCTGGCCGCCCTGGGCCGCGGTCGGATTCACGATCACGTCCTGTCCGGGATACATCTGCGCCGCGGCGGGGCCGCTTGCGAATGCGAGGATCAGGACGGCGGATGAAATCGTTTTGGTGAGCGTCATTGTCTCTGGCTGAGCCTGAAAGCTTCGACTCTTTCCGGGGTGGCGAGATTAAGCGTCCCGCCTCACGCACTCAACTCGGCTTCGCATCCTTCAAAAGCTTCAACAGCTGCGGATGAAGGGGCTCGTTGGCAGCGAGGATGTCCCCCCTTTCGAGCATCTTGGTGCCGCCGTCAAGATCGGTGGTGATGCCTTGCGCCTCCCGGACGAGCAACATGCCGGCCGCGACGTCCCATGGCCCAAGGCCGCGCTCCCAGAAAGCGTCGAACCGGCCGGCGGCGACATAGGCGAGATCGAGCGCGGCAGCGCCGAAGCGTCGCACGCCCGCGGTCGCCGCCATCACTGCCGCGAGCTCGGCCAGGGAACGCTCGTGACCCTCGCGGCCCAGGAACGGCAAGCCCGTCGCGATGACGGATTCCTTCAGCTGCTTGCGCGCGGAAACCCTGAGCCGCTTGTCGTTCAGATAGGCGCCGTGACCGCGCTCGGCCGTGTACATCTCGTCCGTGATGGGATTGTAGACGACGGCGGACTGCATCTGGCCTTCGCGCTCCAGCCCGATCGAGATCGCGAAATGGGGAATGGCGTGCAGGAAGTTCGTCGTGCCGTCGAGCGGATCGATGATGAAACGATGGCTCTTGTCCGGCCCTTCGATGACGCCGGATTCCTCGACCAGGAAGCCGTAGCCGGAGCGCGCCTTGATCAGCTCCGCCACGAGGATGCGCTCGGTGCGCGTGTCGGCATTGGACACGAAATCGGCCGGACCCTTCATCGAGACCTGCAAATTCTCGAGCTCGCCGAAATCGCGGGTGAGGCCGCGCGCGGCCTTGCGGGCCGCAGACATCATCACGTTCAGAGCAGGTGAGAGATATCCCATGTCTATTCCGCGCGACGGACATAAACGCCGTCTTCCGTCGACACCACGATCTTTGTGCCGACTTCGATGAAAGGCGGGACCAGCACGCGGATGCCGTTGTCCATCACGGCGGATTTGTACGACGGCGCCGCGGTCTGGCCGCGCATGACGGGATCGCATTCGGCAACCGTCAAGGTCACCTGCTGCGGCAGCGCGATGCCGATGGCGCGGCCTTCATGCAGCTGCACCAGCACCTTCATGCCGTCCTGCAGGAAGCTCGTCTGGTCGCCCACGAAATCCGCGTCCAGCTCGATCTGCTCGAAGGTTTCGGAATCCATGAAGGTGAGCGTGTCGCCGTTCGCATAAAGGAACTGGAAATCTTTCTTCTCGAGATGGATCTGATCGAGCGACTCGCTGGAGCGGAAACGCTCGTTGAGCTTGGTGCCGGTCAGGATGTTTTTGAGCTCGACCTGGTTGTAGGCGCCGCTCTTGCCCGTCTTCACGATCTGGTTCTTCACCGCCATCCACAGCGCACCCTGATATTCGAGCATCATGCCGGGTCGGACTTCGTTGCCTGCGATCTTGGCCATGACGGACGCGCTCCTCGGCGCGGGGGAAAGGGATCGGCGGTGTCAAAAGAGCGCGCGGGTTCTAGCAGGGGGACCCGCTGCGGCGCAACAAGGTCTATAGGGATGGTTTAGTGCGTCGCCGGCGTCGTACCGCCCGCATCTCCGGCCTGCTTGGCGGGGGGATTTACGACTTCCACATTGACCATAAAGACATCGGATCCGATGGAAGCTTCGGTAAAGTAAAGCGTGTGCGTCTTGAACGCGATGTAAAGATGGAGCTTCGACAACTGCCGCAAGCCGATAATGATGTCAGGTAAGCCTTTTTGATCTTGCCTGCGCATGTTGTCGGGCAGGAGTACGATCTCGGGATTCTTGATTTCCATCCCGCCCATTTTCAGCGAGCCAAATATGAAACTGTAGGTCTTTTGGTCCGGATCGTTGCTCTTGTGCAGCGTGCCGCGCGGTTTGACCCCTGGGGAATCCGGCTCTAGCCCGAAGACGCTATGTGCTTCGGGCAAGCTCATAACGGTAGTGGGAGAACCGGTATCGATGATTGCAGGAATTTCCTTGCCGTCGAGATTGACAGTTACCACGATATGCCCGGCCTCGTCATTGCTGAATGGCATATCTGCCCAGGCCTTCGACCAATATGGAACTCCATTTTCGCAATGATTGCCGTCGAAGAGGGACATCCATCCAGCTGCGAAATTGAGATCGACATCCATCGCTGAAAGAATATCGGGCGCGAGAATTCCCTGCATTTTTGAATTCACTATGAGGGGGTCGTCGTCGTCATCGACGACCATCCTCACCTCCCGGAAGCGAGCAGATCCCAGAAGTACAGTCGGAACGGTTGTGATGTTCTCGGATTTGTGTCCGTTGACGTCGATCACACGTTCATGCACGGACTCAGATGTTGAGAGGCCGAGGTCCTTCACAGTAGAAGCGAGAAGTGAACTGTACACGCCTCCTGTATCGACAAGCATGCGTTCCTGTTTGCCGGCGATGATAGGATCTATCGTGAAGTGCCCGGTGCCATCGGATTGCATAGCGAAAGTGCCGTAGCGCCGTCCGCTGCCTAGCATGCAGGTGTCGTCGGCATAGGCGGCGCACGCGGATATGGCCAGAAACGCGACCATTGCCAGCGCTCCTGCGAGCCCGCGATCCCGTAAGATCCCCCGAATGACACACCACTCCCCAGCGCTGGGATATTGGCATTTCCATCCTGCAACCGAAAGTCGCCGGGTCAGAACAGCGCGTTAAACGCCTTCACCGCTGCGGCGGGGCCTTGCGGGTGATCCCAAACACCCGCGGAAACCGCGAGAAAATCCGCGCCGGCTTCGACGAGCAGCTTTGCATTTTTGATGGTGATCCCGCCGATGGCGACGCAGGGTACGACCATCAGGTCCGACCACCAGGTCAGAAGCTCGATCTCGGCGCGGCTTTTGGGCTCTTTGGTCTGCGTTGGAAAGAACGCGCCGAACGCGACATAATCCGCGCTTGCTTCCGCGGCTTCGATCGCGAGATGGCGCGAGTCGTGGCAGGTGACGCCGACGATGCGATCCGGTCCCATCGCGGCGCGCGCTTCAGCGAAAGAGGCATCTTCCTGTCCGATATGTACGCCATCGGCGCCAAGCGCGGCCGCGAGATCGGGACGGTCGTTGAGAATGAACGCGGCGCCGGCGTCGTGCACGATCGGCATCAGCACCTGCGTTGCGCGCCGCACTTCGTCGTCGGACACATCCTTCAAACGCAATTGCACGGACGCAACGTCACCGGCATTCAACGCGCGCTTGAGTGTATCGGAAAATGATTTCGGCTCGAGCTTCGGCGGCGTGATCAGATAGAGGCGGCAGCGTTCAGTCATTTGGAGCGCGGCCATCCTGGCCGCTTCCGGCGGGCAAGATGCCCGCGCTCCGGCATCACGCCGCTTTCTCGAGATCGGGTTTCCAGGTGCCCGTTGCGGCGAGCCCGTTCATCTGCGCGCGATGGGTAAACGCGCGTTGGGCCGCGGAAACGTTTTCCGCCTTGCCGCTCCAGGCCTTCTGCGGTGCGGCCTGCAGTGCGCGGCCGTACGAGAATGTCAGCGGCCAGGGCAGGTCGAATTTCGCATTCATCGCGTTCAGATGCGTGGTCGCATCGATGTCCGACTGTCCGCCCGACAGGAACGCGATGCCCGGAACGGCTGCCGGCACACAACGCTTCAGCACTTCGACGGTCCGCGCCGCCACTTCGTCCAGGCTCGCCTGCTTCGGACATTTCATGCCCGAGATCACCATGTTGGGCTTCAGCACCATGCCTTCGAGCACGACGCGTTGATGGAAAAGTGCGGTGAACACTTCCTTAAGCGTCCACTCCGTCACGCGCGCGCAGGTGTCGATGTCGTGATCGCCGTCCATCAGAACTTCCGGTTCGACAATCGGCACGATGCCCTGTTCCTGGCACAGCGCCGCATAGCGCGCCAGCGCATGCGCGTTGGTGGTGATGGAGCTGAAGGTCGGAATGCCGGGACCGATGTCGATCACCGCGCGCCATTTGGCGAAGCGCGCACCCAAGCCGCGATATTCGATCAGCCTTTCGCGCAAGCCGTCGAGCCCCTCGGTGACGGTTTCGCCCGGGCACAGCGCGAGCGGCTTCGCGCCGGCATCTACCTTGATGCCCGGAATGGCGCCGGCCTGCTCGATCAGCTTGACCAGCGGCGTGCCGTCCTTCGCCTTCTGCCGGATCGTCTCGTCATAGAGGATCACGCCGGAGATATGCCTCATCCCTTCGGTCGAACGGAACAGCAGCTCGCGATAATCGCGGCGCGTCTCTTCCGTCGAGACGACACCGATTGCGTCGAAGCGCTTTTTGATCGTGCCGGAACTTTCGTCCGCCGCGAGAATGCCTCTGCCTTTTACCACCATCGCATGCGCGATACGCGAAAGTTCCCCGATATCCATCGTCATTTTCCTTTCGACCGCACCAGTGCCGCGACACCCGGCAGTTCTTGTCCTTCAAGCCACTCCAGGAACGCGCCGCCCGCCGTCGAGACATAGGAGAAATCGTCCGCCACACCCGCATGGGCGAGCGCCGCGACCGTATCTCCACCGCCGGCCACCGACAGCAATTTGCCGGCGCGGGTGCCCGCCGCCACCTGCTTTGCGGCCGCAACCGTGCCGCGGTCGAATGGCGGCGTCTCGAACGCGCCGAACGGGCCGTTCCAGACCAATGTGCTCGCATATTGCAGGCGATCGGCGAAAGCCTCAACCGTCGCCGGCCCCACGTCCAGGATCATCTCATCCGCGGCGACACCATTGATCGGCACCGTCCGGTGCGCGGGGTTTGGTTTGAACTCCTTCGCGACCACGGCATCGATCGGCAGCAGCACGGCTGCGCCTGCGGCTTGCGCCTTTTTGAGAATGTCACGGGCGGTATCGAGCTGGTCGCGCTCGCAGAGAGATTTGCCGACTTCGATGCCTTGCGCCGCAAGGAACGTATTCGCCATAGCCCCGCCGATCACGAGCACATCGACCCGCTTCACGAGATTTCCCAGCAGCGCGATTTTGGTCGAAACCTTGGCGCCGCCGACGACCGCAATCAGCGGCCGGGTCGGGTGGTCGAGCGCCGCATGCAGATGGGAAAGTTCGGCCTCCATGGCGCGACCGGCTGCAGCCGGCAACAGATGCGCGATGCCCTCGGTCGTCGCATGGGCGCGATGCGCTGCCGAGAATGCATCGTTGACAAAGATATCGCCCAGCTTCGCGATCGCTTTCGCGAATTCCGGATCGTTCTTCTCTTCGCCGGAATGGAAGCGGGTATTCTCGAACAGCACGACGTCGCCATTCTTGAGCCCCGCAACTGCTTTTTCGGCCACATCTCCGATGCAGTCATCCGCGAACGCCACCGGCCGCCCGATCGCCTTGGCGAGCGGTGCTACCAGTGGCTTCAGGGACATGGAGGGAACGATCTTTCCCTTCGGACGATCGAAATGGGACAGCGTGACGACGCGCGCGCCCTTCTCGGCCAATTCGCGAATGGTCGGCGCCTGGCGCTCGATGCGCAGTGCGTCCGTCACCACGCCATCTTTCATCGGCACATTGAGATCGGCGCGGACAAGCACGCGCTTGCCCTTAACGTCCAAGTCGTCGAGCGTGCGGTAATCCTTCATCGTTCAGAGAAGCTTGCCCATCGCGACGGCCGTGTCCGCCATGCGGTTCGAGAAGCCCCATTCATTGTCGTACCAACTCATCACGCTGACAAGATTGCCGTCGAGCACTTTGGTCTGGTCCAGCGCGAAACTCGACGAGGCGGGATCGTGATTGAAATCGACGGACACCAGAGGTGCATGCACCGCTTCGAGAATACCTTTAAGGGAGCCTGCCGCCGCAGCCTTGATCGCGTCGTTGATTTCCTGAACCGTCGTGGCTCGCTTCGAAACGAATTTGAGATCGACGAGAGACACATTCGGCGTTGGCACGCGAACGGAGATGCCGTCGAGCCTGCCCTTCAATTCCGGCAGCACGAGGCCGACGGCCTTGGCGGCGCCGGTGGACGTCGGGATCATCGACATGGCGGCGGCGCGGGCGCGATAGAGATCTTTGTGAAGCTGGTCCAGCGAGGGCTGGTCGTTGGTGTAGGAATGGATCGTCGTCATCATACCTTTTTCGATACCGACCGCATCGTTCAGCACCTTTGCCACGGGCACGAGGCAGTTCGTCGTGCAGGACGCATTCGACACGACGAGATGATCTTTTGTCAGCTTGTCGTGATTGACGCCGTAGACAACAGTCAGGTCCGCGCCGTCCGCAGGCGCCGAGACCAGCACGCGCTTGGCGCCATCGGCCAAATGTGCCGACGCTTTTTCCTTCGACGTGAAAATGCCCGTGCACTCGAGTGCGATATCGACGGCCAGTTCCTTGTGCGGCAGTTCCGCCGGATTGCGGATTGCGGTCACCTTTATCTTGTGGCCGTCGACGATCATGTGCTCGCCGTCGACTTTCACCTCGCCCGGAAAACGGCCATGCACCGAATCGTAGCGCAACAGATGCGCATTGGTTTCGACGGGCCCCAGATCGTTGACACCCACGACGACGATGTCCTTTCGCCCCGATTCCACGATCGCGCGCAGCACCAGCCTGCCGATGCGCCCGAACCCGTTGATCGCCACCCGAATGGCCATGAATTTCTCCTGCTTACCTGAGCGCGGCAAGGGCCGCGTCCGCTGCGGCTTCCGCTGTGATTCCGAAATGTTTGTACAAATCCTTCGCCGACGCGCTCGCGCCGAAACCGTGCATGCCGATGAACTTTCCGTTCGTTCCGAGATAGCGCGCCCATCCGAAGGACGAGGCGGCTTCGATGGCGATCTTTATCGTATCGGGGCCCAGAACGGCGTCACGATATGTTGCGGGTTGTTCTTCGAACAACTCCCAGGATGGCAGCGACACGATGCGTGCGGCCACGCCGTGCTGTGCGAGAATCTCCCGCGCCTTCACCGCAATCTCGACTTCCGAGCCGGTTGCCAGGAATGTGATCCTCACCTTGCCGGATGCCGGAACCAGTTCGTAAGCGCCGCGCGCCGACAGATTCTCGTCGCTATGCGTTGTGCGCAATGTCGGTAACGCCTGGCGGGTGAGCGCGAGAATGCTCGGGCGATGCTTTTGCGCGAGCGCGATCTGCCAGCACTCCGCGGTTTCCACCGCGTCCGCGGGCCGCAACACGAGCAGATTGGGAATAGCGCGCAGGGCCGCGAGATGCTCGACGGGCTGATGTGTGGGACCGTCTTCGCCGAGACCGATGGAATCATGCGTCATCACATGGATGACGCGAATCCCCATCAACGCGGCGAGGCGGATCGAAGGCCGGCAATAATCGGTGAACACAAGGAAGGTTCCGGAATAGGGAACTACCCCCCCGTGGAGCGCGAGCCCGTTCATCGCGGCCGCCATTCCGTGCTCGCGGATGCCGTAATGGATGAAGCGTCCTTCGAAATTGCCCGGCGCGATCGCCGCCATGCCTTTGGTGCGGGTGTTGTTGGAGCCTGTGAGATCGGCCGAGCCGCCGACCGTTTCGGGCCACACGGCATTGATCGCTTCGAGCGCGTTCTCCGACGCCTTGCGCGTTGCGATCGAAGGCTTCTCGGCGCTCGTTTTCTTTTTCAGGTCGTTGATCGCGCCGGCAAGCGCGGCCGGCACCTCGCCTGCAAGCGCCGCATCGAATGCGCGCACGGTTTGGTCGGGCTGCAGCGCCTTGCGCGCGATCCAGGCGTCTCGGGCTGGTTTGCCGCGGGCACCGATCTCGCGCCAATCGGACAGAATTTCGTTGGGGACCGCGAAAGGCGGACAGGGCCAGTCGAGAGCCTTGCGGGCGCCGGCCACCTCCTCGGGCCCGAGAGCCTCGCCATGCGCCTTCGAAGTTCCCGCGCGCGTCGGCGCACCGAATCCTATGGTGGTGCGGCAAGCGATCAGGACCGGCTTATCGCTTGTCTGTGCCGCCTGGAGGCAGCGTGCAACATCGGACGCGTTCTGGCCGTCGCAGGCGAAGGTGTTCCAGCCCTCCGCCTCGAACCGCTTGCGCATGTCTCCGGTCTCGGAGAGCGAAGTGGGTCCATCGATAGTGATGCGGTTGTCGTCGAACAGCACGATCAGTTTGTTGAGCTTCAGATGGCCGGCGAGCCCGATCGCCTCGTGGCTGATGCCCTCCATCAAATCGCCGTCGCCGGCGATCACATAGGTCTTGTGGTCGACGAGGTCGTCGCCGAAGCGAGCGTTCAGGATGCGCTCGGCGAGCGCCATGCCGACCGCATTGGCGATTCCCTGGCCCAGTGGGCCGGTCGTGGTCTCGATTCCGGCCGCATGGCCGTATTCCGGATGGCCGGCGCAGGGGCTGCCCAGCTGGCGGAAACGGCGGATATCGTCGATGGAAATGCTCGAATAGCCGGTCAGATAGAGCACGGAATAGAGCAGCATCGAACCGTGGCCGGCCGACAGCACGAAGCGGTCCCGGTCGGGCCAAGCGGGATCGGCGGGATCGAATTTGAGGAATTGGCGGAAAAGCACGGTTGCCACGTCGGCCATGCCCATCGGCATCCCCGGATGGCCGCATTTGGCGGCTTCTACGGCATCCATCGAGAGGGCACGGATGGCATTGGCGAGGCGGCGGGTCGTCGCCTGCTCGGCGGGGGGCGCCGAGTTCGCGGCGGCGGCTGTGCTCATCGGTGTCCTGCCCCTGATTTCTTGTTCGAAAGTTCCGCGCCATACCCCGGGTAGGGGACGGCCGTGGCCTTAGCGAGAGCCTGACGCGCCCGTCAAGACCTGTGCAATTCCCTGGCGAATTCGTTGACCGTATTTCCCCACAGCGCCTATGGTCCGCGGTCGATTTGTCACGGAGGCCGCGTATGACCGAGCTGGACGACAAGGCGCAGCGGCTCGCCGCGGCGCTGGACCGTCTCGAGCAGACGGCGTTGCCGCTCGCGCAAGCACGCGCCCAAGCCGCGAAAGATGCGGCAGAACTCGAGCAATTGCGCGAGGAGCGCGACAGCCTGCTCGCCCGCATCGCGGAACTCGAAGACGAATCGCGCGCGCTCGCGAGCGTCACCGAGGAAGTCGAAGGCCGCCTCGACGGCGCGATCGTTGAAATCCGCGCGGCGCTGGGAAGATAGAAGCGAATGGCGCGTAGCGAGTAGCGAATAGAAAAGTCTTTCTTCCGTATTCGCCACTCGCTATTCGCTACTCGCCCAACGGAGTTGCCCCCATGCCCCTGGTCAACGTGATGGTCAATCAGCGCGCCTACACCATCGCCTGCGATGAAGGCGAAGAAGAGCATCTGCGCGAATTGGCCGAACATGTGGACGGCAAAGTTCGCGAATTGCTGGCGAGCGTGGGCCAGGTCGGGGATGCGCGGCTGCTGTTGATGGCGGCACTTCTCGTCACCGACGATTATTTCGATGCCGTGCACCGGCTCGATGCGCGCGCCAAGGAAGTGGGCGATCTGAGCGGCGCGCATGACGAAATGAACGCTCGCTTGACCAATTCCCGACAAATCGCCGCCGAAGCGCTGGAGAAGGCCTCCAAACGCGTCGAAGACATTGCCGCGCGCCTCGCACAGGCCTAACCTTGTTGGTGGACGGGTACTGCCCCGCGCGTGAGGAATGCGATACCCAGGGGCCTTAATGGTACTCACCGGGAGCTGTCCCTGACCGAGGCCCTGGCTTCGGATATATGGCGCCCACCTGCACTTGCAGGCCCGTGAGGATCCACATCCAACGGCGAAGGCGGTCCCGTCCACTTTGTTCGAAATGACCTCCAAGCGAACTCTGCGCAACGAAGCGCGCGCGCGACGGGCAGTCCTCGCGGAAGCGACGCCCGATTTCGCTTCGTCGCTTGCGTGCTTCGTCGAGACTCTTCCGATTGCTGAAGGCGCCATCGTGGCGAGCTATTGGCCGATCCGCGACGAGGCCGATCCGCGCGCGTTCGCGTCGGCCCTGGTGGCGCGTGGCCATCCGATCGTGTTGCCCGTCATCGCGACATTTGACGCCGCGCTGTCGTTTCGGCCCTGGCGCAACGGTGATGATCTGTCCCGGAACATCCACGGCATCCATGAGCCGCTGTCTCATCTCGAAACCGTTGAGCCGCAAGTGCTTCTGGTGCCGTTGCTCGCATTCGATGCGGACGGCGCACGACTGGGCTATGGCGGCGGCTATTACGACCGCACGCTCGCGGAATTGCGCGCGCGCGGGCACATTGTTGCCATAGGGGTGGCTTATGCGGGTCAGGAAGTAGCAAAGCTGCCCCATGACGCGCACGACCAGCGTCTCGATTGGGTCGTGACGGAGCAAGGAATTAGAAAGTTCGGATAGGCATGCGCATTCTTTTCATCGGCGACGTCATCGGCAGGCCCGGCCGCGAAGTGATCGCGGCCGAATTGCCGCATTTGAGGGACGCGCTGAAGCTCGATTTCGTCGTCATCAACGGCGAGAACCTCGCCGGCGGCTTCGGCGTCACGCGTGTGGTTGCGAACGAGATGTTTGCGCTGGGTATCGACGTCATCACCACCGGCAATCACTGGCTCGACCAGCGCGAGATTCTCACTTTCATCGATCACGACGACCGCATTCTGCGGCCGCGCAATTATCCGCCCGGCACGCCCGGCAAGGGTGCCGGCCTCTACGAAACGCGTTCGGGCGCACGCGTGCTGGTCGTCAATGTGCTGGGACGCGTGTTTATGGATGCGCTGGACGATCCGTTCGCGGCCGTGGAAAACGAGTTGGCAGCCTGTCCGCTCGGTGAAGGCGCGGACGCCGTCATCGTCGACATGCATGCCGAAGCGACATCGGAGAAAATGGCGATGGGCCAGTTCTGCGACGGCCGCGCCAGCCTCGTCGTCGGCACGCATCAGCATATCCCGACGGCGGACGCGCAGATTTTTCCTGGCGGCACGGCCTACCAGACCGATGCCGGCGCCTGCGCGGATTATGATTCCGTCATCGGCATGGAAAAGTTCGAACCGATCCAGCGCTTCACCAGGAAAATGTCCACGGGGCGTTTCGCACCCGCGACCGGCCCCGCCACGCTGTGCGGCGTGTTTGTCGAAACGAACGCGAAGGGACTGGCCTCGCGCATCGAGCCGGTGCGCGTCGGCGGACGGCTGAAGCAAACGGTACCTGAGATTTGAACCTGATCCTAGTGTTAGCTATCGCTGCTGTATCATTTGCGCAAATGCGCGATGCCCAATTCTTCCCATAGCCATCCAAAATCGTATCCGGCCATTTGATCGTCGCCGGTATGTGCGGCCGATTGGTTCTCCAGATATTTGAGCCATGCCGTCACTTTCTCGCGTCCTTTGGCGGTCTTTGCCGCCCGTCGCGGCGTGTCGCCCAGCATCGGTACTTTCTGGTCAAGCTGGCTCCTGTAGTGGCGGTCCATCATCTCGCGAATCGCTGCGCGTGCCTCATCCGCCGGGATCGGCGTCGCCGACTCGGGAGCTGCATGACCACCTGCGGCAAAGGCTTCAGCCGACTGGACCTCCACCAGGGCCTTGCCCGTCAGCCCCTCAATTGCGGGCCCGAGCAATGCCTGTCCCCGTTCGGCGCGTGCGCTCGAATTGGCGGAGAAAACGAGTTCATTTTCGAGCAACTCGATATTGCCGAGCACCACCTCATCTCCGTCGAGATAGGCGGTGAAGGTCAAGTCGGTTGCACGAGACGACGCCTTTGCGTCGTGACTCGTGGCGGCCTCTTCGATCCAGTTCCAGAATTCGTCACCTTCGCGATGCATGCCGGGTAACGCATCGATCGCCGATCGAAGGTCTTGCTTGTTTGCGCCGGGATCAATCGGGTAGTGCACTTTCATAAACAGCAATTCGTCGCCATCGCTGTTGCGCAGTTGCGGCCTGCGGGGAGCGAGTGCCCGTTGAAGAACGTCCTGGAGCCAGAGAGACGTGAAGATCGGGGCAGCGGAACGCAGCATCTGGGTATCGGAGATCAGTTCGGCGTCGGAGGGGACAGCGATACCGTGTTCCTCGGCAAGTTTCGCCGTGTCTTTGCGCGCCTTGTTGGTGGCTCGCCTGATCAATCCTCGCAGTTTTTCGCTTAACTCAAACGAGAAAGGCAGAACTCCGCCCGCAATCAGGTTTTTCGGCGGCAATGTCACAATGCGTGCCGCCAATCTGTCCCATGGTTTCATCTGACGAGTGGCTGATCGTTCGTCCACTCGCACCGATTCGCCGCCGCGCAGGAGATCGCGCGCAAGAAACGACCGGCCCGGCACGATGTCGCTAACTTCATAAAGACTCATGGTCGAATTGCGCAGTGCCGCCATATATCGCTTGTTTGGGACTTTCTCGTTCCAGCCGCGCCGCTTGAGATAGTCGTCGACGATATTGCGTCCATCGTCGTCTTCACGCGTAAGGAAGTCCTCGAGAACGCAGCCCATCAAATTCATGACCAGACCTTCGCCGAGAAGCGGTCCGAGATTCTCAAATTCGACGCCTGCGTCTTCCAGTGGCTGCGCCAAGTGGATTCCCATCAGGGCGTTGAAGCCCTCCCTCCATTCCGGCCGTTCCAGCCATTTCATCAAGCCCGAAAGCGAATGGGTCTCGGTCATGCTCAATCCATCGTGTCAATCGTTCCGGCTGTTCGTCCGCGATATGCGATGCCCCCTCATGATACGTATCCGAAGCGTCGACACCAGCGCCGGAGCCGCTGGCGTGGTGCGACCAACCTAAGATTTCCACAGGACGTTTCGGTCCAACGTCGAACGTATCCATGCCGGCCGCCGGATATCTTCTAAAGAAGATTGTGCGCATAGCCGCTTGAACCTGCCCGCCGGCCCGGCTATTTGGACCGCCGCTTAGGGTGTCACATGGCCGGTCATTCCCATTCCAAAAACATCATGTTCCGCAAGGGCAAGCAGGATAAGGAGCGTTCCAAACTCTTTTCCAAGCTGGCCCGCGAAATCACGGTTTCGGCCAAGCAGGGTCTGCCCGACCCGTCGCACAATGCACGGCTCCGGGCTGCGATCATCGCGGCGCGGGCCGAAAACATGCCCAAGGACAATATCGACCGCGCCATCAAGAAGGCGCAAGGCGCGGACGCGGAGAATATCGAGGAAGTGCGCTACGAGGGCTATGGCCCCGGGGGCGTGGCCCTGATCATCGAAGCGCTGACCGACAACCGCAACCGTACGGCCGGAGACGTGCGTTCCGCTTTCACGAAATATGGCGGCGCCATGGGCGAGACGAATTCGGTCTCCTTCATGTTTTCGCGCACCGGCCTGATTATCTATCCGCTAAGCAAGGGCAGCGACGACGCGATGCTCGAGGCTGCGATCGAGGCCGGCGCCGACGAATGCATCTCGACCGAAGAGGGCCATGAATTCCTGTGCCGGATCGAGGATTTCGCAGCTGTGCGCGATGCGCTCGAAGCGAAATTCGGCCCGCCGCAATCGGCAGCCATTGCCTGGCGCGCGCAGAACTATGTCGCGGTGCCCGATGAAACGGGCGAGCAACTCGTCAAGCTGCTCGAAGTGCTCGACGATCACGACGACATTCAGCACGTCTACGGCAATTACGAATTGTCGGACGCGCTGATGGAAAAGCTGTCGGCGTAGTCAGGTCGCACGCCGCTCACTATCCAGCATGTGCATCTGTACCGCCGCATAACGCGTGCCGGCGATCGCGCCTTCCGGCGCCACTTCATCGATGGCCTTTAATTCGCTTTCGGCCAGAACGATGTCGAGCGCGCCGAGCGCTTCGGTGAGCCGGTCGCGCCGTCGCGCGCCGACCAACGGCACGATGTCGTCGCCGCGTCCGAGCACCCAGGCGATGGCGAGTTGCGCCACAGTGATTCCGCGCGCCTTCGCGATTTCACCGAGCTTGTTTACCAGCGCGACGTTCTGCTTGAGATTGTCGCCCACGAAGCGGGGGAAGAATGGCCGTTCGCGCATTTCGCCCGCGACAGTCGCCGCACTGATCAACCCTCGCGACAGCACGCCATAGGCCGTCACGCCCACACCCAGTTTGCGCAGCGAGGGCAGGATATGCGCCTCGATCATACGAGTGACGAGCGCGTATTCGATCTGTAGATCGACCACGGGCAGCACGGCATTGGCGCGCGCGACCGTCTCGGCCGACACTTCGCTGAGACCCAGATGGCGCACATAGCCCGCCTTCACCAGGTCGGCGATGGCGCCCACCGTGTCTTCGATCGGCACCGCGGGATCGAGCCGCGCCGGGCGATAGATGTCGATGTAATCGGTGCCAAGACGTTTGAGGCTATAGGCGGCGAAATTCTTGACGGCGGCCGGCCGCGCGTCGAAGCCGCCCCAGCGGCCGTCGGGACTTCGCAGCGCGCCGAATTTGACGCTGAGTATCGCCTGCTCGCGCTTGTGGCCCCGCAACGCCTCGCCGATGAGCATCTCGTTGTGGCCCATGCCGTAGAAATCGCCCGTATCCAGCAGGTTGATGCCCGCCTCCAGCGCCGCATGGATGGTGGCGACGCTTTCGCCGCGGTCCGCCGGTCCGTAAAAATCCGACATTCCCATGCAACCCAGGCCGATGGCCGAGACGGTGGGGCCGGTGAGCCCTAATTTTCGCGTTTTCATGCCTGTTCCTTTTCTTTGAATTCTAGGCGCGGGCCGCCGCCGATGCCAGTTGCGCGAGGGTGTCACGTTCCACGACACTGGTTGCCGTGATTCTCGACAGTCGCAGGATGCACACGATCCGAATTCTTGGGCTCGATCCCGGCCTGGCCCGCATGGGCTGGGGCGCGATCGAAATGTCCGGCACGCGGCTCACCCACGTGGCCCATGGCGTCCTCACAAGCAATGCGAAGCAGGACCTCGGCAACCGATTGCTGGCGCTGCATGAGGCGCTGTCGGCGGTGATCGCGGACCTGAAGCCGCATGCGATCGCCGTCGAACAGGCCTTCGTGCACAAGGATCCGTCCGCCGCGCTGAAGCTCGGTCATGCGCGCGCGATTGCATTGCTCGCCGCGGCACAGGCGGGACTCGAGATTGCGGAATACACCCCCAACCACATCAAGAAATGCGTGGTCGGGGCCGGGCATGCGGGCAAGGAGCAGGTGATGGCGATGGTGAAGCGTCTGCTGCCGCAAGCGACCCTCGACCAGGAAGACGCGGCCGACGCGCTCGCCTGCGCCATCGCGCACGCGCATCTGTCCGGCACGCGGGCACGGATCGCCGCGTCCCTCGCATGATCGGCAAGCTGACGGGCATCGTGGATTCAATTGCCGAGGATCATGCGATCGTCGATGTGGGCGGCGTGGGCTACCTCGTCCATTGCCCTTCATCGACCCTGGCGCGGTTAGCCGCAGGCACGACCGCATCGCTGATGATCGAGACGCGCGTCACCGATGAAGCGATCCGGCTATACGGATTCCTTTCGGCCGAAGAGCGCGAATGGTTCCGGCTGCTGCAGACGGTGCAGAATGTGGGCGCGCGCGTGGCGCTGAACGTGCTCTCCACGCTGTCGTCGCGCGAGCTGGAGCGCGCGCTGGCCTTGTCCGACAAGGCCGTCATCGGCCGCGCGCAGGGCGTGGGGCCGAAGCTCGCGCTGCGCATCGTAACCGAGCTGAAAGACAAGGCGCCATCGATGATGCTGCGCGGCCATGGCGAGGAAGGCGGGATCGCGCCGGTCGTTGCCCCGCGGGGTCCCGAAGCGGACGCCGTCGCGGCCCTCGTCAAGCTCGGCTATTCGCAAGGCCAGGCCGCCGAAGCGATCGCGCGCGCCGCCCGCGACCTGGGCGAGCACGCCCCCCTCGACGTCCTCATCCGCGAAAGCTTGCGCGCGATGGGACGGTAGGGTACTATCTGACTAGTCTGACTAGTCAGGAGAAGACTATGGCTACCTGGGCGACGCAAGATGCGAAGGCAAAATTCGCCGAACTGCTGCGAGCGGCCGAGAAGGCGCCGCAGACTATCGCGCATCGTGGCGAGGAAAGGGCGGTTTTGCTTTCCGTGAATGAGTATCGACGTCTCAAGGGCGCGAGGAAGCCGTCGAATTTCGTCGAATTCATGCAGGCATCGCCACTTCGAGGCGTTGATCTGAAGATTGAGCGCAGCCGCGACGCCGGTCGAAAAGTCGAACTCTGATGTTCCTGCTGGACACGGTGACTGTCTCGGAAACCGTGAAAGAACGGCCCAACGCGGACGTGACAGCGTGGTTCGCCTCGATCGACAATCAACACCTTCATGTGAGCGCGCTAACAATCGGCGAGATTTTCTCGGGTATCGAGCGCCTTCCTCACGGCCGCAGGCGCGCAAGGTTGGAATTATGGGTGACGAATGACTTGCCGGCTTGGTTCGCGGGACGCGTGCTCGCCGCCGACGAGGTCGTATGTCGCAAATGGGGTCATATTCGTGCAAGTTTGCCGTCCGCGCCGGTGGTTGATTCACTGATCGCCGCCACGGCGCTGGTCCATGGTCTAACGGTTGTAGCCCGCAACGCCGGAGATTTTCGGTTCGAGGGGCTCAGTGTGATCAACCCTTGGCTGCCATAGCGCCACTGCCGCGCGAAGCCAAAACCGGGCAAGATCGCGGTTGAAGGATGAATCGACCAATGCCGTCGCCCAAACCCGACCTCGACCGCCTCGTCGCGCCTGCACGCGCCGAAGAGGATTCGCTTGAGGCGAGCATGCGGCCCAAGCGGCTGGCGGAATTTGTGGGCCAGAAGCAGGCACGCGAGAATCTCGCGATCTTTATCGAGGCCGCGCGCGCGCGCGCCGAAGCGCTCGATCATGTGCTGTTCTCAGGGCCACCCGGCCTCGGCAAGACCACTTTGGCGCAGATCGTGGCGCGCGAACTGGGGGTCAATTTCCGCTCGACCTCCGGCCCTGTGTTGGCCAAGGCCGGCGATCTCGCGGCCATCCTCACCAATCTCGAACCGCGGGACGTGCTGTTCATCGACGAAATCCACCGCCTCAATCCGGCGGTCGAGGAAATCCTTTATCCCGCGATGGAGGATTTCGAGCTCGATCTCGTCATCGGCGAGGGACCGAGCGCGCGCTCGGTCAAGATCACGCTGGCGCCGTTCACGCTGGTGGGCGCGACCACGCGTTCGGGCCTCATCACCACGCCGCTGCGCGACCGCTTCGGCATTCCCGTGCGGCTCAATTTCTATTCGGCGGAGGAATTGCTCTCGATTGTGGAGCGCGGCGCGCGGGTACTGGGGTTCGACCTGACGCGCGAAGGCGCGCGCGAGATCGCAGGACGCGCACGCGGCACTCCGCGCATCGCGGGCCGTCTGCTCAAGCGCGTGCGCGATTTCGCGTCCGTCGGCGGACATGGCCGCGTCGATGCGAAGATTGCGGATGCGGCGCTCACGCGCCTCGAAGTGGATGCGCGGGGGCTCGATGCGTTCGACCGCAATTATATCCGGCTCATCGCGGAATCGTTTGCGGGCGGTCCCGTCGGCATCGAGACGATCGCGGCAGCGCTTGGCGAATCGCGCGACGCGATCGAGGAGATCGTGGAGCCGTTCTTGCTGCAGCAAGGATTCGTGCAGCGCACGCCGCGCGGACGCGTGATCACCTCGGCAGCCTTCGGGCACTTGGGACTCGCTGCGCCGCCGCGCGATCCCGCCCAGATCGCGTTGTTTCCGGTTCTCGGAGATGACGATGGCGGAGACGACGATGTCTGAAGCGCAAGGCTGCGGCCGCTTCGAAGGCAAGATCCACATCCTGCCCATCCGCATCTATTACGAAGACACCGATCTCTCCGGTGTCGTCTATCACGCCAATTATCTGCGCTTCATGGAGCGCGGAAGGTCGGAATTCTTCCGTAGCGCCGGGATCACGCGGCTCGCCATGCTCGACGACGCCGAGCCCACCGCCTGGACCTTGCGCAAGGCGACGCTCGAATATCTGCGCCCGGCCAGGGTCGACGATCTGATCGAGGTCCACACCGCCTGCACGGCACTCACGGGCGCGCGCATGGCCGCGGACCAGAAAATCTATCTGGGCAGCCAATTGCTGACACGCGGTGCGGTCGAAGCCTGCGTTATTACGCTGTCGGGAAAACCGCGGCGCATTCCGGACGAATTTCGCCAAAAACTGTTGCCTTTGCTATTGGAAACAAAAGCTTAACCAGTGGTGCCCAAATTCGGCCACGTTCGAGTGGCTTTTGCAGGCGGGCGCCCGTCTTTGAAATACGTCGCGGGGAAACAAGGCCGGTTTCGCGGGCTCGAGAGGTTTGCCGATGAGATTGAAGCGTGCAGCCGCGGCCATCGTGGCGGTGTTGGCAATGTCTTTGGCCGTTCCCGCGCTGGGCCAGTCGGCGCCGCAGGCTGTCCCCACGGGCCCGGATGCTCAAACCCAGCAATTAAGCGCACCGGCGGCGGCTCCGGCCGGGAATGTAGACGCCACGCAGACGGGCGGTACGGCGGGTCCGGACGTGAACGGCATTTCCGTCGTCTCGCTTTTCATGCGCGCGGACCCGTTCGTCAAGGCAGTGATGATCATATTGGTGCTGGCGTCGATCGGGTCGTGGACGATCATCATCAGCAAATGGCTCGTGCTTGGTTCGCTTCGACGCCGCGCCGACAAATTCGAGAAGACATTCTGGTCCGGGCTCTCACTGGACGAACTCTATCAGCAGTTCGCGCAGAAGGCCGACCATCCGATGGCGGCAGTCTTCGTCTCGGCGTTGCGCGAATGGCGCCGCGCCTTCGAGGGCGGCCCGCCGCGCGAGGCGCTGCTTCCCGGCATCAAGGATCGCATCGACAAGTCCATGTCGGTGACGATCATGCGCGAAACGGACGGCATCGAACGCCAGCTGGGATTTCTCGCCACCGTCGGTGCGACCGCCCCCTTCATCGGGCTGTTCGGTACGGTCTGGGGCATCATGAATTCGTTTTCGGCGATCGCGGCGCGGCATGACACGACGCTCGCCGTGGTGGCTCCCGGCATTGCCGAAGCATTGTTCGCGACGGCCATGGGCCTGCTCGCCGCCATTCCCGCCGTGATTTTCTACAACAAATTCGTCAACGATATCGGCCGCTATACGACCAGGCTCGAAGGATTTTCCGACGAGTTCTCCGCGATCCTGTCGCGGCAGCTTGACGAAAAGGCGAAGTGATGGCAGCCGGAATCCGCCGTATCGAACGAGGACGCCGCAGGCGCTCGCGTCCCATGTCCGAGATCAACGTCACGCCGTTCGTGGACGTGATGCTGGTGCTCCTCATCGTGTTCATGGTGACGGCGCCGCTGTTGACGGTCGGCGTACCCGTCGATCTACCCAAGACGCACGCCCAGGCGCTCGGCCAGGATCGCGAGCCGCTGTCGGTCACGATCCGCAAAGGCGGACGCATCTACGTGCAGAACACGCCCGTGGGCGACGACGATCTCGTCCCGCGCCTGACGGCGATTGCGGCCAACGGCTACGACCAGCGTATTTTCGTGCGGGGCGACAAGTCGGTCGATTACGGCCGCGTCATGGAAGTGATGGCGATGATCAGCGCCGCGGGCTTCACCCATATCGGTCTCGTCACGGATGTCGCAAAGCCAATTCCAGACCAAAAATAGAATCTCTGAGGCGACCAATACCCGAGATTGGCCCTGGGTCGCGGCATGGATCGGCGCGCTCTCATTGCACCTGGCGATTGTGGTTGCGACCTTGTTCACATGGACCCACCGGCTCGACATCACAGACGAAAGCGCGCCGGTCGTTCCCGTCGATCTCGTTACGATTGCGCCCAAGACCAATATTATTGCCACCGCGCGGCCCGCGCCGAAGGTCCAACCCGACGTCACGCCGGCGCTTCAACCGAAGACCGAGCAACCCGTCACTCCGCCGCAGGAAGATACCGAACCGCCGCCGGTCGACACTGCGCCGTCGGAACCATTGATCAAGGCGCCGCCCCCGCCTCCGGTTCCCAGGCTGAAGCCCCAGCAGCAACCTCAGCCGGATAAACAAAAATCGACCGCGGACACCGTCAACGCGATGCTGAATAATGTGTTGGCCTCTGCGACCGCGCCGCCGAATGCCAAAGCGTCAAATCGCACAACAAAGGGTTTCGGCGCGCAAACCGCGATGACTGCCGATCTCCAGGATGCATTGCGCAGCCAAATTAGGCCGTGTTGGAGTCCGCAGATCGGCGCGCCGAATGCCGCCGATCTGGTCGTCGATTTCGATATATCCCTCAATCCGGACGGATCGGTCGCACAGGCGCCACAATTGGCTGAACAATCTGCGTCGATGGTGGCGAGCAACGCCTATACACGCGCCGCGGCCGAGGCGGCCAAGCGCGCGATCATCGAATGCGCGCCGTACAAACTGCCCGCAAACCAATACGGCACCTGGCGTGCGTTCACGTTTCACTTCGATCCGCGCCAGATGATGGATCAGTAGCTTTGGAGAATGTCATGAGACGTATCGGTATCGCATTTGCGGCTCTGCTCGCGATGATTCTGGGTCTCGCGGCCCCCGCTGTCGCACAGCTTCGCGTGGATGTGACGCAGGGCAATATTCAGCCCATGCCCATCGCGATACCGAATTTCGCAGCGCCCCAGCCTTCCGACGCGACTGCGGCACAGAACATTGCCGGTGTCGTGCGGGCAGACCTGCAGCGCTCCGGGCTCTTCAAGCCGCTCGATGCCAAATCCTTCATCGATCGCATCACCAACATCAACGTACCGCCCAATTACGCCAATTGGCGCGTCATCAATGCGCAGGGTCTCGTCACCGGTCAGGTGCAGCTTCAGCCGGATGGCAGGCTGCAAGTCGATTTCCGGCTGTGGGACATCTATGGCGAGATCCAGATGTTGGGCGAGCAATATTTCGCTTCTCCCGAAAACTGGCGGCAGATAGCGCACATGATTTCCGATGCGATTTACGAGCGCGTCACCGGCGAGAAGGGCTATTTCAATACCCGTATCGTCTATATCGCGGAACGCGGTCCGCCGCTTGCGCGCAAGAAGCTGCTCGCGATTATGGACGAGGACGGCGCCAATCCGATTTACATGACGCATGGCGACTACATGGTGCTGACGCCGCGCTTCAATCCGACGGCGCAGACCATCGCCTATCTGTCTTACGTCTCCGGAAAACCGCGCGTCTATCTGTTCGACATCGATAGCGGTCGCCAGCAGATGCTGGGCGATTTCCCGGACATGACGTTTTCACCGCGCTTCTCGCCCGACGGCAACAAGGTGGCGATGACACTTGAGAAAAACGGCAATTCCGACATTTACGTGATGGATCTTCGCACGCGCGCGCTGGCCCGTCTCACGACCGATCCGGCGATCGATACGGCACCGTCGTTTTCGCCGGACGGATCGAAGATCGCGTTCGAATCCGACCGCGGCGGCTCGCAACAAGTCTATGTGATGAACGCGGACGGTTCAGGTGTGCATCGGATCAGCTTCGGCGCAGGCAAAAGCGGGACGCCGGTTTGGAGTCCGCGCGGCGATCTGATCGCATTTACCAATCAGTTGGAGGACTCGTTCCGCATCGGCGTCATGCACCCCGATGGCAGCGGCGCGCGCATCATTTCCACCGGCTGGGAAGACGAGGGCCCGACCTGGGCCCCGAACGGCCGCGTGTTGATGTTTTCCCGTACTTTGCGCGGTGGACGCGGCTCGCAAATCTGGTCGATCGACGTCACCGGCCGAAACGAGCAGCGCGTCGAAACTCACGGTGACGCGTCGGACCCGGCGTGGTCGCCCTTGATCCAATAGGGCGGAACTTTGTAGTGTGAAAGACAAGTAACTATGGGTCTATTCCGGCCTATCATACGTTACGGAAGCGGTGCGAGCGTCGATTTTTGCGCTGTTCCTGCGCACCCTGGAACGCGCCATTGCGGAGTTGGCTTGCCATGCTGAAATTTTCTACCGGTTTTCAAGTTGCGGCGATTGCTTCGGTTATATTGATCGCCGGCTGCACCACAAAGCCGCAAGCGACCGCTGAAACTCCGCCCCCCGTTTCGTCCGGCCCGACAACGAGTGAGACGCAATCGAGCGTGGTTGCCGGCAGCGAGCAGGACCTCAAGGTCAATGTCGGCGACACCGTTCACTTCGGTTACAACCAATTTTCGGTTCAGGATGAGGACAAGACCACGCTGCAGCGCCAAGCTGCTTGGCTGCAGAAATATCCGGCCATCCGTGTCACCGTTGAAGGCAATTGCGACGAACGCGGCACGCGCGAATACAATTTAGCTTTGGGCGCAAGGCGAGCGAATTCGGTCAAGGAATATCTCGTGAGCCTAGGCGTGTCATCGGATCGCGTCGACACGATCTCCTACGGCAAGGAACGTCCCATCTGCACGGAATCCGACGAGTCCTGCTGGGCGCAGAACCGCCGCGGTGTAACCGTCGTTGCGGGCGGCGCCAGCTCCTGACGGGGTGCCCGGCAGTTCATTTTCGGAACGGGCGCCCGACGGGCGCCCTTTTCGTTCGAGCCTCATTTTCGGCTAAGTAGTGACATGGAATGAGCAATGGCGGCGCGAGGTCTGCGCCCCAGCGATGGGAACGGTGACGGTCATGAGCAGGACTGGCGAAATGCGCGCGCGATGGGCAAGGCCGCTTCTTGTCGGTGGCTTCGCGTTTCTTCTGGGCACCGCGGCATTCGCTGACGCGCCACCTTCCGGCGACACACCCGCCGCACGGTCCGCACAGACCGTCCAGGCTTTGAGCGCGCGCCTTGCCGCCGACGAGGCCCAGGCAGCGCAACTCGAAGATAGGATTGCATCGGCCCAGAATCCTGCGGAATCGATGCGGGTCGCCGACATCTTCGGCGAATCCGACGAGGAAAAAGCGGCGCGGCTGCAACGCGAGCAGGCGCAGGATTCGAGTATCGCAAGCCTCAATCAACGTGTGAGCGATCTCGAAGATACATTGCGTCAACTGACAGGCCAGATGGAACAACTCGATCATCGTGTCGGCGAGTTCGACGCGAAGATCGCCCGCATGCAGAAGGATTTCGATTACAAGCTGTGCGCGCTGTCGGCGCAGCAACTCAGTGCCGGAACCGGCTCCGACGATCAGAATGCGTTGCCCTGCAATGGAATGCCGGCCCAGACCAGTCCTGGTGCGACGGCGCCGGCCGGACCCGGCGCATCTCCCGCATCGAACGGCCCGATTCATCTCGCGCCGCCGCCGGGTGTGCTCGGCACATTGCCGCCGGGAGCGTCATTACCGCAGTCGAATGGACCGCAAGACAGTCCTCCGTTACAGACAGCGTCGATCGATACGCATCCCCAATTCGACGCAGCGCTGACTCTTCTCGCCAAGGCACAATATGACGAGGCGCGTGCCGCGTTCCGCAGTTTCGCCGATGCGCATCCCAAGGACGACCTGACGCCGCAGGCGATCTACTGGGTGGGCGATATCGCCTATGTACAGAAGGACTACCAGAACGCGGCCCACGCTTTCGCGGAGGAGATCAAGAAATTTCCCTCGAGTCCGCGCGCGCCGGAGAGCATGCTGCGGCTCGGTCAGTCGCTGCTCGCCATGAACCAGAAAAAAGAAGGCTGCACCTTCCTTGCCGCGCTCCCCAAAACGTACCCCACCGCCTCGAAAACCATCCAAGCGCAAGCCCTCGGCGCCCGCAAAACGGCCGAGTGCCACTAAGGCGCTTGTTGCGAAGAAGGCTGCGACGGAAAAATCGAAGCGAGCTGTCGGGAAGCCGACCGCAGCGGTCGAAAGCGCGGCTGCCGCCGAAAAGACTGTAACGACCACAAAGGGAACGGCATCGATCGAATTCGCTGCGGCGATGGCCGAGGTGTTGGGACGCGGCGCGCCATGGCCAGGCGTCGCGGCCGTCTCCGGCGGCGGTGATTCGCTGGCCTTGATGTTCCTGCTCGCAGATTGGGCGCGTGCAGCCTCGAAGCCCCCGCCCGTCGTTCTGACGGTAGATCACGGTCTGAGCGCCGAATCGGAACGCGTGGCGCGCGACGTGCTCCGCCGCGCCCAGGCGGCAGGGCTGAAGGGCGAATTGCTCGTCTGGAAGGACAAAAAGCCCAAGGCCGACATCGAAGCCGTGGCCCGCGAAGCCCGTTACCGGCTGATCGGCGACTGGTGTCGCGCCAATAAGATCAACGGCGTCTACGCCGCGCACACGCTAGAGGATCAGGCAGAAACATTTCTTCTGCGACTCGGTCGCGGCAGCGGACTCGACGGATTGTCCGCCATGCGGCCGGTTGCGCTCTATCCTGTGCCGAGGTTCGACGACCTGAGAGTCGTTAGGCCGCTTTTGGGCATGGGGCGGGAGCAATTGCGCAACTATCTCCAGGCGCGGAAGGAAGCCTGGGCCGAAGATCCCATGAACGTCGACCCGCGTTTCGCCAGGGTGCGATTGCGCGAGGCATGGCCCCTGCTGGAGAAACTCGGGCTCTCCAGTTCGAGAATCGCGGGTGCGGCGCGCCATCTGGCGCGGGCAAGAGAGGCGCTCGATCACGCGACCGAGAATCTGCTGTCCCGGGCATCGCGCATCGTTGACGGCGAGGCTCTGGTCGATCCGTCGCGTCTGGCCGCAGCACCTCGGGAAATCGGCCTCAGGGCCTTCGCATGGCTCCTGTCGCGCGTCTCCGGCGAACCTTATCGGCCGCGTTTCGAGCGGTTGGAGCGCTTGTTCGATGCGATCGGACGCGGGGAACTCGTCGCCGCGCGCACGCTGCATGGTTGCCTGATTGCGCCGGCCGGGAAGGCGGAAGCCGCTTTCGGGGTGCGCACTGTCGTGATTTCGAGGGAATTGCCGAGAAAACCTGCCGTCCCGAACGCGTGACAGCGGCGGTCACGAACAATTAACCGCGAACCTTAAGTGGAATTGGAGATCGTCGTTGCCGGGGGTCCACAAATTTCTTAACGTTTTGAAGGCTGGCAACACGGTATAAAGCACCCTATCTATACGGCAGGTCCATCCGCTCTGCCGCCGGATTGGGCCCCCATGAAAGGACGGCCGGTGAATAACCTTCGTAATCTTGCGCTGTGGATTCTGATCGCGCTTCTGCTCGTGTTCCTGTTCAACATGTTCCAGAACACGGGACAGCATCAGAACCCGTCCGTCATTTCCTACACCCAATTCAACCAGCAGGCGGTCCAGGGTCAGGTCTCGAAGGTCACCATCCAGGACAAGCAGATCAAGGGCGAGCTGACAAACGGCCAGCCCTTTACGACCTACATGCCCGAAGATCCCTCGCTCGTTCCGATGTTGAAGGAGCACAACGTCAACATCACGGCGGCGCCGCCGGATGACGGCATCAATCTGATGAGCGTGTTCATCAACTGGTTCCCGATGCTGCTGTTGATCGCGGTGTGGGTCTTTTTCCTACGCCAGATGCAGGCAGGCGGCGGCAAGGCGATGGGCTTCGGCAAGAGCCGCGCCAAACTCCTCACCGAACGAACGGGCCGTGTGACCTTCGAAGACGTGGCGGGGGTCGACGAGGCCAAGGACGAATTGAAAGAGATCGTGGATTTCCTGCGCGATCCGCAGAAGTTCCAGCGTCTCGGAGGCCGCATTCCCAAGGGCGTGTTGCTGGTCGGCCCCCCCGGAACCGGCAAGACATTGCTCGCGCGCGCCATCGCGGGCGAGGCCAACGTTCCGTTCTTCACGATCTCGGGTTCCGATTTCGTGGAGATGTTCGTGGGCGTCGGCGCAAGCCGCGTGCGCGACATGTTCGAGCAGGCAAAAAAGAATGCGCCCTGTATCGTGTTCATCGATGAAATCGATGCGGTGGGCCGCCATCGCGGCGCCGGACTGGGCGGCGGCAACGACGAGCGCGAGCAAACGCTCAACCAGTTGCTGGTGGAGATGGACGGTTTCGAAGCCAACGAAGGCGTGATCCTGATCGCGGCGACCAACCGTCCCGATGTGCTCGATCCCGCCTTGCTGCGTCCGGGCCGTTTCGACCGCGAAGTGGTGGTTCCCAATCCCGATCTCGGCGGCCGCGAAAAGATCCTGCGCGTGCATCTGAAGAAAGTTCCGCTGGCCCCCGACGTCGAGCCGCGTACGATCGCGCGCGGCACGCCGGGATTCTCTGGCGCCGATCTCGCAAACCTCGTCAACGAAGCAGCCCTGCTTGCAGCGCGCCGCGGCAAGCGCGTCGTCATGATGAGCGAACTCGAAGACGCCAAGGACAAGGTGATGATGGGCGCGGAACGCCGCTCGCTCGCAATGAGCGACGACGAAAAGCGCACCACCGCCTATCACGAAGCGGGTCACGCGATTGTCGCGATCTCCGTCGAAGGGTCCGACCCGATCCACAAGGCGACGATCATTCCGCGCGGACGTGCGCTCGGTATGGTGATGCGTCTTCCGGAACGCGACCAGCTTTCCGTCACGCGCCAGAAGATGCTGGCCGACATCTGCGTCGCCTTCGGCGGACGTCTCTCCGAAGAACTGATCTTCGGATACGACAAGGTTACAACCGGCGCGATTTCCGACATCAAACAGGCGACCCATATGGCGCGCGCGATGGTCACGCGCTACGGCTTCTCCGACGAACTCGGACCCATCGAGTTCGGCGAGAACCAGGAGGAAGTGTTCCTCGGCCATTCCGTGGCGCGCACGCAGAATATCTCGGAAGCGACGGCGCAGAAGATCGACGCGGAAATCCGCCGCATCATCGACACTTGCTACAACCGCGCGCACGACATCCTGCAGCAGCGCGTCAACGACCTTCACACGCTTGCGAAGGGTCTCCTCGAATACGAGACCTTGACGGGCGACGAGATCATCGCGTTGCTCAAGGGCATTCCGCCGGACCGTACGCCTTACGAAGAGCCCGAGCCGCAACGAGGTCCTGGTCCGAGCGTGCCGCAGGCGGGACGTCCGCGCGGTGGTCCGGGCATCGGTCCCGTGGTCGAACCTCAGCCGGGTCGGTGAGTGCAGGGCCGAAACTTTTCGGCATCGTCAACATCACCGAGGATTCGTTCTCCGACGGAGGACGGTTTCTCGAGCCCGAGGCGGCGCTCGCGCATGCGCGGGATTTGCTTCGGCGCGGTGCGGATGCACTCGATCTCGGTGGCGCATCGTCCAATCCCGAGGCAAAACCCGTGGCGCCAGACGTCGAGATCGCGCGCCTTGCTCCCGTTGTCGCTGCGCTTAAGACCGAGCGGCGCTCGCTCTCCATCGATAGCTATTCGATTGAGGTTCAGCGCTGGGCGATCCGCGAGGATGCGGACTTCCTGAACGACATTCAGGGCTTTCCGCATGAGGCGTTCTATCCCGAACTGGCGGCGTCGCGTGCGAAGCTGATCGTGATGCATTCGGTCCAGGGCGCGGGCCGCGCGACCCGGGTCGTTATGGAGCCGTCGAAAATCCTTGGCCTGGTGCTCCGGTTTTTCGAAGCGAGGATCGAAGCGCTCTCGAAAGCCGGCGTCGCCGCCGAAAGACTGATCCTCGATCCCGGAATGGGTTTCTTCCTCGGCGGCAATCCGGAAGCGTCGTTTACCGTGCTGCGCGGCCTTCCCGCGATCAGGACGGCGTTTGGGCTGCCGGTCCTGGTCTCGGTCTCCCGCAAATCCTTCCTGCGGACGCTCACCGGGAGGCCGCCACAGGAGGCCGGCGCGGCCAGCCTGGCAGCGGAACTTTTCGCGGTCGATCGGGGGGCGGACTATATCCGTACCCACGATCCCGGCGCCCTTCGGGACGTGCTCGCGGTGCGGAATAGACTGGACCTCGGCGGGGCACTGGCCTAGGACATGCGGGAGGCGTCCTCGGCATTAAGATTGCCGTTCGAGCGATGCGAAATCCGTTAGGATTTCTGCTATGTTCGCTCTTCGAGGGATGTCGTATCCAGGGGATATGTAGCGTTATGACCCGCAAATTGTTCGGGACCGACGGCATACGCGGCCGGGCCAACAGCTACCCGATGACGCCGGAAATCGCGTTGAAAACGGGCATGGCGGCCGGACGCATTTTTACCCGTGGCGATCACCGCCATCGGGTCGTGATCGGCAAAGACACGAGGTTGTCCGGCTATATGATCGAGTCCGCGCTGGTGGCGGGCTTCACCGCTGTGGGCATGGACGTGTTTCTGTTCGGCCCGCTTCCGACGCCGGCTGTCGCCATGCTCACCCGTTCGCTGCGGGCGGATCTCGGCGTGATGATTTCGGCGTCGCACAATCAGTTCGAAGACAATGGCATCAAGTTCTTTGGGCCCGACGGGCAAAAGCTGTCCGACGAATGCGAAATGCAGATCGAAGCGTTGATGGAGAAGGGGCTCGAGGAGGGCCTTGCCAAGCCGCGCAAGATCGGCCGCGCCAAACGCATCGACGACGCCCAGGCGCGCTACATCGAATTCGCGAAGCGGACTTTTCCCAAACAATTGGGTCTGGACGGTTTGCGCATCGTGGTCGATTGCGCGAACGGCGCGGCATACAAGGTGGCGCCTGCGGTGCTGTGGGAACTGGGAGCCGACGTGATCGCGATCGGCGACACGCCGGACGGCTTCAACATCAACAATGAATGCGGCTCGACCTTTCCCGAGGCGATGCAACGCAAAGTGCGCGAACGGCGCGCCGATTTCGGGATCGCACTGGACGGCGATGCCGACCGGGTCGTGATGGCCGACGAAGAAGGAAGGCTCATCGACGGCGATCAGATTCTCGGTCTTATTGCGCGCTCCTGGGCGAAGGCTGGCAAACTGCGTGGCGGGGGAGTGGTCGGCACGGTCATGTCGAACGCGGGGCTCGACCGATTCCTCAAGACGATGGATCTGAAGCTCGCGCGGGCGCAGGTGGGCGACCGCTACGTCATCGAAAAGATGCTACAGGGCGGGTTCAATGTCGGCGGCGAGCAATCCGGCCATATCGTGCTCAACGATTTCTCGACCACCGGCGACGGGCTCATCGCGGCCCTGCAGGTTCTGGCCGTGGTGGCGCAGGACGGCAAAGTCGCCAGCGAAGCGTCGCACGTGTTCGAGCCGATGCCGCAGGTGCTCGAAAATGTCTATTTCCGGCGGGGCGCGCCTCTCAGCGATGCGCGCGTGACCGAGAGCATCAAGGCCTGCGAAGCGCGTCTCAACGGCTCCGGCCGGTTGCTGGTTCGCAAATCGGGCACCGAACCCGTGATCCGCGTGATGGCCGAAGGCGAGGACGAAAAGCTCGTGCGCCAGATCGTGAGCGATGTCGTGGCCGCGATCCAGGAAGCGACGGCTTGAAGCAGGTCCCGGCGCGCCTGCTCATCATCGCGGGATCGGATTCGAGCGGCGGCGCGGGCATCCAGGCCGACATCAAGACGGCGACCGCGCTTGGCGCCTATGCCATGACGGCGATCACGGCAGTCACTGCGCAGGATACGCGCGGCATTCACGCGATCCATCCGATTCCTGCCGCCATCGTGCGCGAACAGATCGCCTGGACGCTGGCCGATATCGGCGCGGACGCGATCAAGATCGGCATGCTGGGATCGGCGGAGATCGTCGAGGCCGTGGCGGACGTGCTGACGGAGCCGGCGAAGAACATACCCATTGTGCTCGATCCCGTTTTGGCATCGACCAGCGACACAGTATTGCTGGGCGAATCGGGGCAGCGCGCGATGAAGTCGCTCTTGTTCCCGCTCTCGGCAGTGATCACGCCGAACATTCCGGAAGCGGAAATTCTTGCCGGCATTTCGATTCATGGGCCCGAAGATGTGATGCGCGCGGCGGAAATCCTGTGTGAAGGCGGCGCGAAGGCCGTTCTGATCAAAGGCGGTCACGCCGAGGAACCTGAGGTGTTGGATACTCTGGTTCTGTGCGGCTCGCCCGAATCGTATCGTTTCGCATCCCTCCGCATCGATACGCCGCATACACATGGCACCGGGTGCACGCTTGCAACTGCGATCGCGGCCGGGCTGGGGCAGGGATTCTCGCTTCACGATGCCGCGGAGCGCGCGCATCTGTTCGTGTATAACGCGATCGAAGCGGCGCCGGGTTTCGGCGCGGACAAAGGTCCGCTCAATCACATGCATGCGATCCCGGAATACCGCTTCAAGAGCAGATTCGAGGATTGACGTGAGCGCGGCGATCCGAAAAGCACGCAGGGCCGATGTGATCCCACTGTCGGAGCTTGCGAAGACGACCTATGCGAACGCATTTGGTCATTCGCTGGGACCGACCGATCTTGCGGCCCATCTCGACAACAATCTATCCGAAGCATGTTTCGAGGAATTTCTCGAGGAAGACACGATCCTCCTCGCCGAGCATGACGGCCGATTGATCGGGTTTATTCAGATCGGTGTGGTATGGCCCGAAAGCGACGACGACGATTTCTCGCCGGACGATGCGGAGTTGCGCCGCGTCTATGTCCTTTCGGAATTCCAAGGCAACGGGATTGGCCGGCAACTGATCGATGCCGCGTTCCGGGAGCCGCGCTTTGCTTTGGCCAGGGATATCTATCTGGACGTCTGGGAAGACAATCAGCGCGCGCAGAAATTGTATGAAAGCTACGGCTTTCGCGCGATCGGAAAGCGCGCCTTCATCGTCGAATCCGGCGCAAAGACCGGATTCGATATCATCATGATCCGGCGCGCCGGCTGAGGCAGCCGGCAGCCCGGCTTAAGCGAGCGCCTTGTCCAGCCGGTTGCGGATGATGCTTTCGGCTTCCTTCACGATGCGCGCGACAAGTTCGGCGCAGGACGGAATGTCGTGAATAAGCCCCTGGGTCTGGCCGGCCGACCAGATGCCGTAATCCATGTCGCCTTGGTCGAGGACATTGCCGCCGCGCGTGCCGGCTACGAGTTCCTTCACATCCTCGAACTTTGCATTGCCGCGCCGTTCGATGGCGACGACCTCGTCGCTGATCGCGTTCTTCGCCACGCGTGCGGTGTTGTGCATGGTGCGGAAGATCAGGTTCGTCGCGCGCTCGTCATTGGCGACGATCTGCTTTTTCACGTTCTCGTGGATGGGCGCTTCCTTCGTCGCCATGAAGCGCGTGCCCATATTGATGCCGTCGCAGCCGAGCGCGAGCGCGGCGACGAGCCCGCGCGCGTCCGCCATGCCGCCCGAGGCGATGATCGGTATCGTGAGCTTGTCGGCCGTTGCGGGAAACAGGATCAGTCCGCCGACATCGTCTTCGCCGGGATGGCCCGCGCATTCGAGTCCGTCGATCGACACGCAATCGACGCCGATCGATTGCGCCTTCACGGCATGGCGCACACTGGTGCATTTGTGGATCACCTTCACGCCGGCTTCCTTGAATCGCGGAAGATGCGGCTGCGGGTTGTTGCCGGCCGTCTCCACGATCTTGATTCCGCCTTCGATGATCGCTTCGCGATATTCGTCATAAGGAATGGGCGTGATGCTGGGCAGGATGGTGAGGTTCACGCCGAAGGGCTTGTCCGTCATCTCGCGGCAGCGCTTCAGTTCCTTCGCGAGGTCCTCCGGTTTGCCGGCCGAATGCGCGGTGATGAACCCCAGCGCGCCGGCATTGGCGACGGCCGCGATCAGCTCGGCCTTGCCCACGCGGGTCATCCCGCCGCAGGTGATGGGCGCGGCAACGCCGAACATTTCGGTAAAGCGTGTTTTCAGCATGGTCCAAGCCCCTGGTTTGCATATCGATCGACCCCAGCCTGCCGGTAAGGCCGGGTGGGGCGCAAGTGGCAATTGTCAAAGCGCGGAGGCTATATCGGTGTGCGAAAAATCGGTCCCCTTATACAGAAGGGGCTCACCCGCCGCTTTCGCCAGCGCATAGGCGAAGCAGTCGCCGAAATTGAGCCGCGCCGCATGTCCGCTGCCTTTGCCGAAATCGCGATAGGCTTCGCGTGCGATCCGGGCTTGGACTTCGTCCACAGCTACGAGCACGACGGGCGCTTGGACATAAAAATCGTCAAGTCGTCGGCCCACGATAGGATTGGGATCCCTGTCGAGGACGATGGCTGCTTCGAGGAAATTGGCTACGCTCATTTGACAGACAGGCGCGCTTTCGATTGCGGCAGAGAACGACGCAGCTTCGCGTTCTTGTCTGAGGATCGCAATGACCGCCGACGTATCGACGATCATTTCGGAAGTCCATTTTCGTCGTAAAGCAGTTCGCCGTGATCGATTGTCCGTGTCTCATCGCTCATATGCGCGGCGCAGTCTTTACCGATCGCCATCAGTCGATCGGCGAGGCCTTTTCTGCGCGCGCGCGCCAACCGTTCGCGCAGTGCCTCGGTCACGGCGGTTGTCATGCTTTCGCCGGTCAGTTCGGCGAGCTCCTGTGCGAGCCGATAGGCTTCGGGGTTTTTGATGTTGAGGCTCATGGTACCATTCTACCTATATAAGGTAGAATGGTAGACTTTTGGACGGTTGTCAACGATCCACGAACGGATCGCGCACCAGGATCGTGTCTTCGCGCTCGGGGCTGGTGGAGAGAAGGGCCACCGGCGCGCCGATCAGCTCCTCGACCCGGCGGATATATTTGACGGCCGTGGCCGGCAGCTCGGCCCAGGACCTCGCGCCGCGAGTGGACTCGCTCCAGCCTTCGGCCGTCTCATAGATTGGAATGCAACGGGCCTGCTCATTGGCATCGACAGGAAGATGGTCGATTTCGTGGCCGTCGAGGCGATAGCCCGTGCAGATGTTGATCTCGTCGAAGGTGTCGAGCACATCGAGCTTGGTGAGTGCGATGCCGTCGATGCCGCCGGTGACGATAGTCTGACGCACGAGCACGGAATCGAACCAGCCGCAGCGCCGCTTGCGTCCCGTCACGGTGCCGAATTCCGCGCCACGCGAGCCCAGCTTTTCGCCCAGCGCATCGGTCAGCTCCGTTGGAAACGGACCTTCGCCCACGCGCGTGGTGTAGGCCTTCACGATGCCCAGCACATAACCCACATCGCGCGGTCCGCAGCCGGAGCCGGCGGCCGCTTGTCCGGCGACCGTGTTCGACGACGTCACATAGGGATAAGTGCCGTGATCGATATCGAGCAGGACGGCCTGCGCGCCTTCGAAAAGAATTCGTTTGCCTTTGCGCCGCATCTCGTCGAGCCGTCGCCAGGCCGAGCCCACGAACGGCAAAATCTTTGGCGCGATCTCCTTGAGGGCATCGAGCAGCGCGTCTGCGTCGATTTCCGAGAGGCCCGACCCGCGGCGCAGCGCATTGTGATGCGCCAGCAGGCGCTCGATCTTGGCCGGCAGCGATTTCGGATCTTTGAGATCGATCACGCGCAGCGCGCGCCGTCCGACCTTGTCTTCATAGGCCGGCCCGATGCCGCGTTTGGTGGTGCCGAGGCGCTGCACGCTGTTCGAGGATTCGCGCGCACTGTCGAGCTCGCGATGAAGCGGCAGGATCAGCACCGCATTCTCCGCCACTAACAGGCTGTCCGGCGTGACGTTCACACCCAATTCCTTTATGCGCGCGACTTCGTCGACGAATGCCCAGGGGTCGACCACGACGCCGTTGCCGATGATGGAGAGCTTGCCCGGCCGCACCACACCGGACGGCAAGAGGCTCAGCTTGTAGGTCTTGCCGTCGATGACGAGCGTATGGCCGGCATTGTGACCGCCCTGAAAGCGCACGACCACGTCGGCGCGGGCCGACAGCCAGTCCACGATCTTGCCTTTGCCTTCGTCGCCCCATTGGGCGCCGATCACGGCGACATTCGACATTATTCCGTACCCGGATCAAATCGCCCGCGCGAGGGTCGCGCTCGGGCACGGTGGCGGACTATAGAGGGAAAACCCCGGGCTTGTCAGACCGATTTTCACTCGAAAGCCGAAGGCGCGAGAGCCCCGCGGCGATGGGAACCACAGGACGAGCCGTGGTTCCGAACGCTGACGTCATCTTTGCCGCACCCGGCCGCGGCATATTCCGGAATTAAAGTTCGGGACTCCAGGCGTTGGTTCTCGCACTTGCGATTCGGCGCGATGCGCTAAAACCATCCCGACGCCTGAAGTGCGCGCGTAAAAGTCCGACTGACGGGCGCTTTGGTGCCGTCTCGCAACAGCAGAAAAAACTTCCCATCTTCCTTGCGCGACGATTCCACCGCGTCGCGGGCAACCCACCAGGACCTATGGACCTGCGCACCTTCAAGTCCGCGCAATTCCGCCAGCGCATCGGAGAATCGCAGAAGGACGAGATCGGAACCGGCGCTCGTGTAAAGTCGAATGTAGTGATCTTCGGCTTGGACGGCGTGAAGCCTGCCAGCGCGCAGCTTGTGTGGAAGCCGCGCCAGTATAGCTGCCGGCTGAGGTCCTTGCGGCGGTTCTGGGCTTGTGTCGAGGGAGTGCGTCTCGACGGGACGCCGCTGAACTAAGAGGTTGATACAGACCATGGCAGCGACGACCAGAACGACCGGCAAAAAGAATTCCGGCAAGCGGGCCGCACGCAGGGGCTGGGACAATGCCATGGCCGTGACGAGCCAAGCCGCGACCGTCACAGGCAGGGACAGCAGGACAGTTCTCAGAAGGCCCGCAAGCACAAGCTTCGGGCGTGAAAGCTGGATGCGATCCAGCGAAGCCCGGATCGACAGGCTGCCGAATTGAGCCATTCCCAGGAGGCACAACCAGTAGAGAAAGCGCGGGCCCAGAGGAAGAGCCTCCAGTTCGAAGGCATCCGTGAGGGTCAGAAAGGCGGCCGCCGCGATCGGCACCGCAATCGATCCGGCGACAGGAAGCCACGGCGCCGGTGCGTTTCGCGAAGCGTGAACTGCTGGATTCGTCATTCGCGTAATTCAACGCGCTTTCGCGCATTTTGCCTTTTCGTCGCAACCAAACTGGGGGATGCAAGGCGCCGACGCAAGTTTCGGAAGGAGCATTCCATGCACGACGATCCGTTGTGGGTTCATATCCTTCTGGCCGTTCACATCGCAGCCGGCACGCTGTGTCTTGTGCTTGCGCCCCTTGTGCTGGCGGTGACGAAAGGCGGTCCCCAACATCGACGTTGGGGTAAGGTTTATTTCTGGTCGATGGGCGCGCTGGCAGGGACCGCTCTGCCGATGGCGCTTTTCCGCCCCGTACTGTTCCTGGCGCTGATCGCAATCCTGAGTTTCTATCTGACCTTCTCGGGTTATCGCGTGTTGCGACTGAAGAGCCTTGCAAGTGGTGGACACGCGGGGTTTGTCGACTGGGCGGCTGCAATTCTGACCTTCCCCGCATGCGCCAGCCTCGTCGGCTTCGCCCTGTTCCGTCCGGCCTGGGTTCAACACATGGGCGTCGTTGCCACAGTTTTGGGGACGCTCGGTATGCGGGGTGTAGCGGCTGACATGTACCGCTTCTTGCGTAAACCGACCCAACGGATGTTCTGGTTGTTCGTGCATTTCGAAAAATTCATCGGAAGCTACATCGCGGTATGGACTGCCTTTTCGGTCGTCACCTTGAGTCAGGTATTCCATTATGCCGGGCTCGCGATATGGCTTTGGCCGATGTTAGTCGGGGTGCCGGCAATCGTCGCGACCATAGTCTATTACAAGCGCAAATTTCCTGCGGTCGCGTCACCGAATATTTCGGCACAGCGGGCGTGACCGATTCATCGACGATTCGTGGCTCAAGCGGCCTTTGGGCCGAAAGGAATGAGCATCGGAACTTTGCGGCGATAGGAATCATACGCTTCCGCGCCCAGCTCATCGCGCAGGAAACGCTCCTCAAGTCGGGCCTTGATCCAGAAGCCCAGTGTCATGATGGCTGCACCCGCCAGTGCCGCCAGCGTACCGCGTTGAATCGCTGTCGCGAAAGCAGACAGAATCAGGCCCGTATAGATTGGATGACGCACAAGGGCATACGGGCCGGTATCGACGATGTGGTGGTCGGCCTTTTTTGTCACCCAGCCGGACCACAGGCTTCCCAGATAGATTCGCGCCCACCATGCGAACAAAAAGCCGAGCGCCACCACGCCGACGAGGGACCAACCGATCTGCTCGCTCAATATCCAGAGCCTGCCCGGGCCGCGATAGGAATGCGTGTAGATGCCGAACAGCAGGAAAGCGCCCAAGATCGTGACGATGCGGTAGAGAAACTGCGAATTCCAATCGACTCTCTTGGCGACCCGTGCCGACCAGAAAGCGGCCAGCATCCAGCTCACGAACCAGACAGCCCAAACGACAATGGTGGCGTATTGCGGCGTCACGGATTCGCGCCATGCGATCAGCATATCATCCACGGGATCGGCCCCTGCTGAATTCCTTCCGCAGTTGGGAACGCAATCTGGGCAAATAAATGGCAAGACCTCAGAAGGCGAGGGCCTTGGCCTGCTTCACCAGGGGCAGCTTTCGGATTTCGGCGACGACGTTTTCGGATACGCCGCCGTCGATCTCGACCAGCGCGATCGCATCCGCACCCTGCGCGCTGCGTCCCAGTGCGAATGACGCGATATTGGCTTTCGCATCGCCGAGCAGCGTGCCCAGCCTGCCGATGAAGCCCGGCTTGTCCTCGTTGATGACGTAAAGCATGTGCGGCGCGAATTCCGCGTCCATGTTGATATCCTTGATCTGGATGAGACGCGGGCGTCCGTCGGAGAACACCGTGCCGGCTACACGCCGCGTCGTGCCGTCCGCAAGCGTCGCCGTGACTTTGATGAAGCCTTCATAGATGCCGTGACGATCGCGTCGCGTTTCGCTGACCTTGATGCCGCGCTCTCTTGCCACGACCGGCGCATTGACCATATTGACGTCCGCAAGGGCCGGCTTGAGAAGTCCGGCAAGAGCGGCCTGGGTCAGCGCACGCGTGTTGAGCGCGCCCGCCACGCCTTCGTAGAGAATTTCGACGGTCGTCAGGCTTGTGTCGGTCAACTGACCCGCGAACGCGCCGAGCTTTTCCGCGAGCGAAATCCACGGCCGCACTTTTTGCGCCTCTTCCGCCGAGATCGACGGCATATTGAGCGCATTGGTGATGGCGCCCGTCAGCAGATAATCCGAAATCTGTTCGGCCACCTGCAGCGCCACGTTTTCCTGCGCTTCGCTGGTCGATGCGCCGAGATGAGGCGTCGCCACCACCTTCTCATTGCCGAACAGCACGTTGGTTTTCGCAGGTTCTTCCTCGAACACATCGAGGGCCGCGCCGGCCAGATGCCCGGAATCGAGCGCAGCCTTCAGCGCGTTCTCGTCGATCAACCCGCCCCGCGCGCAATTGACGATACGGGCGCCTTTCTTCATGCGATTGATCGCGTCTGCCGAGATGATGTTGCGCGTTTCGCTCGTCAGCGGCGTGTGCAGAGTGATGAAATCGGCGCGTGCGAGGAGATCGTTGAGTTCGACTTTCTCGATGCCCATGCTGCTTGCGCGGTCGGCCGACAGATATGGATCGTACGCGATCACTTTCATCCTCAGGCCTTTGGCGCGGTCGGCCACGATCGAGCCGATATTACCCGCTCCGATCAGGCCCAAAGTCTTACCGGTGAGCTCGACACCCATGAAGCGGTTCTTTTCCCATTTGCCGGCGTGGGTCGAGCTGTTGGCCGCCGGCAATTCGCGCGCCAGCGCCATCATCAGCGCGATCGCGTGTTCGGCCGTGGTGATCGAATTGCCGAAAGGCGTGTTCATCACGATCACGCCTGCCGCGGTCGCCGCCGGAATGTCGACATTGTCGACGCCGATGCCGGCGCGCGCGACGACTTTGAGATTCTTCGCGGCCTTGATCACGTCGGCGGTGATTTTCGTCGCCGAGCGGATCGCGATGCCGTCGTAATCCGCGACGATTTTGAGCAGCTCTTCCTTTGTGAGGCCCGTCTTCACATCGGCCTCGACGCCGCGCTCCTTGAAGATATGCAAGGCAGCGGGAGAAAGTTTGTCGGCAATCAGAACCTTGGGCATGGAAAACTCCAAACGGATTTCACCTCCCCCTCGTGGAGAGGTCGGAGCGCGTCGGCGCTCCGGGTGGGGGATTTAGCTCGCTTTGACCTGCGCCCAGGCCCAATCGAGCCATGGCGTCAGCGCATCGAGATCGGAGGAATCGACGGTGGCGCCGCACCAGATGCGCAAGCCCGGAGGCGCGCTGCGATAAGACGCGATGTCGAGCGCAACGCCTTCCTTGTCGAGCAGATCGGCGATCTTCTTGGCAGCCGCGGCCTGCGCCTCGGGCGCGAGCTTTGCAAACCACGGATCGATGATTTTCAGGCAGACGGAGGTGTTCGAGCGCGAGGCTTCGTCTTGGGCCAGGAACGCGACCCAATCGGTTTCGCGCACCCAGCGCGCGAGCACCGCGAGGTTGTCGTTCGAGCGTTCGATCAGCGCTTTGAGTCCGCCGATGCCCGCCGCCCATTTGAGCGCATCGAGATAATCTTCCAGCGCGAGCATCGAAGGCGTGTTGATTGTCTCGCCTTCGAAAATACCTTCGACCAGCTTGCCGCCTTTGGTCATGCGGAAGATCTTCGGCAACGGCCAATGGGGCGAATACGCTTCCAGCCTCGCGACCGCGTTGGGCGAGAGAACAAGCATACCGTGCGCCGCTTCGCCGCCGAGCGCCTTCTGCCAGGAGAAGGTCGTCGCATCGAGCTTGTCCCACGGCAAGTTCATCGCAAAGGCGGCGCTGGTCGCGTCGCAGATCGTGATGCCGAGGCGGTCGGCCGCGATCCAATCGCCGTTCGGCACGCGCACGCCTGACGTCGTGCCGTTCCACAGAAACACGATGTCGTGTTTGGGATTGGCTTGTGAGAGATCGGGCAGCGCGCCGTAATCCGCTTTGAGGATGCGCGCATCCTTGAGCTTCAGCTGCTTGGCAGCATCGGTCACCCAATCCTCGCCGAAACTTTCCCAGGCGAACATGTCGACGGGCAGGGGTCCCAGCATCGACCACATGGCCATTTCCATGGCGCCGGTGTCGGAAGCGGGAACGATTCCGATGCGATAATCCGCAGGAATGCCGAGAATCATTCGTGTGCGTTCGATCGCATCCTTGAGCTTGGCCTTACCCGGCTTGGAGCGATGCGAGCGGCCGAGAAGCGCCGCGCTGAGGTCTTCAGGTGTCCAACCCGGCCGCTTGGCGCAGGGTCCGGACGAAAAAAAAGGCCGTGCAGGGCGCACGGCCGGACGATTTCCGGTCATCAGTCATTCCTTCCAGAATGAACGCACCTCGTTGGGGAGGTGTGGCCCGCCGCTTGTGTAGTGATTCCCGGCCGCGCAGTCAAATAAGTAATTTAACTCACGTTGCCGTCGCACCGGAACGGCGGCGGTATCGATGCGTTTTCTATCGGCGCTATTGGGGTTGCCATCATGCCGCTTGCACAAAGAACCGACGACACACCCACGCTCAATCTTCCGATCGACAAGGTGGGCTTCATCATCGTCAAGGCGCGGGAATTCGACGAGAAAGTGGCCGACAGCGATCCCGACGAGGGCTCCAATCCGACCGACGACGGCAACGCCGACATTCTCGAAGACAAGGAAGGCGACGGCACGCGCGAGGAACTGGCAGGCGCGATCAACGCGTTCAACGAGGACGAACAGATCGAACTTGTGGCATTGGCATGGCTCGGCCGCGGCACCTACGATCTCGCCGAATGGTCGGACGCGCTCCAAGTCGCACGCGACGAACACAACAAGCGCACGGCGCAGTACCTGCTCGGCCTGCCGATGCTCGGCGACTATCTCGAAGAAGGTCTCGCGGCTTTCGGAAAGTCGATTTCCGACGAGGACGCGGATAGCTGAGCGCCGAAGGCGTGACTTTTGCGGCAATTTCACCGAAGCTGGCGCCTGACTTAAGGGCTGAAGCGGCAAGTGGGCGCTCCGCAGAATACGAATCTTTCGCAATTCCTGCAGAAGGTTTTTGCCTGCTCGGCCGACATCGCGGACGGCATTGCCCGGCGCGCGATCGAGCGTCTTTATCCCTTGAAGGCGGTCATCCTCAAGCAGGGCGATGAGGCCAGTGCGACCTTTCTTCTCGTCGCAGGCCGCGCGCAGGCGCTGACTTATGGCCTCGAGGGCCAGATGGTCCTGCTGCATGAGCTGTTGCCGGGCGATTTCTTCGGCGCGATCGCGCAGACCGAACCCGCGCCGGAAGACGCCGATGTGGTCGCGATCGAAGACGTTCGCGCGGCCGTGTTTCGGATGCTCGATTTCCTGGCATTGATCGAGGCTTATGGCTGCGTCGGTCTGGCGGTCTCGCGGATGCTGCTCAAGCAGCTGCGCGCCACGGCGGCAAGAATGGTGGAACGCACCACGCTGTCCGCCGTCGGCCGCGTTCATGCGGAATTGCTGCGGCTGGCGCGGCTCGGCGACGGACGCACGCTGCGCCCCATGCCCGTGCTGTCCGCGCTGGCTGTTCGCGTGCACAGTACGCGCGAGACCGTATCGCGGACCATCAACGCTCTGGAGCGTCGCGGCCTCATTCGCCGCGAGGCCGACGCGCTTGTCATCGTCGCGCCGCACCGGCTGGAAGAAATGATCGTGTGAAATTCGCGATCAGCGATGGAGCGAGTAGAGCTTGATCGGGTCGTCGACGTCTGCCGCCGGCAGTTCGCCGACCAATTCGAGCCGCCAGGCTGGCGATTCCGCGCGAAACGCGGTCGCAAAATCTTCCGTCACGTGAACGGCGCCGAACGGCGTGGAAAAAATCATCCGGGCCAGCAGCGTGCTCGCCTCGCCGCCGAGGAACGGCGCGCCGCCGAACGGATCGCCGATTCGGTGGACGAGCCCATAATGCCCCGCGATGCGCGCGTTGGCGGCTTCGCCCAGCGCACGCGTCGCGGACAATGCGGCATCGGCTGCCGCAGCGGCGCCCCCATACGCCACAACAACGGCCTCGCCGGTCCAGCGCGGCGCGACGGAAGGCTTGGGCCCGGCCGCGAGCGCGCCGGCCAATCGGGTCAGTGCTGCGGCGGGAAAGGTTTCGCCGGACTCGGAGAGATCGATCCGCAGCATGGCGGCCAGGCATACGTCCCCCGCAGCCGCAATTTCGAACGGAGACTTCTTTGTCTGCCCGCGCATACGCGGCGCCGCCAACACAATCTGCCGCCGGCCGCTTTTCAACCAGATGGCGCCGATCCGGTCGCTGCCGCTGGACGTTGCCGCTTCGTTTCGATCCAGGATCAGCAATTGCACCGCCTCCGTCATCGTTTGGCCGGCCTGCATCGCGGCCGACCCCATGGCGATTTCCGCCGCCAATTGGATAGCCAGCGTCGGAGGCGACCCGGGCTCCACGGCGATGGCGCGCAAACCGGCCGCCGCGTCGACGATGCGATCGAACCGCGAGGCCCAATCGTCGCCGAACGGCGCCACGGAGGTTTCGCGAAACTGCGCGCGCGAGCCGGGCAGGATGAGATGCAGCTCGGCGCCTGCCTCGATCAGCGCCTCGGCGATCAGGATGTCCGCGCCGGCCGCGAGCGCGCCGTACCCGAATCCGATTCGTTCGTCGCGAATCGCGACGCGGATTTTTCGCGCCAGCGCGTCGCTTTTGGCGGCGAGCGCGATGTGACCGGCAAAATGCAGGCTGCGCGGCGGACGCAATGGATCCAGCCACGCTTTGTCCTCGCCCAATTCGTCGAGGATCGACGCGAATTGACGCAAAGTGGATGCATGGTCTTCATAGGCTTGCGGCGCCAGGGCAATGGCGGCTGCGAATTCTTTTTTGGCTTGCGCGAGATCGCCGACCAGGAGCAACGCCTCGGCGCGCGTGGCAGCGCGATAGTAGGGAGTCTCCTCTTCGTCCTCGCCGCGCTCCAGCACGCCGCGCGCGAGACTCTCAGCCTGTCCGCGACGTCCGGCCAGCAGCGACAACGTCGCCGCATTGATCAGCGGATAGGTGGCGCCGCCGATTTTTCCCGCGCGCGCGTAAGCCTCGGCGGCTTTGAGAAAGAGCCGCTTGCGCTCGGAGCCCTCCGCGCCTCGCGCGCGGTCCTTGAGCAGGCGGCCGCGCACGCTGAGCACGGCAGGATCGTCATCGACACGCTCGAGCCCCGCGTCCCGAAACAATCGCCACGCGTGGTCCAGCGAACCGGACCGCGCGTGGGCGATGATGGAGAGGAGGGATGGGTTCACGCGCAGTGCCGATACATATGTCAGTGGCCGCCGAGGGTGGTGGGATCTCCTGGATTTTGGATGTCAGGATCGATTTTGATCGGTAAAGGCTCCGAACCATCCGAGGTGTCGAACATTACGAAGAGATTGAAATGGTCGATATTGCCGGCGGCACCAGCTTGCCAATATATGGCGTTGAATTGAGCCTTCGTTATTTTTTGTGTGGTTGGATCAGGAAAAGTTGCTAAATTGTAATATCGAGTCTGTTCGCCTGTTGCCGATAGCGACACAGGACTAACGTCTCCAGTCAGCACAAATTCCCAGTTCCAGGAGACGGTATCCAATTCCAAGCTGATGATACAACCACCGGATGGAACTATTATTTTGACAGGCAAACTGCTGGGATCGCTCCCAGCCAAGGGGCCGGCTGTAAAATAAATTTTTAGATAGCCGTGCTTAGCGGTCATCCTCACAACATAAGATTGCAATGGTAAAGCTGTTGCCGTTCCCGGGGGAATGGGCACATTGCCTGCTGCAAGACTTTTCACTTTAGCCAATAAGCTTGCTGTTTCCGTTGAGCTTGTCATGGTTTCTTCCTTTCCAAAGAAATGTTGCCGATTTGCGTAATATCCGAGCTCAGCTTGGCTCGTTGTTGAACCCACATTTTGTTGGTCGGGTCGAGCGCGAGCATCTCATCGGAGATTCTCGCGGCGTTCTGAAGTCTGGCTATCGCGGCTTTTTGCTGTCCCGCTTCGGCGCCCATGTATGCGAGGATTCGTTGGACAGCGATCCACGCGCTCCTCAGTTTCATGTTCAGCGGATCGATAGCCAGTAGACGGTTCATGATCCGCTCTTGAATCAGACGTTCGGCGAGAGCGCGGTCGTTGTCGTGTCCGGCGCGGTAGGCGTCCGCCAGCCAGCCATGTCTGTTGGCGATGTCGGCCTCGATATCGGACGGGGCGCCGGGCTTCTGAGCAGCGGCCTCCATGTGCCCGAGCGACGTCAAACACAATCTAAGCGCGGTCGGCACATCTCTCGGGGGTTTGAATGCCGTCGTGCAAAGATCACCTTCAGCATAGGCTAGTTCTCGGAGGTATCGCGGCTCGCCCGGTTTGAACGCAAGCATTTTTTCGGCAAGCCGCTTATATTCCCCCCAAGCCAATCGTGCCTGTGAGAAGTTCCCACGCTCGAAATCGATATATCCCGTCCAATACATGCTCTGCGCGTGATCGAAGACCCGTTCCGGATTGTTTGGGTCGGCAGCCAACAGAGAGGACGTGATAGCGAAGGAATCGTGGAATTTCTTTTCAGCCGCATCGCGATCGCCGCGCGTGTCGTCGTCTTCACCCAGTGCCAGAAAGAGCAATGCGCGATTCGCGCGAGAGTCAGGCGTCAGGTTATCGATTTCCCGATCATAATACTGCAGCGCACGTTGGTTGACGGCGTTCATCACGTCCAGTCTCCCGACACCTTTGAGCCTGGCGCGCAAATCCGTGCTCATGAAACCAACCAGTCCTTCTGCCTCGGTGCGCTGACGCTCGGCTTCCGAGCGCGCGTTGAGTGCAAAGATCGTCAACAGACCCATTGCTAGCATTCCGATAAGTGCCGCCGCCGTGACGGCCGTCACGCGTTGGGTGCGACGCTGCGCATCGCGCTGCACGAGTTCGTCGAGGCCGATGCTGAGGATGCCTGCGACAAGCTTGAGGAGCCCCAATTCGGGACCGTCGCGGCCCTTGCGGAAATCGGCGGCGAGCGGCTCGACGGCGGCCCCCGTTGCGTCGATTCGGCGCAACGCGTCCGGAAAGCACGCGGGAGGCTCGCCGTCGCGGATCGCGGCCAGGATCGGCCGGTCCGGGTGCAAGGCGCGAAAATTTTCTATTTCGCGCGCCACCCAGGGCGACGCCGCCGCTGCAGGCGAGCATACGACGATAAGGCTTCGCGAGACCTGCAGCGCCGCGCGGACCTCCGCGCTCAAATCGTTGGCGGCGGAAAATTCTTCGCGATCCCGAAAAATGGGTGCGAGGCGTTTGGGAAATGTCTCGCCGGCTTTCGTGCGTCCCGCCAGCCGACGCGGCAGCGAATAATTTTCCAAGCGCCGATGAAGTCGCCGCCCGAAGGCCGCATCCTTATGGCTGTAGCTGACGAAAGCCCAATATTTCGGGCTTTCCGCGATGGCAATATTCGACACCCCCGCTCTCCCCAAAGAGCAAGTAAAACTCTGCCAGAATTTGCCGCGCCGCACAACGAGGGGTTGCTTTTCGGGCGGAAGCACCTTCCAGGCGTGACGGCCGTCACGGACGGCACCCGCCGCAAGCGACTTAGCTGCGCATCGAACGAGGCTCGCAAGCGCGAGGCGCAAAGGGTTTCCGGCCAATGGCCCCCGCAATCGTTCCGGCGAAAGATCGCCGATCGCATGAGTTGGCCGTATTCAGCGAAGGGGACATACCATGGCACGGATTTCACAGGCTCTCGTCGCCACAACGATTTTGGTCGCTGCGACGAGTATGGCGAGCACCGCCATCGCTTCGGAAATTGTTGTTTCAAGTCCGGCGCAGGCTTCCGCGCCGACCAATCAGCAACCCGCAGTCCAGGCGAATGACACCGGAAATGGGCAAATGGACCAGGGTAAAAAGACGCCGAGCGGCGGGAAAAGCACCAGCAGCTCGATTCCGAACAGTAGTGAGAATTACCTCGACGACCGACTGGCGTGGCCGAGCGCGATCGAGGCCAAAGCCACTCTGGATGGAGACTATTCGGACGGCTATTGCATTCCAGCAAAAACAAAGTTGATCGGCGCCCACGCGGCGTTCGACACCGACGTGCAGCAAACCACGACGACTGGATCCAAGACGACCGGCACCAGCACGTCCCAATTCCAGGCGGTTACGCTGGATACCGATAAGCCGATTTTGGGTTTTTTAGGCAAGACTCCGAAAAAAGCCGTCGCACCGCCCGCCGACCACGCAACCGCGTGCCCGGACGTAAAAACGCCTCAGCCAAATTTTTCCAAGGGCGATCTCGCGTATATCTCCGCCGGTGATATACAGAATGCCGGTTACAGAGCCGGATTTGACTACGGCGCGCTGGTTGTACCGTTCAAGATGCAGCTGTCGGGAGATAAAGCTTTTACCGGGTCGTCATCGCTTGGCGGCTATGTCGGTTGGCAAAATCCGATCGGCGATTTGGGCCTCAATATAAGCCCGATCATCTTCGCCGGCGCGTCGAGCATTTCGACCTCGGCGACGAGCAGCGGCACGACCACATCGCAGACGGTCGCCGGATTGAGCTATGGGACGGGCCTGCTGTTCCAAATCAAAGACAGCTTCCAAGCGGGCGTAGTCTTCGGTTTCGACCACGTGAGTTCCGCACAGAATTATCAATACAACAACAAACCTTGGCTTTCGTTCGAGATCGGCTATTCGTTCGCGAATTGACGCGTAAAGTGGGATGGGGCGGCCGGCAGCGTTGATCGAAGCGCTGCCGGTTTTTTTGTCAGACTTCGATCTCCGCCCGCATATAAAGCGCGCAGGGTCCCGAGAGGATCGTGCGCGCGCCGTCGTCGGTGCAGGTGAGTTGGCCGCCGCGCGGGCTCACTTGCCGAGCTTTCAATGTCTTTTTGCCGAGGCGCTGGGCCCAGAACGGCGTCAGCGCGCAATGCGCCGAGCCGGTCACCGGATCTTCGGGCACGCCTTTGTCGGGTGCAAAGAAGCGTGAGACGAAATCGAGATCGCCGTCGCCTTTCGCGGTGGCGATCAGTCCCCAGTTGCCGACGCTGCGCAGCACGCTGGCGATATTGCCCGCGCCTTTGATCGCGCGTACTGCGGCGGCATCGTCCCAGACTGCGAAGATATAGCGGCCTTTGTGGACTTCGTTCGGCGCTGTCGTACCCAATGCCTTGCCGATCGCGGCCGCAAATCCGGCCGGTCCTTCGAACGGCGCCACGGGATCGGAGGGCAGCGACATCGTGTTCTGTCCGTCGCGACCGCGCATCACCGTCAGCGTGCCGGAGCGCGTTTCGAACGAGACGGATTTCAGCTCGGGTTCGAGCGCTTCGAAGATCAGCCAGGCGCTCGCCAGAGTCGCGTGCCCGCACAGTTCGACTTCGGCTTCGGGAGTGAACCAGCGCAGCTCATAGGCGCCGGCATCGCGGCGCACGAAATAGGCCGTCTCCGCGAGATTGTTCTCGTTGGCGATCTTCTGCATGAGGCCGGCATCGAGCCAGGATTCGAGCGGCACGAGCGCCGCCGGGTTGCCTTCGAACGGCTTCGTCGCGAATGCGTCCACTTGCCAAAGCTTGAGTTTCATTGCCAGCCTCGAACATCATTCGGCAACGAATGGTTAGCGCAGGCACGCGCGCCGTGAATACGGCTTGGCGCATAGTGGTTCCCCATGCGCGTCATGGCTGGAGCGAAAAACTAAACGCCTTCGAGCGTATGACTGCGCTTTTCGTGGAGGGTGCGTTTCATCTGCTGCTGCAGCTTTTCGAATGCCCGCACTTCGATCTGGCGGATGCGCTCGCGGCTGACGCCGTATTTCTGCGACAAATCCTCGAGCGTGGCGGGCTCGTCGCGCAGACGGCGGGCTTCGATGATGTCGCGCTCGCGCTCGGTCAATTCCCCCAACGCCGTCGTCAGAAGCGAATGGCGCTCGTTCAGCTCTTCGGTATCGGCGAGGCGGGTTTCCTGGTCGAGCGTGTCGTCCGCCAGCCAATCCTGCCATTCGGACTCGGAATCCGAGCGCAGAGGCGCATTGAGCGAGGAATCGGGCGCGGAGAGGCGGCGGTTCATGTTGACCACCTCTTCCTCGGAGACCGCCAGCTTGGTCGCAATCTCGGCCACATGTTCCGGCCTCAGATCGCCTTCCTCCAGCGCGTTGATCTTGCCCTTCACCTTGCGCAGGTTGAAGAACAGCTTCTTCTGCGCGGCGGTGGTGCCCATTTTCACCAGGCTCCACGAACGCAGGATATATTCCTGGATCGCGGCGCGGATCCACCACATGGCATAGGTGGCAAGGCGAAAGCCGCGATCCGGCTCGAAGCGTTTCACCGCTTGCATCAATCCGACATTGCCTTCGGCCACGATCTCGGACACGGGCAGGCCATAGCCGCGATAGCCCATCGCGATCTTGGCGACGAGACGCAGATGGCTGGTCACCAGGCGGCGGGCCGCCTCGGGGTCCTCATGTTCGCGCCAGCGTTTGGCGAACATGTATTCCTCTTCCGGCTGGAGAAGCGGAAACTTCCGGATCTCCGACAGATACCGCGACAGGCCGCCTTCGCCTTGAAGGGACGGCAATCCGCGACCACTCATCCTCGTTACCCCAATTTCGGCCGCAGCCGCCCAAGCGCGTTCGCGGATACCCTTAACAACGTCCGATAGTCGGAATGGATACGATAGAAGGGAATATGGCCGAAATATGAGGGTTGATATAAGTACGCTTTTCGACGCTACAAGCGGCGCAGGCGCGCGATGAGTTCCGCCATATCCGCAGGCCACGCGGACTCAAACCGCATGGCCTTATGTGTAGAAGGGTGTTGGAAACCAAGAATATAGGCGTGCAGCGCCTGACGCGGGAATTCGGCCGCGGCGGTAAATGCGGCCGCTTCGGCATCGGTCTTGGGTCGCGGCGGCGTGCGCGCGCGGCCATAAGACGGATCTCCGATCAGCGGATGGCCCAGATGGGTCAGGTGCACGCGGATTTGATGCGTGCGGCCCGTCTCCAGCCGGCATTCGATCAGGCTCGCGAAGGGCCGTTCGGGCTCGCCGAACCGCTCCACCACGCGATAGCGCGTGCGCGCGTCCTTGCCGGTTCCGCGCATCATCGCCATGCGTTTGCGGTCGAATGGATTGCGGCCGATCTTGCCTTCGATCAGGCCCTCGCCGACGCGCGGGCTGCCCCAGACGACGGCATGATAGGCGCGCTCGATCGAATGACCGGCGAATTGCTTGCCGAGGCTGCGCATCGCGCGCTCGTTCTTGGCGGCGACAAGCAATCCGCTGGTGTCCTTGTCGAGCCGGTGCACGATGCCGGGCCGCGCCTCGCCGCCCACGCCTTGAAGTGTGGGCCCGCAATGGGCGATCAGCGCATTGACCAGGGTGCCGTCCGGATTGCCCGCTGCCGGATGCACCACGAGACCGGCCGGTTTCACAATCACGATCAGGTCGTTGTCTTCGTGCACGACTTCGAGCGGAATATCCTGGCCGAGCGGCCGGGCGGGTGCTGCCGGTGGCACGCGGACGTCGTAGATTTCACCCGGTTTGACCCTGAGATTCCCGTCTCCTATCTTCGCGCCGGCGCGCGCAACCGCCCCCGAAGCGATCAGGCCCTGCAGGCGCGAGCGGCTCATCTCCGGCAAGGCGGCCGCGAGGAAGCGGTCGAGCCTCTGGCCGGCCTGCGCATCCGCCACGGTCGCCTGCAGCAACGATCCGTCCACGGAGGAATTCGACTTGTCAGATTTATCCGGCACAGCTCCCGCCGATCCCAAAGCGAATCCATCCTATCGCGTCATGCGGATGGTCGTCATTGGCCTTGGCCTATTGATGGTCGCGATGTTCGGTCTGGTGATCGCCAAGCTGGTCGCGACGATGCAGGGCCATTCCGCGAGCGAGGCGTCCGAACTGCCGGCGATCTTCACGCTTGCCCCGGGAGCCCGGATTGTCTCCACGGAGGCGCAAAACGATCGCCTGATTCTGCGTGTCCACAATCCGTCCGGCGATGAGATCGACATCATCGACACGGAGTCGGGCCGGTTGGTGGGGCAGGTGAAGACGGCGGCGCCGACGAAATGACCGCGTCGCTTCTTCTGCCGCGCGACTTGCGGGAGAGGATCGCGGCGGAGGCGCGCGATGCGTTCCCGAACGAATGCTGCGGCTTGATCGAGGGGCGGCGCGACGGCGACGCGGTACATGCATCGGCCGTCCATCCCGTGCGCAATCTGGCGGTTGAGCCGGATCGTTTCGAACTGGATCTGGCAGAACACTTTCGGCTGATGCGTGCGCTGCGCGGTAAGGGCCGCGAACTCATCGGTTGCTACCATTCCCATCCCAATGGACGCGCGGAGCTTTCGGCGCGCGATCGCGCGGGTGCGGGCGAAGACGATTTTCTGTGGTTGATCGTGGGTGTGACTTCAAGCGGCGCGACGTCCTGGTCATGCCATGCTCCGAACGAAGGCGTCTGGCGCGAGGTCGCGATCGAAGAGCCCGCAATTGGCGAGCGCGCGCCATGCGCCTGATCTTCATTCATGGACCGGCGGCCTCGGGCAAATTGACGGTCGCGCGCGAACTCGCACGGTTGACCGGAATTCCCGTCTTCCACAATCATCTTGTGGTCGATGCGGTGGCGGCGCTCTTCCCGTTCGGCAGCGCGCCTTTCGTGCGGCTGCGCGAGGAGATGTGGCTCGCCGCATTCCGCGAAGCGGCGGAAGCCGGACAATCGCTCATCTTCACCTTTCATCCCGAACGCACCGTGCGGCCCGAATTCATCGGTCAAGCGATCGAGACGGTCGAGAGCCGCGGCGGGCGGGTCGAATTCGTGGCACTCATCTGCGCGCAGGACGAACTCGAACGCCGGGTCGAAGCGCCGTCGCGCGCCGAATTCGGCAAGCTCGCCTCGAAAGCGTTCTTCCGCGAGTTGCAAAGCTTCGGCGCCTTCGATTTTCCGCCGCTGCCCGATGGCGGGCTGACCCTCGATACCGGCCGCCTCGCGCCCGAGGCCGCCGCCGCGCAAATCTGCGATTTTCTGGGATTGCCAAGCGCGCCGGGCGCTGGCTGAACGCTCGCTTGATTGGGGCATCCCCTCGCCGGTATAAGCAGCGTCCCGCGCGATGCTCCCATCGTCTAGCGGTTAGGACGCGGCCCTCTCAAGGCTGAAACAGGGGTTCGATTCCCCTTGGGAGCGCCAACGATGTTGCAACTGCTCTCTTTCGTAATTTCCGACCGATTGACGTCGTCGAAGGAGACATCCGGATAATTGGAATAAACAGAATTACGTCAGGAATATCTCGGTCCGCAGGCGAAGTTGGCTCCGGCACGCGTGCGTTCGTCGGCGGAGAGGAATTTTCCCGACACGGAGTTGCGAGAGCCGGCATTCGGGAGCGATGGCGCTGCGTCATTGGCGGCCAAGGACCCAAGCTCCTTCACAAGAGGATGGGAGGCTATTGAAGCGGGCACCACAAAATCCTCAGGCTTCCGGATTTGAGAAATTGGAATGCCGTCATTTTTCAACTCTTCCAGCAATTCAACCAGAAAATGGAACCGCATCGGATCGCGGCAGGCGATACATTCCTTACGGCCTGCGTCATGAGCGACATGAGCGGCCCGAAGCGCAATATTCGGCTGGCTGTTCCGAATCTCGCCAAAATCGGACGCCGAAGTCGAGGCCAGTCGGGACTGGACCTTGCAGCAGGGACGCGTCGTTCCGTCTTCGTTTATGAGCAGCTGCGCATACGTCGAAATGCAATGCGGGAACATCGCTTCTCTGCGCCAGATAAGTCGGCTCAGGGACACTTGCTCCGTGCGCAGCGCCTGCGCCGGGTCGTTCCGAAACGACGGAGGCAACGGGCGTACCGGTTTTAATTTTGCAGCCGCCTGAGCTAGCGGAGCCAACATCGCGGGCATTTCTTCGCGCAAAATTTCGTCAAGTGCGACCGACACTTCGACAAGGTTCAACCTGGAAGGTATTTCGGCGACTGGCACATCCCGGACGGCCGCAATATTGCGGGCGGAAATCGCTTCAATTTGTGTCGGAAGCGGCGATGCTTCAATCTCTATTGGCGGCACGAGATGATTGATCGCATGCACGCCAGCGAGTCCGGCTTTTGCAGTCCAAGCATCGAAATTTCGAAAGAACCACGCCCGGTCGGTACTGTCGATCGTCATGCGATCATGCCAGGGCAGGTAGGCGTTCATTTCTTGAAAATGCGCCTGACCAAGCCGCAGTCTTGCCGCCAATTTGAGGCAATCTTCCAGGGAATAGACGTTCTGTTTTGTCACAACAAAGTTGAGGCATATTTTTTTCCTGTGTTCGGCGGCGAGTTCGCCGATACGAGCGACCAGTTTTTCAAAATTTCCCCAGCGCCTGACCGCGTTGTAGCTTTCGGCGTTCCCACCGTCGAAACTCAAAAGGACGACGTCAACGGCGGAGAGCAGTCGCAATGTCCGGGACAGGGTTGTCCCGTTCGTGATGACCTCGACATAGGCTCCCTCCCGTTTGTAGCGGGCAATAAGCGACGGGGCGGATCGGGACAGAAGCGGTTCGCCGGTGCCCGCGATCATGACCTGTTGTGCCAGCTGGATTGCGGGCTCCAGCGCGTCGAACGGCACGTCCGCAAGGTCGTGATGGATCGCGTCCTGCGATGCGCTTTGAAAGCAGGTCAAACAACGCAAATTGCATTTCGTCGTGGTGTGCACGATGTGGCGGAGGGGCGCACTTCGCAGTACCACGCGGCCGGAGGCGACTTCATACGCGAGCAGTTTGCGATTCAGGTGTTTGGCCCGGACATTGTCCCTGGCAACGATTTGTCCCACATCGTGTTGATCGTGATCGATCAAAGTCTCGACTTTGTGACTCAGCATCGACAACAGTAATCGTATCTTGTCGATAAATGCGTTGAGACCTGCGAAAATCTCGGCGAGGTTTGCGTAGCTGGCGAAATCTTCCATAAGTGAAAGTATGCCGCTATCGACAGCTTCGAGCTGCCAAATCGCCGCCTGGTCAAGATTGATTCGCCCGACTAAGACGGCCAATTGCGCGGATATCTTTTGGGCATCGGGCGCCTGCAGGCCACCAAATCGTTTAGACAGCACGGCGAGGCCCGTAACGACGGCGTCTAATTCGGTGAGGAGCGTGCGGACCGATTTGACGGACATTTCCCAAGTCGTCGTTTGATCCCGCGTGCCGGTCATTTTCACCCTCCAGCTGTCTCAAGCAACAGTTCAGTCCCCGAATGGAATACAGAGTAAATGTCGCGTCGCTTCGTAGAATAGTCTTTCGTCCTCATCCGTCAATTCCACCTTGGGCAGATTCACATGCCGAAACGGCGTGAGTTCCGGCTCGACCAGCCTGCGCAAGCGGTCTGCGAACAAAGGCGGGATCAACGCACGCATGTTGGCCTGGATTTCGTTCGCTTCATCGAAAGACAGCACGTGGTAGTTCGTTTCATCGCCCGGAAAGTCGGGAAGCGCCCTGATCGCTCGGGAAATCGCGGCGATATGTTTTTGGGGGCGACCGAGGTACCGGCCATCGCGCCCATACTGCATGCGAAAGAGATAGGCGGATTTCTTCAGACTCGGGCGCACATTGAGGTATTCGCTCTGCGGGGGCAGGCGGCTCGCTTCGATTCCGAGCGTGGCCAGCATGGCCGAGATCGAATCCCTAAAACCGTGTTCGGTATCGAGTATGGCGATCTTATCCTCTCCGACCAGGTCGGCGAGTTCGGAAACATTGCCGAAGAACGTCCGATACCAGCGAAGACCGTCTTCGATCTGGTGGCGTATGGACAGGACCCGTTTGCCGGATTTCACGCATTCGAGAAAATCGGACTCCAACCGGCGCCAGAATGTCCGGAACATGAAAATAACGCGCACTTCGTCGTTCGATTTCCGAAGTTCGCGCAGAAAGTTCCAAAGCCGCTCGGGCGCAGAAGCCTTTACGAAGCACACGGAAAAAAACTCGCTGCTGAAGACGATGTTCGGGCTTCGATCGGGTCTTTGAAGATACGCAACCGCATCGTCAGCCGTTCCGAGGGCTGGATTGAATTGTGAGCTCTCGAGGATGTTCAATGCAAGGTTGTGATGCGCGTAAGTTGTTTTGCTGAGACCGACGCTGGGATAGTCGTATCCGAGGGCGCGCAATTCGACCTTGCGCAGCGCCAGAAAATTCTGGAGCGACTTGGTGCCGGTCTTCGAAAGTCCGCAATGAACGACAACTCTGCGCGTCATCAGTCCGCCTCTCGCCGATGGCGGGTGACCCGCTCGATCCGGCACGATACGATCACGGCCCGAAACACGACCGCGCTCTTATCCGACGCTGCCGTGCAGCTAACTGGCAGAGCGACAAAAGCGGCAGCGAGGTTATTGGCGACAAGAGCGCGTTGCATCGGTCCTCTGCATTTATTCTCAACAGTTTGAAGATTATGTCATGGCTGACCCAATAACGAGTCCCGATTCCGAACTGCATCCTTTGCCTTCAAATGGTAAGGATCCGGGCGGATCGCGCCAAACAGGCTTTTTGCCTCAGTTTTCTTGGCGTGCGGACGCACTCCACCCATTTGTATGATGCATTGCGTCAAAGCCACATTTAGGCCGCGGTCGGTCGCAATCGCAGTTTGTCGATCAGCTGCAGATGAACGGATATGCGGCCCGCATGACATCGTGGATCGACTGGACTTCATCTCCCGACAATTTCACGTCGGCTAGTATCGCGGCGTGAAACGGGACAGACTCCCGCTCCGTCAGCTTCTTCAGACATACCGAGAGAAAGGGCGGGAGTTGCGCGCGGCAGAAGTCCTGAATCTCGTTTGCCCGCTCGAACGAAACGACATGGTACTCGGGCTCGTCGTTCGAGAATGATGGGAGCTGTTTGAGTGCGCGAGCAAGTGCGGCGACGTCCTTCTTCGACCTGCCCTTGTGTACGCCATCCGCCGCGAACTGGAACTGATAAAGGAAGGCGGCCTTCTTCAAGCTCAGGCGCGCGTTGGAGTTCTGCGACCATTGCCATTGCGGAAGGCATCCCTTCTCTATGCCCACAGCCGCAAGCATGGCCGATATCGAATCCGGAAAAGCATGTTCGACGTCCAGCCCAATGACGCCGTTCGCGCCGACGACATCCCTTAACGCGGCCAGCTGCGCGAAAAAGTTTGCGTACCAGCGCTTGCTTCGTTCGACTTGAAACTCGAGCGTTCGATCGGGCATTCCACGGTTCAATTGTGCGAGATACTTCGATTCCACCGAACGCCAAAACGCCCGGAACGTGAACAGCACAAAGACTTCGTCGTTCGCTTTTCCGGCTTTGCGGAGAAAATCGAAGAAACGCTCCTGCGCATCGCCGTTCGCGAGACATACGGCGAATGCCTCGCTGCTGATGACGACGTTCGGCGCTCGCTCGGGCCCGCGAAGGTAGTCCAGCAAGTCGTCGACGCTTCCGGAGGAAGGCTTGAATCGGGCATGCCTTTGAATGCCGAGCGCGAGATTGTGGTGCGCGTCAGCGGGTAGATTCAGCCCGATTGCGGGATAATCGAAGCTCAAGTCGTTGAGGTCGGCTTTGTGCCGGGAAAGATATACCTGGAGTGACGTCGTTCCGGTTTTGGCCAAGCCGCAGTGGATATAAAGCTTCCGCATCGCGTTCGCGCCCGCGCTCGTCATGGAACTTCATTTAATGCAGGCGACCGAAAAAGGGTCAAGACGTCGCCCACGACGGCTATCTGCCTGAAATGCGGTGACAGCGGCACGGTCTTCCCCGCTCCTGCGGTCCGAAATGCGCCGGATCGTTGCGTTCAGCGTGGAGCGGAATAGAGGAATGGCGGTCGCTTAGACGTTCGTGAATTTGTTTCGTGTCGAGGGATTTTTTGCCTCTCTGCTACCGGAAGAGGGGGAACTGCGAGGGCAAACGATGCAATGCTTCTTCGCGGAATGTTCGCCCCACAAACTGCTACACATAACCTGTCTCCGGACTACGCCGTGACTGGAAATCGAGGGGATGTCCGTGCTATAGCGCGGCGGGTTGGACGAGGGGTGATTGGGGACGCAAATTGTGTGCAAGCTTTATGTTCACTGTGGCCTGCAAAAAACCGGCACAACTTCGCTTCAGGATTATCTTTACCGGCGCAAAGAAGAATTGCGGGCGCTCGGCTATAATTATCCGCCCATCGGCATCAAGCGCGGCCGTCATGCGCACCACCATCTTGCGTACGAAATGTTGGAGAAGGCGCGCTTTGATCCCGCCTATGGAACGATATCCGATTTATTGTCCTATTGCGGCAGTGCAGATCGCGTCCGGAATATTATCATAAGCAGCGAATTTCTCGCGGCTGCTCTTACAAAGGACGGTGCGCGGGAGCGTTTCCTCGCGTTTCTCCGGAATGCCCGAGAGGTTAACGACGATGTCTACGCCATCTTCACATTTCGATCGTTCTGGCGGCGCGCGGAATCGGCATACTTCGAGGACCTGATGAACGGCCAACACGTTCGGTCGCTACGCCAGCATGTGGCAGTGAACAAGCACTGGCTCGCCAATTTCTTCCGGCAAATGAACACGCTGCGGGACATCCTCGGTGCTGAGCACATACTCGCGCTCGATGTCGAAGCCGCGAACCGGGATTCGATATCCGCTGTCCTCGCGAGTGTGGGCCTTCGGGAAGATCGCTTGCCGCGCCGGCGCGCAGAAGGGAATTTGAATACCCGGCTTAGCCTGAAGAAGGCCGCCTATTTATATGCCCTCCAACATGGACCGGACGGAAGGTTCAAGAAGCAGACGGCAGTGGACGTTTTTTCCATCGTGCGCGCCATCAAGGACATTCCGCCGCTTCCGAACGACAAATCCGACTATCGAATTTTTTCAATAGATCAGGCCAACGAAATTCAAGCGTTTGTGCGTTCGTTAGTTCCTTCGTTTCTCCTTGAAGACCTTCGGAATCTGATCGAACTGGAAACCGCAGAGTTCGACGTGACCGATCTAGCGACCGTTCAATTGACCGAAGAAGACTACGCCATCATCAACGCGGCCCGGAAAGCCCACGCTGCTGCGCGCGCACTTTAATAATGATCGCGGGAGGGACTGCATTGCTGCACGCCCCCCCGCACAGAACCGTACGTGCGGCTTTCTCGCATGCGGCTCCCACCTCGGATGATCGACGACGAAGCACCATTGGGCTCTTTATCGCACGCGCTCCAGCGCTTGTGTTACGCGTTTCCGGCGCAACGTCCGGTGCGTGCTTTTCCGGCTCATGTTCCCCTCGGTCCCGGCCCTTGGCTCAATCGCCTCCGCATCCGCCTGCGCGGATGTGTTCAGCGACTTCGCAGCTACTATGGCCGGGTCTGACTGCTTACGACCGTTCATCGTCGGCTTTGGCTCATCGCCTTTGCGCTTAAACCCCGATCTCTCCCTCGGCATAGCGCAGATATCGGCGGACCTCTTCTCGGACTGCGGCACCAAGATTTCCGAGTTCGCATGTCGCATCGGCAATGTCGTCAACGTCCTTTTGGTCGATGAGGAATGCGTTCTCTGCGATCGCCGGATTCGGTGCGCCAAAGCTCACGCCGTAGCGCTTTTGCAGGAAGTTCCGGTCCAGGGCGATTTTGTGGTCCGCGCTGGCGAGCGCCTCCCGGCCAAAAATCATTCGGGATGGCGCATTGAAATCGGGCATTCTGCGCAAGGCGGAAACGATCGATTTCCGATCCTTGCGAGTCGGTGCAACCCTGTTTCCGGCGAGCACCGCAATGAGCGCCTTCCTGCTGAGGGACGGATTGATACGCGGCGTCTCGCAAATTTGATCTAGCGCAAATCCGAGGTGCCCAAGAAGCCTGGCTACGCAATCGCCCGCGGGATGATAGCTGAGAACGGTGATATCGAATCCGGTCTGTTCCAGCCTGCGCAACAGTCCCGCGTAGCCGAGCCCACCGATTTGTTCTGCAAGAAACCGATCGGGATCCCGCCGCTCGCGAATATCGGCATCTTTAACGCGTTGGTTATACGCCGACGCCGCCCGTTCGAAATGTTCCCGAACGACAAGCACGAGTTCCACCCGAAAGGGCTCCGGGTCGAGATGACGCTGCAATGCGCTCACGAAGTCGTTGAGATTGAAACGCCCCGCCAAGACTTCCGAACTGATCACCAGATCGCGCTGCGAGTTTCTAGCCTCCTCCGCGATCTTTGCAAAAAGGCTATCGGCGTCCTCGCGCACTATTCCCCGTCGCGTGTATTTCTGAAAGAAATTGAAGACGAGACCGTGGTGTGAAGCGTCCCTCCACAGTCCGGCTTTGGGGTAGAGAACCACGCTGTTGTCATGGCGGCTCAGTACGTCCTGGACGGCGCTGGTGCCTGTTTTTGCAGGTCCGATATGCAGGAATAGCGTTCTGGTCAAGACGTTCAACACCCTGTCGCGATCCGCGATCGCCCACGTCACTGATAAGGTCAGGACTCGTTGATCGATCCAAACCGATATTCCCGGATGACCGCGGGTTGACGCGAATGATAGCGATTTTCCGGGCTCCCTGAAGACCCGGGCGCCTTAGATGAGGCAGCCGGTATGCAAGCTAGGGGCAGATCGCGGCGAGACGATTGATCCGGCTCGATTTTTTGGCATTCGAACACCCTGGTCCCGCCGTCAGGATGCATTGCACAGCGGCGGCAGATACGGAGACTTCCCCGCGTTCAACACCCTCTTGAGATCGGGGTCGAAGTCAGAACGTCCGAATTAACCTTCAGGCAGAAATTGCGAAGAACGGTGTTGTGCTACCGGTATTCTACCATCGGGAACGACGACGGCACGACGTTCGGCTGAAGAGAATTCGGCGCAATTGGCCCATGGTCGTCCGAAAGGCGTGATGCGCAGAATATTGCCCATCGACGGGATGCGGTTCTATTTCTCGTAAAAATAATAGCAGCCGATCAATGTTGACGTGCTTTTGGGATCGTCTTCCGCCATCATCATCGCGGTTCGCTTTTCGGCGATCTGCAACTCGCAGGTCTGCATGCCGTCGCTCGTCTCGCATTTCGCGAACGGCTTGCCGAGCAACTTCTCCAGACGGCGCCTTGCCTCATCGAATTTTGCCTCGACCGCCGCGGAAAATCCGACACCCATGCCCACGCTGTCGGGAAACACCTGCGTCACGCGAAGCCCCGCGATCTGCGCGCTCGACTTCGGAACGAAATATGCGTCGTTGTCGTGGCGCGAAAAACCGGCGCGGAAACGCCCGGCGAAGGCTTTTAAGCGGGCAGGATCGCTTGTTTGCCAGTCGAACCATGAATCCCGGCACGTGGCCATGCGCGCGAGGGAGATGTCGTCGTCGCCCCAGGCAGGCGCGACGACGAGCAGCAGCGCCATTACGGCCAACGAGGCGAATTTCATGAAGTTCCCTCTCTTCACATATGAGGCACGGTCGAGGCTGCGGATCAACGCGAATTTCGTTGTCCTCATTACTTTCAATTGCAAGCTCGTCGGGAACAATTAGACGCGTCCTGCACCCCGCGCGGCATGAGCGCCGACCGACGGTTTGAAAAAAGGGAACTCCTATGATGATCGAAATCCGCGGCGTTGCCGTGGCTGCTCTCGCTTTGGCTCTGTCTGCCTGCGCAAGCGCGCCCGAGGACATCAAACCCGCCAGCATCGACTCGACGCAATTTGCCTATCTGACCTGCCCGCAGCTCACCGACTGGGAAGAAAAGCTGAACGCCGCCTACAAGACCGCGGCGGACTCGGAAGACAGCGCGCGCAGGATGGACGCGGTCGGCTTGGTCACTCTGGGCACGCCCATCGGTTCGATGACACATTCCTACACGCCCGGCCAGATCGCCGATCTAAAGGGCCGGCTTGCGGCCGTCCATTCGTTGGAATCCACAAAAAGCTGCCCGCAATCGTAAGTCCGGGCGGCTTAAGGAAGGCCGATCAGAAGATCAGCGACTTTGACGGGATCGGTGAACATGGCGAGATGGTGCAGCTTGGCGCGGCGCACGATCCAACCCATCCGTTCTGCCTGATCCGCGGCGTCGCGATAGATTCTGCTTAATTGCACATACGCAGAGGGCAACCGCTCCCAGCCGGGGTCGGCGCGCGCGATTTCTTCCAGGAACGCGAAAGGAACGCGCGGCAAATCCCTGACGAATGAATCCCGCGCGACAGAATCCGCAATCAGTTTCGACGTCGGGTCGGCTTCGAACCACTCGTTCCAGGGTGCCAAGTACCCTTTGATCGTCAGACGCCGGAGTTGCTCGGCCAGATCGGCGGGCGCGTTCTCGAGGCAACTTTTCCCGGAATAGGGCAAAACCGCATCGACAAAGATGAATCCTGCCAGATTCTCGGCGGCGGATGCGATGGCCGGAGCAAACCCGCCGGCGCCACTGTGAAGCACTGCGATCCACGGCCTTCCGTCACACGCCGCGACGACGCGCCGGGCCACGCCTTCGTACCAAGCCGGAGCCGATACGCCGCCATAGTCCGCCACGATCGCGTCGGGCAAAACGTCTGCCGTTGGCCGGCACGATACGGCGCCGACGAACGGACTTGGGACGAAGGCCAGGCGGGTCACTTCTCCGACTTCGACGCCTCATTCGCCGCGATGATGGCGCCGCGCAGTTGCTCGGCGATGTCGGTCATGCCGCCGGGGGAATGGGGCATCAGGATCACCTTGCTGCCGGCGGAAACGCCGATCTCCTTCAGCGTGTCGAAATATTGCGTGAGCAGAACGAGATTGAGCGCATCCTGGGCCGTGACGGCGCCGACCTTGTCTGAAAAAGCTGCAATGGAATCGCGCAAGCCGTCGACGATCGCGCGGCGCTGCTTGGCGATGCCTTCGCCCTGGAGATGCTTGGATTCGGCTTCGGCCTCCGCGTTCTTGACGACCAGAATCTTGTTCGCTTCGCCCTTGGCGGCGGCCGCCACCTGCAGGCGCTGCTGCGTCTGGATCTCGTTCATCGCGGCCTTCACGCTGTCGGCGGGATTGACGTCCGTCACCAGTGCGTTGGGGATTTCGAAGCCGTAGACTTTCATGGACACGTCGAGTTCGTTCTTCACCGCGAGTCCCACGTCGTCCTTTTTTTCGAACACCTCGTCGAGGCTCATCTTGGGCACCTTGGCGCGGACGACATCGAGCACGTAGGATTTGATCTGCTCCACATGGTCCTGGAGTTTGTAATAGGAGTCGGCCTCGTTGCCTTCGACGACCCGGTATTGCACCGCCACGAACAATTTAACGAACACGTTGTCGGCCGTCTTCGTTTCCACTTCGACGGGCAGCTGCTGTACGCGCAAGGACACGCGCTGCACCACGTGATCGATATAGGGGACTTTGAGGTTGAGGCCGGGCTTGGCGGTGCGCAGATATCGTCCGAACCTCTCGATGATGGCGCGGCTCTGCTGCTGAACCGTGAAAAAGCCCGAGAAGAACGCGATGATGAGCCAGAAGGCGACGACGGCCCAGACGACCAGGACAAGAACGGAGGCGGGGCTGTTCATGAGATTCTCCGGGGTTGGCGGACAGGTGGCCCGTCAGTTGCAAACGCGCCGATGAAGCGGCGAGTCCGCCCGAACCTAACTTAATTCGGCGCGTCTGAATGCACCCGTCGTTACCAAGGCGAGGCGTGGATTCAGGTATCCCAATATGAACTCAGCCCTGTAACGGTTTTGCCGTTACAGGGCTGAGAGAAATTTTGATTCGTCAGGCTCGTCTAGCGATGCCAGCCGCCGTGGAAGCCTCCATGCCAGCCGCCGCGCCAACCGCCCCAGCCACCGCCGTGGTTCCAGGCGAAATGCGCGCCGCCCCAGCCGCCCCAATAATGCCAGCCGCCGGCGCCCCAGAACCAGGGACGGCCGCCCCACCAGCGATAGTAATGGGGTCCATAAACCCACGCGCCGTTGAGCCAGATTGGGCCGGGATAAACCGAATAGCCGCAATCGCCGCTGTAGTAGTAGTTGTACCCGGCGCAAGGCCCGGGCGGGTAATAGCCTGGACCATACACAGCCGGTCCCGGCACGCCGATGCCGACTCGAACGGATACGCCGGCATTGGCGGATGTCGTCGTGGCGACTGCCGCCAATGCGATGCCGCCGGCCAAAGCAAGCGATTTCAACGCCGTTTTCCCGAAACCTGCGAGTGATTCCAATTTCGTCATACCTCGTGCTCCTCAAACTCCGACACGAAATATGACCGTTGGCGGCTGAACGCAAAATGAACGACACATTCAGAATTGCGCATTTTTCGGATGGCCAACTGCAGTCGTCGCGCGGAACTCCGGACTCGCCACCGCAGAGCACGATCGAAGCGAGTATTGCGAACACCCTCGATCGGCATTAAAATCAACAATGGATGGGCATCCCCTCTCACGAGGACGTTGTTATTCGTATATTATTCGCTTCTCTCGGCTTTATCGGGCTGGCTGTCGCCGTTTCGGGATGCATGTACTACCCGGACGGGCCTTACGCGCCTTACGGCCCGGAGTGGTGCAACTATCATCCGCATCGTTGCGCGATGATGGGTGGGCATTACGGTCCCCCGCCTCCGGGATACGCGCCGCCGCCGGGCTATGGTCCGCCTCCACCCAATTCCGCGCCGCCTCCCGGCTATGGTCCGCCACCGCAGGGTTATCCTCCGCCGGGACAAGCCGGTGAGCCGCAGAATGGTCCGCCTCCGGGTCCAAATGCTTCGCAAGCCGACGACCAAAAATGGCTCGCGAAAATGAACGATCCGACATGGTGCAACAAACATCCACACAAATGCGCTCAGTTACAGCAGAAGTATGGAGCGCCGCCGCAGGGATACGGTCCGCCTCCTGGCTACGGGCCACCGCCGGCCAATGGTGCGCCGGCGCCGCTGAACAACAACGCTCCTCAAGGTCCGGGAAATCCGCCGCCGGGGCAGTGATTCCAAATCGGATTATCGAGTAGTCGTCGCGCATATAGATCGGGGCCCGTGTCGAGTTTTCTGGGTTTGTTGGCCGCGTTCGCGCGCTGGCTATCCCTGGGAAGATCGACCCCGGCCCTGATCGTTTGCTCTCAGTTCCGCTTGTGTTGTTGTCTACCCACGTCGAAGGAAGAGTGACCCGAGTCACGGACGGCATGCGCGGTGGATCATATAGCTCTCTCGCTTTGGGGTGCTGGCGCACGATGTATCAGGGTTGCCTGACGAAGTGCGCCTCTGCGCGAACGGGCTTGCCGTCGCGAATGAAGTCGCCGACGAATTTCAGATTGCCGCCTTCGCGCGAATAGGTGAAATGCTCGCCGTTTTGTGGACCGGTTCCGTCGAGCACGACACTATTTGCCCCGCAATTCGACGCAACGAAAACCATCGGTGCGTCCTTCTCTTCGCGGGCATGTTCAAGCGTCGCGTCGAAATGGCGGAGCCGCATCGTCGGAGCGCCGTTCTCCATCACGACGATCATGGATTCGAGCACGCCGCCTGGCGTATCGGCGTGCAGCCGCCACGAACTGCCGATCAACCGGCCGCCGGGCCCGATCGCCCAACGCTCTTCCGTCGGCACGTTGGTCTCCTCGGTATCGCGCCAGGTTCCGGACATCCATTGCAGGTCAGACAACGTACAAGGTGACGCCAACACAGGCTCCGCAGCGAGAGCGGGACACAGGAGCGCCGGCAAGGCGTAGAATCCAATAAACGACTTCAAACGCATTCCTCCTTCGAGACACTTTCAATTCTAACATAATTCGCGCCGCCGAATGCGCGCTGTCCGGGCTGCTCGATGTATCGCCAAGTGAACGCGGCGAACGCGACCACGACCGCAAGATAGGCCAGCATCAGGGCATCCGCGGCGATCCGACTCCCGAGAACGATCGTCTCCGTTCCATCTGGCAACTTCGCGGTCCAACCCAGCCCCACAGCATTGAGCGCCGAAAAGAGCAGCGCCAGCACCAGCATATGGACCATGTAGATCGAGTAGGACCAGCGACCCAGACAGTTGATCGCATTCGCGCTCATGGCGCGCGAGACGATCCCCCGCTCCCGCGCAAACACGAATACCAGCAGCGAGAAGACCGGCACGGCGAAATATTCCAACGCAAGATGGCCGGGAACGAACACGAGAAATGCCAAGGCAAGGGCTATTGTCGCGATCTCCGCGGCGTTGCCGATGTTTCCGGCAAACCGGTTCTGCCTCCAGATTTCGTATGTGAGCGAACCGGCAAAGAATCCGAAGAGACAGCGGAAAAATCCCCAGCCGAAGGTTTCGCGCATCCCGTAGCGCGAAAAACAGATCAGAACGGCGAGCCCGCCTGCGGCCAGAAGAACCGAAAGCACAATGCGTATTGTCCGGTGCGCGGTGATGGCGCAAGCCGCCGCAAACACCAGATAGGTGTAGAATTCCGTGCTGATCGACCAGGACGGCGTATTCCAGGTCAACGTATGGAAAACGCCCAGAGACTGAACCAGGAAAAGATTGGCGAGAATGGCGAGAGGCGTTCGCTCGCCCGTGAAACCGCCGCCGGTCACGGCGAGCCGGATCAGTTCCAGGCCAATGAACGCGGCGAGAATGGTGACGTGTAATGGCCAAAGCCGCGCGAAGCGGCGCAATGCGAAGGTTCCGATTTCCGGGCCGCTCCCCAGTTTTTGAGAATAGGCATGCGTAATGACGAAGCCGCTGAGCACAAAGAAAAAATCGACGAACAGCCAGGCATTTCGGATCAGCGGCAGCGCCGCGATGAATCCATTGGCGGAGAAATGATGCAGCGCCACGAGCAGTGCGCAGACACCGCGCCAGCCGTCGAGAACGCGAAACCGCTGCGGCGTATCCACGGCGTCGGTCTCTGGCTTGCGCGACAAATGCACGACGCTGCCCCATCCTGCCGGCCCGCACTCTTGGCCGGGGCCGCGCGGCGCATTAGTTTGGCACGGCCGGTCTCGCCTTGTCGCAAGGATTTGGGGCTGCAAGGGTCGAGTCCACGCGATTTACCCCATATCGGACGGTCATCGAACGAAAGAGTCTTATGCCCGACGACGCCATACAATCGTTCACGAAGGCCGTCGAGCACCATAGCCGGGGGCGCTTTGCCGAGGCGCTGACGCACTATGGCACCGTCATCAGGCTGAATCCCGACATGGTGCAGGCGCACTCCAATCGCGGCGCGGCATTGAATTCGTTGAAGAGACATGAGCAGGCGCTGCAGAGCTGCGATCGCGCCCTTGCGATCGATCCCGCGTTCGCCGATGCCTGGAATAATCGCGGCAATGCGTTGAAAGGCCTGGAGCGGATCGCCGACGCGCTTCACAGCTATGATCGCGCGATCGCGCTCAAGCCCGATTATCCCTCGGCCCTCAACAACAGGGGCAACGCCTTCAGAGCCTTGAATCGTCCCGAAGACGCGTTGCGAAGCTATGACCGGGCCATTGCGCTCACGCCCGACTATGCCGACGCCTGCTACAATCGCGGCATCGCGTTGGAGGATTTGAATCGACCCGACGAGGCCGTTCAAAGCTACAATCGCGCAATCGAAATCCAGCCCGGTTTTGCGGAAGCATATAACGCCAGAGGAATCGCCCTGCAGTTGCTCGGTCGCTTGGACGAGGCCGTCGGCAGTTACGACACCGCAGTGCGGCTCAGGCCCGACTATGCCGGTGCATGGAACAATCGCGGCAATGCACTGAAGGCGTTGAAGCGGCATGAGGAGGCGTTGCAGAGCTACGAACGCGCGATCGCGCTCGTACCCGATTATGCCGAAGCCCACTACAACCGCGGCATCGCTCTCGCGGATCTCAAGCGCCTGGACGATGCGCTGCAAGCCTATGATCGCGCCATCGCCCTGAAACCCGACACGGCCGAGGCGCACAGCAACCGCGGCAATGTCCTGCAGGATCTCGAGCGCATGGATGACGCTATCGCCAGCTACGATCGGGCTATCGCGCTCAAGCCGGACTTTGCAAAAGGCTGGAACAATCGCGGCGTCGTGCTGAGGGATCTGAGACGACTCGATGAGGCGATTGCAAGTTTCGACTGCGCCAATGCGCTCGAGCGCGATTTCGCTGAAGCGCATTGGAACAAGAGTCTCTGCCTTTTGTTGAGCGGCCGGGTCGAAGAGGGATGGCGTCTGTATGAATGGCGCCAAAAGCGGGAAACCCCAGTAGCACCGCGGGCCTTTCCGCAGGCTCGCTGGAACGGCAAAGACGATCTCCGCGGAAAGACCTTGCTCGTTCACTCGGAGCAGGGATTGGGCGACACGATTCACTTCTGCCGCTATGCGAAGCTCGCAGAGGATCGCGGCGCGAAGGTTTATCTATCCGTTCCTCAAGTTCTTAAGCGGCTCGTGAGCACTCTCAGCCCGACAATCGAAGTGGTCGATATCGAAACGGAGCCGCGCGATTTCGACTTCCACATTGCGCTTTTGAGCATGCCGCTGGCGTTTGGAACCACGTTGGACAACATCCCGGCTCAAATTCCCTATCTTCGCGCCGAGCAGGCGAAAGTGCGGGATTGGAGAGACAGAATCGGAACCGATGGCTTCAAGATCGGGATTTGCTGGCAGGGCGGGAAGGGTGGCGCGATCGATATCGGCCGATCGTTCGCGCTCTGGCATTTTGAAGGGCTTTCAAGACTCGCGGGCGTACGCCTCATCAGCCTGCAGAAAAATGCCGGTGTCGAGCAGCTGCGCGATCTTCCGCCAGGGATGGTAATCGAGACCTTGGGTGACGATTTCGATGCCGGCTCCGATGCATTTCTCGACACCGCTGCGGCGATGGAAAATCTCGATCTCGTCATCGCATCGGACACCGGCATCGCGCATTTGGCAGGTGCGCTCGGGCGCCCAGTTTGGGTGGCTTTGAAACATGTTCCCGAATGGCGCTGGCTTCTCGATCGCACGGACAGCCCCTGGTATCCCACGATGCGGCTTTTCCGCCAGACATCGCCCCGCAACTGGCAAGACGTTTTCGCGCGCATGGAAGCGCAATTGGCGACGCGCACGGAAGGCCGCAAAGTCCTCGCCGCACCGCTTGTGCCTGTCTCCTGGGGCGAATTGATCGACAAGCTGACCATTCTCGAAATCAAGAGCGAGCGGATCGCAAACAAGGCGGCGCACGCCAACGTCGCAAGCGAGTTGTCGACGGTGCGAGAACTTGCCGAGCCTGTGCTCGCCGCAGACGGTAGGGTTGCAAATCTCAGAACGCGCCTCAGGGCGATCAACGACGAATTGTGGCGCATCGAAGACGATATCCGCGCCAAGGAAGCGGCTTCCGAGTTCGACCGGGACTTCATCGAGCTGGCGCGCGCCGTCTATTTGCGCAATGACGAACGGGCTGCCGTCAAACGCGAAATCGATTTCGCACTCGATTCCGAACTCATGGAAGAGAAGAGTTACACGCGTTATTTGCCGGAAAAGGACAATGCATGAAACAGATCGTCTTGTCGTTCATCGTCGCAGTATGTTTCACGGCAGGTGCACAGGCTGCCGATGCGCCATCGGGTTCGCCGGCCGATTGGCGCGATGTCGATCCGCAGAATCTCGTTTTGCTTGACACCCGCTACGGCCAGGTCGCCATCGAACTCGCGCCGGAATTTGCACCCCTCAACGCGGCGCGGTTCAAGGCGTTGGTGCGTGCGCATTTCTACGACGGAAAGACATTCTACCGGGTGATCGACGGTTTCGTCGCGCAAGGCGGCATCGGCGAAGGCACCGCTGCGACCAAGAATCATCCCAAGGATGACGCGACGAACACGGCGTGGCCGCCGCTCAAGGCCGAATTCGACCGCGCAATCGGAAACGATGTGACGTTCACCCCGCTCGGATCTCCCGATCTGTTCGCGCCCGAAGTAGGTCATGTCGACGGTTTTCCAGTCGGTCGCGACGCAAAGGAGAGCCGGATGTGGATCGTCCATTGCCCCGGCACGCTGGCCTTCGCGCGCGACGACAAGCCCGATACGGCCTCGACGGAATTCTACATCGTGATCGGCGAAGCGCCGCGGCGGCTCGACCGCAACCTCTCCGCCTTCGGCCGCGTGATTGCGGGCCTGCAATATATTCAGAAGCTGGAGCGCGGCGACCCCGACGTCGATGCCGGGGTGATCCAGGACCCGAAGGCGCAAGACCCCATTTTGCGCGTGCGAATGGCGGCCGACCTGCCGATCGCGGAACAGCCCCATTTTCAGGTGATGCGGACGGAATCCGCGGCGTTCGCCGCGAAGAAGGAGGAAAAGCGCAACATCACGTCGTCTTTTTTCTTCCGGAAGCCTCCTGCGATCCTCGACGTCTGCCTGATGCCGGTTGCCGTGAAGCGGCCCGGCCCCTAGGCGACTCGCAGCCGGGAGCCGTGCCTAACCTCCAACTTGCCGCCCCGGCCGGCAGCCGCTATGTGTGCGCGGCTTTCGCCGGACCCATCCCATGACGTTTCTGCGCTTCATCCCGGAAACCACCAATATCGATTTCGTCAAATACCGCTATATCGCGTTCGCGGCGGACGGAATTCTGCTTCTGGTTTCGATCGTCTCGATCTGGTTGAACGGGTTCAACCTGGGAATCGATTTCGCGGGCGGCGTCGAACTTCAGGTCAAGTCGGCCCAAACAATCGATGTCCGGGCGGTGCGCGCCGAGGTCAACAGCCTCAAATTCAACGAAACTCAGATACAGTCTCTCAGCAACGGGCAATGCAATACACCCGTGAATTCCTGCGTCGAGATCCGGGTCCAGCCGCGGGCCGACCAGCAACCCGACGCGGTCGCCGGCACGATCCAGACCAAACTCGGAGCGGGATTCACGATCCGTGATAAACAGGTGATCGGTCCCCAGGTCAGCGCGGAACTCTATCACGCCGGCGTGCTGGCGACCGTTCTCGCGATTGTTTTCATATCGCTCTACGTGGCGTTCCGCTTCGAATGGCAGTATGGCATCGGCGCGTTGATCGCGACAGGCCATGACGTGTTCGTGACCGCGGGCATGTATTCCGTGCTGCACCTGAATTTTTCGATCACTTCGGTGGCGGCGCTGCTGCTGCTTGCGGGTTATTCGATCAACGACACGGTCGTCGTGTTCGACAGAATTCGCGAAAACCGGCGCAAGTACAAACGCATGCCGCTGCGCGAACTTATCAACCTGTCCACCAATCAGATCGCGACGCGAACGACTTTGGTGTCCGTCGCCACATCGCTCTCCGTCGTTCCTCTGGTGGTCTGGGGTGGATCGGCGTTGTTCGATTTTTCTTCGGCGATTCTGTTCGGAATCTTCGTGGGCACGTTCTCGTCGACCTATGTCGCGGCGGCCCTGTTGCTGTATCTGCCGCCCGTCGGCGGGGGCAGGGTCGAAGAGACAGCTGCCGCGCAGTAACGCTCCGGTCCCAGCGGCTTTGGAGAGACTCTAAACGTATTTCCCGACGAATTCGTCGAACGCGGCCCAGAAGCGCGTGCGGATGGAATCCCGCTCCATCATGATTTCGTGTTCGGCGTCCGCGAACTCGACATAGGTGCCGTGCGGCAGGCGGCGGGCGAATTCGCGCTCGGCTGCCGTATCGACAATGCGGTCCCGGCCGGCGCCCAGAATCAGCACAGGCGTGGCGATCGCCTCTGCGTAACCGGGCGCCATCACGCGCGCCATCGAGCGATAGGCCGCTTCGAGCCAGCCCCATGTCGGGCCGGCAAGACGGATATCGCTTTGCGCCGCCACCATCGCTCCCGCGCGTGCAAAGCGCGTGCGATCAGAGGTCACGAGATTGGCTTCGAATTCCATGCCGAGCGGATCGCGCTTGTCCATGCCCCACACCCATTGCGTCGAATTTCCGATCGCATTCTCCAACCGGCACATTGCGCGCGCGAGCCAGGCGGGATAGCCGCGCGTCTGCGCGCGCAACATCGGCGCGGTCATCACGGCAGCGGCGAACGCGTTCGGGCGGTCGTGCAGCATGCGCATAAGAACGTGTCCGCCCATCGAATGAGCGAGTGCGATTGGAGGTTTGTCCGACATCGGCCTGACGACTTTCTCGAGAAAGGTCGAGAGATCTTCGTCGTATTCCGCAAAATCGCCGATATGGGCCTTCAGCGGATTGGCTAGCGCGCGGGCGGAGCCGCCTTGCCCGCGCCAGTCGAGTATGGCCACCGCGAATCCGCGCGTTCGCAGTTCTGCGATGACTTCATCGTATTTTTCGAGAAATTCCGTCTGCCCGTCCAGCAGGACACAGACGCCGCGCGGTTTCGATTCCGGCGCGGCGTCCGATGTCGCGACGCGAAGACGCTTTCCGTCGCGGCTCGCGATGAACCGCGCCCCCTCCATGGAAAGGGATCCGTTCAGCCGCGGGCCTTGGCCAGGATCGGTCCGAGCTTCATGGCAAGGCCCATATCGCCGGCCACGCGCAACTTGCCCTGCATGAAGGCCGATGTGCCGTCCAGCTCGCCCTTCACCATCTTCTCGAAGGTCTCGAGGCTTACGCTGATGGTGCAATCCGCACTCTTGCCGTCGCCGTCTACCACTGTGTTCGGCGAAGACTTGCCGTCGACATAGACGCTGCCGGGCTCGCCGAAATCGAATTTCAGCGTGCCGCCGAGGCCTGAATTTGCGCCGATGGCGCTACTCATCTGACTGATGATCTGCTTGACCTGATCCGAGCTCATGAAAATTCCTTCCCTTGATTTGCGTTCGTCTCCCACGGCCCGTCCCCGCGGACGCGCTCACCCAAAGTTCTACCGGCCCGAGCAGCCAACAGGGAGTCTTCGGATATGAGCATTTGTCAGTTAACCGCACAACTCCCCGGATTCCGCGGCCGATTCCCGACGCGCGCGCCTTGGCTCGCCCCCCCAACCCTCTTAAGCTGCGGGCCGGCCGGAATTCAGGGAGCGCATGCGATGGGTGTCAAGGATCGGGAAGCCGTATTGGGATTTTTGTCGCAAAATGCAGGGCTCGAAGTCCCGAGTGTCGCGGAGCAGCGCGCCAACATCGACGCGTTCGCAGGCTTCTTTCCAGTGCCGGAGGGCACGGAGGTCGAGCCGGCGACACTGGGCGGCGTAAAAGGCGAATGGGTTCGGGCCCGTCGCGCCAAACGGGACGCGGTTCTGCTCTATCTCCATGGCGGCGGTTACGTGATCGGGTCTCCCGCTTCGCACCGTCATTTTGTTGCCGCGCTGGGCGAAGCGTCCGGACTTTCCGCATTCAGCGCCGATTATCGCCTGGGGCCGGAGACACCATTTCCGGGTGCGGTCGAAGATGCGGTCGCCGCATATAAAGGACTGCTCGATTCCGGCATTGCTCCGGCAAAACTGGCAATTGCGGGCGACTCCGCCGGCGGCGGCCTGACGATTGCGACGCTTGTCGCGCTGCGCGATCGCAAGATCCCTTTACCCGCTACGGCGGTGACGCTCTCCCCCTGGGTCGATCTGACGGGCTCCGGCGAATCTTTGCGCGCGCGCGCAAAACGCGATCCGATCGTGGGTGAGGAAGCTCTTCACAAGATGGCGGCTGCATATCTTGGCGGCGCCGATCCGAAAACGCCGCTTGCATCGCCCATCTTCGCGGACTTGAAGGGATTGCCGCCGCTTCTGATTCAGGTCGGCACCGAGGAAACGCTTTACGACGACGCAGTCCGGCTCGCTGCGCGCGCCTCGGAAGCCGGCGTGGAAGTTTCCGTCGAATATTGGGGCGGCATGATTCACGTGTGGCAGGTTTTCTATCCGCTGTTGAGCGAGGGTCGCGACGCCATCCAACGCATCGGAAGCTATCTCAAGGCTCGCATCGATTGACCGCCGCGAACGAACCGGAGCCGGGGCTCGAATCGGCGCTTCCCGAAGCGCCGCAGAAGCGCGATCTGCTCGGTTACTTCTGTTTTTACCTGCACTTCGCAGTGATGATCTTCATCGTGCTGGGCTGGCTTGTGCCGTGGCACCCTGTGCTGATCTTTTATCTCGTGCTCTTGCCGGTCATGGTCGTGCAATGGCGGTTCAACAAAAATTCCTGCGTGCTCAACAATACCGAATCCTACCTTCGCACGGGCCAGTGGCGCGATCCCCGCAACGTCGAAGAGGGCGCGTGGCTCAAGACGTTGGCCCAAAACCTGCTCGGCTGGGAGATGGCCCACTGGCAGGTTGATGCGTTCACCTACGCCGTAATCGCGCTCTTATGGGTCCTCGGCCTGGGCCACTTCCTGCACTGGGCCGGCTGAGTTTCGGCTGGCACTCCCCCTCTTGAAGCGCCAAAGACGGCTTCCTACCTGATATTCGTCCCGGAAAGGCCAATGGCTTCCGGGCAAAAACGAGAGTCCGGCCCATTGTGGGCGGGCTCAACAATTCGCTTCTTATGGAGGAATGTGAACCATGCGTGCATTCGATTTTACCCCGCTTTTCCGGTCCACCATCGGGTTCGACCGGCTGTTCGACCGGCTCGATTCGGTCGCCCAATACGACACCAATCAGAGCTATCCGCCTTACAATATCGAGCGCAGCGACGAGACCCACTACCGCATCAGCCTCGCGGTTGCGGGCTTCGCCGACAAAGACCTTACCGTGGAAGTGCGCGATGGCGTGCTGACGGTCCAGGGCAAGCGCAATGAAGAGAGCGAGCGGACCGAAAGCTCCGGCTACCTCTACCAGGGCATCGCCGGCCGCGCCTTCGAGCGCCGCTTCCAGTTGGCCGAGCATGTCGAGGTCAAGGGTGCGAAGCTCGAGAACGGGCTTCTGCATGTCGACCTCGAGCGCATCGTGCCGGAAGAGCGCAAGCCGCGGCGCATCGCCATCAACAGCGTCGAGCTGAAGACCATCGAAGGCCAGGCGAAAGCCGCCTAAGCCGTTTATCGGTTTGCCAGTGAACGGATGACAGGTATCGGGGATCGGCACATACTGGTCCCCGATACTTTCTTGCCGATTCCCGGATGCCCAGCTGGCAAAGCGCTCTTTTCACTCGCGTCACACGCTTGGCCCGACCGCGCACGGTCGGCGTCGACGGCGACGTCGAAGAGTTGCGTCGACAATATAACTATCTGTTCGACCGCTTCGGCCCGATCCCCGCGGAGGCGGTCTTCGAATCCGCGCAAATCGGTCCGATCAAGGGCGAATGGGTGCGCGTCAGCGATGTGCCGACGCATCGGCTGATTCTCTATTTCCACGGCGGCGGTTATGTCGCGGGTTCGCCCGAGACGCATCGACCGTTGATCTCGCGTCTGTGTCTCGCATCGCAGGCGATGGCGTTCGTGCCGGCCTATCGCCTCGCGCCGGAGTTCGCGTTTCCGGCAGGGTTGCGCGACGGCATCGACGCCTATCGTCATCTGATCCAGCGCGGAGTGGCCGCAACATCGATCGTGCTCGCGGGCGATGACGCGGGTGGGGGCCTCGCTTTCGCGTTGCTGCTGGCGATCCGCAACGCGGGCCTGCCGATGCCGGCAGGCTGCGTGGCGATGTCGCCCTGGGCCGATCTTTCTCTCACCGGCTGGTCGATGTTGCAAAACGAACGCAACGACGCAGCGCTGTCGTGGGGGCTGCTTTTCGTCAGCGCGCGGCACTATCTGAAAAAATCGGGTCCGGCCGATCCTTACGCGTCGCCCGTGTTCGCGAAATTCCACGATTTTCCTCCCATCATGGTGCATGCCGGCAGCAATGAAATCCTGCGCGACGACGCGAGCCGTATCGGCGAACGCGCCGCGGAGGCAGGCGTATCCGTCAGCGTGGAAATCTATGATGGGATGCAGCACGTGTTTCAGGCGAACCCCTATGTGCCAGAGGCGCGCGTCTCGCTGTCGAGATTGGGACAGTTCATTCGCGCGCGCACGCCGGAGCCGGCATACGAACCGGCTGCTGCCAATGCGGGCGAGTGAATTTCGTTAAGCCGTGTTCGTCATCGCCAGCGGCGGGACGGTGTCCATGACGGTCATCGGCAGTTTCGTGCCCGTCAGGATCGCGCATCCCAAGTCGGTATCGCGCAAGTCGGCGTCGCTCAGATTGGCATAGGCAAGATCGGTTTCCGTCAGGCACACGCGACGCAGATCGGCGCCTCGCATGTCGGCATAACGCGCCAGCGCACCGTCGAGCCGCGTCGGCAGGAGCCGCGCGTCGGAGATCAACAGCGGCCCCAGTTTCGCATCGTGCAGATCGGCGTTGTTGAGGCGCGCGCCGCTCAGATTGGCGCCGCGCAGATCGGCGCCGGCAAGTTTGGCGCCGCGCAGATCGGCGCCTTGCAGATTGCTGCCCTGGAGTGAAGCTCCTTGCAGGTCGAGCCCATATAGGATTGCACCCGGCGCGATGATCGCGGTCAGCGAACGGTGTGCGAGAGATTTCAGTTCGCGCAAATCCATGCCCGAAAGGTCGGCCGGCTGGCCGTCCCGGCCTTCGCTCTCCACCCAACGCGAATGACATTCGAGCATGTCGGCGATCGGCATCGGCAACGCGGCGAGCTCGCGGCCGGCCGGCTGATCGGTGAGCGCGGTCGAAAGATCGACACCGTCGAGAATCGCACATGTCGTTCGCGCGCCGATCAGAATGGCGCCGGTCATGTCCGCGCCCGTCAGATTGCATCCCGTCAAGTCGGCGTTCTCAAGATTGGCGCCGGTGAAATTCGCCTGACGCAGATTGGCGCGCGCCAGGCGGCAGCCGCGCATGATCGCGTCGGTGAAGTCCGCCTGGACGGCGATCGCGCCGGTCATTTTGGCGCGTTCGAGATTGGCCGAGTTCATCAGCGCGGATGTCGCTTCGGAAGGTCCGACATCGTGCTGCATCACGCGAAGATTTCCATACCGATCCTTTTCGGCAATCGTCCCTTCGCGCAGATCGGCTTCATAGAGGTCGGCGCCGATCAGATTGGCGCCTCTCAGGCACGCGCCGCGCATGTCCGCGCGCCGCAGGCTCGCAGCCGCAAGATTGGCCCGGCGCAGATCCGCACCGAAGAAGCTGGCCGATTCGAGTCGTGCGTCGGCGAGGTTGGTCTCCTCGAGAATGGCGCCGGTGAAATCGGCATCCGCCAGATTGCGGCCCGCGAGGTCCAATCCGCTCAAATCGCAAAATGCGAACACGGCGCGTGCTCCGCCCACGCGACCGGCGTACAGCATTTCGTGCCGCGCCGCAGCCGCCACAGCCTGTTTCTGCGTCAGCTTCGAGAATGTGATGCGAGGCGTGGGCATCATCTGGGCGCCGGTAATTTGTTGTTAAGGTGAAGACCCGTCACCGTTCATCATGCCGGAGCCGCGCTAATAGCTGATTAAAAAGCGAAAAGTTGAGGCAGAATGGCAACTTGCGGCTAGCATCGCCCGGCTGATATTGGCTAAGGTGCCGCCGCTCGCGGTCGCTCTGGGGCGTACCCGCGACCTGCCGCGGGGGTGTTTCGATCGGCTCCCGAAGCCACCGGTCCAATAACAATGAGGGATTCGCCTTGAACAAGCGCGCGTTAATGCTCACCGCCGCCACCGCCGCGTTGATGTCGGGTCCGGCTTTTGCCACTTGTCCGACGACACCGCCCACATGGACCACCATCTCGACCCAGATCACGGTTCCGGTCGACACCGCCTGTGCCGATTCCGGCAACCCCGGCACGATTACGATCGCAACGGACGGCTCGGTCGTCGTCTCGACGAGTCCCTACACGGTTCCGGCCGTCACCATCGATTCGGGAACAATGACCTCGCCCGGCAATGTCACAAATGCAGGCACGATCAGTTACAACGGAGTCAGTTCCTCAACCGGCGTGGAGTTGCTCGCCAACGGCAATGTCGGCGGTCTCGACAATCAGGATCTCGGCACCATCGAGCTGACAGGCTCCGGAACTTCGAAGATCGGCATCCTCGTGGGACTGTTGCCCACCGCGACAACCGGAACATTCACCGGCGGCGTTGTTCCCGCGGCAGCGATTGCCTATCTCCCGACAAATCTCGCCACCGATCCCATTGCGATTTATCTGGAAAACGGCTCGACCCTGAACGTTGTCGGCACGACCTCCTACGGGATCGAGACCCTTGCGGGATCCACCTTGGTCGGCGATATCGATATCGGCGGAACGGTAGAAGTGGAACCGAGCAGCACGACATCGACATCGGGCGGCAATACCGCGATCTTCATCAACGGCGCCATCGGCACGACGACGCAGTCGGATAGTATTGTCATACTGCCGGGTGCGACCGTCGAAGCAACGGGACCTGGCTCTGAGGGTTTGGTGGTGGCCGCGCCGGCGACGGGACCCAGCGGCGTGAACGGTGCAATCATCAATTTCGGCGCGATCGAGGCGATCGGCACCACCACGCCGGTCGGAGGAACCAGCACGACCGATGCGGAAGGGGGAAGCGCCCTCAGTATCTCCGCCAATATCACCGGAGGCATCTACAACGCCGGTCCGAATACCGTCGGCAATTCGGTGGCATCTGCCACGATCACGACCCAGGGCGACGCGCCGGCCGTGAACATCACAACTGCCGACCTGTCTTCCGGCGCCGCGCCGGTGACGATCGGCGTCTACAACGATCCCACCGACCCAACGGACTCGATCTATTCGTTCCTCAATCGCGGTTCCATCTCCGCGTCCGGCACGGATGTAAACGTCGCGCAGGTCACCGCCATCAGCATCTCCGGCACATCGCAGACCGCCGACGTGACGCTGACCGGCGGCATATTCGATAGCGGCTCGATATCCGCCTCCAATGCGAACGACGACACCGGCACTCCGAATGGCGCGACTGCCATCAGCATCACCAATTTTGTGTCGGTTCCGGAGCTGGTCACCAACAAGGCGGAATCGAGCGATGGTTTGATCTCGGCATCGGTTTCCGGACCAAATGGCGGCACGGCCTACGGCATCTATGTCGGGGCGAATGCATCACTCCCCACGATCGTCAATTACGGCACGATCGCGGTCGTCGCGAGCACGACCGAACCGACAATCAGCACTCTCGTGGCGGAGGCGATCGTCGACCGTTCAGGCCCGAATATCAATAACATAGACGAGAGCGGAACTATCACTTCGATCACCAATTACGGAACCATTTCGGCCACGACCTGCGCGTCGCTTGCCGGCGGGCCATGCACCGCGCTCGACAATGACGATCAGATTGCGCGTGCAATCGATTTGTACAACAGCACTCAAACGATCACCGTGACCAACAACGGCACGATCCAGGGCGATATTGTGCTTGGCGTTGGCCAAAACACATTGACGGACACGGGAAGTGGTCCCACGCCAGCGTCGATCACGGGCAATGTCTATTTCGGGGGCCAGATAGGCGTCTATGATCAGTTCACGATAGGCGAATATGGGACGTTTACCGGGGCTGTCATAGAAGGGGCGAATGGAAAAGTGACCGTCGACGTGCAGGGTGGGGGAGCCTTCAACCTTACGAATTCGTATCTGCCGGTGAACTCGCCTTCAGGACCCTCGGCGTCGTCGCCTTACGTTGCAGCACCTTTGATCGCGCATGATTTCACGATCGAAAACGACGCCAATTGGAGCCTGACGCTTTCGCAACCGTTCAATCTTTATGGCGTGAACCCGAATAACACGAATAATTCGGATGTGGGGGCAATCATCCAGGCCGACGACGTTTCAATCGGCACATCGACGGTCGCCAATTTCAAAGTGAATTTCGGCAGCTTCATCACTTCGCCCTCATCGATCACCGGACCGGGAACGGCGCAATTCGCGCTGATCAGCGCGCCACAGGGCGATTTCACCGTTTCGACCCAGACCCTGACTGCAATGTCGAACGATATCACCGTGCCGTTCCTCTTCCAGGGAACGGGAGCGACCGCATTGTGCACCCAGAATATTCCGGGTTCTCCGATTAACTGCGTTCCAGGAACCGTCGAACCTTCCGCGCTTTCGGAGATCGATCTTGTTCTGCAACCGAAGACGCCGCAGCAGCTCGACCTGACCGGCTATGCGCTGAAAATGTTCCCCTATGTCAACCAGGCGCTCGCAAACGACACGCAACTCGGCTCCGGTGTTGTCGCCGGAATCACAAGCAATGTCTCGGCGCAGCAGGTTTACTCGTCCTTTGCCCCTGACGTGACCGGAGCGACGCGCGCGACCGCGATTGCCCTGACCGACTCTGCGACAAACGTCGTTGCGGAACGTCAACGCGAGTTGAACATGTACGCCAACCAGGAAGGCGATACGACGCTCTGGGGTCAGGAATTCGTGCAAAGGCTCGACCAGGACAGCACGTCCACTGCAATCGGCTATACCGATTCCGGCTTCGGCTTTGCGCTTGGTACGGACACCGGCGATCCGGCCGACGGCCGCTATGGGGCGGCGTTCACCTTCTTCTCCGGCGGTTCTTCGACTCATGACGAGGTGATTTCAAAGACCGCCCAGGAATTCTACATGGCCACGTTTTATACGAACTGGCGCGGCAGGGGGCTGTTCTTCGATTCGCAGGTGACTGCCGGTTGGGCTCATCTGGCGAGCGAGCGCTTCATCGACGTCGGCGGTGTCTCGCGCGTTGCGGACGGCGACAGGCCGGCCGCGATCCTTGCCGGCGGCGTGACGACGGGCGGAGTCTTCAATTTCGGCAGCACTGTCATGTCGCCGCAATTGAGCATCGACGGCCTGACCATGCGCGAAGACGGTTACAGCGAAGGCGGCGGCGAGGACATCACCGGCGGCGACGGCTTCGATCTGCGTATCCAGCCTTACTACGCCAATTCGGCGCGAGCCTTTCTCGGTATCGATATGCGCCAGGATATCAATCTCGGCGACTTCTATCTGCAGCCGGAAGCGCGCGTCGGCTATCGCTACGACATGCTGGACGGCGCGGAGAAGCTCGAAGCCAATTTCGTGGGTGTCACACCGATCGACCAGTTCTCGATCACGGGGCCCGATCCGGCGAAGGGCAACATCGTTCTGGGCGGGGGTTTGGCGGTCACGACGGGCGCCTGGTCGGTTGGCGTACACTACGACTTTCTGCGCTCCGACATGGGCAACTCACAACAGGACGGCATGCTCACGCTGGTCGGGCGGATTTAACGGATCAGACGAGTCCTCTCGCGATCGCGAGGAACTTCGCCACGTCATCGTCCGGCGTGGCGAAGGAGCACACCAGGCGGATCAGCGTGCGTCCTCCTGACGGGGGAGCCCAATCGAGGAACCTCGCGCCGGCGGCGCGCAGATTCGCGACAATATCGTCCGGTAGGAACACAAAAACGGCATTCGCCTCGACCGGATAGGCGATCTGGGCGCCGTCAATGTCGCCCAGGCCATTCGCCAATGTCTGCGCCGGCACATTGGCCCGTTTGGCCGTTTCAAGCCAGCGGCCGTCTTCGAGATAGCTCACGAGCTGCGCGGAGACGAAACGCATTTTCGACAGCAGGTGCCCGGAGCTCTTGCGACGATATTCGAAATCGCGCACATCGCCGGCATTGAAAAACACCACCGCCTCCGCGCCGAGTGCGCCGTTTTTGGTCGCCCCGAAAGATAAGACGTCGATGCCGGCGCGCCATGTCGTATCCGCCGGCGCACAGCCGAGATGTGCGAGCGCATTGGCGAAGCGTGCGCCGTCGAGATGCAGTTTGAGTTGGTGCTTGCGGGCGACGCGCGAAATAGCTGCGATTTCGTCGAGACGATAGCAGGTGCCCGCTTCGGTGGCCTGGGTCAGGCTGATGACGGCCGGCTGTCGGCTGTGAACGTTGCCAACCGGAAATCGTTTGAGCGCAGCTTCGATGGTGTCCGGATCGAGCTTGCCGTCGCGCCCCTCGAGAGGCACCAGGCTGGCGCCATGCGTGAAAAATTCAGGAGCGCCGCATTCGTCGACGACGATATGCGCCTGTGCGTGACACAGAATCGCGCCATGGGGCGGACAAAGCGTGGCTAGGGCGAGAGCATTGGCAGCCGTTCCCGTCGCCACAGGATAGACGGCGACATCGTGGTCGAACAGCGCCTTCATGCGCGTGCGCAGCTCGGCGGTGATCGCGTCGGCCCCATAGGAGAGAGTCGCGTCCGCATTCGCCGCCTGTAAAGCGTCAAGGATATCGGGCCTTGCGCCATAGGCGTTGTCGCTGGTGAAATTCATGGGCCTCGTTCCGCTTGCGAAAGGCGAAGCTAGCGGGGAAAGCGGCCGGACCCAATGCGAGCCCGATGTGTCACGGGGTCCCGCGGGGACTTCCCAGGGCGCGCGATTGATGCTGGAATCGCAGGGACCGTTATTCAGGACCAAATGCCCATGGCCCATCTCGACGATTTCCGCAGCGAAACCCGCGTTTGGCTCGAAGCCAATTACCCGCCGTCGCTGCACGAGCTGCAGGCCAGCGAAGACGACGTGACCTGGGGCGGAAAGCGGGCCGTTTACAAGAACCCGGATTCCAAATTGTGGCTGGATCGCATGGCCGCGCGCGGCTGGACCGCGCCGACCTGGCCGAAAGAGTATGGCGGCGGCGGGCTCACGCAGGAAGAAGCGCGCGTGCTCAACCAGGAACTCGGCCGCATCCAGGCGCGGGTGGCGCTCGCCTCGTTCGGCATTTGGATGCTGGGTCCGGTCCTTCTGGAATACGGCAACGAAGAGCAGAAGCGCGAGCATCTGCCCAAGATCGTGCGCGGCGAGATCCGCTGGTGCCAAGGCTATTCCGAACCGGGCGCGGGCTCCGATCTCGCGAGCCTGCGCACGCGCTGCGAAGACAAGGGCGATCACTTCCTCATCAACGGCCAGAAGATCTGGACGTCTTACGCAAATCATGCCGACTGGATCTTCTGCCTCGTGCGCACCGACACGACGAAGAAGCACGAAGGCATATCGTTCATCCTGTTCGACATGACGACTCCCGGCATAGAGCCGCGGCCCATCAAGCTGATTTCCGGCAATTCGCCGTTCTGCGAAACCTTTTTCAGCGACGTGAAGGTGCCGAAGGCCAATCTCGTGGGTCGGCTGAATGGCGGCTGGGAAATCGCCAAGCGCCTGCTGCAATTCGAACGTCAGAGCATTTCGTCGGGCACGCTGGGCAGTTCCGCAGGTGTGGAAGTCGAGGACGTTGCGAAAGCCTATGTGGGTGAAGAAGACGGCATGATCGCAGATCCCGATCTGCGCTCGCGCATCGCGCAACACCGCATGGAGGCGCGCGCCTTCGCGCTCACTATCCGCCGCGTGGAGGAAGAAGCGAAGGCAGGCCGCAATGTGGGACCTGCGACGTCGATTCTCAAATACGAGATGGCGAAGCTCAACCAGGACCGTTGCGAGTTGATGGTCGAGGCGCTGGGCGCGCAGGGTCTCGGCTGGGGAGGCGACGGTTTCAATCCGCGCGAAATCGCGGCGACGCGAGGCTGGCTGCGCTCCAAGGGCAATTCGATCGAAGGCGGCACGTCGGAGGTCAACCTCAATGTTGTCGCCAAGCGCGTGCTGGGGTTGCTCGATCATCAATAGATTTGGATAAGCGCCGTCGATAGAACGGCGAAGCTGGGAGAAACACATGTCTGCTGCAGAATCGCTCGATACCGGGCTCGAATCGTTTCGCGCGGACGCGCAGGACTGGCTGGAGAAGAATTTTCCGCCGTCGCTCGCCAATGTCGATGTGGCGATGGCGAGCGCGATGGCCGGCATCAAGCCTTCCGGCAACGCCGGGCTTTGGCAGACGCGCATGGGAGAGAAAGGCTGGGGCACGCCGACCTGGCCGAAGCAGTATGGCGGCGGTGGTCTATCGCCCCAGGAGGCGCGTGTCCTTACCCAGGAGATGAACCGCGTCGGCGCTAAGAATCCCATCGGCGGCATGGGCGTGATGATGTTCGGCCCCACTTTGCTCGAATACGGCAATGAAGAGCAGAAATCCCGTCACGTTCCCGGAATCGTCACGGGCCAGATCCGCTGGTGCCAGGGTTATTCCGAGCCGAACGCAGGCTCCGATCTCGCGGCGTTGCGTACGCAGGCTGTCGACATGGGCGATCATTTTCTCGTCAACGGCCAGAAAATCTGGACCAGCGGCGCGCAATTTGCCGATTGGTGTTTCTGCCTGGTTCGCACGGACAACACGAAGAAGCACGAAGGCATTTCCTTCCTGCTGATCGACATGCATTCTCCCGGCATCGAAGTCAGGCCGATAAAATTGATTTCGGGGTTTTCGCCGTTCTGCGAGACCTTCTTCACCGACGTGAAGGTGCCCAAGGAAAACCTGATGGGGCCGCTGAACGGCGGCTGGACCATCGGCAAACGTCTGCTGCAGTTCGAACGCGCGGGCCTCGGCTCGGGCGGAGGAAGCGCCGGCCGCGGCGGCGATGCGCGCGGGCTCGATCAAATTGCCAAGGATTATGTCGGGGTCGACGAGAAGGGCCGGATCGCCGACCCCGACCTGCGCGCTCGCGTCACACAACACCAGATGGATGCGAAAGCCTTTGCGCTCACCATTCAGCGCGCGCAGGCCGAAGCGAAATCGAACATGAACCCCAGCGCCGTGACCTCCATCATGAAAAATGCGGGCTCGCGCCTGCAGCAGGATCGCGCCGAGTTGCTGCTCGAAATCATGGGACACCAGGGATTGGGCTGGGAAGGCGAAGGCTTTGCCGGCGACGAAATCGCGGCGACGCGCGCCTGGCTCGGCGGCAAGGCCGTCACGATCTATGGCGGCACTTACGAGATTCAAAACAACATCATCGCCAAGCGAATCCTTGGCTTGCTCGATCATCAATAACGACCGGTGGGAAACGAAAATGGCAATCCTGAACGAAGAACAAACCATGCTGCGCGATGCGGCGAAGTCGTGGGTGAGCGAGAAATCGCCCGTCACCGCGTTCCGCAAGTTGCGCGACAGCGGTAATGCCGACGGATTCGACCGGGCGGCCTGGGCCGAAATGGTGGAGATGGGTTGGGCCGGAATCCTAATCCCGGAAGAATTCGGCGGCTCGGGTCTCGACTATCTGACGCTGGGCCTCGTGCTTGAAGAGACCGGCCGCACCTTGACTGCGTCTCCGCTCGTGTCGTCGGCGCTGGTCGCGACGTCCGCGCTGCTGCTGGGCGGCAATGACGCCCAGAAAAAGGAATGGCTGACGAAATTTGCCGGCGGCAAGGCGATCGGCACTCTGGCGCTCGACGAGGGTCCGCATCACGCGCCCGCGAAAACGGCGCTGGCAGCCACGCGCGACGGCAAAGGCTGGAAGCTCTCGGGCAAAAAATCCTTCGTGCCGGACGGCGGCGCGGCGGATGTGATCGTTGTGGCCGCGCGCACCGGCGGCAAGCCGGGCGACACCAATGGTATCACGCTGTTTCTCGTGTCGGGCAACGCGCCGGGCCTCACGCGGCAGAAATTAAACGCCGTCGACAGCCGCGGCGCGGCGAACCTCACCTTCGAGAATGTTTCTGTGGGTGCAGACGCTGTGCTCGGCACTGTCGATCACGGTTTTTCCGTTCTCGATTCCGTTCTCGATCGAGCGCGTGCGGGTCTCGCCGCGGAGATGCTCGGTGCAGCAGTGCAATCCTTCGAAGTCACGCTCGATTATCTGAAAACGCGCGTGCAGTTCGGCCAGGTGATCGGCACGTTCCAGGCGCTGCAGCACCGCGCGGCCAAGATGTTCACCGAACTCGAGCTGACGCGTTCCTGCGTCGAGGCGGCGCTGGTCGGTATCGATTGCGGCGCCAACGACATCCCCGCGCTCGCGTCGCTCGCCAAGGCGCGCGCGTCGGAACTCTGGCATCTCGTCTCCAACGAGATGGTGCAGATGCATGGCGGCATCGGCATGACCGACGCACACGATTCGGGCCTCTATATGAAACGCGCGCGCGTTGCCGAAGCGACCTTCGGAAGCGCCTCGTTCCATCGCGACCGGTATGCGCGGCTGATGGGATATTGAGGCCAAGGGGTCTCGCAAATTGAGAGTTGGTCAGCCTCGTCCCGTCACCGGCAATGAACTCGAAAGGCCGCCGTCCACGGCAATGGCCTGTCCGTTGACGTAGGAACTGTCGTCGCTCGCGAGGAACAAGGCGGTGCGCGCGATCTCCTCCGGCTCCCCATAGCGTTTCAAAGGATTGAGCTGGCCGATCTTGCCCTCGGAGCCGCGCTCGCGGGCGCGATCGAAAATCGGCTTGGTCATTCCCGTCTCGATCAGGCCGGGGCAGATCGCGTTGACGCGAATGCCCGTGCCCATGAGAAAATTCGCGCTGGTCTGCACCAGATTGATCACGCCCGCCTTGCTCGCGCTGTAAGGTCCCGGACCGGCGCCCGAGCGTATTCCCGCAACGGAAGCGGTGCAGATGATCGAGCCTTTGCCCTTCGGCGACATCACGCGTGCGGAATGTTTGATCGCGAGAAACACCCCGATCAGATTGACTTGCAAAATCTTGAGCCAATGGTCCGGCGTCAGTTCCAGAAATGGCGTCCAGTCCCCGCTGATGCCGGCATTCGCATAGCAGGCATCGAGCCCGCCGAATTCGCTGACCGCGAGATCGACGGCGCGCTTCACGTCGTCTTCCGAGCCCGCATCGCCGATCATCGCGATGGCTTGGCCGCCGGCCTTTGCGATCATGGCCGCGGTTTCCTCGACTTCCCTGGCGCGATCGACGCAAACGACCCATGCGCCTTCTTCCGCGAATATATTTGCGCTGGCGCGTCCGATGCCGCTGGCCGCTCCCGTCACGAGCGCCGCGCGCCCTTCAAGCCGTTTCATGTCGTCTCCTCCGGTTACGAAATCAGTCTCAAATAGCGGATCGGCCGTCCCTGCACGAGCGATTGCGCCGCATGCAGGATGGCAGGTACGTCAAGTCCATGATGCGCATAGAGATCGGCGATGCGGCCGCTCTGGCCGAAATGCTCGACACCCAGCGAGGCGGTGCGATGGCCGAACACGCCGCCGAGCCATGACAAAGTCGCGGGATGCGCGTCGATCGCCGTGACGATGGCGGCGAAGGACGGCAGCTCCGATAACAGGGTTTCGACATGCGAGCGTGTGTTGCGTTCTCCCCGCATGCGCGCGCGCGTTGCCGCCTGCCAGCCGGCATTGAGCCGGTCGGCGGAAGTAACCGCGAGGACTGCCACGTCGCGGCGATCTTCGGCGAGAAATCCGGCCGCAGCCACTGCCTCCGGCGCCAGCACGCCCTGATAGGCGATGACGATTTCGCAGTTGGGCCCGGGCCGCCGCAACCAATAACCGCCATCGATGATCTGCTGTGCGAGCGGCGCGTCGATCTTGCGCGTCGGTTGCTCAAGCGGACGCGTCGACAGGCGCAGATAGACCGAGCCGCCCGTTTCGTCGCGCAGCCAGCTCTGTTCTTTTTCCTTGTCGTGGTCGTCGCCCCGCTGGATGTAGTCGAAAGCCCAGCGAAGAATGATCGCGAGTTCGTCGACAAAGGCGGGCTCGAACGAGGCAAGCCCGTCCTGCGCCATGCCGATCAGAGGCGTCGCGATCGATTGATGCGCGCCGCCTTCGGGTGCCAGGCTCACGCCGGACGGCGTCGCCACGAGAATGAACCGGGCATTCTGGTAGCAGGCGTAGTTCAGCGCATCGAGGCCACGTTCGATAAACGGATCGTAGAGCGTGCCGATGGGCAACAACCTTTCGCCGAACAACGAATGCGACAGGCCGAGCGCGGCCAGAAGCGTGAACAGGTTGTTTTCCGCGATGCCGAGTTCGATATGCTGGCCCTGCGGCGAGAGTGCCCAGCGATAGGTCGACGCGATTTTCTGTTCCCTGAAGCGATCCTCGGCTTCCGTGCGATCGAACACGCCGCGGCGATTGACCCAGCCGCCCAGATTGGTGGAGACCGTCACATCGGGCGAGGTGGTGACGATGCGGCGCGCGAAATCGCGTTCTTCGCGGCCCAGATCGAACAGGATGCGGCCGAAACCTTCCTGCGTCGACATTTCGGGGGCTGTCGGCGCCGTGAACAGTTCCGGAATTTCGAGCCGCACGCCGTTGAAGCGCCTGCGCCCCTCGCGATTGAACGGAACTTCGCCCAGAAATTTGCGTAACTCGGATTCGTCGCGCGCAAGCCCTTCGAACAAATCCCATTCATGACCTTCGCGCACGCCCATCGCGTCGCGAAAACCCGCCATTTGCTGGGGAGTCATCAGGCCGGAGTGATTGTCCTTGTGACCTGCGAGCGGCAATCCCATGCCCTTGATCGTATAGGCGATGAAGCAGGTCGGCCGCTCGTGATCGATCGAGAGAAACGTATCGAGGATCAACTCGAGATCGTGACCGCCGAGATTGCACATCAGCGCCGAAAGCGACTCATCGTCGTAATCGTCGATCAATCTGCCGGTGGGCGAGTTATGCCCGAAATCGGCGTGCAGCTGCGCGCGCCACGCCTTGCCGCCCTGGAAGGTGAGCGCGGAATAGAGATCGTTGGGAGTTTTGTCGATCCACTCGTGCAATTCCGCGCCGCCGTCGCGCGCAAACGCCTTCTCCATTTTGCGCCCATATTTGAGCGTGACGACGTCCCAACCTACCGCGCGGAACATTTCCTCGAAGCGCATATTGAGGCCTTCGCGGATCACGCCGTCCAGGCTCTGGCGGTTGTAATCGATGATCCACCAGGTGTTGCGCAGGCCGTGCTTGTAGCCTTCGAGCAGGGTCTCGTAGATGTTGCCTTCGTCCAACTCGGCGTCGCCCACCAGCGCGATCATGCGGCCGGCTTTCGCTTCGTCGCGCCATCCTTTGGCGATCAGATAATCCTGCGTGAGGCTCGCGAAAGCCGTCATCGTGACGCCAAGACCGACGGAGCCCGTGGAGATATCGACATCGTCGGTGTCCTTGGTGCGCGACGGATAGGATTGCGCGCCGCCGAAAGCGCGGAACGCTTCGAGCTTGTCGCGCGTCTGGTTGCCGAGCAGATATTGGATCGCATGGAACACGGGGCTCGCATGCGGTTTTACCGCGACGCGATCCTCCGGCTTCAGGACCCCGAAATAGAGCGCGGTCATGATCGAGACCAGCGAGGCGGACGAGGCCTGGTGCCCGCCGACCTTGATCGCATCCTCCTCGGCTCGCAGGTGATTCGCGTTATGGATCGTCCAGGCGGACAACCACAGGACCTTGCGTTCCAAGTCTCGTAAAATGTCGCGCAAGCCCCGGGTTTCCTGCCATTGCCGGGCGCATAAAAAGCACGCCCGCCCCGAAATTCAAAAACAATTCGGGCAACTTCGCCGCACACTTGTTGCGTTTTGGGGATGGTGGTTGCTTTTACCTCTCCAGCGCCACCGCGCCGGGCTATGGTCCGCCCGCGACGCAAGGACAATCCCCATGCCCGAAGCCGTTCAGGCCCGTTCCCATCCGTTTAAATCCGCGCTCGAACTGATCGGGCACACCCCCATGCTGGAGCTTGCGCAATTCGACGCAGGGTCGTGCCGCCTGTTCGCCAAGCTGGAAAACCAGAATCCGGGTGGATCCATCAAGGACCGCATTGGCCTCTCCATGATCGAAGCGGCCGAGCGCGACGGCCGACTGAAGCCGGGCGGGACCATCATCGAAGCAACGGCCGGCAATACGGGCCTCGGGCTCGCGCAGGTCGGCGTGCTCAAGGGTTATAAGATCCTGCTCATCGTGCCTGACAAAATGGCGCGGGAGAAGATCCAGCATCTGCGGGCGCTGGGCGCGAAGGTGCGCATCACGCGCTCCGATGTCGCCAAGGGGCATGTCGATTATTACCAGGACATGGCGGCCCGCATCGCGCAGGAGACGGGCGCGTTCTACGTCAATCAATTCGCCAACCCCGCCAATCCGGAAGCACATGAGAAGACGACGGGACCGGAAATCTGGGAGCAGATGGATCACGATGTCGATGCTGTCGTGGTCGGCGTCGGTTCCGGCGGCACGCTGACGGGCATCGGCCGATTCTTCAAACGCGTTTCGCCCAAAACCGAGATGGTGCTGGCCGATCCGTTGGGCTCGATCCTCGCGCCTTATCTGCGAACCGGAAAAATGATCGAGCCGGGCTCGTGGACCATCGAAGGCATCGGCGAAGATTTCATTCCGCCCAATTGCGATCTGTCGCTCGTGTCCCGCGCCTACACCATTCCCGACAAGGAAAGCGTGGAGGCCGCGCGTGCTCTCTTGTCGAAGGAAGGAATCCTTGCAGGCTCGTCGTCAGGCACCTTGCTGGCCGCGGCGCTACGTTACTGCCGCGAGCAGACCTCGCCCAGGCGCGTCGTCACGCTCGTGCCCGACAGCGGCAACAAATATCTGTCCAAAATTTACAACGATTATTGGGTGATCGAGCAGGGCCTCGCCGATCGCAAGTTGCAGGGCGATCTGAGCGATCTGATCGCGCGCCGCTTCGATGCGGGTGGGACCGTGACCGTGGCGCCAGACGATTCGCTACTGGTCGCTTATAGCCGTATGCGTTCGGCGGATGTATCGCAATTGCCCGTGGTCGCGAACGACCGCATCGTCGGTATCCTCGACGAAAGCGACATTCTCGCTTTTGTCGAAGGTGGCGACGCGGAGCGCGCGGCGCGCTTTCGCCAATTGGTCCGAACCGCAATGACGACGAAGCTGCGCACGGTGCAATCGACCGACAAGTTGAACGCGCTGCCGCCTTTGTTCGAGCGCAACGAAGTCGCCATCGTGCTCGAGGGCGAAAAATTCGTGGGGCTCATCACCCGCGTCGATCTGATCAACCATCTCAGGCTTAATCCATGACCGAACAGCGCAAGCACAATCGTCTCGCCTTCGCGACCCGCACGATCCATGGCGGCCAGAGCCACGATCCCCTGACAGGCGCGGTGATGGTGCCGATCTATGCGACGTCGACTTATGCGCAAACGAGCCCCGGCGTGCACAAGGGCTACGAATATTCCCGCAGCCAGAACCCGACGCGCGAGGCGTTCCAGCGCTGCGTGGCCGATCTCGAAAGCGGAACTGAAGGCTATGCGTTCGCTTCCGGTCTCGCGGCCATCGCGACGGTGCTCGAACTTCTGTCGAGCGGCGATCATGTGGTCGTCAGCGACGACGTCTATGGCGGCTCGTTCCGGCTGTTCGAGCGCGTGCGTCGGCGCTCGGCGGGGCTCGACTTCAGCCTGGTGGATATGAGCGATGTCGGCGCCATCGAGCGCGCGATCAAACCCAATACGAAGCTGATCGGGGTGGAAACACCCACCAATCCGCTGCTCAAGCTCGCGGATCTTTCGGCGATTGCGACGCTGGCCAGGAAGCGCGGAATCCTGACGGCAGCGGACAATACATTTGCGAGCCCCTATGTGCAGCGTCCGCTCGAAGCGGGCTTCGACATCGTCGTGCACTCGACGACGAAATATCTCAACGGTCATTCCGACATCGTCAGCGGCTGCGCCGTGGTCGGCGATAATCCGGACGTGGCCGAACGGCTCAAATTCCTGCACAACGCGGTGGGTGCCATCGCCGGCCCGTTCGATAGCTTCCTTGCCTTGCGCGGCTTGAAGACGCTTGCGCTGCGCATGGAGCGCCATTGCGCCAATGGCCTTAGGATCGCGCGCTGGCTGGAGGCGCGTGGCGATGTGGAACGCGTGATCTATCCGGGCCTCGAAAGCCATCCGCAATATGCGCTCGCCAAACGCCAAATGTACGGCTTCGGGGGCATCGTGACCGCGGTGCTGAAGCGCGATCTCGCAGGGACCAAACGCTTCCTCGAACGCTGCCAATTGTTCACCTTGGCGGAAAGCCTCGGGGGGGTCGAGAGCCTGATCGAGCATCCGGCGATCATGACCCATGCATCGATCCCTTCAGAGCAGCGCGACCGCCTCGGCATTTCGGATTCGCTGGTGCGCCTCTCCGTCGGGGTCGAAGATTGCGACGATCTGATCGCCGATCTGGAACAGGCTTTGAACTGATCCATGCGCGCGTTGGCGACGGCCTTAGTTTGCGCGCTGTCGCTGTTCGCGCGCGCCGCGGAGGCCGCACCGCCTGCGCCTTGCGAAGCCCTTGAACGCACAATTGCGCAGGCGCCGCGCGGGCCGGTTTTCCTCGCGAGCTATCCCACCGCGACAATCAGGGCGCTCCACGGTGCTGCGTTTCTCTACGACAATGCCGTCGCCGCTTTGGCATTGATCGGTTGCGGGAACGCGCGCGACGCCGACCGAATCGGCGACGCGATGCTCTTAGCCCTCGACCACGACCGATTTTGGCATGACGGTCGCCTGCGCAATGCCTATCAGCCCGGCCCGGCGACGGACACGCCGATAAAATTGTCCGGCTGGTGGGACGACAAGCAGAATAAATGGGTCGAGGATCCCTATCAGCTGGGCAGCGACACCGGCAACATGGCATGGGCGATGTTGACATTGCTTGCGCTCGCGCGCGACGGTCAGGGCGAGAAATATCGCGACGGTGCGCTGCGGATCGCACATTGGGTCGAGACGAATTTCGACTCGCTCGCGCCGCGAGGGTTTATGGGTGGGACATTTGGCGACCAGCCGACGCCCCAGATCAATCGCTGGAAATCCACCGAACACAATGCCGATGTGGCGGCCGCATTTTCCGAACTTGCCGTTGCCTATAACGATACGCATTGGCGCGAGCCGGAGAACCAGGCGTCAGCTTTTGTCGCTGCGATGTGGGACAGAAAATGCAATTGTTTCGCGGCCGGCACGACCGAAAACGGCACGACACTCAACACCACGCTCGCGCTCGATGCACAAATCTGGCCGTTGCTCGCAGTCCCGGGCGCTGCGGCACGTTACAGGAGCGTGCTCGCGACCGTCCAGCGGCGCATGTCCGTGAAAGGTGGTCTCGCTTACGGAATCGCGCGCGGCGGCGTGTGGACGGAAGGCACCGAGCAGGCCGCGCTTTTGATGAAGCTGCTGGGAAATTCGCCGCAAAAGCTGCTTGCGGCGGCTGAACGCAACCGCGCGCCGGACGGTTCCTATTTCGCGACCGACACACTTTCGATGTCGACGGGTTTCGATCTCGAAACGGATCCGTCGCAACAGCGTCTTTATTTCCGTCTGCCGCATCTGGCCGCGCTCGCCTGGGCGGCGCTGGCGCAACAGGGGTTCAATCCGTTCACGGGGATGAACGCGCTTCCCGTTGCTCTTCCGAGCCACTGAGTTTCGTTCACTTAAGAATCCCCGGCAAATCCAGTCGATGTTCCCGCGCGCAATCGAGCGCGATGTCGTAGCCGGCATCGGCGTGGCGCATCACGCCGCTGGCCGGATCGTTCCACAGCACCCGCGCGATGCGGCGCGACGCCTCCGGTGTGCCGTCGCAGACGATCACCATCCCGGCATGCTGCGAATAACCGATTCCCACGCCGCCGCCATGATGGATCGAGACCCAGGTCGCGCCGCTCGCGCAATTGAGCAGCGCATTCAGCAGCGGCCAGTCCGAGATCGCATCGGACCCGTCTTTCATCGCTTCCGTCTCGCGATTGGGCGAGGCGACCGAACCCGAATCGAGATGATCGCGGCCGATCACGATGGGCGCGCTCACTTCGCCCTTCGCCACCATCTCATTGAATGCGAGACCCACGCGATCGCGATCGCCCAGGCCGATCCAGCAGATGCGCGCAGGCAGGCCCTGGAATTTGATCTTCTCGCGCGCCATGTCGAGCCAGTGATGCAGATGCGCGTCGTGGGGCAGGAGTTCCTTCACCTTCGCGTCGGTGCGATAGATATCTTCCGGATCGCCCGACAACGCGCACCAGCGGAACGGTCCGATGCCTTTGCAGAACAGCGGTCGCACATAGGCGGGCACGAAACCCGGAAAATCGAACGCGTCGGCGACACCTTCGTCCTTCGCCATCTGGCGGATATTGTTGCCGTAATCGAATGTCGGAATCCCCATGCGGTGGAAGTCGAGCATCGCGCGCACCTGGATCGCCATCGATTGCTTCGCCGCGCGAGCAACGACTTCAGGTTCGTTCGCGCGTCGCCGCTCCCATTCCGCGAGCGTCCAGCCCTTGGGCAGATAGCCGTTGACCGGATCGTGGGCGGAGGTCTGGTCAGTGACGGCGTCGGGCTTCACACCGCGTTTTACGAGTTCGGGGAAAATATCCGCGGCATTGCCGAGCAATCCGACCGACACCGGCTTCTTCGTGCGGCGCGAGTCCTCGATTATCGCGAGTGCTTCGTCGAGCGATTTCGCCTGCACGTCGAGATACTTCGTGCGCAGCCGCATCTCGATGCGCGAAGGCTGGCACTCGACGGCCAGCATAGACGCGCCTGCCATCACGGCTGCGAGCGGCTGCGCGCCGCCCATGCCGCCGAGACCCGCTGTCAAAATCCAGCGGCCCGCGAGGTTGCCGCCATAGTGGCGCCGTCCAAGCTCGACGAATGTTTCGTAGGTGCCCTGGACGATTCCCTGGCTGCCGATATAGATCCAGCTACCGGCCGTCATCTGGCCGTACATCATCAGCCCCTTGCGATCGAGTTCGTGGAATTTCTCCCACGTCGCCCAATGGGGAACGAGGTTGGAATTGGCGATCAGAACGCGCGGCGCATCGGCATGGGTGCGAAACACGCCGACCGGCTTGCCCGATTGAACGAGCAGCGTTTCGTCCGCTTCGAGTCGCTTGAGCGTGCTGACGATGCGGTCATAGCTGTTCCAGTCGCGTGCGGCGCGGCCGATGCCGCCATAGACGACCAGTTCTTCGGGGCGTTCCGCCACCTCCGCGTCGAGATTGTTCATCAGCATGCGCAGCGGCGCTTCGGTGAGCCAGCTTTTCGCGTTGAGTTCTCTTCCGCGAGGCGCGCGAATGCGGCGCGTATTGTCGAGACGGGTCATGATCGATCCTCACTCGCGAATGCGATACAGGTTTGGAGTATGTGGCGGAGAGGCGCGCGAAGCGATGCCGCTCGCGTCTCGCTGTACGGTACCGGCCAGTTGTCCGGAGACGGGATCTTGGGCTCGTCCATATAACCGCGGGCTGCGAGTTCGAGTTGAATGGCGTGAATCCCGCCTGCGGAACGACCGTATTGGCGGGTGGTGTAACCGCCCTTGAAGCGCCCATTCGTCACGCGCGAAAAGCTTGTCGTGGCGCAAATGGATTCGATTGCGGACGTGAGTTCGCTGTCGCAACTCGCGCCGCCGTTTGTTCCGATGTTGAAATTTGGCAATTCGCCGTCGAAAAGGCGCGGAATCACGGAGCGGATCGAATGCGCTTCGAACAACACGATCCTTCGGTAAGCGCTGCGAAGCCGGGCGATCTCTGTTTGGAGCGCGGCATGGTAGGGATCGAAGTAGCGCATTCGCCGTCCCGCGATTTCGTGCTCCGTCGGCACCGCTCCCTCCCGATAGAGCAGTTCGCCGTCGAAGGTCGTGGTCGGGCACAGCTCGGTCGTGTTCTGTCCCGGATAAAGCGAAGTACCGGAAGGGTCACGATTCACGTCTATCACGGTTCGAGAAAAGGTGGTGCGCAAGGTGGTTGCGCCGAGGTCCGGCGCGAAGTCATACAATTTCTCGATCCACCAATCAGTGTCTTTGCGCGCAAGCCAAGGCGAGACGAGGCGCTGCTCGATTTCGGTGGGAATATCCATTCCGGTATGCGGCATCGAGACGATCAGGGGTGCATCGCCGCGCTGAATTTCGAGCCATGGCTCGCTCATGCGCCGCTCCACACCCGCGTGTGCAGCGGATTGAATCCCATGCGGTAGACGAGTTCCGCGGGGCTCTCGATGTTCCAGATTGCGAGGTCGCAGCGTTTGCCTGTTTCCAGAGTGCCGGTCTCGTCGAGTTTTCCCAGTGCGCGGGCCGCTTCGCGGGTCACGCCGGCGACGCATTCCTCGACCGTCAGGCGAAACAGCGTCGCGGCCATGTTCATCGTCAAGAGCAAAGAGGTCAGGGGCGACGTACCGGGATTGCAGTCCGTCGCAATGGCGATCGGCACGCCAAGCTTGCGGAGCGACTCGACCGGCGGATGCTTTGTCTCGCGCAGGAAATAGAACGCACCGGGCAACAGCACGGCAACGGTCTTGGCCTTTGCCATGGCGACGATTCCCGCTTCGTCCGTCCATTCCAGATGATCGGCCGACAGCGCGCCGTATCGCGCGGCCAGCTCGGCGCCATGCAAATTCGAAAGTTGATCGGCGTGCAGCTTCACGGCGAGGCCGTGAGCGCGCGCCGCCTCAAACACACGCGCGACCTGTTCCGGAGAAAACGCGATGCCTTCGCAGAATGCATCCACCGCGTCCGCCAGTTTTTCGCGCGCGATTACCGGAATCATTTCACGGCAGACTCGCTCGATATAACCGTCCTTGTCGCCGGCGGCTTCCGGCGGCAAAGCGTGCGCGCCGAGAAATGTCGTGACGATGTCGATCCCGCGCCGAAGACCGAGCGTCCGTGCGGCCGCGAGCATTTTTCTTTCGTGTTCGAGCGAGAGGCCATAGCCCGACTTGATCTCGACGGTGGTCGCACCTTCCGCCATCAACGCATCGAGGCGCGGCAGGGCTGTGTTGACGAGCTGTTCCTCGCTGGCCTCACGCGTAGCCGTTACCGTGGAAATGATTCCGCCGCCGGCACGCGAAATGGCTTCATAGGTCGCACCCTTGAGACGGAGTTCGAATTCCCGGGCACGGTCGCCGCCGAAAACGAGATGGGTGTGACAGTCGACCAGGCCGGGCGTGATCCAGCGGCCTTCGCAGTCGATCCGCTCCGGAGCATCCGATCCGATAGGTGCCTCGGCAGCCGGACCCGCCCAGGCGATTCGGCCGGCCGTCGCCGCGATCAGTCCGTTTTCGACCACGCCGAGGCCGGGTTTGCTCGGCGAGAGCGTGGCGAGGCGGGCGTTATGCCAGATCCGGTCGAAGCGCATCCTATCCTGTGCGGCCCGCTTGGCGGGAGCGCCAGGAACGTCTCTTATGTCGGCCGAGAGACGCTGGCAATCGGGACGCCGGATGACGCTGTGGTTCCAATCCGCGCTGACGACGCAAGGCTGGGCCGACAGCGTGCGCATTACGGTCGCGGGCGGTGTCATTTCGCAGCTGCAAACCGGCGTGGCGCCGGCGACTGACGACGAACGGCACGCCATCGCCATCCCGGGTTTGAGCAACGTCCATAGTCACGCCTTTCAGCGCGGCATGGCGGGGCTGGCCGAAATTCGCGGGCCCGAGAACGACAATTTCTGGACCTGGCGCGAGGTGATGTACCGCTTCCTCGACCGGCTCACGCCCGAAGATATCGAAGCGATCGCGGCGCAGGCCTATGTCGAGATGCTCGAGCGCGGGTTTACGCGGGTGGGCGAGTTTCACTATCTGCATCACGATTCGTCCGGCTCGCCCTACGCCAATATCGCCGAACTTGCCGAACGCATCGTCGCAGCCGCGAGCGAGACGGGAATCGGGCTCACTCTGCTGCCCGTCTTTTATGCACACGCCAATTTCGGCGGCGCCCCGCCCGTCCCGGGTCAGCGCCGCTTTCTCAACGACGTCGATCGATTTGGCCGGCTGGTTGACGCAAGCAGAAAAGCAATCGGTCATTTGGACGATACCGGACTGGGAATTGCGACGCATAGTCTGCGGGCCGTGACACCAAACGAGCTGTCGCGCGTTGTATCGCTGGCGCCAGGGGGGCCGTTCCACATTCACGCTGCAGAGCAGGTCAGGGAAGTCGACGATTGTGTCGCGTGGTCCGGTGCGCGGCCCGTCGAATGGCTGCTGGACAATGCGTCCGTCGACCGGCGCTGGTGCCTCATCCACGCCACGCATCTTACGCCTGCCGAAACGGATCGGCTTGCGCAAAGCGGCGCCGTGGCGGGTCTTTGCCCGATCACAGAGGCCAATCTGGGCGACGGCGTGTTTCCAGCCGAAGCCTATCTCGCGCGAGGCGGCGCGTTCGGAATTGGGACCGATTCAAACGTCCACATCGATCCCGCAGCCGAATTGCGCGCACTCGAATATGCGCAGCGGCTCTTTCATCGGTCGCGGAATGTTCTCGCCTCGGCGCCGGGCCGCTCCACCGGTCGCGATTTGTTCGACCGCGCGCTTGCCGGCGGCGCTCAGGCGTTGGGTTCAAGTCCAGCCGGGATTTGCGAAGGCGCCAACGCGGATATCGTCAGCCTCGATGCCTCCCATCCAACGCTGGCCGGACGAAAAGGCGATTCGCTGCTGGACAGTTGGATATTTGCGGGCGGCGAGGTCGATTGCGTTTGGCGCAGGGGGCAAAAGCGGGTCAGCGGCGGAAAACACGTGCAGCGCGAGCCGATCCGTCACAGATACGCCCGTGCCATGATGGGGCTGCTCGCGTGATTCGATTTGGAACGTCCGGCCGCAGCGTATTCCATGCGGCCCGCGCGATCGTGCTAGGGTTTCGGGGCCTATGAGAAATATCGAAGCCAACGTCCACGTCGAAAATCCGGCGACGCTGCGCATGGAGGACAAAGGCGGCTTGTTCCGTCTGGTCGCAGGCGGCGATTGGGTGATTTCCGAATCGCCGCGTCTCGATAAGGAACTGGCCCACCTTCGGTTCACCGATGCGCGCGAAGTCGAGATCGATGGTTCCGGCATCGAGCTTCTGGACAGTGCGGGCGCGTGGCTGCTGGTGCGGACTCGGCGCATCTTCGAAGAGAGCGGCCGGCAGATAAAGTTGTTTTCGATCCCGCCGCACTATCAGCCTTTGCTCGACATGATCGAGCGCGACCACACCGGCGGACCGGTGGACCCGCACGGACATCATCATACCCTGACCGCGCTTCTGGAGCGCATGGGTCGCGAGACGGTTCAGATCGCACGGCAAGCGTATGAATTTTTGGGGTTTCTCGGACGCGTGACCATCGAAGCGTTCGAGGCCATCACGTCGCCCCGCCGCGAACTGCCGTTTCCGGCCCTGGTCCATCAGATCCAGGAAACCGGCCTCACCGCTCTTCCGATCGTGGGATTGCTGGCATTTCTGCTCGGCATCGTACTCGCCTATCAAGGCGCCGATCAGCTGAAACGATTCGGCGCGCAGATCTACACCATCGATTTTCTCGGTGTCGGATTTCTGCGCGAGCTCGGCGGACTCATCACCGCCATCATCGTGGCCGGCCGCTCGGGCTCGGCGTTCACGGCCCAGATCGGCACCATGCGCGTCAACGAAGAGATCGACGCGATGCAGACCCTCGGCCTCAACGTCGCGGAAGTGCTGGTGCTGCCGCGCGTGCTGGGGCTCGTCATCGCGCTGCCGCTGCTGACATTCTTTGCCGATGTCGTGGGTATCATCGGCGGCATGGTAATGACCTATTTCGATCTCGGAGTCACTATCCCAGCCTTCATGCGTGAACTCCAAGGCGCCATTACCGTCAACACCTTGCTGGTCGGCCTCATCAAGGCGCCCGTCTACGCATTCCTCATCGCGCTTGTCGGTTGTTTCGAAGGACTGCGCGTCGAGCGCAACGCCGCGAGCGTCGGCAAGCTCACGACGCGCTCCGTCGTCGAATCGATTTTCCTGGTGATCGCGGTCGACGCGGGCTTTTCGATCCTCTTTTCGGTGGTGGGGATATGACATGAGCGAGGCGGGGAAAACCGACGACGTCGTTATCCGCATTCGCGGGCTAGTCAACGAGCTTGGCGGCAATCTCATCCACGATCATCTCGACCTGGACGTAAAACGAGGCGAGGTGATGGGTGTGGTGGGAGGCTCGGGCACCGGCAAATCCGTTCTGCTGCGTTCGATCGTCGGCCTGAACCATCCCAGATCCGGCAGCATCAAAGTGTTCGGCGAGGAGACGGGTCATTCCGACGCGGAAGAAATTCAGGGCCTGCAATTGCGTTGGGGCGTGCTGTTCCAGGAAGGCGCGCTTTTCAGTTCGCAGACCGTGGCGCAGAACATTCAGGTGCCGCTCCGGCGCTGGACCCATATGTCGCAGAATCTCATGAACGAGGTCGCGGCGATGAAGCTTGCCATCGTCGGGCTGCCGGAGGACGCGGCCAAGAAATTCCCATCCGAGCTGTCCGGCGGCATGCGCAAACGGGCAGGCCTTGCCCGCGCGCTCGCACTGGACCCTGAACTCCTGTTCCTGGATGAGCCCACGGCCGGTCTCGACCCCATATCTGCCGCCCGTTTCGACGAGCTGGTCAAGGATCTGCAGAAAAGTCTGGGCCTGACCGTCTTTATGGTGACCCACGACATCGATACGCTGAGGGCCACGACGGACAGAATCGCGGTCCTGGTCGACCGCCAGATTAAGGTGGGAACCATCAAGACTCTGATCCATGATCCGCATCCATGGATTCAGGAATATTTCTCGGGCGTGAGGGGGCGTGCGGCCCTCGAAGCATGAACAGGCTGGACCATGGAAACTAAAGCCAATTACGTCGCGGTAGGCGCTTTCGTGCTGGCCTGCGTGCTGGGTGCGGTGGTGGCCTTGCTCTGGCTCGCCGGCGCGCAATACAGCGAAGAATATGTCTATTACAAAACCGACTTCGAGGGTCCGGTCACGGGACTCGGCAACGGCACGGCTGTGCGCTTCAACGGCATCGATGTCGGTCACATCAGCAAGCTCAATTTCGATCCCGACGATCCGAAGAAAGTCATCGTGACTCTGCAGGTCGATCCCGCGCTCCAGCTGCACGCGGATTCCGTCGCAACGATTGCGAGCGAAGGGCTGACGGGCGGTTCCTACGTGGAGATCGACGGCGGATCGAAAACCGCGCCGATCCTCAAGCCGAAATTCTGGGGCGATTATCCGACGCTCAAGTCGAAACAGTCCACGTTGCAGGAACTCGAGCAATCCTTGCCGCAGCTCATGGCGAAGATCAACAAGATCGGGGACCGTCTCAACCTCGTTCTGAGCGACCAGAACCTGCAGTCCATCGCCGGCACGCTCTCCAATCTCCGCGACGTGACGGGCGCGCTGAACCGTCATTCCGGAGATATCGAAAAGATTCTCACCAACGTGTCGTCCGCCTCAGGGTCGTTGAACACCGACCTCGGCGATCTTCATTCCGTGCTCTCCGACGCCGACGGCACCGTGCATAGACTCGATCGCTTGAGCGACGACGCGGATGCCGCCGTCAACGGTGCGCAACTCACTCAGCTGGTCGCCCAAATGCGCGGCCTCGTGAAGAGCGTAACGCATCTGTCCGATCAACTCGAAAACGAGCCGACGCAACTGATCTTCGGCGACCGCCGCAAGGGATACACTCCGCAATGACGAAATATTCCGCGTATTTGCCGCTGTCGCGCCGCGGCCTGCTTGTCGGTACGGCGTCTCTGCTCGTGCTGTCCGGATGCAGTGGTATCATCGGGCCGTCCAGCCCGCCGCCCCAGATTTACGTGCTGCAGCCCGAATTTCGCGCACTCGGTAATTCGCCCGAGGTGACCTGGCAACTCGCGATCGGCGCGCCCGGTGCATCCGAAAGCCTCGACACGGCACGCATCGCGCTGCACCGCGGCGAAACCCTGGATTACTTTGCGGATGCGCGATGGACCGATGCGACTCCGATATTAATCCAGGAAAAACTGGTCGAGGCCTTCGAGAAAAGCACGAGAATCCGGGCGGTAGCCGCGACTTCGGATGCGGTTCGCGCGGACTATGTTGTCGAATCCACGATTCGGGATTTTCAAGCGAACTATGAGACCCAGGACGGCACGCCGACAATCGTCGCCGACATTGTGGTACGGATCGTGAGAGCCGAACGCAACGACGTGGTGGCGACTCACGATTTTCATCACGAAGTGCGTGCCGCGCGGAACGATGTTCCCAGTGTCGTCGCGGCATTCGATCAGGCTGCCGGAGCCGCGTTCGAGGAGATCGTCGATTGGACATTGCATTCGGCTGTCGCCGAAAAATCGATGCCGGATGCACCCGCTGCAAGCAAGCCCACAAACCGCAAACGCTGAATTGCAAGTTGAACTATTTGTAAGCTCGAGACACAACCTTCGCGAGAGTTGTTGAAAATTACATCCGCGGGCCGGTTGCGTCGGTGTGATCGCAGGCGCTAAAGCCTTTGACGTCCGGTCTTCGGAAGTTGTGTCGGCCGCTCGTCATCGGGATCGGCCATCCGAAGCGGCGCTATATAGGAATGTCATGTCACCGCGCATCTCCGGCGTATTCTCAGATCTCGATCCCCAAAATCTGCAGCATCCGATCCTGAATTTTCTGAAGGCCTATTGGGACCAAAAACGGGCCGGGCGTCCTATGCCCTCGCGGGCCGATATCAGGCCCGCAGACATGAAAGAGCATCTCGGCTGGATCGTTCTTCTGGATGCGATGCCGGATCGTTCCGAATTCCGCTACCGCACGATCGGGACGCGGGTGACGCAATATATTCTGGCCGATGCCACCGGAAAAACCATCGCCGAAGCTTTCGCATCGCGCGGCACGGATGCGGCCGAAGCGATGCTGGAGTTTCATCGGAAGGCCGCAGACGGGGGTGTCCCCGTCCGCGCCCATGGCGACGCGGACTGGCTTGGACGTACATTTTTCGAGTTCGACGCCATCTTCCTGCCCCTGTCGGATGACGGCCTGCACGCGAACATGGTTCTGTGCGCCTTCACATTCGCCATGGCCGACCGCGCCAAGCCCCGTCCCGCCCCCCAGATCTGACGCCAATCGCCTGTTTCGTTCGCCCTCCGGATTGGCGATGATAGCGGCCTAAGGCCGCCCGCGCGGTCGACAGGCGAGGGGATTACTTTGCGCATCCGGAATCGCATTACCGCCATGCTCGGTGTCGAATACCCGATCGTTCAGGCTCCGATGGGGTGGATCGCCAGGGCGCAGCTGGCGTCCGCCGTATCCAACGCGGGCGGCATGGGGATCATCGAAACGTCCTCCGGACGCCTCGATGAAATCCGCGAAGAAATCAAGAAGATGCGGACGCTGACGACCCGGCCGTTCGGCGTCAATATCGCGCAGGCTTTTGTGCGCGATCCGGACATCGTATCGTTCGTGATCGACCAGGGCGTAAAATTCGTCACCACGTCCGCCGGCGATCCGCAGCGTTATTGCAGCGCATTGAAGGAGGCCGGCCTTACGGTGTTCCATGTCGTGCCTTCGCTGAAGGCGGCGCTGCGCGCCGTCGACGCCGGTGTCGACGGACTTGTGGTCGAACGCGGCGAAGGCGGGGGCTTCAAGAACCCCCGCGAAGTGGCCTCGATGGTGCTTCTGCCGCTTGTATGCGAAAATGTGAAAGTGCCGGTCATCGCGGCAGGCGGTATCGTCGACGGTCGTACGATGGCGGCCGCATTCGCGCTGGGCGCGGAGGGCGTGCAGATGGGAACGCGCATGGTTTCAGCCAAAGAGTCGCCCGTGCACGAAAACTGGAAGAACGCGATTCTCGCGGCGCAGGAAACGGACACGATTTTTCTCAATCGGTTCGGTCCCGGTCCTGCGTTGCGCGCCTTGCGCACCGAACGGACGACGCGGCTCGAAAAGGATCCCGGTCCCAACATCATGAGCGAATTCGGCACCGCGCTCGATCTTTATTTCGGCGGCGACATGGAAGCCTCGATCGCGCTGTCCGGTCAGGTCGCCGGCCGTATCGATTCCGTCAAGTCCGTCGCGGACGTCATCGACGAGACGATTGCCGAATTCGAAGCGACGCTCGGCGCGCTCGCAAAAAAATATTGCGGATAAAAGGGGGATCGGATGCACGCGCTCAATCGCAACGGCGTCAAAATTCACTTCGAAACCTATGGCGAAGGTCCGGCCATCCTTCTCACGCATGGCTATTCGGCGACCGCGGAAATGTGGGAAGGTCAGATCGATATTCTGTCGCGCCACCACACATTGATCCTGTGGGACATGCGCGGACACGGACAATCCGACTCCCCGGAAGATCAGTCGGCCTATAGCGAAGAGGCGACGGTCGGCGATATGGCGGCGATTCTCGATGTCGTCGGCGCAAACCGGGCCGTCATCGGCGGCCTTTCTCTTGGCGGCTATATGTCGCTCGCATTTCACGTTACCTATCCGGAGCGCGTGCGGGCGCTCCTGATCGTCGACACAGGCCCCGGGTTCCGCAACGACGAAGCGCGCAAAGGCTGGAACGACACCGCGCTGAAGACGGCCGAGAAATTCGAGAAAGACGGACTCGGATCCTTGCGCTCCCTCAGTCGGGAGCGGTCGCAAAGCACGCACAAATCCGCCAGGGGACTCGCTTTCGCGGGTCGCGGCATGCTGACCCAACGCGACGGTCGGGTGATCGCCTCGCTCCCCGAGATCAAGTGTCCGTCCCTGGTGGTCGTGGGCGCGAACGACACACCTTTCCTAAAGGCGGCCGACTACATGGCCGCAAAAATTCCGCATGCGGAAAAAATCGTCATCCCGGACGCGGGGCATGCGGTCAATATCGATCAGCCCGCGGCGTTCAACGAGGCGGTTATGCATTTCCTGCGGTCGGTCGACGGCCCCGGTTGACGGCTCTCGCGGAATTCTCCGCAAGGCGAGCGCAGGTGTGAAAGCCGGATTTCCGGGCTTTCAAACCCGCAGTTCTTATATTCCATTGGCGTTCTCGACTCGCCCGGCGGATCGAAATCTACAGTCGCTCGTTAACATTTGGTAGCCTTGGGCAGCACGAGCGGCATGAACATAAACCAACGTCTGTTAGCCTCACCGCCGTCGGAGATCCTTGTCCGCAGGCTGTCGCGCTATGCCGTACTCTCCCCGGCAGAAATCGCGCTTTTGGAGGCGCTTCCTCTCGTGCCGCAGGATTTGGGCACGGGAACCGAACTTATTGTCGAGGGCCGGCTCCTCGACACCCCACGCCTGCTGGTGTCGGGGTGGGCCTGCCGGTTCCGCATGCTTCCGGACGGACGCAGGCAGATTTTCGACTTCATCCTGCCGGGCGACATGTATGGGCTTTGCCTGCGGCCGCAGGCGATCGCGCTGACCACCGCCATCACGCTCACGCCTGCCCAGATCGCCGACGCCACTGCGTTGTGGTCCGCCATCAAGGATCGCCCGGGCGAGTTTCCGGGACTCGCCGATGCCTGCCACAACACGGCCAGCCTCGAGGAAGCGTATCTGTTGAATCAGCTTGTGCGCGTCGGCCGTCAGACGGCCTATGAGCGCACTGCGCACCTGATTCTCGAAATTTACGACCGGCTGAACGCGGTGGGCCTCGCCGACGGCGCCACCATCCCGATGCCGCTGACGCAGGAAACCATCGCCGATGCGTTGGGCCTGAGTGTCGTCCATTTGAATCGCACGCTGCAGCTCCTGCGGCGCGATCGTCTGATCGAATCGCGCGCGGGCTTCGTCACATTGCTGCAGCCGGAGCAATTGGCCGACCTCGCGGATTTCCATCCGCCGGTTATTTCAAAAATAACGCCACGGTCGGCTTAGGGCTCGCGGCATTTCAGCGTTTCGCCGCGTGGAGCCCCGCCATGCGCCGCATTTCGCCGAGGAACGTTTTCGCCGCTTTTTCGCGCACGAAATCCTTCTGAAAAACGGCGTTGAATTTCAAGCCGCTATCGAGCGCCGCCGCGGTATACGCGGCATCCGCGAGACTGATGCCCTCGGCGCACCCGGCCCAACGAAAGAATTCGACGAATGTCTTGCGGACGAAATCGTCGTGTTTGACCTTGATGCGCGCAAGCTTTGGGTTGTGAACGGCCGCAGCGAAGACCTCCACCAACACGGCGAGGGCGTCGCGCGTCAGGGCCGGGTTGGTGAAGAAATATGCGGTGAAGTCGTCGAGCCATTGCGCGGGGGTTCGGCGCGCAATCGCCGAAATGCCCTGCATGATCTCCTCGCAGATCGCCTCGAGAAAAAATTCGAGAATCTCTTCCTTGCCGTCGAAATAATAGCGGATATGGCTCGGCGACATGCCTGCTTCCACCGCGATGTCGGTCAGGGTCGTTGCGGCATAACCCTTGTCGCGAATGCAGCTGTCCATCGCATTGGCGATGAGGCTGCGACGGTCCGGACCGCCGTTGGATCCTTTCCCGCCGAGAAAAGACAGCTTCGCTGCGCTGGCAACGCGTTTTTCCATATGGCTGGCGACCCCGCCCGGTCCGACAAGTATTGCTGACATCCCATCGTCGAACACTGCGCCGGAACTCGAGTTCGGAGCCAGATTCGAAGTACCGTTAAAGACACGCCGAATAATCGCCGCTGTCAATATTGTCGGGCCTGGGCCGCAGGAGCCGAATGTCCCGCCGGTTTCCGGCACAGGCCGCGCATGAAGGCCGCGCTCGGGCTCGCGCCGAGGTCCGGGGGGCCGCATGACGCGCCGCTGCAGGCCCATTCGATCTCGCTAACATGTCAATGCCATCAAGAGCGAATTCCAGCGTACCGGCCGAAGACCCGGAAATGCTCGCGGAAGCCACGTTGCCCCGGGTTGCCGACGACAGGCGGCAGCGGTCCGTGCGTCATTTCAGCTTGGCGAGCAGCGCCCTGGCGGCGGCAGGCGCGCGGACCTTGGCGCCGTTGATCACATAGATGAAAACATCGCGCTCCGTCTTCGGCGGCGCGGCCTTTGCGGCGTGCGGAAGGTCCTTCGCGTCGCCGCCCGCGGCCCACAACTTTGCGCGCTCGGACCATTTCTTGATCGCAGGCGTGGAATAGCCCGTGGCAAAGGCCTCGCCGGCGCTCTGCAGTCGCGCATAGACGAAGTCGCCCGTCACGTCGGCGATCATGGGATATTTCCCGGAATCGGCGAAGACGATCGCCACGGAATGGCGCCGCGCCAGAGCCGCGAAGGCCGGTACCGCAAAGCTCTCATGGCGGACTTCGATCGCATGGCGCAACGGCCGGCCGTCGAGAGATTTGGGAAGCAATTCGAGAAAGGTTGCGAAATCGTCGGGCTCGAATTTCTTGGTCGGCGCGAACTGCCAGAGAATCGGACCGAGCTTGTGCTTCAGCTGGCCGATGCCGCTGCCGATGAAACGCTCGATCGATTCGCCCGCTTCCGCCAGCACGCGCCGATTGGTGCAGAAGCGGGACGCCTTGACCGAGAACACGAAATCCTCCGGGGTGTCGGCCGCCCAGCGCCGGAAGCTTTCGGGTTTTTGCGTGCTGTAGAAAGTGCCGTTAATTTCGATCGTCGTGACCTGGCGGCTCGCATGGGACAGTTCGCGCGTCTGCGGCAGGCCCTTGGGATAGAACACCCCGCCGCGCCACTCCTCGAACGTCCAGCCCCCGATGCCCACCCTGATCATGTGCGCGCCTCTCCGTGACCGAGTGTTGCACAACCTGCTGCATGCTGTGCAGCCCCTTCGCTTCTATCTTCGCGCCGTAGCGGATTGGTAGGCTGGCGTGGTGCACAGACTGACCGCACGGCTTCGCTCCCTGCGTCGACGGGCCGTCATCGAGAAGATTGGGGAGCTGACTTTTTCACTGCCTCGGGACGCCGTGCCACAGGACAGTGGGTGCAAGACATTGATTCTTTTCGGAATCTCGTGAGCTGAAAATAGCAATAAATTATCAAGCGAAACCTGATACGATTCGCCCCATGGACGAAAGGTCTGGTCGCACCATGGTCCGGGAACTCTCAATCGTATTGCATTACGAAAAACACTCGGATGGCCGTTACCGCATCCGCAGCGAATCCTTGCCCGGATTCCGCCTGGAGGGTCCCGACATCGATGCGCTGCAACGCGATTTGAATCCCGTTGTTTCGGACCTTCTCCTGCACAATATGGGATTCGAAGTGGAATCGCTTCGCTGGGTTCCAAGTCCGGAAGATGTCAAAAAGCATCTTCAGCGGCCTGCCCTCGACGGAATCGTAACCTACGTGGCCCTGCTTAAAGCCGCTTGATGCCGAGGCGTCTCCTCTCGCGAGAGCATGTCCACCGGGTGTTGACGCGTCTCAAATGCCATGAAGTGAAAGAATACGAAACGAACACCGCCTGGGAAACCGCCTCGGGTGTGTGGTTCACGGTTCCGCACGAGACGCCGGAGAGGCGTACGTCCGACGATACGCTGCGCGAGATCATCAACGATGTCGAGAAATGGAATTTGTTTACAGGCACCAAGCCGCCGGAGAAGGGGCTGAGATAACCGCCTCGCTTCAGACTTCTCGAATATGCTGCCGATAGCAGCCTGCGAAATCGATCGAAGGCGCGCGGCTCAACGCCGATTGCGCGACGCGGCGGATTTGCGCGCCATTGTCGGAACGATCTTCGCGCCATGCGTCCTCTTGGGTGTAGCGGAGCAGGCAGGGGCCGGAAAGGCGATAACGATGGCCCATCTCAGCACGGCTCAAGCGGCTGAAAAAACACGGCTTCAAGGGTGAAACGGAAGCCTCCATAACGGCCAAATTGAAGCGGGGAACATTTACTGCCGTATTCCGTTTGACCTGTCTGGCGGCATTAGAAGCGGAGGCGGTAAGATTGGAGGATATCTAGGAGCAATAGTGGCGGGATGTCAGGGAGCAATGAAGGCGGCGATACTGTAGGCGAAGGCGGTAATGAACGTGCCGACGAAGAAGAGCGGTATGCTGAGCAAGAAGTAGCGTGGACCGATTCTAGCCCCCCAGTGGAACCGGCAAGGGCGCTGGCGACCGCCATGAACGCCCCGAAAAGCCAAAAGCGCGATTGGATAGATTACCTCACGGTTGTCGCGCTCTTCGCAACTTTCTTGGCCGCATTGGGTGCCGCTTTCGAGGCTGACCGGCTTGCTCATGATACCGAGAAGGCGCTGAGCGATGCGAGGCTCGCGGCTCTGACCGCGCACAATGACAACATAGACGCGCTGAACAACACTGCCAACGCTATCGGGCAGGCTCAAGCAGCGGCCAATCTGGCACACACTGACAACATTGCTGCTCTCCAAGCTGCAAAGGACGCCAATAAAGGCACCAGCAAAGCCGCCAAGGTACAAGAGCGGCTTACCGTTCAAAGCAACGCGATCAACAAACAGGCTTTCACCGCCACGCAGCGCGCTTTTATGTTCACGAATGGAATAGATTTTAAGAAGGGCGAAGCCCCCGGACGGATCGGCTTGGAAACCGGCGGTCGCCCAATTGCATGGCGCGCAGACGTTCAATGGGAGAACGGAGGCAATACCCCGACCAAAGACCTCTCGATAAATACCCGCTGTCTCGAAAGCGTGAAGGGGCCGGTAGACGCTCCCTACGAGGTGACTAAAACGGATATGGGCAAGGGGCTCTATCTTTCTGGAAGCATTGTCAACCGCGTATTCGGTCCGAAACAAGCCGACATTGCTGGAATCTGCCCTTTCGATCCAATTAGCCTGATCTTAAATGCTTTCTCTCCTACCGGCATTTCTTACTACGTCTTTGGTGAAGCAACTTACAAAGATGTTTTGGGCGAAAGCGCTTCGCATGTGACCAAGTTCTGCTACATCGTGCAGATCACCGGAAACCCCGAAACTGGCTACCACGACATTCCCGGTATAGAACCGCTCCATTCCACATATGTGCAGTGTCAGAAACACAACTGCGCCGATGAAGAATGTAAGCGGGAAAAATCGAATTAGGGCGGCCAGCGCCGCCCGGACGCTCATGGCGAAGATGTGGGTTAGGGGCGCTAGGCCGCTTGTGGCGCTTGCGCCAACATACCGAAGCTTTCCGGCTTCTGCGTGCTGGTGCCGTTGATCTCGGTGACCTGGCAGCTTGCGGGGGACAGTTCGCGCGTCTGCGGCAAGCCTCCGCCGCGCCACTCTTCGAACGTCCAGCCGCCGATCCTGATCATGTGCGTGCCTCTCCGCGATCGGGTGTTGCATAACGTGCCGCATGCTGTGCAGCCCTTCGTTTCTATGTTCGCGCCAGCGCGGTTCGGTTAGGCTGGCGCGGCGCAGAGTCCCGGGGGAGACATGCTGGTATTGCTTGGGGTGGCGGTGGTAGTTGTCGGATTTCTGGTCCGGCTCAATCCTCTTCTCGTGATTGTCGCGTCCGTCTTCGTGACCGGTTGGGCTGCGGGGCTCGATCCAGTCACGATCGTCAAGGCGTTCGGTCATGCGTATAACGAGAACCGCTATGTCAGCGGCGTCTGGGTCGTCTTGCCGGTCATCGGATTGCTGGAACGCTACGGTCTGCAGGAGCGCGCCCGGATATTGATCGGCCGAGTGCACGCCGCGACGGTGGGCCGCCTGCTTCTCGTCTATTTCATTGCGCGCCAAATGCTGTCGGCTGTGGGTCTGACGTCCGTTGCCGGCCAGGCGCAGACGGTGCGGCCGCTGGTGGCTCCCATGGCCGAGGCCGCCGCGGAGAAACGCTTCGGTCCCCTGCCGCAGGAAACACGCTGGCTGATTCGCGCCCATGCCGCGGCCGCCGACAATATTTCGCTGTTTTTCGGCGAGGATATTTTCATCGCTGTGGGATCGATCCTGCTGATCACCGCGTCCCTGCGCGACAGCGGTATACCGGTGCAGCCTTTCGACCTGTCGCTGTGGGCGATTCCGACGGCGATTCTGGCGCTGCTGGTCCATGGCGTGCGCTTGATGTTGCTCGATCGACGTCTCGCGCGCGAACTGAAGCCCACGCCGGGAGCAGCCGAATGATCACGCTGCAATATTTCTATTTTCTCGCCGGCGCGCTGTTCGCGGGTTTTGCGGCTCTCAGCATCGGCGACGGCACGAATCGCAAGCGTCTCGGCAACACGGCGTTCTGGGGATTGTTGGCTCTCAGCTTCCTGGGCGGTTCCAATATCGGCGATTTCGCCAACGGCCTCATCGTGCTGGCATTGGTGCTGCTTGGAGGCTTCGGCCTGTTGGGGATCGGCAAACCTGCGACGACCTCGCCCGAGGAGCGTGTCGCGAGCGCGGCGCGGCGCGGCAACGGCATTTTTCTACCGGCACTGGTGATTCCGGCCGTTGCCGTGCTCGGCACGCTGTATCTGAAGACCATCCACATCGGCGGCGCGCCGCTGGTCGACGGCAAACAGGTGACGCTGATCTCGCTCGCGCTGGGGGCCATCCTTGCGCTCGGCGCTGCCATGATCTGGTTGCGGCCACCCGTGCTTGCGCCGTTGCAGGAAGGCCGGCGCATCGTCGATACGATCGGATGGGCCGCGATCCTGCCCCAGATGCTTGCGTCGCTCGGCGCCATCTTCGCGCTCGCCCATGTGGGCGATGCGGTGCGCGAAATCGCGACGCGCTGGATCCCGCTCGATCTTCCGCTGGCCGCCGTTTGCGCCTATTGCCTGGGCATGGCGTTGTTCACCGTCATCATGGGCAATGCCTTCGCCGCATTTCCCGTGATGACGGCCGCGATCGGGCTGCCGCTGATCGTGCATAAATTCGGCGGCAATCCGGCGATCATGGGCGCGATCGGCATGTTGTCGGGCTTTTGCGGCACGCTCATGACCCCCATGGCCGCCAATTTCAACATCGTGCCGGCGGCCCTGCTCGAACTGCCGGATCGCAACGGCGTGATCAAAGCGCAGATCCCCACTGCGATTCCGCTTCTGCTCGCCAACACCGTCCTCATGTATTTTCTCGTCTTCCGCTTCTGAGGCTCACGATGACGCACAGTCTCTCACCCGAATTGGCCTCGCGTTTCGCGCGCACCGCGCTCGGACATGTGGGCCGCGAATGGCCCAACAAGCTCGATCATGTGCTGTCGGGGCCCCAGGATGTGCGCGGCCCCCGCGATCTTCACCCCATTTTCTTCGGCAGCTTCGATTGGCATTCCTGCGTGCACGGCCATTGGCTGCTGGCGCGGCTTTATCGGCGGTTTCCAAACTCGGCGGAGGCGAGAGAAATCCGCGCATTTCTGGACGTGCAATTCACACCCGCCAACGTCGAAGGCGAGGTCGCCTATTTGCGCAATCCCGCCTCGCGCGGCTTTGAGCGGCCCTATGGTTGGGCATGGCTGTTGATGCTCGCGGGCGAACTCGCGCGCCACGAGAGCGAAGAGGGGCGACGCTGGTCGGAGGCCTTGAAACCGCTTGCCGATGCTTTCGTCGCGCGGTTCGCATCTTTTCTGCCGCTCGCGACCTATCCCGTCCGCGCGGGAGTCCATTCCAATACCGCTTTCGCGTTGGTGCTGACACTCGATTACGCCGCTGCCGTCAACGATTCGCGCCTCGAACAGATCTGCGCCGAAAAAGTCCGCGCCTGGTATGCGCGCGACGAAGACTGCCAGGCGTGGGAACCGTCGCAGGACGAATTTCTGTCGCCGGCGCTGATGGAAGCGGCCTGCATGCGTCAGGTTCTGACGCCGGCGGAATACCGCGTCTGGTTTGCGCGTTTCCTGCCGCGCGCGGCGAGAGGCGAGCCCACGACCTTGTTCAGTCCCGCCACGGTCAGCGACCGCTCCGACGGCAAGATCGCCCATCTCGACGGGCTCAATCTGTCGCGCGCGTGGTGCTGGCGTCTGATCGCCGATGGATTGAGCGACGGCGATCCGCTGCACCCGCGCGTGGAGGAAACGGTGGAAATCCATCTCGCGAGCGCACTCGATCATATCCAGGGCGACTATATGGGCGAGCACTGGCTCGCGAGCTTCGCGCTCCTCGCGCTCGATCCGTTCGCGGATTAGAAGTGCGTCGGCGCAACGCTCACGTCTGAAGCAGCTCAGCCGCGGCTTGCCATCATGGCCAGCAGCGCGGGATGCGGCTCGAGCGTGGATCGGTTCGCTTTCATGGCTTTGAACGCGCCGTCGGCGGCATCGAGCGCCTGATCGATGTCGGCATCCGTCAAGGCGGCGCACATGAACATGTTGTGCCATGGGTGGACATAGACGCCGCGCTTCACCATCTCGGACGCCCAGCCGTATCCGATGCGCAAATCCCGGTCGTCGTCGAACAGAATGAGCGGCATCTGCGCCGGCCCCGTCTGGCGAATTCCAAACCCGTATGCTCGCGCGGCGCCGTCAAACCCTTCGCGAAGCCGGCTTGCCAGGGACTGTGTTCGCTCGAGATAGTCGGTGTTCTCGATCTCATTGAGCGTGGCCAGCGACGCCGCCATCGCGACCGCCGCGAACCAGTAGGATCCCGTGACATAGAGTTGGCTCGCAGCGACGCGCGCCTTGTTCGAGCCGAGCAGTGCCGAAATCGGATAGCCGTTCGCGATCGCCTTGCCCCAGCAGGACAGATCGGGCTGCACGCCTATGAGAGACCAGCTGCAATCGCGCGCCATGCGGAAGCCGGCGCGCACGTCGTCGACAATCAGTAGCGCGTTCTTCTCGTCGCAGATTGCGCGGGCGCGCTTCGCATAGGCAGCCTCCGGCATCTGCTGGTCGACGAACGCATCGTGCTTGAACGGCGAGGCGATGATGCCCGCCAGATCGTCGCCTGCCGCGATGGCGGCCGCTTCGAGGCTTGAAACGTCATTGTAAACATAAGTGATCGAGTGGGCCCGATCCTCGGGCACCGTTCCGGTCGGACGCGGCGTGCACCACGGCGCCGAGCCGTGATAGGCGCCTTTCGCGACGAGGATTTTCCGCTTCTTCGCATGCGCGCGCGCCGCCATCATCGCCATTGTCGTGGCGTCCGTGCCGTTCTTGCAGAAGATCGCCCAGTCGGCATGGCGGACCATCGACACGAATTTCTCCGCCAACTCGACCATGACCGGCGCCGGGCCCGTCATGGCGTCGCCCAGTTGTTGCTGGCGCAGGGCCGCCGCATCGATTTTCGGATGGGCATAGCCCAGGAGGTTCGGACCATAGCCGCACATGAAATCGAGATATTCGTTGCCGTCGGCATCCCAAAGCCGCGCGCCTTTGGCTCTGGCGAAGAACTGCGGAAAGTTGTCGGGCAGCGCGTGGACCGATTGATGACCGTACATCCCGTTCGGGATGACGGCTTCGGCACGCTCGCGAAGCGCACGGTCCCGGGAATTGAGCAACGTCATTTTGGTACTCCGAAGATGGCGGCTCCGATCACGGCGTGCGCGCGGATTCTTTCAAGAGCTCTTCCAGATAGGATTTCCACACCGCGGCCCAGGTGTGCGTGCCGTGACCATGGGTCTGGTCGCTGGCGGGAATGAGCACGAATTGTCCGTGCGGAATTTTCTTCACCTCCTCCTGGGCAATGCCGAGTTCGGGCGGATTGATGAAATCGTCGCCGGAATTGATCCACATCAGGCGAGCCTTGATCTTGTCCAGCGCGCCCGACGGATCGTAATTGCGCGAGGACGCCACCTGATAGAGAAAATCGTTGGCGTCGAGCGAGGCGAAATTCTTGCTCATGGCATCGTCGAGCCAGGCATCCGCTGCGTCGCGGGTGGGAGACGATTTTTGCATTTGCAGCGGCGCGCTGCCAGCGATGATCAGCAGGTCGATCGCCGTGCGCATGCCCTCCTGCGGTTGAGCTTTGTACTCGCCGCCCATCCACGCCGGATCGTCGCGGATCGCGTCGAGCGTCATCTTGCGCCAGACGCGATTGCGGCCTGCGATCTGGACGGGAAGGCATGCCAGCGGCATAAGCGCTTCCATAAAATCGGGATAGGCCTCCCCCCACATGAAGGAATGCATGCAGCCCATCGACGTCCCCATCACAAGCCGCAGATGATTCACATGGAGACCCTTGGTCACCACCAGATATTCCGCCTGCACCATGTCGTCATAGTCGTATTGCGGAAAATGCGCGTGCATGCCGTCGCTTGGCTTCGACGACTTGCCGTGACCGATGTCGTCGGGAAGGATGATGAAATAACGCGCGGGATCGAGCAGCCCGCCCGGCGCAAACAGCACGCCGGCGAATTGCGGGCGAAGAAACTGGTGTCCGTCGCCGCCGGTTCCGTGAAGAATCAGCACTGCGTTGGTCACGCGACCTTTCGTGTCGCGGGAAGGTGTGCCGATCGTCGTGTAATGCAGCTTGAGTTCGCCCAGCGTTTCGCCCGAGCGGAATTTGAAATTCTGAACGGTGAAGTCGCCCTCATGGGCGGGCAGCGCATCCTGGGCCATCGCGGCACTCGCGATACCGCAGGCCAAAAAAGCTGCAACTGTCAATTGCGCGAACCGGAACATCTCGAAAACGCCTCCTGAATACCCTGTTTTGCTGCACTGCGATGTGAAGCGCAGATCGTTGGCCGTTCGGTCACTGGCGCAGCGTAGCCAATTCCGCTAGAGTGGCGAACTATTTTGGAAATTTCGACTCTCCGCAATGCATCTGGAGCGGGCAGAACGGGGGTTACCATGCGTAGCTTGAATCATCCGCATTCGCCTGCGGCGAATGTGTTCTGGCATAGTTCGTGGATTTTGGTTTTGGCCGCCATCGCATGGATGGTGTTCGCCGCGAGCGCGCATGCGCAACCTGCCGGGATCATGTCGCCCGGCTCCGCCGCCGTGACGGGATTTTCCGGCGTTCCGACTTACGCGACCGAAGAGAGGATCGATCTCGCAGGTCCTTCTTTGCGAGTGATTCCGCTGCCGTCGGGCCCGAACGGCCTCGACAACGTGCCCAAGACCTTCACCGTCACTGCGCGCGATGTCGGTCAGGTGTTCGGCGTGACGCTCGACGACCAGCCGCAACCCGACATTTTCGTCGCGGCCACGTCCGCATACGGGCTTGGCATCTATCAGCCTGGGCATGGACGCCTGCAGCACGGCGCAACCGGCGCGCAATACACGCCGGGACTGTTCGGATCGGCCGATCCGAGCGGCGGCCCGAATTCCATCTGGCGCATCGATGGAACGTCGGGACAGGTCACGTTGTTCGCGAATGTCACGTTCAACGGCATTCAAAATACACCCGCATCGCTCGGCGGCCTCGCCTATGACGCGCGCACGCAGCAGCTGTTCGTCGCCGATCGCGCGACGGGCATGATTCACCGCTTCGGTCTCGACGGAAGCGATCGTGGCGTGTTCGATCATGGCGTCGATGGACGTGGCGCTGCAAACCTGCCGCCTGTCCCGTTCGATCCTGCGACGCTTGCCAATATCGCAAGCCCAAGTTTCGACGCGCAGAATCCGAAAAGCTGGGGCTTTGCGCCGGCGCCGCGCCGCATTTTCGGTCTGGCGGTGCGCGGAGGAAGACTGTTCTACGCCGTTGCCGACGGCCCGCAGATCTGGTCGGTCGGCATCCGGCCCGACGGGTCTTTCGCGCATGACGCGCATTACGAAGTCGGCGCACCGGCGCTGAGACCGGGCACGGAAATTTCGCAAATCGCGTTCGACACCCATCCCCACATGTATGTGGCGGAACGTGCGGCTTCGACGGGCGCCCCCGATTTTGTCAGTGCCGCGGCAAGCGGCCAAGATCGCGTTGAGCGCTTCTCGCCGAAGAATTACGGCGATCCCTCTCCCGGCTTTTGGCAGCCGCCCGGCGACCAATATGCGATTGGCTTGAATCCGCAATTCCAGAACGCCGATGGCGGCGTCGATATCAAATGCGGTTCGACAGTCTGGGCGACCGGCGAACGGTTGCTCGATCCGGGCAACGCGCCGCCGGGAAGCTTTCCGCGGATCGACGGATTGCAGGGCACCGACGCGAACCTTGTCGAGCCGGCGAATATGCCGCCGCAGCAAAGTCGCTACGTGAATTACTACGACAATCAGGCCGATCCGGCCTCGCGCGGCCATATGGGAAGCATCGCGATCTGGAATATGTGTTCCGGTTCGGGCGGAGCTCCGATGCCGCCGCCACCGCCGCCGCAACAGACCGGCTATGGCTGCCCGCCGGGTACGGCCGAGGTTGGCGGCGCGTGCCTTGTGCCGCCGATGTGCCCGGAAGATTCCATCTTCCGCGACGGCTATTGCATCTATCCGCATTGTCCGGATGGATTCATTCACCTGCGCGGTCAATGCATGCCGCCGCCGCGCGCATGCCATTACGGCGAAGTCTACTTACAGGATCGCTGCGTGCCGATCGGTTGTCCACGCGGCCTCGATCGCGCCGACAATGGTTATTGCCGTTGTCCGGACGGGCGTGATTTCCGCGACGGCCAATGCATGCCGCCGCAATGTCCGCGCGACCAGATCTATCGCGACGGCCGCTGCCTCCCGGTCGGCTGTCCGCCGGATCGTGCGCGCATGGACAACGGCCAGTGCGGTTGTCCGCGCGACCAGCAATATCGCGACGGACGTTGCGTGCCGGTTGGCTGTCCGACGGATCGGGCTCGCATGGACAACGGCCAATGCGGCTGTCCGCGCGATCAGATCAATCGCGACGGACGTTGCGTGCCTGTCGGAACCTGTCCGCCGGGGACACTGCGCACGGACAATGGCCAGTGCGGTTGTCCGCGCGATGAAATCAAGCGCGACGGTCGCTGCGTGAGTCCCACCAATCCGAATTGTCCGCCGGGGATCACAGTCCGTGGCTGCACGCAGCAATCGCCTGCTTGTCCCAGAGGCGAAGTCCTGAGGGACGGCCGTTGCACCGGCATCGTCGTGCATCCGGCGCCAAACTGTTCGCGTGGGGAGGTTCTGCGCGATGGCCGCTGCATCCACGTGCACGTATCGCTTTGCACGGCTGGCGAAACGATGCGCGACGGACAATGCGTGTCCACCAGAGCGCTCACGGTTGGACCTGTTTGTCGGAGGGGAGAAGTCGTGATCGACGGTCAGTGCCGCGAGCCGAACAGAACGCTCGTCACGACACCCGCGCCCCGTTGTCCGACAGGCGAAGTCTATCGCGACGGCGCGTGCCACGGCCCGGAAAGGGTCAGGATCGATCAAGGTGGCCCGGACAGGATTAGAACCGATCAAGGCGGCGGCGGCACCTTTGGTGGTGGTCGCCCGCTGTCGCGCCAGCCGGAATGCGGGCGGGACGAATACCTGAAGGACGGTCGTTGCGTCCGCCGCTGACCGCCTAGGCGCCGGGTAAAAGGGCCGGCGCAGGCGGTATTTTTCCACCCCCCGGGTTTCGAGGGCATCGGGAACCAATCTGGGCGATTGGCGTTGTTTGCGCTGTGCGCGGGCGCAAACGCCTACGGGGGAGCGAAAAATGCGGCTGGGGCGCCTTTGCCTGAATCCTTGGCCTGAGAAATCCGGCGAATCGCGTGGCTCTGGGATGGCTATGCGGGCTCGATACTTTGGTCCGTTCGCAGCCGTGGTGGCGGGATATTGCCTGGCATCGCCCGGCGCGCTGGCGCAAACGGCGACAACGGTCGCCGATCTGAGTCGTCTCTCCATCGACGAACTCGCGAACGTCGAAATCGAGTCGGTTTCGAAGCGGCCCGAGCCGCTGAGCCAGGCCGCCGCTGCGGTCTATGTGATTTCCGCCGACGATATCAGGCGCTCGGGCGCGACAAGCCTGCCCGAGGCGCTCCGGCTCGCACCCAATCTCGAAGTCGCCCGGATCAATGCCTACGAATACACAATCACCGCGCGCGGCTTTAATTCCCCCGAGGCCTCCAACAAGCTGCAGGTGCTGATCGACGGCCGAAGCGTCTACTCCCCCCTGGGCTCGACGGTGTTCTGGGAAGGCATCGACATCCCCATGTCCCAGATCGTGCGCATCGAGGTGATCAGCGGTCCGGGAGGAACATTGTACGGCGCCAATGCCGTCAACGGCGTGATCAATGTGATCACCAAAGGATCTGCGGACACGCAGGGATTTGTCGTCGACGCCGCAGCAGGCTCGACGGATCGCACAGGCACCGCGAGCTATGGCGGCGCCATCGGCGACGCGGCGACGTTCCGGCTCTACGCGACGGGTTTCGATCGCAGCGCGACGCTTGCCGTCGATCCCACCGATCATACCAACGATGCCTGGCATGGCGGCCAGGTAGGCTTCCGCGTCGACGGCACGCAGGACGGCAACGGCTTCACCGTGCAGGGCGATCTCTACAACAACGACACCTACAACATGTTCCTCGAGCGCGCATGGGGCGGAAACGCGCTCGCCCGCTGGAGCACTGCGCTGGACGACGGATCCACGTTGGGAGTGAAGGCCTATTACGACCAGGACAATCGTGTGGAGCCCGGACTCAAGGATCTGGTGACGACCTACGACGTTCAGGCGCAGGAGAACACGACTCTCTGGCAAAACCATCAATTCGTTTGGGGCGGAGAATTTCGGCTCTTTCGGGAGACGCTCGTCTCCGACAGCATCTTCGGATTCGCGCAACCCACGGCCACAATTTCGCTCGGCAACGCGTTCGTTCAGGACCAGTTCCCCATAACCTCCGATCTGAAGGCAACGTTCGGCATAAAGCTCGAAGACAACAGCTTGTCCGGCTTGGATTACATGCCGAATGGGCGTCTGGCATGGCAGGCGAATGCGGACACGCTGTTTTGGGCTGCGATTTCGCGCGCGGTTCGCACCCCATCGCGCATCGACCGCGATCTGGAAGCCCCCGGCATTCTCGCGCCGTCGCCGGACTTTCAATCCGAAAAGCTTATCGCCTATGAACTGGGGTATCGCGGACAAATTACGTCGAACTTCACTCTCTCGGTCTCGACGTTTTACAACGACTACAACGATATCCGGTCCGACGGCCTGACCAATGGCGGATTTCCGATTGTTTTCGAGAATGGAATTCAGGGCGACACATACGGCATCGAGGTCTGGGGAGAATACCGCATTCTCGATTGGTGGCGGCTTGCGCCGGGCTTCAATACGCTGCACAAGGATTTCCATTTAAAGCCCGGATATGCCGATTTCTCGCAATTCGAATCGGTGGGAGAAGACCCCGCATATCAAGCCCAGCTTCGCTCGGAGATGGATGTCACGTCGGCGCTTGAGGTCGACGCCACATTGCGCGATGTCGATCATGTGACGCGAGATTTGCTTGTCGGACCGAACGAGGTCGTAACACCGTACGAAGTCGTACCGTCCTATATCGAGGCCGACGCGCGCATAGGCTGGCGCATCGCCGACCGGTGGGAACTGTCGCTCGAGGGCGACAATCTTCTTCATAACCGCCATTTGGAAGTCAACGATCCAAGTACCACCACGCCGCGCTATATCCAGCGAGCATTTCTCATCAGCCTGCATACGGGGTTCTGAACGTGACGCTGCGCAACGCAGCTTTTCTGTGGTTGCGACGCTGCATGCTGGCCGCGGTTGCGGTCGGCCATTTCGCCGGCGCGTGGGCGGCGGCGCCCGGTTCGATCGAGTATGAAATCAAGGCGACCTATCTCTACAAATTTGCGCCTTTCGTGGACTGGCCTCCATCGATCGCCGCGTCGCCCGCATTCGCTCTCTGCGTTGTCGGCGACGATCCGGTTTCGGCGGCAATCGATCAGGCGGTCCGCGGTCAGAGCGTCGACGGGAAACCGCTGATTGTGAAACACCTGCCGGTCGCGGCCCCCGATTCGGGCTGTCAGATCATGTATATCGCCGGGTCCGACGCGCAGTCCGTCGAGCAGGCGCTCGCCGCGATGAAAGCCGCTCCCGTGCTGACCGTCACGGACGAGGCCACCCATCCCGCCGATCGGGGCATCGTCAGCTTCGTCATCGATGCAAATCACGTCCGCTTCGACATCGACAAAGCGGCGGCGGCGCAGAGCGGTCTCGTCATCAGCTCGAAGCTTCTTGGTCTGGCACACAACGTCAAACCCCGCACAACGGAGGGTTCCGGCGGATGAGCGCAGCGGCCAAAATGGATCGTCGCAAGATCACGCCGTTTGCGGCACTGGCCATGGCCGCCATCCTGCTGGTGGCCGGAGTCGCCGTCGCGATCTACGAGGACAATCTCTATCGCTCGCAACAGATCGATCAGGCCGCCGTGCAGGCGCGCATTCTTGCCGCCAGCGTGAGTGCGGCGCTCGTGTTCGACGACGACCGCGCGGCGCAGGAATACGTCAACGCGCTGGAGGCCAATCCCGCGCTGGAAGCTGCGGCGGTCTATGGAGCGAAAGGAACGCTCGTCGCGAGCTATGTGAGGCATGGTGCATTGCCGGTGCCGAAATTCGTCAAGCCCGGACCCCTGCTTTTCGTGGGCAACACGGTCGCAATCGCGGTTCCGGTTACGCAAGGTCTCGGCGACGTGGGAACGGTTTATCTGCGCGCGATCACCGAGTCCAGTCAGCGCCGCCTGGCGCGCTACGGCGGAATCCTCCTGCTGGCGACGATGGCCGCGCTCGTTCTCGCCGTGTTTGCGGGATCGCAACGGGATCTCGCGCGCGCGAACCGGCAACTTGAAAGTCGCGCAATCGATCTTGCGGACGCCAATCAGCAACTCTATGACGAAATGGAAGAGCGCGCTAAGGCCGAAGCAGCGCTTCGGCACAGTCAGAAAATGGAGGCGATCGGGCAGCTCTCCGGCGGCATTGCGCACGACTTCAACAATCTTCTGACGGTCATGCGCGGCAATCTGCAATTGCTGGAGAAGCGGCTCGCCCAGGGCAGGACGGATGTTCAGCGCTATCTCGACGGCGCCAATGAAGGTTTCCGGCGCGCCGCCTATCTCACACAGCGCATTCTCGCCTTCTCGCGACGTCAGCCTTTGTCGCCCCGACCGGTCAATTTGAGCGATCTTGCGTCCGGAATGACGGATCTTTTGCGTCATTCGGTCGGCGAGCGCGTTGAAATCGACACGAGGCTGAGAGCGAAGTGGTGGACGCTCTGCGACGCGAACCAGATGGAGAACGTCATCATCAATCTCGCCATAAACGCGCGCGACGCGATGCCGGACGGCGGCCAATTGTTCATCGAGACCGACGACGTGCACGCCGATGCGCCGCTTGAGGGAGTCGAGGGCATGTGCGGCGGAGAATATGTCAGGCTCCGCGTGAGCGACACGGGCGCGGGCATGACGGACGACGTGCGTCAAAAAGCTATCGACCCGTTCTTCACCACGAAGCCCCCGGGCCAGGGAACCGGCTTGGGTCTCAGCATGACATTTGGGTACATCAGGCAATCGAACGGCTTCATGAAGATCGACAGCGAGTTGGGCAAAGGTACGGCACTGACCATTTTCATGCCGCGATACGAAGCGGCGAACACGACATCGCATGGGTGACAACATGGCGTCTGGATCCGACGAAGCTACCGCTCCGACCGTTCTCATCGCGGAGGACGAAGCAATGTTGCGTTTCGTGGCGGTCGAAACCCTGAGTGACGCCGGATTTCGCGTGTTCGACGCCGGCGACGGCAACGCGGGATTGAAGATCCTGGAATCGGATGCGACGATCGATCTCCTGGTCTGCGACGTCAAGATGCCCGGACTGAACGGCTATCAACTCGCCGAAGCGGGCCTTGCACTACGGCCGGGATTGAAGGTGGTGTTGATGACCGGATACGCACAGGAGCCGATTCCGGAAAAAATCAAACAGGCAGGCGCGAGAGTGATCTATAAACCATTCGATTTCGACGTGCTGACCTCGCTCGCGCTGGAGCTTGTGGCCGAGCGCCAGTGATTCCTCGCGCGCCGGTTCGCACTGCAAAATCGCGCGACCGAAGATTTGGCGAACTTGTTTCCCGCGCCGTTTGAGGGCAGGTTCCTGCGTCTAATTCTTGCCGGAGACACATATGAATCTCATCGCCCGCGCTGCCTGTCTTCTGGCCTTCGCGTCGACGACCGTTCTGGCGGCGACAGTCGCGCCTGCGCCTCCGACGATGCGCGGCGAGGCGTTCGATATCATCCAGGGGGTGCGGGTCGCCGATCCCTATCGCTGGCTCGAGGATGCCAACGATCCGAAGGTCCAGGCCTGGAGCGACGGCCAGAACGCGCGCACGCGGGATTATCTCGACGCGCTGCCCACGCGCGCGGGAGTGAAGCAGGAATTGACGACGCTGATCACGGCGACGTCGCCAGCCTATTACAGTCTCGAAGCGCGCGGAAATCTCGTCTTCGCTTATTACAGCGACCCGGCCAAGCAGCAGCCCATGCTGGTGACGCTGAACGCGCAGGCCGATCCCGCCAGCCGCAAAGTGCTGCTCGACCCCAACGTGCTCGACACGAAGGGGTTGACGGCGATGGACTGGTTCGTGCCATCGGTCGACGGCAGCAAGGTCGCGGTCTCCCTGTCGAAGAACGGCAGCGAGGACGGCACGCTGCACGTGTATGACGTGGCGACCGGCAACGAGATCGATCAGCCGATTGCCTCCGTGCAATATCCGACCGCCGGCGGAAGTCTTGCCTGGGCGAAGGACGGCAAGGGCTTCTGGTACACGCGCTATCCGGGCGCGGACACTCCGGAAGCAGACCGGCATTTCAACATGCAGGTTTATTTTCACCAACTCGGCGCGAATGCGAATGCCGATCCGCTGGTTCTCGGTGCGAAGGATGGTCTCGAGCGCGTCTCCGAAGTGTTTCTCACCAACCGCTACGGCCGCGATGCAATCCTCGCATCGGTGCAGCGGGGAGACGGCAACGAATGGGCGAATTACGTGCTGCGCGCTGGCACGCCGCCGCTTCCGGTTTCGACTTATGCCGACAAGATCGTCTATGCCGCGATCGGTCCGGACGATGCGATCTACGGCATTTCGCGCAACGGCGCGCCGAACGGCAAGATCGTAAGGGAAGCCCCACCTTACGCGGCAGGTGGACTCGCAGGCGCGCCCGTCATCGTTCCCGAAAGCAAGGTCGCGATTCTGTCCGGCGGCGCGGAGAACGGCCAGCCCGATCTCACATTGTCGCCGACCCGGCTCTTCGTGCGCGATATCGTGGGCGGGCCGAACCAGGTGCGGGTGTTCGATCTGAACGGCAAGCCCGAAGGCAAACTGCCGCTGCCGGACGTGGCGGGGAACACGGAGATCGAACCGCTTGCGAACGGCGACGTGTTGTTCAATGTGCGCAGCTATTTGCGGCCGGTCTATTTCGCACGCTGGAACGCGGCGACGGGAAAGGCGGAGGAGACGGCGCTGAAGGTCACTTCGCCCATCGACTTCTCGGATGCCTTCGTGACGCGCATTTTCGCCACCTCTAAAGACGGCACGAAAATTCCCGTCAATGTGATCATGAAAAAGACCGCGAAGCTCGACGGCAGAAATCCGGCGCTGCTCTACGGTTATGGCGGCTACGGCATCAGCCAGACGCCTGCGTTTCTCGGCGCGACCTGGCGGCTCTGGCTCAACGCCGGCGGCGTCTACGCCGTCGCCAATATCCGGGGCGGCGAGGAATATGGCGAACGCTGGCACCAGGAAGGCATGCTCACCAAAAAGCAGAACGTGTTCGACGATTTCGCGGCCGCGGGCGAATATCTGATCGCGCAGCATTACACGTCGCATGCGAAGCTCGCGCTGCTCGGCGGTTCGAACGGCGGACTGCTGATGGGTGCCGCGCTGACGCAGCATCCGCGGCTCGCGCATGCCGTGGTCTCGGCCGTGGGCATCTACGACATGGTGCGCGTGGAGCTCGATCCCAACGGCTCGTTCAACGTCACGGAGTTCGGCACGGTGACGAACCCCGCGCAGTTCGCCGCTCTCTATGCCTATTCGCCTTATCATCATGTGACGGCGGGCACGGCGTATCCGGCGGTGCTCATGCTGACGGGCGCCAATGACGGCCGCGTCAACCCGCTTCATTCGCGCAAATTCGCGGCGGCATTGCAGGCGGCGACCTCGTCGAGCGCCCCGATCCTGTTGCGCACCAGCAAAAGCTCGGGCCACGGCATCGGCAGTTCGCTGAGCGAACGCATCGACCAGCAGACCGATATCCTTACCTTCCTGTTCGATCAGTTGGGGATGACACCGTAGCGGCGCGAGCAGCTCGATTCTGCGTCACCGATTGGCCAAATAGGCTTTCGATTCCGCGGCCACGATGTCGACCAGGTTTCCCATGGCGAGATTGGCGTCGATCAGGTGCAGACCCCAATCGGCCTGAACCTTGCCGCCGACCACAACGTCGCCCGCAATTACGCTCGTGCGCGGACTGTTCGCATCACCGTGCACCGTGATCGCAAGATAGGTGCCGTCGCTGGTCGACAGGCATTCTGCGGTCAACAGGCCGGGCACCGAAACGAACGGCGTGTCGATCGTTTTCCCCTTCACCCACGGCCCGGGCACCATGGAAATGCCGTTGAACGAACCATGCGTCGGCAGATAGGCGTAAAGTTCGCCGGAACCGCCGGCCAGCGCGGCCGGATTGGCGCAGCCCGCGACCATTCCCGCGCCGGGGACCTTGCCGAAGCGGGTATTGGCCGGCGGGGGAACGTCGGCGCGGAACGACGCATAGGGAATCGTACATTGCGTCTGACCGCGCGATTGGCAGAGTGGAATCGATTTGAAATCTCCCCCGACCACGCCGCCGGCCGGCACGGAAAGCCGCGAGCCCATCAGGATTGCGGAAATCAATCTGTGCTGCACCGGTTTGCCGTCGATTTCGTTCTTGATCAGCGCGATCAACACGCCGGAACCCTGGCTGTGGCCGATCAGCACGACGCCGCGGCCGCGATTGTCGTGCGCGAGGTAGTAGTTCCACGCATCGAGCACGTCGTTATAGGCGAGTTCGCGGCTGGCCGGCATCGGCTTGCCGGCCATCATTGCGGCAAGCGCCGTCAGCGTGATCTGGCGATACAGCGGCGCATAGGTACGGCACACAGTGCCGAAGCGCGCGAATTGCTGGACGACGACCGCTTTCTCCTCCGGTCCCGCAGTCATGTCGGAATTGCCGGTGGGTTCCAACGAAACGGTGGGATAAACATAGAAGCAGTCGATTTTTGCCTTGGGATTGCGCGCGGATGCTTCGTGTGTCGTCGTTCCGTCGGCTGCGACGACCGTGGCGCTTTCGTCGACGGAACACGCGTCGGCGCGTCCGGGCAAACAGAGCCAGTTTTTCGAGTCGGCGTAATTGTTTTTGGGTGGCGGCGATTGTGCCGTTGCCGCGGACACAAATCCGAAACTCATTCCAAGCACAGCCATTGCGAGACCGGCGAACATGCTGCGATTCATGCCATCCCCCCGAGGTATTATTGGCGGAAATGATGCCGCGTTTGGCATTCGCAGTCCACTGGTGTTGCTGCGCCGTCGGCCCAATCTTCGCCTTATGCGCTGGCCTAATCGAGAATCTGCGTTTCCCAGCCGTCATATTCGCCGCCGACAGCTTGCGCGAAGGCGATCAGGCGCGCGGTGAGGTCGTCCATCAGGCGGGTGTTCGGCGCATCGACGTGGAAGAACATCACGCCGAACTGGGCGCTGTGTTCGTCGGGCTCCATCTTGCGCGCGACCGTCATGCCGAGCGGCGTGCAGTTCGCGATGAACGCGGTGCGCGCCTCGTCGCTGGGGAAATAAGCCCAGTGATCGATCTCGCGCACGCGCGAAAGATCGTCGCCATGATCGTGCAGGATGTCGGCGATCTTGCGATTCGATTCGGGCTTGCCCGGGCTGCTGTCCATTACCGGCTTCTGCTTCCAAATGTTTTCGGCCTGCCGGGACGTTTGCCGGTACGCCGCTTGACGTAGCCTGTCGAAGCGCCGCGATCGGCGTCTCCGCTCGGCTGCGCCTTTGTAGCCGTTTCTCCCTGCGGTCGTGAAGCGGAATTCTTGCGCCGTCCACCGGATTCGCCGCGAAGGGCTGCATCCTGTGCTTCTTCGACCGCACTTTGGCGCGCGAACGGATCGTCGGCGATCGCAAGCTCGGTCACCGTTAACCGCTTAACCTCGTCGCGTAACCTTGCCGCCTCTTCGAATTCGAGATCGGCCGCCGCCTCGCGCATGCGCTTTTCGAGCTCGGCGATATGGGCGCGGATGTTGTGGCCGATGAATTCTTTTCCATCTTCGGCGAGTCCCGCATCGACCATCACGTGATCGCGCTCATACATCGAGCCCATGATGTCGCCGATGTTCTTCTTGATGCTGGCTGGCGTGATGCCGTGGGCCGTGTTGTACGCTTCCTGCTTCTCGCGCCGACGCGAGGTTTCCGCCATCGCGCGCTCCATCGAGCCCGTGATGCGGTCGGCATAGAGGATCACGCGGCCGTCGATATTGCGGGCCGCGCGCCCGATGGTCTGGATCAGCGAGGTTTCGCTGCGCAGAAAGCCTTCCTTGTCGGCGTCGAGAATTGCAACCAGCGCGCATTCGGGAATGTCGAGGCCTTCGCGCAGCAGATTGATGCCGATCAGCACGTCGAACGCGCCAAGCCTCAGGTCGCGGATGATCTCGATGCGCTCCAGCGTCTCCACGTCCGAATGCATGTAGCGCACGCGAATGCCCTGCTCGTGCATATATTCCGTGAGGTCTTCCGCCATCTTCTTGGTGAGCGTGGTGACGAGCGCGCGATAGCCCTGCTTGGCGATGATGCGGCATTCCGCGATCAGATCGTCCACCTGGTGCTCGACGGGACGGATCTCCACCGGTGGATCGATCAGGCCTGTCGGACGGATCACCTGTTCGGCGAACACGCCCCCGACGCGCTCCATCTCCCACGGCCCCGGCGTCGCCGAGACGTAAGTCGTCTGCGGCCGCATCGCGTCCCATTCCTCGAATTTGAGCGGGCGGTTGTCGATGCAGGAGGGCAGGCGGAAGCCATATTCCGCGAGAGTCGCCTTGCGGCGATAGTCGCCGCGATACATGCCGCCGATCTGCGGCACGGTGACGTGGCTTTCGTCCACGAACACGAGCGCTTCGTCCGGCAGATATTCGAACATGGTCGGCGGTGGCTCGCCAGGCTTGCGGCCCGTCAGCCAGCGAGAATAATTCTCGATGCCGGCGCAGGAACCCGTCGCCTCGATCATTTCGAGATCGAACAAAGTACGCTGCTCCAGCCGCTGGGCTTCGAGCAGCTTGCCGTTCTGGCGGTACCATTCGAGCCGCTCGCCCAATTCCCAGCGGATACCCTTGGTCGCCTGCGCCAGGGTCGGCCGCGGCGTCACATAATGCGAATTGGCGTAGACCTTCACCGATTCGAGCGCGGCGGATTTCTTGCCCGTGAGCGGATCGAATTCGACAATCGAATCCACGTCGTCGCCGAACAATTCGATGCGCCAGGCGCGATCCTCGTAATGCGCGGGGAACAGATCGATCGTGTCGCCCCGCACGCGAAACGAGCCGCGGGTGAAATTGTCGTCGTTGCGGCGATATTGCAGCGCCGCGAGCTGGCGCATCAGATCCATGCGGTCGATCTTGACGCCGTGCTTCAAGGTGACGGCCGTGCCGGAATAGGTCTCCACCGCGCCGATGCCGTAAATGCAGGAGACGGAGGCGACGATGATCACGTCGTCGCGTTCGAGAATCGCGCGCGTCGCCGAATGGCGCATGCGGTCGATCTCCTCGTTGATGGAGGAGTCCTTTTCGATATAGGTGTCGGTGCGCGGGATATAGGCTTCCGGCTGGTAGTAGTCGTAATAGGAAACGAAATATTCGACCGCATTCTCCGGAAAGAAGTTTTTCATCTCGGCATAGAGCTGGGCCGCCAGCGTCTTGTTCGGCGCGAGAATGAGAGCGGGGCGCTGCAGGATCTGGATCACCTTTGCCATGGTGAAGGTTTTGCCGGAGCCCGTGACGCCCAGCAGCACCTGGTCCCGCTCGCCTTCATTGGGCCTGGAGCCGATGCTGGAAATCAGTTCCTTGATCGCGGTCGGCTGGTCGCCCGCGGGTTCGTATTCGGAAACCAACTTGAAGGTCTTGCCGCCTTCGGATTTTTCCGGCCGCGTGGGGCGATGCGGCACGAAAGCCGTCATCTCCGCGCCGGTCAGCGCGGCCGCAGAGGACACGGCCGCCGTGACGCCTTCGCCGCGGAACTTCGCGGACGCCTCTGCCAGACCCGACCGAACGGGGCGAAACCCGGAACCGTTGTTGTGCGCCATGGCCGTAATATAATGCGTGCGCCGCGGGAATGCAGTCTCTCTTCTGCCATCCTGCTGACAGAATTTGGCAGGAGCGTTCTCACGGCGCTGTGACAGCTCACCGATTGACAGGGTGGAAGAGTCATGCCAAAAATTTGGCATGGCCGAACGCTCCAAGCACGCACGCAAAGGCTCCGAGAAATCCGGCGGGAAAGAGCCGTTCAGCCGCCGCGAGCGCGAAATCATGGATGCGCTCTATTCGCTGGGCCGCGCGTCGGCCGCGCAGATTCTCGAGCACATTCCCGATCCGCCGACCTACACGGCCGTGCGCACCCTGCTCACGATCCTGGAGAAAAAAAGGCATGTGCGGCATTTGAGCGACGGCACCCGTTATATCTACGAGCCGCTGGTGGCGCGCGAGCAGATGGGCCGCCGCGCCATCGATTCGCTCCTGAAGACGTTCTTCGACGATTCGGTCGAACTCGCCGTCACCGCGCTTCTGAGCCGCAGGGACGCCGAAATGTCGCGTGAGGAACTCGAGCGGCTGTCGCAACTCATTGAAAAAGCCAAGCGGGAGGGACGATGAGCACGTTCTTTGCGATGCGCGCGTTGCTGTTTGCGGGCGAGATGCTCGTCGCCTCGGCGCTGATCATGGCGCTGGCGTCTATGGTTTCGTTCGACAACGCGGCGAGCCGGCGTCATCTCGTCTGGCTTGTTGCTTTCGCCGTTCTTCTTCTGCTGCCCGTGCTGGCTGCGTTTGCGCCATCCGCCGTTCGGCTCGCGATGGCCGCGCCAGACTTTCCGGTCGCTCCTGCCCCGAATGCGATATTGACCGTTCTGCCTCCCGCCGATTCGGGCCCGGCTTTCTTCAGCGTCGTGAATCTGGCGCTGGCGGCGTCCGCGCTTTGGCTTACGGGTGTCTGCATGATCGCATTGCGGTGCCTTGTCGCTGCTATCGGCTTGCGCGCGCTGCACCGGCGGAGCGTGGCGCAGGATTTCGGCGATCTGGCGAGTGTCGAGCAGCGATCCACGTTGCGCATCTCCAGCGCGGAGGAATCCTGCGGGCCGGTCACGTGGGGCTTTTTGCGTCCCGTCATTCTGCTGCCGAAGAGTTCCGTTTTCTGGCCGCGCGAGCGTCTCGAACTCGTGCTCCGGCACGAGATGGCCCATGTCCGCCGGCATGATAGCCTCGCGCAGACGCTGACGCTCGTCGCGTGTGCGCTCTATTGGCCCAATCCGCTTGTCTGGCTCGGCGCACGCGCCATGCGGCGCGATGCAGAGATGGCCGCCGACGATGCCGTGCTCACGGCAGGCGCAAGGCCTTCCGCTTACGCCGGCGAATTGCTGCAGCTTGCATCGGAATTCCGTGCGCGTCGCGTTTCGCCCGCGATGGCGATTTCCATGGCCGCGCCGTCGGCCCTGGAAGCGCGCGTGAAATCTGTTCTGGCTCCAACCCAACAGCGATCGGGAGTAACGAAAATGGATGTGTTGAAAATCGCCTGCGCCGGCTTTCTGGCGACCACCGCACTGCTCCTGGCGCGACCCTCGCTGGCGCAGGATACGCCGCCCGCCGCGTCTTCCGCGGCAGCAACGCTGTCGACTCCGCCTGTCATTGCTGCACCGCCGGCGCCTCCCGCGCCGGCTGAATCGGCCACGCCATCTGCACCGCCGGCACCGCCTGCACCAGTCGTTAATGCCCGCGCGCCCATGCAGCCAGCGGATGCGATGTCTGCGGATGGTCCGGACGATGCCAACGTTCAGGTCCGCGAAGACGTGCGCACCGTCAACGGCCGGGAAATGAGGCGCGTGCGCATGATCGTGACCAGGGCGAAGCTCCAGGCTCGCGAAGCCATAGCCAGGGCAAGACCCGAGATCGAAAAAGCGATTGCCGAGGCGAAAGTGAGCGAACAGGCCGACCAGGCCGTTAAAGACGCGCAGCCGCAGATCGACGAAGCGATGAAAGACGTTGGGCCGGAGATCGACCGTGCATTGGCCGCGGCGCGCGCTGAACTCGCCAAAGCGAATCTCGACGTGAAGATCCGGGTGCGCGTGGATGAAGCACTGAAGCGCGCGGAAGTCAGGCTTCAGGCCCGGGAAGCCGACAGGAAAGAGTCCGCGCAAAAGGTCCGGAGCGAAGACTCGGAAGACACAGATGCGCAGGACGACAAGTGATGACGGCACGATGATGGGCGGCGCAATCTTCGCGCGGCCCATATCGGCCGTTCCAAATGCGCCGCCGTCTCACGCGGCGTGGCTGGCGACTTTCGGATAATATTGCCGCGCCATGCGGTCGCAATAAGCCACGAGATTGGCGTGGCTCTCGGCGCGGCTGCGCAAAGGCGCGTCGAAAAACGGCGTGAGGATCGACGTCGTCATTCCGAAAGCCGTCGCGTCGGCGCCGCATGGCGTGTCGCCGAAGAGATAGGTCTTATCGCCGAGCAGCGCGGACAAAGCCGTCAACGAGCGCGCACCCAGCTCCACGATCTCGTCGTCCCTATGGCGGCCAAGTCCGTGCGCAATCAGATTCTGGCGGACGCGCTCCCGACCCTGGGCCCGCGCGGCCTCTCGCGCCTCGGCCGGCACCGCATCGAAGAAATGTACCGGACCTTTGGCGAAATTCTCGTCGTTCAGCCAGCGCGCATGGATCAGCGCGAAATAGAGATGATCTTCCAGCATGCGCTCGATGGCCCAGGCCTGCGCGCGCTGTTCGGCCGAAAGACCTTGGTCGAAATCGAACGCATATTCTTTCTCGATATAAGCGCGGATGAACGTCGAATCGCCGAGACGTTCTTCACCGTCCTGGATATAGGGGATCTTTCCCTTCGGCGCGCTGGCCGGCGCACTCCGTTCGAAGCGATAGGATACACCTGCCATTTTGAGCTGCACTTCGCTTTTCATCACGAAAGGGCTCGGATCGGGAAGACCGAATGCGGGGCCGAAGCCGTAGAGGACGATCATGGTCAATTCCCTTTTGGTTGCGGTTGTGCGCGCGGAAAATGAATTCAGATCAGAGCGACGGTCCGCGTCGCTTGAAACTCGTGATTGATCAGGGTCTGCATTCGCTCCACGAATCGGTCGGTGCTCGGAAGTTGGGCATGCACTTCAAACGCCGCCTCGTCGTTCCAGCGCGAGTGGATGTAGAACAGGGGCGGATCGCGGGTGGAGCGATAGGCATCCATTTCGACGCAACCCGGCTCCTCGCGCACGGGGCCGATCTGCGCCCGCAGCAAGGCCACAACGGCATCTTCCTGGCCTTCCTTTGCGTGAAAGCGGGCGAAGACGAACAGTTGCATGGATACCTCGTTGGAGACGGCGTCTCAATCGCTCTTTCCCTACCGCCATCCTGCTGACAACATGCTGTCAGCAGTGTTCGGTCAGGGTGGCGGCATGAGGCGCGCGGACAGGCTTTTCCGAATCATTCAGGTTCTGCGGCGCAAGCGGCGGCCCGTGACGGCGCAGGAGATTGCGCAGGAACTCGAAACGTCGCTGCGCACGATCTATCGCGACGTGGCGCAGTTGATGGCCGATCGCGTGCCGATCCGCGGCGAAGCGGGTATCGGCTATGTGCTGGAAGGCGGCTTCGACATGCCGCCTTTGATGCTGACGCCGGACGAGATCGAAGCCGCGATGCTGGGCGCGCAATGGGTGATGAATCGCGCCGATCCCGCGCTCACCCGCGCCGCCGCCGACCTGATCGCCAAGATCGGCGTGGTCGTGCCGGAGCACCTGCGTCCGCTCTTGATGGAACCCGCGCTGGCCGCGCCCAAGCGCTATCCGAACGCGTTGGATACGATCGACATGGCGCGCGTGCGCAGCGCGATCCGTGCGCAGGGCAAGATCGCGCTCCTCTATGCCGACGAGAGCGGCAGCGAAACGCGCCGCACGATCTGGCCCATCGCGGTCAGCTATTGGGAAACCGTACGCGTTATCGTCGCGTGGTGCGAGCTGCGCAAGGGGTTTCGTCATTTCCGCACCGACCGCGTGCTCGCCGCTGAATTTCTCGAGGCGCGCTATCCGACATCGCGCGGCCGGTTGCGCGCGGAGTGGAAAAAGGAAATGGACGCAAGTTGCGCCGGCGACGACAATCGCGGACCGCGGGCGCTCGCGGCGCGCGACCGGGCCGCGGATGCGATGGTGGAGTAGGGCAGGCGTTCACGCCGCCTTCGGTCTGATCGCCGCAAGTTCCTGCGTCATCTCGCGCTTCTTGGCCCGCAAGTCGCAATCGATCTGCAGCCCGAGGAAGAATCCTTCCGACATGCCGAGATAGCGCGCGAGGCGTAAGTCGGTATCCGCGGTCACCGCGCGTTGCCCAAGCACGATTTCGTTGATTCTGCGAGGCGGCACGCGAATTGCGCGCGCGAGCGCATTTTGGCTGAGTGCCATCGGTTTCAGGAATTCCTCAAGCAAAATTTCGCCCGGCGTCACAAGCGGCAAATTTCCAGCTTGCCCACGCGGCGCTGCCTTCCGCCTATTCGTCATGGTAGTCGACGATTTCGACATCGTTTGCATCTCCTTCACGCCAGCGAAAACAAATCCGCCATTGCCGATTGATTCGAATGCTCCACTGGCCGGCTCGCCGGCCCTTCAGCGGCTCCAGCCTGTTGGCTGGCGGCACTCGCAAATCCAGCAATGTGCGTGCCCGATTCAGCATCATCAATTTTCGAAGCGCAACAGATTGAATGTCGGGTGGCAGCGCCGCGCTACGCCGCCCAGTCCAAATCAGCGCCGTCTCCCCGTCGCGGAAGCTTCGGATCATCGGGAATCATAACGCACCCCGTTATATACCGCAAGTCGTTATGACGGGCGGGGGCAGCGATCCTCAAACGGCAAAGGCGAAGAACGTTGCCGCCCTTCGCCTTTGCACGAGCCTGAGAGAGTCGCAAACTTAGAGCGCGCTGGAGAAATCGCTCCGCAGAGGAGCCGTTGCCGGATTCTGCACGCCGCTGTTGACGACGATCGAGGACCGTGTGCGCTGGCGGCGCGCGACAGCGCCGCGGACGCGATGGTGGAGTGACGGAAGCTGCCTGTTGCCGTCGCCAATTGGGCCATAACAGAGTTTGACAAAGTCTGTTACTTGCACCAGAGTGTCCGGGCCGCGAACAAGGTTATTCGATGAACGTTTCACTGACACCCGCGCTCGAAAAGCTCGTGCGACAGAAGGTCGAATCCGGTCTCTACAACAATGCCAGCGAAGTGATCCGCGAGGCGTTACGCCTGATGAAGGAAAGCGAAGATATTCGTCGTGCCAAGCTAAAGCGGCTTAAGGCCGAGTTGGCGCAAGGGGAAGCCGATGTTGTGTCCGGGCGTTTTACGACCATAGAAGATGACAACGCGCTCGAGGCATTTTTCGGGCGTTTGTGATGCGCCTCATTGTTTCTAAGACAGCGCGGACCGACCTTCGAAATATCGCGAACTACACTCTGGAAATGTGGGGAATCGCCAGGAAGGTGGAATATCTTGCGGTCTTACGTGCTCGTTTTTCTTCACTACTCAATCAGCCCAATTTGGGTGCGCCGCGAAATGAACTATCGGCCGGATACCGCAGCGTTTCGGCAGGAAGTCATGTAATTTTCTATTCGGTCAGATACGACGCTGTTGTCATACTTCGTGAACTTCACCAAAGGATGGATGTGAAGCTGCCCCTATAAGGGCAGCAACGCTACACAATTTTCTGTTTCGGAAAAGTCACGGCCTCCAGCTTGTTGCCGTCGGCATCGAGAATGAATGCGCCGAAATAGGTTGTGAACGCCGCCTGGCGCGGTCCCGGTCCGCCGTCGTCGGTGCCACCGTTCGAAAGCGCTGCCGCATGGAACGCGCGCACGGCGTCTTCGTTCGGCGCGCGCAGGCAAATGTGGCCGCCGGGATTGGAAGTTTGGGGCACAAATTCCCGCAGGTTCAGCCACAATTCGGGATAGGACTTGCCGAATCCGATTGTTGCCTCGCGCACCACGAGTTTGCGCAAACCGAGCGGCGCCAGCACGGATTCATAGAACGCACAGGCTTTCGCCAGATCGCGCACGGGGACCGAAACGTGATCGATCATGATTTCCTCGCCAGACACTTCCGGCGCGGAGAATTGCAAATTATGCGCGGCGCGTCATGCCCACGTGGCGCCAAACGCCAATGGCCCAAATGACAAAGGCGAAGCGCGTTGCCGCACTTCGCCTTCGTAATAACCCAAGAGAGCCCCGAACCTAGAGCGCGCTGGCAAGATCGCTCCGCAGACGCGCCGTTGCCGGATTGTGCACCCGGTTGTTGACGATGTCCGAGACCGTGGCCGGACGGCCGTAGAATTCGCTGTCCCAATCGCTTTTCGCATCGAGGACCGAGCCGTTAAAGGTCAGGCCGCCATAGGCGCCCGTGGCCGACGTCCACGCGATGATGTCTCCGGAGAGATTGCCGCTGGTCGCGCCTTCGGCGCCACCGCTCAATGTCACGACGGTGATATCCGCGGCCGCGCCGATCTTGAATTTGCTCTCTTCGATACCACGCAGGGCCCGGTCGCTCATGATCAGCAACACGATCTGTGCCTCTTCGAGTCCGGCTTGCAGGCCGAAAGATGCGGACCCGAGAGTATAGAAAGCGGGCTGACTCCATTTGCCGCCGCGCCGCTCCAGCAGAACGCCGTTGCCGCCTTCGGCGCCGAAGATAAAGCCACCTTTGACAAGCCTGGGCACGATCAAGACGGCGCGCGCATGCCGGAGCATGTCATGGGCCCGCGTGAAGGACGGGTCGTGTTTGAGATTGTCGACGGTCATCGTGGCGTGATCCAGCACCTCCGTTTGATCGGAAGCCATGGCCGAAGACGCACCGGTCGCGGCGAGCGCAAACGTCACCGCCGCGGCGGATAGAATGGAAAGTCTTTTCATGTGGAAGTCCCTCAAATGGCGCAAACGAGCCGTATTGCACCGCTCGAAAACGCGCCGACCCAGCGGAAGTTCCCGCAGGAAGTGCGCGCCGGATCGCCAAGCCTGTCGTTGGATTATCGAAAATCGCGTCCGTTCAGATGCGGGCGGAAAAACAAAAATCCGATGAACCCCACCATCAGCGCGAGCGCGAAGCTGTAAGGCACGACATCGTAGAGCGTGGCCGAGGCCTGCGCCGCGTCATGGAAGGTCATGCCCATGCGAGCACCCCACAGTGCGCAATCCCCGATTCCGTCCTCACTGACCTGACAGCCGGAATAGGTCGAGGCGAATACGGCGAGAGCCGGAAAGGCAAGAGCCGCAAGCGGCAGCACCAGGGGACTGAGCGCGGCCAACAACGGGCGGCGCAGCGTCAACGCCAGGACGGCGGCGACAAACGAAATGGCCAGAGCGAACAGCGCATTCAGGCTGACGAGCCAGGCGAGATCGAGCGTGTCGCGCAAGCCGCCTCCCAATTCCAACCCGTGGCACAATGCAGGTCCCGGCGCACAGCCCATGGCCAAGGCTGTGCCGCGCACGAACCACACCAGAGCGGAGGGGCCCAAAAGCACAGCGGCGCATAGACCCCAAATGCACAGCACGAGACTGTGTTTTGGAGGCGGCGATTCCGCCTCATCCATGTCGCCGTACATTTCCATAAACGAATGTTAGGCATGCCCCACCGGAATGCCGCAGGATATTTATACAATGATTAATGCGCGCGCGCGTTAACCTGTGTTTGTGGTCACCTTGGCATCCGCAGCGGCAGGCCGGACGTCGCCTGCGTTCAAGCCGACACCGAAGGCCTTGCCTTTACCCGCGCGAACCAGGCCGCGACGTTTTTGTTGGCCGGATCGAGCGGCTGGCCGACCGTCGCCCCGAAATCGAGGAAGCAAAAGAGGAGAATATCGCCGAGCGTGAAGCGCTTGCCGCAAAGGTACTCGCGGGCAGCCAGTTGCCCGTCGAGCCATTTGAGCCGGTCCTGCGCAATTTTCTTGAGCCCGTCCGCCGCTTCCGGAACCGTCACCATGCGGTCCTTAAACAACGGCAGGCCCTGGCTGAAGCGGAAGCCGTTGGCGAGCGGCTCGCAGATGTTGAGATCGACTCTGCGCATCCACATCCGGCATTCGGCCTTTTCGGCCGCGGTCGAACCCACCAGGGCCGGCTTTGGGCTGGTATCTTCCAGATATTCGCAGATGGCGGTGACTTCGCAGATGGTCGAACCGTCATCGAGCTCCAGCGCAGGCATCTGGCCGTGGGCGTTTTTCGACAGATAGGGTTCCTTTCTGTTGTCGCCCTTCATCAGGTCGACCTCCACGGACGGGATTTCGATCCCCTTTTCCGCCATAAACATCCGAGCCACGCGTGGATTGGGGCCGATCGAGTTGTAGAATTTCATGGCTTGTCGTCCCTTTGGAGCGGCGCGAACGTTAAGCAAGGGTGCCGAACCGGTCAAACCCGGTTTCGGGGCGAAAGTGGGCCTTATTGCAAAATTAGGGTTTAGGTTTCTTGATGGTGCCCGGAACGGCAGAAAAGCAGATGACGGTACAGAAGTTCCTCATCCTGGCAGGCGGCTGGGTCGTGGCAGTCTTCGGCTTGCTGCTGACGCCCCTGCCTGTTCCGTTGCCGTTTCCCGTCGGCATCATGCTGTTCCTGATCGGCTGCGCCATTCTCACGACCCATTCCAAAATGTTCCGCCGCTGGGTCCAGCATCTCCGACATCGCAATTCCTGGCTTTCGCGTGGACTCGAATACGTCACCCGGCGCGCGCCTGCGCTGGTGAAATCGATGGTGCATCGCACGCGGCCCGTGGCACTCGGCCGGCACGCGCGCATTCGTGCGCGGCGCGACGAAGTCTGATCCGATGGCCATTCCGTTCGAGCGCAATTTCGACGCGCCGTATGGCGAGATCGTGACCCTGAGTCCGCGCATCGGCCGCGTGCTTGCGAAAAATCCCGGGCCGTTCACGTTCAAGGGCACCGGCGTTTACATTCTTGGCGACAACGATGTGGCGGTGATCGATCCCGGCCCCGATTTGCCGGTGCATGTCGAAGCGCTCAAGCACGCGATCGGCGATCGTCGTCTCACGCATATTCTCGTCACGCACACCCATAGCGATCATTCGCCGGCCGCCAGGCCGCTCAAGGAATGGTCTGGCGCCAAAACCTACGCCTTCGGTCCGCACGGTTCGGGCAAGACCGAAGAGGGTGTGAAAGTGGAAGAGGGGGGCGATATGAATTTCGCGCCGGATGTCCGCGTGAAGGACGGCGACGTCATCGCGGGCAACGGCTTCACGGTCGAATGCGTGTTCACGCCTGGTCACACGTCCAACCACATGTGCTTCGCGCTGCGCGAAGAAAATGCGCTCTTCACCGGCGATCATGTGATGGGCTGGTCGACGACGGTGGTGACGCCGCCAGACGGCGACATGGGCTCCTACATGGCGAGCCTGAAGAAACTGCTCGCGCGCGACGACAAGACGCTCTGGCCCACCCATGGCGGACCCGTGCGCGATCCCAAATCCTTCGTGCAGGCCTATATCGACCACCGGCTCGATCGCGAGGCGCAGATCGTGGCGTGCCTGCGCGATGGAGTGGCGACGATTCCGGAAATGGTCGCGCGCATGTATGTCGACATCGACAAGCGCCTCCACCCTGCTGCTGCCCGCTCGGTCTTAGCCCATCTGATCCAGATGACGAATGACGACCGCGTCGCGGTCGAAGGCACAGGCTCGCAGGCACGGTATCGGCTGCGGGGATAAGGGCAATGCGCGTCGAAGCAGGTTTGCTTTATGCCGCGTTGCTCATGCTATCAACCGGTGCGGTCGCTTCCACGCCTTGCGCAAATTTGCCTGCAATCGTTGACGGTTACCTGCGTCGGCATCCGGGTTGGACGCTGGTCAGCACGGGCGATCTTGTCGATGAGGACAAAAGATTGTGGGCGCGATACCACCGTGGCTTTTGCCCGGGTATAGCAGTTGCCGATCTCATGGGGGACGCAAATAAATGGTACGGCTTGGCGCTTCGCCATCGAGCCAATGGAACCGCGCTAGAACAGTTGGTTCTGATTGGACCGAATCGGAAAAATCAGACTGAGAGGACGTTGGCCGGTCCGTACAAAGGCGATTCCGTTCTTGTCGTTTGGCGAGCACGGAGGGGCAGATACTACAGTTACGAGACGAACCAGTATTTCTTCGTTCCGCACGACTCGATCATCTATGAATTGATGGAGAGTTCGACCATCACGTACTATTTCGCGCGCGGAAAGTTGCGCTCCGTGCAAACTTCGGACTGAATTTTCGACGTTCTTGTACCACCCGCCACTTGAGGGCGGGTCGAAAAATTCCGAGCGCAGCGAAGAATTTTTCGGGGCGGGGTAATGTTGATGGACTGCCCGCCCCGAAATTCTCTTTTCGCTGGCGCTCAAAGATAATTTCGACCCGCCCTCAAGTGGCGGGTGGAAAAACGGATCGACGATTTCTGATGATTCGTCAACCGCTCGCAACCAACTTTTTCACGAACGCCCGTATCCGCGCCGCGTTCTCGCCGCCGTCGGTGTCGCCGACTCTGCTTTTGGAACGGATGTCGAGGCGGGCACCCATGCCGGACGGTTTGACGCGCATCACGATGTCGGAAGTCAGGCCGAAGAAGAAACTCGTGTCCGTCGCCTCGATGCGACCTTCGTCGGGCACCACCGCGACGATGTCCCAGCCCATCTTGCGCGCCGTCGCGAGCGCGCGGGCAAAAAGCTTCTCCGGCGATGTGAGTTGCCCGACCGGGTGTATCTCGGGATAGAATTTCTTCTGCAGCGCCATCACCGTGGTGGTCTTGCCGTCCGCCTGGATGGCGTTCGGCCCGTCATAATCGGGTGGGTTTTCCGCGCCGGGCCGCTGCGTGAGAAGGGCCGAGAATTCCGGCGGATGCTCGACGTCGGTCGAGACGTCGTGAATGCGAGGCGAGGCGCGGCAGATGGCGATGTCGTAGACGGGTGCTGCCAGCAGGACGATGGAGCCCACGAATCCGATCACGCCATAGCGCGCGCCCGCCCCGGCATTGAGGAGCAACGCCGTCACCACCCAGGTCAGCCCCAGCAGCAGGGCCGCCGCGCCGAGCCCGAGGCAGAACGGAAAAATCTTGAACAGCCCGACGCGGAAATCCCAGATATGAAACCGCGTGCCGAAAGACGCCACGAGTCCGACCACGAGCGCGAGCACCAAGGCGCCGAATGCGAGCCTGGCGACGACATTCATGAATCGCATTGAATTCCCCTTCGCGCCTATTCGGCGGCGGTCGGCAGCCGGTAGGAGCCGAAGCGCTGGCGCAATGTGATCTTCTGAATCTTGCCTGTCGCGGTGTGCGGGATCTCGTCGACGAACGCGACGTCGTCCGGCATCCACCATTTGGCGATTTTGCCCGTCAAATATATCAGAATTTCGTCTTTGGTCGCCGTCTGGCCGGGTTTCAACACCACGATCAGCAGCGGTCGTTCGTCCCATTTGGGGTGCGCCACGCCGATTACGGCCGCTTCGGCCACCGCCGGATGGCCGACCGCCACGTTTTCGATCTCGATCGACGAAATCCATTCGCCGCCCGATTTGATCACGTCTTTCGCGCGGTCGGTGATCGTCATGTAACCGTCGGGATCGAGCGTCGCCACATCGCCCGTATCGAACCAGCCTTCGGAATCGAACGCGCTCTGGCCCTCGCCTTTGAAATAGGCTTTGGCGACGGCAGGTCCGCGCACCTTGAGTCGGCCGAATGCCTTGCCGTCGCGCGGCAGTTCGCGATCCTCGTCGTCGACGATCTTCATTTCCACGCTGAAGGGCGGATGGCCCTGCTTGAGCTTGATCGCGAGTTGCTCTTCGTAAGGCAGCGCATCCATGCCCGGTTTGAGCGTGCCGAGCGTGCCCAGCGGGCTCATCTCCGTCATCCCCCAGGCATGCACCACCTCGACTTCGTATTTGCGCTCGAAGATCTCGATCATCGAGCGCGGGCAGGCCGAGCCGCCGATCAGCACACGCTTCAGATGGGGCAGCATCTTTCCCGTCAGCTCGAGATATTGCAGCAGCATAAGCCACACGGTCGGAACGGCCGCCGTCATCGTCACCTTCTCGGTGTCGAGCAGTTCGTAGACGGAGGCGCCGTCGAGTTTCGGTCCCGGCAGCACGAGCTTGGCGCCCATCATCGGGCCGACAAAGGCGAGCGCCCAGGCATTGGCATGAAACATCGGCACGACGGGCAGCACGCTGTCGACACCGCGGATGCCTTGCGCGTCCGCCTGGCTCGCGACCATCGCATGCAGCACATTCGAGCGATGCGAATAGAGCACGCCTTTGGGATTGCCCGTCGTGCCGGAGGTATAGCAAAGCCCGCAGGCCGTGTTCTCGTCGAAATCCTTCCAGGCGAATTCGTCCGCGGGCTCCGCAATGAAATCCTCATAGGCGACGAGGTTGGGGATTTCCGCTTTCGGCAGATTGGCGCGGTCCGTGAGCGCGACATAGAGCTTGATCGAGGGAAGCTTGGGCGCGATCTCAGCGACGAGATTGGCGAAGGTCGTGTCGAAGAACAGCACGCGGTCTTCGGCATGCCCCGCGATATAGACGAGCTGCTCGGGGAACAGGCGCGGGTTCAAGGTGTGATAGATCGCGCCGATGCCGGTGATGCCGTACCAGGCTTCGATGTGCCGATGGGTGTTCCAGGCGAGTGTGGCGATGCGGTCGCCGAACTTGATGCCGTATCTTTCGAGCGCGCTCGCGACGCGCCGGGCGCGGCCGTGGATTTCGCGGTAATTCGTCCGGACGATGGGACCTTCCACCGTCCGCGTCACGATCTCCCGGTCGCCATGGTAGCGCGCGGCGTGGTCGATGATCTTGGTGACCAAGAGCGGCCAGTCCTGCATCAGGCCAAGCATGCCCCGAAAACCCCTGAATTGCCCGGCCGCATCATAGGAACGCCCGCGGGAGGGAGCAACGCGGCTGCGGCTCTCGTTGACGCGGCGCAGCGGCGCGGGCGATGAATGCTGCAGCCAATCCGAGGTTTCGCCATGCCCCTTTCCAACGCCCAGTCGCGCGACGTTCAGAGTCTCCTGCATCCATACACGAACCTCGTAAAGCTGCGCGAAACCGGCCCCCTGGTGTTCGAGCGGGGCAAGGGCGTGCGCGTCTATGACGAGCACGGCAAGGACTATATCGAGGCCATGGCCGGCCTTTGGTGCACCGCACTCGGCTGGGGCGAGGAAGCGTTAATCGAGGCGGCGTCGGAACAGATGCGCAAACTCGCCTACGCGCACATCTTTGCCGGCCGCAGCCACGAACCGGCCATTGCGCTGGCCGAAAAGCTCAAAGAAGTCGCGCCGTTCCCGGTCGGCAAGGTGTTCTTTGCGAATTCCGGCTCAGAGGCCAACGACACCCAGATCAAACTCACCTGGTACGTCAACAACGCCATGGGGAAGCCCAAGGCGAAAAAGATCATCAGCCGCACCAAGGCCTATCACGGCGTGACGATTGCAAGCGCGAGCCTGACGGGTCTTCCGGCCAATCACAGAAGCTTCGACTTGCCGCTGGATTTCGTGCGCTTCGCGGATTGCCCGCATTATTACCGCAATGCGGAGCCGGGCGAGAGCGAGATGGAATTCTCCGCGCGCATGGGCCGCAACCTCGCGACCCTGATCGAAAAGGAAGGCCCCGAAACCATCGGCGCGATGATCGCCGAGCCCGTGCAGGGTGCGGGTGGGGTGATCGTGCCGCCGAAGGGTTATTTCGACGCGATCTGCAAGGTGCTCGACCGCTACGGCATCGCATTGATCGACGATGAAGTGATCACGGGTTTCGGCCGCACGGGCAATTGGTTCGGCTGCGGCACGTACGGTTTCGAACCATCGACGATGACGATCGCCAAGGCCTTGTCGTCGGCCTATCTGCCGATCTCGGCCGTGCTCTTGTCGCCGGAAATGTGCGAGGCGATCGAAAGCGAATCCGGAAAGATCGGCACCTTCGGCCACGGCTTTACCTATTCCGGCCATCCGGTGGCGGCCGCCGTCGCGCTGAAGACGATCGAGATCTACCAGGAGCGCGACATCGTGGGCCATGTGCGTGAGGTTGCGCCCCGCTTCCTCGCGCGGCTTGCAAAACTCGGCGAGCATCCACTGGTGGGCGAGGCGAAAGGCGTCGGTCTTCTGGGCGGCGTCGAAATCGTCGCCGACAAAAAGACAAAAGCGAGCTTCGATCCTGCGAAGACAGCCGCAGCCAACATCGCGCGCTTCGCCGAAGAGGAAGGCCTCATCACGCGCCCGCTGATGGGCGATCGCATCGCGCTATGTCCGCCGCTCGTCATCGACGAAGCCGAAATCGACGAACTGTTCGACCGCTTCGAACGCGCGCTGGCCAAGGGCCTCGATTGGGCGACGAAGGAGAAGTTGATCTCATAGGGGTATGGGACGGCTATTCCATCAACGCATCGCGCTTCGTGTGCCTTGGGTTCATCTTGGAGCGGCGGACTGCGCCGACGATGATGGTTGGGGCATCTGCGGTCCGAGCCGATCGCTTTGATGCGGCAAAAAGCCAATCATATCGATCCGCGGACATCAGCACGAATTCGCGCCGGCCATGCCGAGTAATTTCGACGGGTTCACGTTGCGCGAGACGCTCGAATTCCTTGAAGTTCAGGAGAAATTTCGCCGTTGTCGTCTGCAGCATCATTTCGACCCCTTGTTGTCATGGCCCGCTTCCCTACTTCGCAACGGCTTCGTTGAAATTGGAAGACACATAGGCGATAAGTGTTATTCGCGCTCTGGAAGGGTACAGAACTCAGGCTCCCCGGCTTTAGCTGCCTCTTTAATCATCTTCTGGTAAGAAAGATGCAGCCCGATTGAGCTCGTCGCGCGCCATATTTTGAGCGTTTCCCAAAACGCGCGGTGGCCCCATATCTCATAAGCCACGGTAATATCCGCAGGGGCAGGATCGTTGATGCGCCTTATTGTGACAATGCCTGAGTCTGTGTAGCGAAGATTGACCTTTTCTTTTGGCTGCCACTCCAATCTGACGGTGTCGCTATGAACCGGCGCTGAGATTTTGTGGACCCTGGTTGCTTCACCCGCGCGAAGCCATACGGTATTGTAGCTCACGCGCCGCATTCCAGGCCTGCAATTCCAAAGCAGCCAGCAAATTGCACGACACCATTCGAGCCAAAGACGCACGGCGGGAACGAGTTGGTCCCAATAACCTATCGCAAAGGCGAGAATCATTCCCACGGACGCCCCGAGTAGAAATGGGTGCAAGGGCGCGGTCACAGCAATAACCTTGGAAATCGCGGCCTCCATTCCGCCTGGAACGCGCGAGGCGCGATCAAGAAATCTGTCAAATACCCATTGCCATGCGGGCTCGAGAAGCCACGCGACAAAAATGCCGCCCGCAATGATCCAAATAGATTTGCCACTACGCATGACGCATTCCTTTCATAAGTCCGGAGCCCGGCCAATATGGCCGCCCTGATACTCCACAGGAATCCTTGTAGTATTTGGAGTGACGCTACCAGTGCCTAAACCTAGGAATTAGCTAGGAAAAGGCTTGGGGCGTTTGCGCCATAATATCGGATTCTTCTCGCTTCACCCTTTGAACGGAACCGCAAGAATCGGGTGGATCGGAAATTCCGGTTTCGATGGAGTTCGGACCCATGGCATTCGACAAATCCGAAAACCCGCGCATTCTCGAAATCGCGATGCGCCATGCGCAATCTTATCTTTCGGGATTGGATGGCCGGAGCGTTGCGTCGTCCGACTCGCTCGATACGCTGCGCCGCAATTTGAGCAAGCCGCTTCCGGATCATGGCGTCTCGCCGGAACAGGTGATCGACGATCTCGTCAGGGATGCGTCGCCCGGATTGATCGGATCGGCCGGCGGGCGATTTTTCGGCTGGGTGCTGGGCGGCACGCTTCCCGTCGCGCTCGCGGCCGACTGGCTCACATCGGCCTGGGATCAGAACGCCGCACTGCATGCCTGCGCGCCGGCAGCCGGCGTCGTGGAAGAAATCGCCGGCGCATGGCTCAAGGATCTGCTGGCCCTGCCGGCGCAGAGCAGCTTCGCATTCGTCACCGGCTGTCAGATGGCGCATGTGATATGTCTCGCTGCCGCGCGCGGCGCGCTTCTGCGCAAATGCGGCTGGGACGTTGGCGAGCACGGCTTGGCCGGTGCGCCGAAAATTCGAATTCTTGCCAATGAGAACCGGCATGGCTCGATCGATCGCGCCATCGGACTTCTCGGTTTGGGCCGGGCCAATATCGAGCCGCTGAAGACCGATGCCGCCGGTCGCATCGAAAGCGATGCGCTTCGCGACGCGCTTGCGCGCGGTCAACCGACAATCGTGGTGCTTCAGGCAGGCGATATCGCCACAGGCTCGTTCGACAGATTTGAAGAATTGATTCCGCTCGCCAGGGAGGCAGGAGCCTGGGTGCATATTGACGGCGCATTCGGTCTTTGGGCGAGGGCGAGCCGCCGATACCGCCATTTGACGCAAGGAATCGAAGGTGCGGACTCTTGGGCCACCGACGGCCACAAGGTTCTGAACGTGCCGTACGATTGCGGATATGCCTTCGTCGCGCATCCCGAGGATCACAAGGCCGTCATGTCCCTGCGCGCGTCCTATCTGACGCATGCCGACGACGCGCGCGACCAGCTCGACTGGAATCCGGAATGGTCGCGCCGTGCCCGCGGCTTTGCGACCTATGCCGCGCTGCGCAACCTGGGACGAGCGGGAGTGGCCGATTTGTTCGACGACTGTTGCGCGCACGCAGACGCGATCGCGCGGGGCATTGCCGATCTTCCCGGCGCCGAACTGGTCGGCGAGCCCATCATCAACCAGGCTTTGGTGAGATTTCGCGATTCAAACAAAAACGCGAATGAAGCCGATCACGACCGGCGCACGGATGCGGTGATTGCAGCCATCAATGCCACAGGCGAAGCTTTCTTCACGGCGAGCACATGGCGCGGACGCCGCGTCATGCGTATCAGCGCGTGCAGCTGGCGGATAAGTCCCACGGATGTCGATCGCGTGATTGCCGCGACGCGCAGGGTGTTGCTTTCCAACGATCGCGAGCCGACTCCGCCGCCGTGAGTCCGCCTCTACTTCAACCCCAGTTTCTGCGCGAGATAGGTGTATGACAACGCCCACATCTCCGCCTGTTCCTCATGCGTGGCGCCGGGGCCGTGGCCGCCTTCGGGGCTTTCGTAGAACAATACGTCCTGGTTCATCGCTTCCATCTTCGCCGCCATCATCCGCGCGAAGACGGGCGTGACGCGGTCGTCGCTGGTTTCGGTGATGAACAGGATCGGCGGGTATTTCACCTCCGGCTTCAGATTCTCATAGGCCGAATATTTGAGAATCGCCGCGCGCATGACGGGATCGGCCGGGTCGCCATACTCGCCGACCCAGGACGCACCCGCGCCGAAATGCGTGTAGCGCAGCATGTCGACCAGCGGACGCTGGCAGACGACGGCGCCGAACAGATCCGGCCGCTCTGTCATCGTGGCCGTGACCAATAAGCCGCCGTTCGAGGCGCCGACGCTGCCAACCTGCTTAGGCCCCGCAAACCCGCGATGCTCGATGTCTTCGGCGACCGCTTCGAAATCGTCGAAAGCGCGCTGGTGATGGAGCTTGAGGGCCGCCTGATGCCAGGCCGGACCGAACTCGCCTCCGCCGCGGATATTCGCGACCGCAATCGCGCCGCCTTTCGCGAGCCAGGTCTGTCCCGCATCGAGCGGACGATGGCCGTCGTTCCAGTACCAGGGCACGAGCGACAGCTCGAAACCGCCATAGGAATAGAGAATCGTCGGCACCGGTCCCGTCGCCGTCTTCGAGTGGATCAGGAAATAGGGAATCTTCGTGCCGTCCGCCGACGTCGCTTCGAATTGATCCGTCACCAATCCGCTCGCATCGAAGCGCGCGGGCTCGGATTTGATCGCGGTCGGCGCGCCTTTGCCGTCATAGGCGTAGAGCGTCACGGGCTGCAGGAAGCTTTCGAAGGTGAATTGCGCCAGCGCAGTCCAGTCGTCGGCGGAGACGATATGCGTCGAGCCGCCTTTCGGCAGATCGAGCGTCGTATCGCTCCAGGCTCCGTCCTTGCCCGGGCGGAATTCGTGTATCGCACCCGTGACGTTCTCGAAGATCGAGGCATAGACCGCGTTGCGACCTGCCGACACGTCGTCGATCGTGCCGCGCGCGTCCGGCGTGAAGAGCACGGTGTAGCTCGGCTTGTTCGACTTCACGAAGGGCTGCACGGGAAACGACACCAGCGAACCTTGCGGAATTGGCGTTCCGCCGGTTGGTGTCCAGGCGTCGCGCAAGGTGAAGAGCAGATTGCCGTCGGTGACGCCTTTGAGATCGGCGCCGAGAGGCAGCGGCAGTTTCAACGTTGTACCGTCCGGCTTCACATAGAAATATTCTGCCGTGAAGAATGTGAGACCATGCACGATCAGCGGGATCGTGCCGTAAGGTCCGCGAAAAACGAGAGGTGCGGACGAGATGTCGGTCGTCTGGCCTTCGAACACGGTCTTCGCCGCGCCGATCGGCCGGCCGCGATGCCAGAGCTTCACGATGCGCGGATAGCTCGATACGGTCATCGAGCCGGGCCCGAAATCCGTACCGAACAGTATGGTGTCGGCGTCGATGTATTCGGCGTTGGATTTCGCCACCGGCAATGAGAAGCCGTCCTTGAGAAACGCCTTCGCCTTGGGATCGTATTCGCGCACGACAGAGGCGTCGCTGCCGCCCGGCGACAGCCGCACGAGACAGCGTTTCATGCCCGGCGCGCAGCGGCCGCCTCCCCAGACCCAGTCGGTATGTTCGTCGGCATCGAGCTTGTCGACGTCCAGCAGCACATCCCATTTGGGATCGGCGTTGCGGTAGTCGGCGGCGGAGACGCGCCGCCACAGCCCGCGCACATGGCCCGCGTCCTGCCAGAAATTGTAGACGTCGCCATGATCGAGCTCGCCCATCGCGATGCGATCGTTGGCGTTCAGCACCGTGAGGATCGTGTCGTAGTCCTTCTTGTATTGCGAATCGGACTGCAGCACCGAAAAGGTCTTTTCGTTCTGCGCCTTCGCCCAGTTCAGCGGCTTCGCGCCATGAATATCGGTGAGCCACAGATAGGGATCCGGCGAGTCGGGTGTGAGATCGGCATTTTGTGCGATCGCTGCGCCCGCGAGTGCGCTTGCCAGGATCAATCCGAGAGAAATTCTTGCGAGATTCATGTTGCCCAATTCCTTTGTGCTATTCTTTCATTGACTTTCACATTTCCCTCTACCCCGCAGGGGGAGAGGGCAGGGTGAGGGGGTGGTGACATTTGCGTGATTTGGAAAGGCCCCTCACCGTTCGCTGGCGCTCACTGCCTCTCCCCCTTCGTGGGAGAGGCAAAAAAAGCCCTACCGCCGTTCAAACAAAAGTGTCGGACCGCCTTTGTAGCTCGTGCGGGCATATTCGGTGTAGCCCGCTTTCTCGGCCACGCGGATGGACGGCGCATTCTCCGGTGCGATCATGCAGGCGGTGCGCACGCGGCCGAATTGTGCGTCGTGCCAGGCAAGCGCCGCAGCGACCGCTTCGGTGGCAAAGCCCTTGCCGTGCGAATGCGGCATGAGGGACCAGCCGATTTCATGCGCGCCGTCGAAGCCGGGATTCATCTCGCGGCGATGTTCGGCAAATCCCATCTCGCCCGCAAAGCGGCCCGACGATTTCTCTGCGATCAGCCAATAGCCGAAGCCCATCAGCGCCCAGTGACCCGCATAGCGCAGCACGCGGGCCCAGGTCTCTTCGGCGGTCGCGGGTTTGCCTCCGATGAAGCGCGTCACATCCGGATCGGACCACATCGCCACGCTGTCCGGATAATCCTCCAGCGTGTGAGCGCGCAGGATCAGCCGCGCCGTTTCGACTGTGGGTGCAACCTTCGGCTTTTCAAGTGACATCGCAGCCCGGCTCGCAAACATTTTCCGGGCCGGACCATACACATAAATCGGCCCTTCCCGGAACCGCGGCCCGCGTTCGGGACTTACCAAATCGAAGCCGCGGGCCACGCAAATCGCGCGGGCCACGCGGCGCTGTGTCCCCTACTCAAGGAGTCCGAACATGGCCGGCCCATTCACCCTCTCGCCACTGCCCTATGACGAAAATGCGCTCGAACCTGTGATCTCCGCGAAGACGGTTGGGTTCCATTACAAAAAACACCACAGGACCTATGTGGACACTCTCAACAAGCTGGTGGAGGGCACGCGCTTCGCGGACATGAAACTTGAGGAAGTGGTGCGGGCAACATCGGGCAAGGACGCGGAGAAAGAGAAGAAGATTTTCAACAATGCGGGCCAGGTGTGGAACCACGATTTTTATTGGCGCAGCCTGTCTCCCAAGGCGGGAAAGCCCAGCGGAAAACTGAAGCAGGCGATCGAGCGCGATTTCGGCGGCGTCGATCAGCTGGTCGAGAAGCTCGCGGAGGCGGGCAAGGATCAATTCGGCAGCGGTTGGGCATGGCTCGTCTCGCAGCACGGCAAGCTCACCATCGACAAGACGTCGAATGCGATCGACCCCATGGCCAAAGGCATCAATTGCCTGTTGACGGTCGATGTCTGGGAGCACGCCTACTATCTCGACTACCAGAACGAGCGGCCCAAATATCTCCAAGCCGTACTGGCCAAGCTGCTCAATTGGGATTTTGCCGCGGAAAACCTCGAAAAAGAGGATCATCCGATCCGCGCGGCCGCTTGACGTTGACGTCAACGTCAACTAGGAGTCCGGCCCGCGATTGACAGGGCCGGACTTCGCGTCCGGATGAGGCTTGAGCCGGACCTACACCATTCAGGATTTGACCAAGGCGTTTGGGATCAGCTCCCGGACCCTGCGCCATTATGAGCAGCTGGGACTGATCGCACCCGAGCGGCGCGGCCAGAGCCGGATCTATTCGGCACGGGATCGCGCGCGGCTCTCTCTCATCCTGCGCGGCAAGCGTGTTGGATTCGAACTCGCAGAGATCGCCGAGATTCTCGACCTCTATGAAAAGACCGATGGCGGCGCAGCGCAGCTTGGAGTCGCGCGCAGGAAATTCTCGGAACGAATCGTTCTTCTCGAACAGCAGAAGGCCGACATCGAAGAGTCGCTGGCCGAACTCAGGCTCGGCCTCACCATGATCGATAACAAACTCGCCGAACGGCATGAGGAGGAGCGCGAGCAACCGCGCATCCGCCTCACCGGATATGGCGTGATGCCGGTGGAGGATTGAATGACTGCGGTTACTGTCGAAGCTCCCGAGTTCATGACCGAGGATCTGCGCATCTTCGAAGACGGCGTGGGCAAATTCCTCGAGCGCGAAGTGGTGCCGAACAACGAGCGCTACATCGCGCAGCATCATGTCGATCGCGAATTGTGGAACAAGGCCGGCGCCGCGGGATTGCTCTGCGCTTCGATGCCGGAAGAATATGGCGGCGCGGGCGGTACATTTGCGCATGAGGCGGTTATCATCGATCAACTCGGCCGCCGCGGTGTCGACGGCTGGGGCATCATCCTGCACAATGCGATCGTGGCGCCTTACATCCTTCACTACGGCACGGAAGAGCAGAGGAAGCGCTGGCTGCCGCGGCTGGCCAACGGCGAACTGGTGGCCGCCATCGCGATGACGGAGCCGGGTACGGGTTCGGACCTGCAGAACGTCAAGACGACGGCCAAGCGCGACGGCAATCAGTATCTCGTCAACGGCTCGAAGACCTTCATCACCAATGGCGGCACGGCGAATTTCGTCATCGTCGTCTCCAAGACCGACACGACCAAAGGCGCGAAAGGCATTTCGCTCGTCTGCGTGGAGACGGACGAAGTGGAAGGATTCCGCCGCGGCCGGGTGCTCGACAAACTGGGCCAGAAGGCCAACGACACGGCCGAGCTGTTCTTCGACGACGTGCGCGTGCCGACGGAAAATCTGATCGGCATCGACGAAGGCCAGGGCTTCGTGCAGCTGATGCAGCAATTGCCGCAGGAACGCCTGATCATTGCGCTGCAGGCGCTTGCCGTGATCGAGCGCGCGCTGGATGTGACGGGCACTTACGTGAAGGAGCGCCGCGCCTTCGGCAAGCAGATCATCGAATTCCAGAACACCCAGTTCAAGCTCGCCGAGTGCAAGACGGAAGCGACCGTCGGCAAGGTGTTCTGCCATCACTGCGTCGATCTGCATCTGCGCGGCAGGCTCGACGCCACCATGGCCTCGATGGCGAAGTTGTGGCTGACGGACACGCAATGCAAAATCGTCGACGAATGTCTGCAGCTGCATGGCGGCTACGGCTACATGAACGAATTCCCCATCGCGCGCATGTTCGCCGACAGCCGCGTGCAGAAAATCTACGGCGGCACCAACGAGATTATGAAGCTGTTGATTGCGCGGAGTTTGTGAAGGTGTTGGTCGACGGCGCACACCGACCTCGATCCTTATCCCCCACGAGTGGGGGAAGCGCCGAGCGCAGCGAGGCGCAGGGGGAAGTGTCCGACGAAAGACTCCCAACGCGCGAATTCGCGAAAACACTGCGCCGCAAACTAACTCGCGCGGAGACAATCCTTTGGTCGAGATTGCGGCGCGATCAAATCGCCGGTTACAGATTCCGCCGCCAGCACGCCATTGGCCCCTACGTCGCCGACTTTGCGTGTCTGATCGCGAAGCTCGTCGTCGAAGTCGATGGCGGCACGCATTCGACAGACCAGGAACGCGCATACGATCGGGCTCGCGACGCCTATCTGCGAAAACTCGGCTGGCGCGTGTACCGGGTGTGGAACGAAGACGTCTACAAGAATTCCGACGGTGTGCTTGAAGCGATTTATGCACTGCTTCGGGCGACTGAGCCGAAAGGCAGGCGGTAGGTCGCGATGATGAAACAAGCTCAGTTGCAGTTCCTTATCCCCCACGATCCGCCTTCGCCGAGGCTTCGGCGGATTGAACACGCAGTCCGGCGAAGCCTTGGCGTAGCCGGACACGATTGGGGGAAGCGCCGAGTGAAGCGAGGCGCAGGGGGAAGTCGGCGTGACACCCCCCTGTGCCACGCGCGCGGTCGCGCGCGCGACACTTCCCCCACTCGTGGGGGAGGAGGATCGGCAACGGCAAATTTGCATTCAAGAATCTTTTCAAAAATCCACCAGGAGAACGTCCATGACCGAATGTTTCGTTTACGACACTGTCCGTACCCCCCGCGGCAAGGGCAAGAAAGACGGCGCGCTGCATGAAGTCACCGCGCTGGAGCTTGCGAGTCAGGTGCTGCGCGCGATCCGCGATCGCAACCATCTCGACACGGCGACGGTCGATGACGTCGTGCTGGGTTGCGTCGATCCCGTCGGCGAGCAGGGCTCCAACATTGCGCGCGTCGCGGTGTTGAATGCGGATTACGCCGATTCGGTCGCGGGCGTGCAGATCAACCGTTTCTGCGCGAGCGGCCTCGAAGCCACGAATATGGCGGCGGGGCAAATCATGTCGGGCCAGTCGGACATGACCATCGGTGGCGGCGTGGAATCGATGAGCCGCGTCGGCATGGGCGCCAGCGGCGGCGCCTGGGCGGTCGATCCGCAGATCGCGATCAAATCTTATTTCACGCCGCAGGGCATCGGCGCCGATCTGATCGCGACCTTGGACGGATTTTCCCGCGACGACGTGGACGCCTATGCGGTCGAAAGCCAGAAGCGCGCGGCGAATGCGTGGTCGAATGGCTACTTCAAGAATTCCGTCGTGCCGGTGAAGGATATTCTCGGCCAAACCATGCTGGACCGCGACGAGCACATGCGTCCCGATGCGTCGATGCAGTCGCTCGCTTCGCTGCAGCCGGCCTTCGCGCAACTGGGCGAATTCGCGGGCTTCGATTCGGTGGCGCAGCAGCGTTATCCGCAGGTCGAGAAGCTCAACCACGTCCATCACGCCGGCAATTCGAGCGGCATCGTGGATGGCGCGGCCGCCGTGCTGCTGGGCACGAAGGAAGCGGGCAAATCGCAGAGCCTCAAGCCCCGCGCGCGCATTCGCGCGTTCGCTTCCATCGGCTCGGAGCCCTGCATCATGCTCACGGGCCCCGCGCTGGTGACCGAGAAGGTCCTGAAGCGCGCCGGCATGACCGTGAACGACATCGACCTGTTCGAGCTCAACGAGGCGTTCGCCTCCGTTGTGCTGCGTTTCATGCAGAAGCTCGGCATCCCGCATGAGAAGACGAACGTGAACGGCGGCGCGATCGCAATGGGCCACCCGCTCGGCGCCACCGGCGCAATGATCCTGGGCACCGTGCTCGACGAGTTGGAACGGCGCGATCTGTCGACCGCGCTCGTCACGCTCTGCGTCGGCGCCGGCATGGGCACCGCCACGATCATCGAACGCGTCTGAACCGCACTCCATCAAGGAACACGAACATGAACCTCACGAATTTCAAATGGGACCAGGACGCGGACGGCATCGTCACGCTCGTCTGGGACGTGCCGGGCCGTTCGATGAACGTGCTGACCAATTCGGCCATCGCGGAACTGGCGCAGGTTGCCGACAAGGTCGCGAGCGACGCGACCGTCAAGGGCCTCATCATCACCAGCGGCAAGTCGAACGGCTTCTGCGCCGGCGCGGCGCTGGACGAGATGGAAGGCAATGCGAGCGGCGGCAAGGAACAATCCCCGCAGGATGCGATTGCCGCGCGCTATTCCGGCATCATGCAGTTCCACAATGCGCTCAGGAAGCTCGAGACCTGCGGCAAGCCTGTGGCGGCCGCGATCAACGGCCTGGCGCTCGGCGGTGGACTCGAAGTGACGCTTGCCTGTCACTATCGCGTCGTCGCCGACAATCCGAAGCTGCAGCTCGGACTTCCCGAAGCGAAAGTGGGATTGCTCCCCGGCGGCGGCGGCACGCAGCGTCTGCCGCGCCTCATCGGCGCAATGCAAGCGCTTCCCCTCATCCTGCAGGGTACCAGCGTCGATCCGCAGAAGGCGCTGGGCTTGAAGATCGTGCACGCGGTTGCGCCATTGGCCGGACTCGTCGACGCGGCGAAAACCTGGATCAAGAGCAAGCCGGAAGCGGTGCAACCCTGGGACAAGAAAGATTTCAAGCTTCCCGGCGGTGGGCCGTTCTCGCCCGGCGGCGGCCAGGTGTTCACCATGGGCAATGCAATGCTGCGCAAGGAGAGCTACGGCAATTATCCCGCGCAGCGCTACATCATGTCCTGCGTCTATGAAGGCATCCAGGTTCCCATCGATGCGGGTCTGCGCATCGAAGCGCGCTATTTCGTCAAGCTGCTGATGGATCCCGCGAGCCGCAACATGATCCGCTCGCTGTTCCTGTCCATGCAGGATCTCGGCAAGGGTGCAAGGCGGTCGCGCGATCAAGCGCCGTCGGATGTGAAGACCTTGGGTGTGCTGGGCGCCGGCGTGATGGGCGGCGGCATCGCCTATGTGTCGGCCGTGGCCGGCATCGATGTCGTGTTGGTCGACACCACCATCGAAAAGGCGAATGCGGGCCGCGATCACGCGGGCGGCATCATCGACCGCCAGATCGAAAAGGGCCGCTCGACGCCGGAGAAGAAAGCGGAGATTCTGTCCCGCATCCATCCCACCGCCGATTTCGCGGACTTGAAGGCCGTCGATTTCATCGTCGAAGCGGTGTTCGAGGATCGCGCGGTGAAAGCCGAGGCGACGAAAAAGGCCTGCGCCGCGATTCCGAAAGCGGCCGTGTTCGGCTCGAACACGTCGACCTTGCCGATCACGGGTCTCGCGGAAGCGAGCGACCGGCCGGAAAGTTTCATCGGCGTGCACTTCTTCTCGCCGGTGGATCGCATGGGCCTGGTCGAAATCATCCGCGGCAAGCAGACGAACGACCGCGCGCTTGCCGTCGCGATGGATTATGTCCAGAAGATCCGGAAGACCCCCATCGTGGTCAACGACTCCCGCGGCTTCTACACCTCGCGCTGCGTCGGCACGTTCCCGGGCGAAGGCATGGCCATGCTGGGCGAAGGCATCCATCCTGCCATGATCGAGAACGTCGCGCGCATGGCCGGCATGCCGATGGGCCCGCTCGAGCTGATGGATTCCATCGGCATCGACACGGGGCTCAAGGTCGCCCGCCAAACAAAGAAGGATCTGGGGATCAACGAGACCAGTCCGCAGGAGGATTTCTTCGCCTGGATCGTGGAGAAATCGAACCGTCCCGGCCGCAAGACCGGCAAGGGCTTCTACGATTACGACGCAAAGGGCAAGCGCGTGCGGCTGTGGCCGGAGCTGCTCTCCTACAAAGGCGGTCACTGGAAGACGGACGGCGACGTGGACGAGATGAAGGCGCGCTTTCTCACCATCCAGGCTCTCGAAGCGGCGCGCTGCTTCGAGGAAGGCGTCATCACCGATCCGCGCGACGCCGATGTGGGCGCGATATTGGGCTGGGGCTACGCGCCGTTCACCGGCGGGCCGATCTCCTATATCGACACGGTGGGCACGGCCGCCTTCGTCAAGCGTTGCGACGAGTTCGCGGCGAAATACGGCGACCGCTTCAAGCCCAACAAACTGCTACGCGACATGGCCGCGAAGAACGAGACGTTCTACGGACGATATGCGCCGCAGAAACAGGCGGCGTGATGTTTTGCTCAACCCTCTCCGCCGGAAGGCGGGGAGGGTACGAGATAGCCTTAAAATCTGTCTCTGATGAGACTAGAAGGGTCCAAAAAAGCGCCGATCTGTCCTACAGGCGAAACAGTTTGTCTATGCTTTCAATCTTGCTCTTTTGCATCTTCGCTATTGCCTTCTGAATCCTGAAAAACGCTCCTAGATTGTCTTTGCAATATGTCGCATATCCTAATTCTTCGATCCAATCGAAGCCAGTGATGGTCGGGCCTGTCCCATTTAGTTGCACACTCACAAAATCAATCAACCCATTTGGTTGGCGCTCAGCTCTGATCTCGATGGACGAAAATTCTCTAGAATTCTGTTTGATCGAGTCTCGATTGCGTCTTTTATTTTGATTTTGGCGCCAGCCTGGAAATTGCTCGGAAAGAATTTCGTTATCCTTTTGGCCATAATTTATAGTATCGCCGTGAAACTGATCAGGGTATAGCCGCGACAACAGAGAAAGTTTGCCGGCAAATTCGCCTAGCTGAAAGGAACAATTATCCAACTGGTCTCGGTAGAAATCGAGTCGAAGAGCTGACTCGAAAAAAAGAAAGTGCCGCTGAATAAAACCTTTTTTTCTAACGTCTCCAACATCCTTGGAAACACGAGCAAGAAACGGTTGTACAAGATTCTTTTCCACAACATCCTTGTTCATATCGAATAACATGGGAATCGTAGTGTCCGTATGTCGTTCCGCTATGCGCTCCAATATTGGACCCGCGTGTGCTTGAAGGATTCTATCTAAGCAATACGCACAAAAATATTCTTGAAACGAGCGATGAGAGAAAACGTAATTCACGCCGTCCTTCTGCAAAATACATATTGATTCAGTCAAATCCTTCAAGAAGTCTTCGATGTTTAACTCGGCGCCTTCTATTTTAAGACCTTTTTCAATATATTCACGAATTGCGCCTTCAGAAAATTCAAACACTTGGTCGTAGTATGATACCAGGCAAAAAAGGGAGAAGAATTTTCGGAAGATGTCACTAGTAAGGTCGGTATACATCTTCCTTTGATATAATTCCTTTACCGCATCGTGCTTATAGAAAAGTGTGTCAAAAGCTTGATCATAAAACAGATGAACTTTATCGGGGATGTCAGCAAATTGGCTGAACGTCATTAGCATCATTGTTGCAAGAAGTGGGCTCGACAAAAAGCTTTGGTGGCGTGCCCAAAGATCTTTTTTGATTCTCTCAGAGAATTTTTTCTTGGCGCTATCGTCGTATTTTATTTTCTCGATAATGGATAGGACCTGTCCTTGAGAAAGTGGCTGCACGCCAAAAATAGAAAACGACTGCCAAGATTCGAATAAACTGTCAGGTCGGCTTGATATCACAATTGTGCAATCCGGATTATTTGCAGCGATATCAAGTATCTGTTTTGTCAACGATTGACGCTTTTCTTTGGCCACTTCGTCGAAGCCATCAAAAAGAAATGTGAAAGTTCCATTTCGAATCGCTTTTCTGAAAGCATCGTCTGAGACATTTGCATTTGTGTTGACAATTGTTCGGTAGATGTAAGCAAGAAGATTGTCGTTCGATATCTCGTTCAATTTTCTGAGTTCCACGAAAACGGGAATTTTTCCTCGAGAGTTTTCAAATATGCTCAACCAGAAATATTTCATAAAAAACGTTTTGCCCCCTCCGCCTGTTCCTGAGATCACCACCCGGCGTCGAGCGTGAATTTCGTCTATTACTCCGAAATCGTCATATTCTTTTTTTGCACAACTGAAACGAAGACCGACATACAGATTTAAGAGGTCGGCAGGCTCCTCGCGGTTCAGGATCGTCTTGACCTTTGTGCATCGAACGAATGTTGCCTTTAAGTGGGGTTCGAAATTCGTGGTTATAGCTTCGTACATTGCAGTCAGAGGTTTGGCAGCCGAATCGATGACACTGTTTGCCAATCGAGTTGCCAATTCGCCAAACGTCTTAGCTGCGATTTTTGCAGCGATCGCCGTCGCGGGGTCAACTGGAGCCACCGGCATGATTTGATCTTTCTTTGTGCAAAGGAAAGGAAGGAGTTTTGTTGGCGCAAAAGTTTATAAGAACTTGAGTATTTGCTATTGTTCAACGATTCTTAAAGTAACTCAATGGGGGTGCTTTCGTGAATCAACGATTTCATGTCTCCCCATAGATCGTAAACCGTTGGATAGCCGCGACAAAATACCCTCGTACTTCCAGCGCGCGCCTAGTAGCCGGCGTCATGGATGACGATCAATTCGCCGCCGGGCCAAGCGCGCGAAAGCTGCCACGCGATGTCGAGGGCGGAGCCGAGGTCGAGACGGCTGCGGACCAGAATAAATACGTCGACACGATACGCAATCCCCGGGTAACAAGTCTTCCATGATCCTTGTCGGCCAATATGATTCGCCGCCCACGCGCCGCGTCGCGATTTCGCTTTTGGTGCTCGGTATTGCGTTCGAGCACGATGCGCGCTCGATCTTTGCGGATTTCGACGCGTTGCAGGCGATCAATCCGCTGGGACGCATTCCGTCTCTCGTGCTCGACGATGGAACGGCGCTGATCGATTCCGCGGCGATATTGGATTGGATCGATCGGGAGGTGGGACCTGAGCGTGCGCTGATGCCGTCACACGGGCCCGCACGCCGGATCGCAATGCAGACCGTGGCGCTTGCTTTGGGCGCGGTCGAGAAGATCGGGGTTGCCGCCTATGAGCGACTGATGCGTCCGCCGCAATATCGTTGGCCGGAACGGATCGCGCGCTGCCGGACGCAAGGGGCAGGCGCGCTTCCGGTGTTGGATCGCGTGCAATGGTCCGAGCGTCTCGATCAGGCACAAATCACCACCGCCTGCATGGTGAGTTACCTGCGCACGGTCGATCCCGAAATCATTCCACGTGGTCGCTATCCCGCTCTCGATGAGATAGCGGATCGCTGCGAGGCGTTGCCGGAGTTCGCCGCTATGCGCGTCGAAGGTTACTCCATTCCGCAAGGCAATCTTGCGCTCTGAACCACATTCCTCTTCCCCCACGATCCGCCTTCGCCGAGGCTTCGGCGGATTGAGCACGCAGTCCGGCGAAGCCTTGGCGTAGCCGGGCACGAGTGGGGGAAGCGCCGAGCGAAGCGAGGTGCAGGGGGGATTCGCACTGACTTCCCCCTGTGTCCGGCTGCGCCGGACACTTCCCCCACTCGTGGGGGATAAGGATTTGTGCTCAGTATAATTCCTCAGCTTTTTAACTGCCCGCCATCGCGGGGACTTCGGTGATGACTCCGGGGCAGGTGCGGCAGGCCGAGGGGCCGTCCTGGCGGTACCAGCGGCACGCCGGCCGGATGGAGCAGGGCTGCAAGCTCGACGTGCCTTCACCGCTGCCGAGATAAGGCGCGACGTCCTTGAGTACGCCGCATCGCGTTCCGTTCCATTGCCGGCAGCGGCCTTCGACGCAGGTACTGGCGAAACGAAGACGTTCTTCCGGCGGACCGTCCTTGCTCACGAGATCGATGAAGGCTTGGTCGACTTCGATGCGGTCCTTCAGATAGGAGACGTGACCGTCTTCTCCGACCAGGCCGAGCAGCGTTGCGCCGGGTTCGGCGCGCGCGCTCGGGCACATGGCCTTTTCGTGCCGCAGTTTCTTGTCAGCCATGGAGCGACACCGGGTACGGTGCGACCGCTACATGGGTTGGAAAACGATGCCGCGAATGCCGGGGTGAAGCACGGTCAGAGGCGGCACCTTGACCGAGGCCGAGGCGCAGGCTCGCAGGACGGCCGCGCGGACTTCCGTCTCGAGTGCCGCCGCTGTCGCATCGGGAAGCCGCACCGTGCCCAGGTCCACGACAATCTTCGTTCCCGACGGCGACGGACCCATCATATTGGATTGCGCTTTGGCGGCACTTGCCAGCAACGGCAAAGCAGCGCCGGCAGCAGCGGCAGTCGCGAGTAAGGAACGCCGATCCGGACGCTTGTCTTTCTTGTTCGACATTTGAAGTCTCCCTGTCTTCGAAATGGTCGTTAACGTTACTCCTTTGTCCTTGACTTCGTAAGAGGCTTTCGCAAAAGAAGAATGCTCCGATTTTTGGCTCAGAACCTGCAAAAATCGTCATATCCGAGGAAAGGTCGGCAGCCGGAAGTGGAGTTCGCGGCGGTTCAGCCGCGGCGAAACATTGTCTTCGAACTCAATTGGATAGACGGCCCGCAAAACTACCGATGGCCGCCAGAATAGTCTCACGCATGCGCGGCATACGCGGCTAATGCCCGGGGTCGTGGATGACGATCAATTCGCTGCTGCGCCACGCGCGCGAGAGTTTCCACGCGGTGTCGAGCGATGCCGCACGTGTCCCAATAGATGCAGTTGCCGTCGCCGACATCCAGCATGCCGCGATCGTAAGGTTCGATTCTGGAATAAAGACCGCTCAATCCTGTTTCCCGTTCGGGCGGCAGACTTTCATCGGAAATGTCGTTCCCGGACAAGAGTGTCGCGAGCGGTCAAATCGGGCTTATCCTGCGCATGACAGGGCTGCAATCGGCGAGTTTGGCGAAATTAGTTCGGTTGCCGATCTATTGGCGGCAGTCGGCGCGGGGTATGCGCCAATCAGGGATTATTGTCATGAACAGGATTATTGGGTTTTGGGCCGGCATTGTGTTGCTGGCGTTGACGAATTTTGCCGCTGCGGACGCAGCACCGCCGCCGCCGAAGAATATCCAGGAACTTGACCGGCAGCTCGAGGCGATTTTCGATAAAGACAATATTCCCGGCGTGTCATTCGCGCTGATCGAGAACGGGAAGGTCACGTTCGCGAAGGGCTATGGCTATGCCGACCTCGCGCGGAAAATTCCGGCCACGGCCGACACGCCGTTCCGCGCGGGCTCGATCTCCAAGGCGATCACTTCCATTGCGGTGATGACGCTTGTCGAGCAGCACAAGCTCTCGCTCGATGCGCCGATCGCCTCACTGGTGCCGGAGGTGCATTTCGTCAACCCGTGGGAAGCGACCGATCCCGTCCGCCTGGTGAACCTGCTCGAACACACCACGGGCTGGCCGGATATCTCCACGCGCGTGCTCGCGAAAGACGAGAAGACCTGGTCGAACATGCAGGGTGTGCAGTTCGTCAGTTCCGAATTCGTGAGCCGCTGGAAGCCCGGATATTTCACCGTTTACGACAACGCCGGCCCGCCGGTCGCCGCACTCGCCATCGAAAAAGTGACCGGCAAGGATTTCGATGCCTATGCGCGCGATGCGGTGCTGCGGCCCATGGGCATGGCGACGGCCGATTTCGATCTGACGCCGGACCTCGCCGCGCGCATCGCGAAAAGCTACGCGCCGGACGGCACGATAACGCCTTACCAATACATCGTGTTGAAGCCTGCGGGTTCGCTCAGTATCAGCGCGCGCGAACTGGCCCAGCTTGCACGTTTCTATATCGGACGCGGCACCGTGGACGGTCGCCGGATTCTTTCGCCCGAGTCCGTCGCGCGCATCGAACGCGGGGAATCCAATCTCGGCGCAAAGTTCGGTTTCACGGGCGCCTATGGGCTCGGCAATGCGGCGCTCCCCGACACGGGCATCACCTTTCGCGGCCACAACGGCCAGATCGATTCCTTCAGCTCGGTTCTGGGCTACGCGCTGCGCAACAATTCCGGCTATGTGTTGATGGCGAACGGCGGACAGGGTGTGGATTTCGCGCAGCCGGCCGCGCATCTGATACAGACCTATCTTACGCGCGGGCTTCCGCTCGATCCCAAGCCGACCGTCAAGGTGAGCCAGGCGGAACTCGACAATTACGCCGGTTTTTACCGCACCATCACGCCCCCCAACAATCTTCTGCGGCCCTATGTCGAGGCAATCATCATCACCCATGTGACGGCGGGGCCGGGCAAGCTCGTGCTCAACGGCAATGACTGGTTCCCCGTGGGCCCGCACAGCTTCCGCCGCTTCGACCGCGAAGATGCGTCGCTTGCTTTCGTCGAGGACGGCGGGAATGTCTACAAGATCGGCGCCTTCAACGCGCAGGTGAAGGAGCGGCTTTGGGTGGTGATCGGGGTCTGGTCGATTGCCGCATTGCTGGTCTTGGGCGCGGTCACGGGGATCATTGCGCTGGTCGTCTGGATCGTCGCGCGCTGGCGCGGCCGCCTGGCGACATTCGGCGGGCTCGGGATGCGGCTCCTGCCGCTCGCGGGCATTGCGGCGCTCGCAGCCAACGTCATGCTGCCGCTCATGGCGATTTCGGGATCCGGAACCTCGGCGATTCATCAGCTTGCCGATATCGGTCCTTATTCGCTGACGATCCTCGCGTGCAGTGTGCTCTATCCTTTGTTCGGAGCGATCGGTCTCGTTCTCGCATATCGCCGCAGCGACGCACACTGGTTCATCCGCGCCTATGTGGGATTGACGTCGGCAGCGCTTCTCTGCGTCACGGGTTACGCCATCGCCATCGGATGGTTCGCGATGCGCACCTGGGCGATGTAATGGCGAACGGGCGTCACCGTCTCATCTGTCCGCCGTCCACCGGCCAGACGACGCCGGTGACGAAGCTTGCGCGCGGTGAGGCAAGGAACAGGGCGGCGTCCGCGATTTCCTCCGGCTTGCCGAAGCGCTTGAGCGCGACTTCGCGGCGAACCCAGCGGTTCCAGTCGTCGGGCCGTTCGGCGACGCGCTTTTCCCAATCGCCTCCGGGAAAGAGGATGTTGCCAGGCGCGATGGTGTTCACGCGGATGCCCTCGCGGCCCATCGTCTTCGCCAGCTCCTGCGAAGCGTGATTGAGCGCGGCCTTGGACGAGCCATAGGTGAGGGGAGTGCCCAGTGCTTCGAGACCCGCGATACTGGAAATAAATATGATGTTGAAGCCCGCGCGCTCGTCCTGGGGCCGCGTCTTGACGCGCTTCAGCGCCTCGCGCGCGAGTCGCATCGATCCCAGGAAATTCTGGGCGAGGCCCGACTCCCATTTTTCGTCGGAAACGTCGAAGCCCATCGGCGCATCGTCCAGCCCCACATTGGCGACAAGAGTGTGGATGGGGCCCAGCGCCGCTTCGGCGCCGGCGAGCGCGGCCGCGATCGTCGCGGTGGCCGTCATATTGCCGGCGTGCTTGTAAAGTCGCGCCGCGCCGTGGCGCTTGGCGAAATCCGCATGCGTCTCGTCGAGCGGCGCCGCCTGGCGGGCCGTCAGGGAGACATTGGCGCCTTCCGTGAGAAACGCTTCGGCCATCGCCCGGCCGATGCCGCGGCTCGCGCCCGCGATGAAAACATGCTTGCCGCCGAGTTGAAGGTCCATGTGCCTGCTCCGTTCCTGTCGCGGGGCGAGCATAAGGGGACAGAGCTTGTGCCGCCAATCCTCTGTTCTAGACTGCTTCGCGAAACGCCATTTGAGGAACGCCATGGCTTACGAACAGATTCTCGCCGACGTCAAAGACAGCATCCTCACCATCACCTTGAACCGGCCCGAGAAGCTCAATGCCTTCACCGGAAAGATGATGTACGAGCTGATCGAGTCCTTCGAACTCGCGAGCAAGGACGACGACGTGCGCGCGATCGTCGTGACGGGCGCGGGCCGCGCATTCTGCGCCGGCGCCGATCTGTCTTCCGGCGCCGACACTTTCGATTTCAACGCGCGCACGGACCGGCCGGATCGCCAAGCCGGCAGCGGCGGCGCGATCGATTGGAGCGACGAGCGGCTGCGCGACGGCGGCGGCCGCCTGACGCTTGCGATCTTTGATTGTCTGAAGCCGGTGATCGCGGCCGTGAACGGGCCGGCCGTGGGCATCGGCGCCACGATGCAGCTCGCCATGGATATCCGCATCGCGAGCGAAGCCGCGCGCATCGGTTTCGTGTTCTCGCGGCGAGGCATCGTGCCGGAGGCGTGTTCGAGCTGGTTCCTGCCCAAGATCGTCGGCATCTCGCAGGCGCTCGAATGGTGCTATTCGGGACGCGTGTTCGATGCGGCGGAGGCGTTGCGCGGCGGCCTCGTCAAGGAAGTCGTCAAGCCCGACGAGCTTCTGCCGCGCGCCTATGAGCTCGCCGCGGAAATCCGCGACAACACCGCGCCGGTGTCCATCGCGCTGATCCGCCAGATGATGTGGCGTCTGTCGGCGCTCGATCATCCGATGGAAGCGCACAAGATCGACAGCCGCGGGATTTACTCGCGCGGCAGCTCGCCTGACGTGAAGGAAGGCGTGGTCTCGTTCCTCGAAAAGCGTCCGGCCAAATTCCCGCAGAAAGTTTCCACCGATATGCCGCCTTACTTCCCCTGGTGGAGCGAACGAAAATATTCGTGACGAAGAAAGTGGTGCACGCGGAGGCGCGGAGTCACGGAGAAAAAGGAAGATGAGGGAAGAAAAAATTGTTTGCGCGCGAATGCGCGCAAAATACCTATTCTCCCCCCTCTCTCTCCTTCTCTCTTCTCCGTGACTCCGCGCCTCCGCGTGCCGATTTTGCTTCACGCGACGCGTGCGGCTCGAAGCGACTCCGTTTGTTCGTCATGAGCTTTGTGGGCCGCAATACGGATGCTAGGATCGCGCGCCATCACGGGGGTTGGACCATGAAATATCGCGCCACTGCGCTGCTTGTGAGTGCCGCTCTTAGTCTGTCAGGCACAGCGATCGCCGATGACAGCTCCGCCGCGCTCGGCATGGGCGGCATTCAGCTCAAGCAATCGTCCGATATCCGCATGGCGGCAGAGGATCTCAGTATCAGCCCCACAAAAGTCCGCGTCCGTTTCGATTTCGCCAATGATAGCGGCAAGGATATCGATACCGTGGTGGCGTTTGTGTTGCCGGACATCGACACCAGCGAATTCTCCGAATCCGCCATCGGCACGGTCACGAACGATCCCGTCAATTTCGTGGGCTTCCAGGTCACCGCCGACGGATGGAAGATTCCGTTTCAGGTGGAGCAGCGCGCCGTCTATCAGGGCCGCGACGTGACCGCGATCGTCAAGGCGGCCGGATTGCCGATCAACATCATCGCCGCCGGCGCCTATGACACATTGAAGAAGCTCACGCCCGCCAATCGCAAGATGCTGGAAGCGAAGGGTCTCGCCGACGTCGAATCCGGCGAGGACGAGCATCCCCACTGGACCGTGCAGACCAGATTCTACTGGAACCAGAAATTTCCCGCAGGCAAGACGGTCGTGTTCGAGCAGAGCTATCAGCCGGTGACGGGCGAAGCATTCTTCATGAATGAGGAACTGGCCCCAGCCGCGAAGGGCGAGTTCTCCTACTCGAAGAATTATTGCTTCGATGCGCCGACGCGCGCGGAAATCGAAAAGCAGCTGGCGATCAGCGCGAAGGCCAATCGGCAGGACGGCGCGATGCTGTACGCGCTCACGACCGACTACATCCTCGTCACCGGCAACAACTGGAAAGGCCCGATCGGCCATTTCCACCTGACGCTCGACAAGCAGAAGCCGGAGAACGTGCTGTCGCTATGCTGGGACGGCGATCTCAAGCGGACCGGGGCCACGACCTTCGAGGCCACGCGCGAAAATTTCGCGCCTGCGCACGACATCCATCTGCTGGTTCTGGAGCAACGTCCGCCGAATTAATGGCGGGGATGGCTCAGCTTTCCCAACACTGCGCGCCACGCGCGCCGCATCCAGCTTTCACTGTGCTCCCGGGGGAAACTCGGCGCAGCTTCGAGGCTGTCGCGCGTTTGTACAAGATGGCCCAACATCGACACTACTCCGATGTACACCCTTCCAACGTATACGGATGATATGCCCGAAGGCCTTTCGGCGCAACTTAACAATAATCCGTATGCGGCCAATGTCCGGCGGCAAGGTTAATTCGGGATTAACGGCAATTGCGGCTCAGCGGAAGCGATGCGACAGCCGCTCGCCCCAGGAGTCGAGCAACTGGCTCGTGCACTCTCCTGTCGAGAGTTGGCTCGTTTCGATCCGCGACCAGCGCTCCATGGCGCCCGCGATGGGAAGTCCGGATTGCGCCTCCGCGCGGCGCGCGCGCTCGACTGCGAGCACCCGACAGGGATCAACCTCGCCATAGACCGCATAGAGAGCGCCCAGCGCCAGCACGACGAGAAGAACCGGAATGCCGATCAAAGTGCGCATTTTGAAAGCCCCCGTGCGCTCAGTGCCCCGGATCGGCCTGCGGTAACGGATTGTCTCCGGCCGTGGTGTATTGGCGCCGGTCCAGCGGACGGCACGTCTGGTAACCGCTTGCCCAGCCGGTGCGATAGACCTGATCGGTGTCGTAAAGCGTGTCGTCGCGAACCGGATTGCCGCGGAAATCGGCTCCCTGCTGCTGGCCCGAGGCGCAGCCGTCGGCATAACCGTCCTTGAAGCTGGGCGAATTGCGGATTGCGCGATCGGCCGGGCTTGAGAACAGCACGCAGCCACTGAGCGTTACACACGCCAGCGCCAGGATCGTGGTGCGGGAAAGGAGTGTCATGCGCGGGTCGGGTCTCCAAGTTTGGCGAAGGGACAGTCTATATCACAATTTTTCCTCTCCCACTTCGGGGGAGAGGGCAGGGTGAGGGGTGCTCATAAAGCGTGAGATGTATGAGAGATTTGACGCTGCACAAGCACCCCCTCACCACTCCCCCGGATCAAGTCCGGGGTCGTTGCCTCTCCTCCGAAGGAGGCTAGCGTGCGCACACATTTTTGGGCTTGAGAAAGCGTTTGCAGGCTGGGAATCGTGTGTGATTCTGTAGCTGCCGGAGTTGATTCGGGAGCAATCAGCGATGGCGACGCATGATCTTGGATATTT
>Ga0302326_10000190_pt1 | contig 180698 bp, 130 predicted proteins | sample Palsa_T0_3_FD_202264 | JGI IMG/M metagenome (GOLD analysis project Ga0302326, IMG submission 202264) | Peat permafrost microbial communities from Stordalen Mire near Abisko, Sweden - Palsa_T0_3 | ecosystem: Environmental > Terrestrial > Soil > Palsa > Peat permafrost | place: Sweden: Abisko...
CCCACCGATATCACGCCGGATGAGGAATGGCGCCAGTTCCTGGATAAGTTCCCCAGCATCAAAGAGCAGTTCAAGGATGCCAAGCTGGTGCGCGACTGGGTCTCGTCGGACCGCTTGCAGGGCTCCCTCAAGCAGACCGTGGGCGATCGCTGGGCGATTATGGCCGGCGGCGCCGGCAGCGGCTTCCTGGACGCGCTTTTTTCGCGCGGTCTGGCCTCTTCGGTGGAAGTCATTAACGCGCTCGCCGCGCGCCTCCTGCCAGCCCTCAAGGAGAACGATTTCCGCGCCGCACGCTTCGAATATATCTCCCGCATTCACGAAGCCAATCTGCGCAACAACGACCGCCTGGTCTTCGCCGCCTATACCTCGTTCCGGGATTTCGATCTCTGGAATGCCTGGTTCCGCGTTTGGGCCCTGGGCGTCGGACTGGGCGATCTGAAACTGGCCAGCATCTACCGGCGGTACTTGAAGAGTCACGACGACTCCATTCTTCCGGATGCCGAAGAACCCATGGGGCTGTTCTACAGCCAACACAAAGGTTTTGGCGAACTTCTGGACGCTGCAGTGGCCAAGATGGATGAGGTGGAGGCCGGCACTACCGATCCCAAGGAAGCCTCCCGGTACATTTTCAACCTGATACGCAACGCCAAGTTTACGCCGGCGGCCAATCACCTGGGAGACCCCGCTTGGCATTTCATCAACGCCGGGACGTTCATCGTCTCGGTGAAGACATTAGCTTGGTTGTTGACGTCGGCGCCACCCGATATCCGCAGCTTGTCGTTAGGTCTCCTGGGCGACGTCGGCGGCCGTAAGCCGCATCCCGCGCCCTCGGCGGGGTAATGCCTGGCCCCTGACCGTGGCGTTAGACAACATTTGAGGATTTGGCGTTACAGGCTTTTCCTATGGTAAATTCGACAACTATGTCCGACCCCCCGGCGCCGGCCCTGTCCCGGATCGAGCGGCAGCAGTTCCGCCGCATTTGTGGCAAATTTGCCAGCGGCATCACGGTGGTCACGGTGCAGGATGCCTCCGGAGCCTCGCACGGCATGACTGCCAATTCCTTCACCTCGGTCTCGCTGACACCTCCGCTGGTCCTGGTATGCGTGGACCGGAACGCCATTATACTGGAACATTTCCGCAGCAGCCCCTATTTCGGGATCAACATTCTGAGCGCCGGCCAGCGCCAACTCTCCGATCAATTTGCGGGCCGCGGCTACGACCGATTCCAGGGCGTTGAGTGGTATGCGGGGCAGACCGGAGTGCCCCTGCTGCCGGACGTGCTGGCGACCATAGAATGTTCGCGGTGGGATCTGGTGACGGCCGGGGACCATGATATCGTGATCGGCGAAGTATTACACGCCAACTGCCAGGATGGAGACCCATTGGTGTTCTATTCCAGCCAATACCATCGCATCCATATCTCTCCATGACTTCCGGATCCTCGAGGCTGGAAAACCGCGACGCGCCGGATCGCAGTCGCGCTTTTAGCCGGACGCTGTGTGTGGTGCTATCCCAACTTGCACTCTCCAACTTGGGAACTCATCAGTACCCTTACGCAATGGAAAGCGGCCCTGGGAGTGGTTTCGGCCGGTGGCGTATGCTATCGTAACAATAGTAGTTAGAGGCATATGGAACAGAAACCCCGCAAAGAAGCTTCGGAAGATATGGTCGTCCCCAAGCCACCTGAAACCCCCCCGTCGCAAGACCCCGCGCCCGTGATGCGGCCGGAAGATGAGGCCGTGGTTGCCGAGCGGCTGCGGGAATTAGGCTATATCGAGTAAACTCCGCCCCTGGGCGGATCGGCGATCCATGCAAGAAAAACCTAATATTGTCTTGATCAGCGTAGATTCGTTGCGCGCCAATCACCTGGGATGCTACCAATATCCGCTCCCCACCAGCCCGCATATCGACAAGCTGGCTTGCCAGGGAGTGCTCTGCGAAAACATGTTCGCGCCAGGCATTCCCACCCAGCCTTCGCATACCACCATCTTCACCGGCCAGCATCCGGTCACTCATGGCGTGGTGGCGCACGGCGGCAAAGCCAGGCTGACCCGCGGATCGCCCTTCCTGCCGGAAATTCTGTTCGAGGAAGGCTACACCACATGCGCCGTGGATACCTTGTTTCGGGAACGCATCTGGTTCGGGCGCGGCTATGAGTACATCATCGACCCCAGCCTGCGCCATATGTTTTATGCCTCCGTCACCCAGGAAGAATTGAACGATCGCGCCATTCATTGGATCAAAACCGTTCCCAAAGGGCCTTTTTTTCTGTTCATCCATTACTGGGACGTGCATTATCCTTACGTCCCGCCGGAGCGCATGCGCGGCCTGTTCTACGATGGCAACAATCCCACCGATCCGAACAACCATGAGTTGGATGAATGGTGGCAGCATCCCATCGGCGCCATGGCCCGGGACACCTGGCTGCGCAGTTCCGATGGCCTGATCCGTGACCCGAAATACGTGACGGCGCTCTACGACCGCGAGATCCGTTATCTGGATGAAGGCATCGCCGCGCTCGAGGCCGCTTTGGAACAGCAGGGGATGGCCGAAAATACAATCGTCTGGCTGCTGGCGGATCATGGCGAAAGCATGACCGACCACCGCATCTGCTATGACCACTATGGCCTCTATGACTGTACCGTGCGCGTGCCCACTATCGTGCGCTGGCCGGCGGGCAAGCTGCGGGCGGGCAGCCGTCTGGCGCCTTTCCGGCAGTTGCTGGATGTGGCACCCACTTTGCTTGAGGCAACCGGCAGTCTGATTCCGGAAGAAATGGAGGGCCGCAGTTTTCTGCAGCAGATGCAGGGCCAGGAAGAACCCTCCGGATATGACCGCGTGATTGGACTGGAATCCACCTGGCAGGCAAAATACTATTTGCGCAATAGCCGCTACAAGTTTATCCTGGCCCGCCAACCGGATATGCTCGGGAATCCGGACCGGGAACTGTACGATCTGGCAGCGGATCCAGGGGAGGACCACAACCTGGCCGCCGAGCAGCCGCGGTTGGCGGCCGGCATGGAGGCGGAACTGGAAGCCTGGCTTGCGGAAAAATTGCAAGCGCTGGGGAAAACCCACGATCCCGTCAAAGAAGAGGGCGCCGTCGCCGAGAGCATCTGGGCAGGACATCGATCATGAACGATACCGAAAATGAGAACAAAACCGCGACCCAAGCCGATCTGAAGGCTCTCGCCGAAGCCTATCTGGACGCCTTCCATAAGCGGGATCTGGAGCGCTGCGTTGAATTCTTCAGCGACGACGCCACCATCGACTTCAACATGACCGCCTATAAGGGCCGGCAAGCGATTGTCGACTGGCATAAGGACCGCTTCGAGGCGGACCTGAAGATGCTCCGGCTGAATAACATCACGGTCAATGGCGACACCGTCGTCGTGGATGGGGTGGCCACCTCCAAACGGCTGGTTGCCTGGAAGGCCAAGTCGATTGCCGGAAGAGTCACGATGCGCTTCGTGGACGGAAAAATCAAAACCGGCAAACTGGCTGCGCGCATGACCAACCCGCTCAATATGCTTCGCGAGGACATGGGCACCTGGTAGCCTGCACTAGCGACTACCCCCACGCGTTTCGCGAGGCTGCCAATAGGAACGGCGCCACCGCTCAGCGGCGCCACTAAGTCCCGCGTAAATGAACAGTCACTTGTGGTGGTGGCCTGCTGCGGGAAACGCTGCCTCGCGCTCGTGGATGAACTGAAATCCGAACCTGCCAATGCAGAGATGGCCCAGGCAAGATTCGCAATCGGGCGGGACCGGATACTTCTTAGCCTGCTGTTACGACTCCGTCACGCGCCTGGCGCCGGCGACGAGCCACCCTCGCCATTTGTCCCAACACCAACAAACCGGAAAGGCCTAACAATGGAGTCGCTGGCTCCGGCGTTGTCGATGGCGATGGAAGGTTATTGGAGACGCCCGAGATCGAGCCGGCCCCATCCTGTCCAGTCGACCTGATATAAATATCGTCGCTTATGGTGAGCTCGGACACCGGCGCAAATGTGGTGGACACCTGTTGGGAGCCGGTGGTCGGGATCAGCACATAGATTTCGTCCGGGTCGGGACACTTTCCGGGTCCGAATGCGACGCCTACACACAAGGTTTCCGAGACCTGGACCGAGACCGGCGGGTTGGTGACGCCTTCCGTCATCCCGAACGCCGCGTCATCAATGGTAGCCGCTCCTGAGATCGTCGCGACCAGATAGGTGAGAGCTGAATCCATGCCGTTCTCGCCGGCCACGGTCCACGCAGCCGAGAGACCCAGACCGGGATCGGCCGGATTCGTTGAGGGAGTGATCGTAACGGCGCTGGCTGGAGGTCCGGGAAGAGTCGGGAAAAACGTGTTGGTATACGCGAAATCACTGAACTCCAACGATCCTATTTGGCAAGGCGCGGTGAGCGCCACGTAGACGGCTACAGATGCCGTAGGGCAGGGAGCTATTGAGCCTGCGAACATAACTGGGGCTATCAAGCATGCAAAAAGCGCAAAGCTCAATAGTTTTGTTATTACACTCGTCATGAGACTTTTCCTTTGTCCTGCCTGGAAATCGACTGCTGTAATCTATAGTGCTGTCAAACGAGTATAAGAGATTCTAAACAAATGTTCAAGATAAATTTTCGGGTGTTTTCTTGAGGCATAGAGACATAAAGTACTATAGTACTGGGACCGGCCCTCAGCCTCGATTTCCGTACGCACAGCCGTGAAATTAGCCCTCTGTCGGGGTCTTATTGTAACCCGATTTGCGCAGAGCGCGTGCGATGGCGAAGTAAACCAACCCTGGGAAGTGCCTTTGTAAGGCGATCCCTATCCTGGCATGCAGGCCGATAATCCGGGTGCGCTTGCGGCCGTAGGCGGCCGCGACGATCTGCCGGGCGGTTTGCGCCGGGGAGAGCAGCAGCCATGTGGGGGGCGTGCGCCGGGGCGGCGGCGCTTCCAGGCGCACGCCGCGATTGTCGACTTGGTAGATCTCGCTGGCAACGAATCCAGGCAGGATGTGCGTGACGCTGACGCCTTGCGGCGCTAGTTCCTGGGACAGGCCGTCGCACAAAGCCGCCAGCGCGAATTTGCTCATACAGTAGGGCGTGGCCACGGGAACGGGAAGCATCCCCAGCAAGCTGCCCATCACCACGATGCGGCCCTGGGTCTTCCGCAGTTCGGGGAGCGCCGCGTAGAGGGTCCGCAGCACCCCGAAAACGTTGGTTTCCAGTTGGCGCCGATAGTCGTCCAGGGTGAGGTCCACAAGCCGGCCCCCTACCGAGAAACCGGCGTTCGCCACCGCCACATCCAAACGGCCGAATTTGCTCCGGGCCAGATCCACCGCCCGCTCCGGATCGCCATCCCGAGTGACATCGCCCGTAATCGCCAGCGAGCTCCGGCCGCCGCCGCTCAGTTCCTCCGCCAAAGCCTCGATGCGTTCCGCGCGGCGGGCCATCAGCACGATATGGGCGCCTTGGCGCGCGAACTCCCGGGCCAACGCCGCGCCAATACCGGAAGACGCGCCTGTGATGAGAACCACCTGTTCTTGGAATCTGCCCGCATGTGAATTCGCCATGGAAGGACCATTCTCGCAGAGAACATGCCCGGCTGGAATTCCGGTTATTCCGAAAACTCATGCCCACTTAGGTCTCGGAGTACCCGATACGATTTGAAGCTTGACGCGCGGTCTGTGTCCACTCAATTATTGTAGGCCCGCCATGCGTACCGCGCGGGGCAGCCATTCTTAGTGGATTCTTAGTGGATTCTTACAAGGAACTGCGCTGTCTCATGACCGGCGCTAAGCGCCTGCCTCTTCCGTCCCATCCCAGGGCGCCATGCCCTTATAGTTACTGTATTCGGAGATGCCCGTCAAATCCGGCATGGCGCTTGCCGCGCTGCTACCCGCAAATACCACCCAGCTCTGGCCGTGTGGATGGGGCCAGTCCAGGTGCTTGCACACCAGGCCCTGCTCCTCGGCCAAGCGATCCATCAAATCGGGCCGGAAGCTGGAACGGCCCGGGTAGACCCATTCCTCACCCGTATAGTTCGTCTCCCCCTTGAAGTAAGTGGCGGCAAAAATAGCGGAGGGCTGCATCGCCTTTCTGGCCTCCGACAAACACCGCCTCATCTGGGTTTGCGAGGTATGCGAAAAGATCGATTGCGCCAGGATGAAATCGAACTGCTGGCGAAAAACGGTCAGCGTGAAGTCTGGGTCGTTACTGAACGTGGGCTGCTTGATACGGATCAGGTCCTGACCGATCTCGTTCTTGATGCCCTCTTCGATCAGCCACTGTTCGGGCTCCATTCCGAAATACCGGCCGGGCCGCAGATAGGGGATGAACAGCCGGCCGGCGCGCAATGAGCCGCAACCCACATCCAGCAGATAGTGTTCGTCCCTCAATCCCAGGAACGTCAACAGATTGAACTGCATGGCGGCGGCCACATCGTAGTTGTCGGCGGGGCCCACATAGGAACGGTAGAGAGATGCATCGGTGAATTCCCCCGCGCCCGATTTGCCAGGTTTACGGTGGCCGAATTTGACATCCTTCAATGCGCCCCGTTCCAACCGCAACGTGATACGCCCACCTATCTGGTTCACCTTGCGCGCTCTCAGCTTGTTCGACGCAATGATGACGTCGACAGTGACGGTATTCCCTTCCGCGGAGATGTCATCCACGCGGACGACCCGTAGATCGGCTGCGAAGCGATCCCGGTGCCATTTCTCGATCCCCTTGAGACCCCGAAACGAGCGCCACAGGAAGTGAAAGGTCGCATCTTCATTGCAAAAAGACAGACATCGTTCCAGATCCCGCGAGTCAAATGCTTTCAAGTAGTCGAGTACAAGGGGTTTTACGTCCGCCGTTGCTTGCATAAAGATTCCATTATATGATAAGCGCGAGTCCGCGCGGAACGCGGGTCTGCTCGGGAGAAATCCTGCGGGTTCGGTGCGGAAGGCGAGCGCCCCCATCCGGCCCGGGGGCGCTCCACGGTTGGCAATAAGAGTTATTGAATGTGGATACGCACGGGACCGGCCGCTTGGCCATCCGCCGTCATCACCACGTCCACGTCGCCCATCCCGGCCAGGCTACGCGGAACTTCCACGGTCACCTCGTCCAATCCCGGGAAATGGCCGGCAGCCCCGGAATATCGCACCGGCACGTCTTGTCCCGCGATCTGCACGTGAACCTCGGACGCGTCGCGCACACCGGATGCATAGAACTGCAGCATCGTCTTGCCCGATGACGCTCCCGGATCGACCGGCCCCGCCGTCAACGGCCGCATGGATCGCGTCCCGTCTGTTTGGGCCGTGATTACCTGCACGGCATTCGTATACAACAGTACGCTGGCTTTGACGTCATCCGCCGTATAGACGACAGCATCCGCGCTTCCAAATACCGACAACTCTGTGGATGTGTACGGCCCTTGGCACGTCCACAACACTGTTCCGTCAGTGGTCGCCCCGTTCAACGTCTCGTTCCATGCCGGCGCCGTGGCCCCGCTAGTCCCGGCGTCGGTAACCTCCTGCAAGTTCCCGGACGGGTCCACAATCTTCTGCCCAACGGCATATGCGCGGGAAGCCTGCCACGGCCCAGCCGAATAGGTGAAAGCCGACTTGGCGGTGCCGATCATGACCTTCGAAAAAGGCGAGATATTTGTGGAGGTCAGGGTACCCGCCGGCAGCGCAATATCGCCCCTAATGGGTATCTCGGTTCCTTCTATTGTTACCGTACCCTCTATCTCGATCGAGTTTAGGCCGCTAACTGGCTGGATTAGAATCAAAGCCGCTCCGGCTTTGATGGGGAACGGCGTCGGAAACAAAGTAGTAGAGACTGAGCCTGTCATCTTGATCGGATAATACACGGCGTAGTCGCTGCCCGTTTTTGTCGGCGTCAGCGTCTCGCAGGCATAAAGAGCGATGCTGTACGGCTCGCCTGCCAGATGATACAGGTCATTCCCGGCGATCACGTTGGCCCCAAACTGCCCCACGGCTTGATATTCGATCACCGTGCCGGAGCACGTGCCCGCCGCCAGGTTTTGCGCGGCGGCAAAGCCGGATATTACTACTGCCGCTATCGCGGCAGGCCACATCTTTACAACCATGGAATTCTTTCTCCTTAATTTGTGCCCCCACGAATGGAGGGTATTTATAAAGTCTAGATCGCTACAGTATCTTAAATCAAGTACGTAAGCTATGCGCGCCACCTAACGGTACCAGTACCGATGAGCGACTTCCCCGGCAAAGGAGGTGAGGCGATTGCTCACTCTTAGCTGCGTTGTGTCTACTTACTGCGCGGCCAGCGACGGGCCTCCCACGATATTGGAGGGCGCCGAAAGGTTACCGTTGACATCCTCCGACCGCACGAAATACAGCAATTGCAGATCGTTGGTGGGGGGAGTCTCTGAAAACGCCCCATTCGTGACGCGCTCAATGAACGTCACCGCTCCCGGGTAGCCAATGATTGAGGAAGCCTGTTGAGTTGCCCTCGCGGAGTTACAGGTGGGCAGAAGCGCCGCCGCGTTGGTGTCGCATGCGGCCGCATTTGGCCCAAAGCCCGGAGGCGGCGTAGTAGTGTTTGGCGACATATTGATGCGATAGACCAGGTAGTCCACCGCGCCGGTGACGGCGGGCCAATCCAACGTTACCATACTGCCCAAGGCGCCCGGCGCGGAGTGCACCACCGGCGAACCCAGCGTGGTTTGCGCCGGCAGGACCGCCGGCACGGCGCAGTTCGGATAGGTGCATTTTGTCTTCAGCAGTTGGACATCCGCGCGGGTGATCATGCCATCCTGGTTCATATCCATCGGATCGTTCGGCAGCGCCTGGGTGTTCAGTCTGGCGGTCATGAGATTCACATCCTTCTGATCGATCACGCCATCCTTGTTAAGGTCCATCACGCTGTTGTCGATCATGAAGACTTGCGTGCCGCCGACAGCCGGCCGCGCCGTGCCCCAATAGAGCCCGAAGGGAGTGGCTTGGAAACTCCGGCCTCCCGTATTCATGCCGTCTCCCAGACCGTCCTTGGTGACCGCCGTCCAATGGATCCCGTCGGGAGTCCGAAACAGATCCGTTCCGAATTCCTGCGACCAATTCGCCGCGTCGCCGTTCTGGTTAGCGCTATCGCCGCTCTCATCGAAGGTACTCATGTACAATCCCAGCCCGCCCACGCCCATTCTCCAGAAGTGTCCGGTAAACCCGTTGTCGAAGCTTTGGCCGATTCCGCTGATGGGAGCTACTAATTGACCGGCGCCGGGCTGCCCCGCGGGAATCGTCCGGGGATTGCCCACCACCAAGTCCCAGCTATCGTTCGTATCCGTCGTTCCGCCCGGATTATTCACTGGCACTTGCCCCGTCGTGTCGGGGTGGATGCGAACCATTTCGCTAGGTTGGTCGGTGCCCACGTACAAGCAGCCACCCGCGCCGCCGGTGACCGTACCCGCTGTCGCCGGGCAACCGCCCGGTACAACAGTATCGGAGAATATCTCCAGGCTCAGCCCGTAATTGGAGATCAAGCCCGTCGCGAAGGCTCCATTCGAGTCGATTACCGGCGTCCACGTATAGGGTGCCGTGCCTGTCCCGTTCGTCTTCCACACGCCATACTGCGTGGGGGGGCCCCCCGATCCGGAGGAGTAGGGATTGCCGGTGGCGGCATACATGAAACCGTTAAACTCCCGCAGAATCCAGACGGGCAGTGTCAAGGCCGGCGGGCTGACGAATTGGTAGTTGTTGTTGCCGCCGGCCGGATCGGTTCCCGGTATGGAACCAATCACCTGGCCCACCCCGGAATAGTCGCCGACTTGTAAATACAATACGCCGTCCAGTTGGCCGCCCGAGCGGATACCCAAATTTTGGAATTGTTGAGAGGCCCCCGCAGCCGAGATTTGGGAGAGATTGCCCAGAAAAGTCCCCGTTTCCTGTGGAAGAGCGTTCCAGGTCACGCCGTCCACGGAACGCAAGATCCGCGGCGGAGGCCATCCGCCGGCCGTGTGATTGGGTTCAAAGATCGCGGCGGAGGTCACCGTGCCCGCGTACAAGGCCACCGTGCAAGCCGGGTTGCCGGCCGTGCCGCACCCCACCGGAGTTGGTTCGGTAACCGCCGTCAGGCTGCGGATGCCCATTTCCCGGGCGGTCGGCACCGTGGCGCCCGTATTATCGGTAGTGGTCAGCGAGTTCGGCGATTGAAAGACTCGTACCCATGTATCGGTCTGCGGAGTGTATTGCCAGATTTCAGCCTGCAACGGCAGGTGATGATAATCCGGCGTACAATTGCCGATAGCGGGCGGATAAAGCCCCGGCAGCCCGGCTTCTATGGCCGCGTCGGCGTTGGTCACACAATACACTTCCCGGCCCGTCCCTACGTACAATTGGTTGTTGAACCAGGCCATCGACCAGGACTCGGTATTGGCTTGGTCGCCGAAGCCGTTCGTCGCCACTCTGGTAAGGCCGGGTTGCCCGTTCTGCTGGTTCTCCTGCGCCATCACGCGCGCGTAGATCATGCTGAAAGAGTTATCGCCGAGACGCAGTTGATAGTGATCCTCCAGTTCCACGCCCAGAGCCATGGCATAACTGGCGGGGAGATAAGTTTCCGGCTCTGTTACCAGTTCGTCGTTGGAGGGCGCGCTGGTCCCGCCTGTGATCGCCAACAGAATGGGCCCGGTGCCGGTGGCCACACAGGCTGGGGGGAGCTTATTTGGATAGCCCGTGGGCGGGCAGATATCGCCTGCTACCGTGTAAAAGGGAACCTGCGAGTTTTGGAAAATGGGGTCCCACTGGCTGCGGAACTGTTGTACGTTTGCGGTTTGCAGGGATTGTACTCCCGGGTTCAGCAGCGCCGGAAAAAGCTGTCCGACCTCCTGGCCATTGGGCGTCAGGAAGAGCCAGTCGGCTAGCGCGTCCCCCTGGTTTGGCGTTCCAAATGTAAACACCGCGCTGGCGATGCCGATCCACGGCTGCGCCGGAGGCGCTGGAGTACTGGCGAGGGCCGCTTCCAGATCCAGCCCGCCTTTGGAGTGGCAGATGAAATAAACCTTCGACACCCCGAAGTTGGCCAGTATCCTGGGAAAGACCGTTTGGAGTATGGCTGCATTGGCCTGGATAGTAGCGGTGTTGCTGGTGTTGTTCGTGCTCAAGCTCATGAAGGCCGTGCGGAATCCGGCTGCGTAGGCGTAGTCGTACATGTCGTTACCCGATCCGATGCCAGGGGTTGGTGTGCCACTCACCGACCCGCAAAAGGTAGGGGCGGGCGGACAGTTGGCCGACTCCAGCCAGTCCGCATAAGTGCCGGACAAACCGTGCACGAACACCAACACCGGTGTCGGGCAGACTGTGGTAGACGCGCAAACCGGGTTCGTACTGCTGTCGGGAGTCGCACCGTAAAACAGGTTAGGCAGGACGCCGTCAACGGTGACTGGTGGGGCGGAGGCGGGTGCCGTTGCCGGCGTCGACGTAGACATGGTCTTGAGGACGGATGCCGGACGAGTACCCGGCTGGCTGTCTGGCGACCCTGGAAATGCCCTTAGCCCCTGCGCAAACACGAGGGCCAAGCTCAAGACTCCATATCTTAACTTGTGGAAACTAACGGACGGTAACATGCAATATCCTCCAGGCAGGGCGCGGCCGTTCGATCCGCTACCCATTGCAAAACAGGAACTTTCCTCTTAAATCCGAACCATCCAACAGTAACATTTCACCATTCCGAGTGTCCAGAGGCGCATGCGGCTACGGTACTAGGCCTCTTAGCAGCATCCGGGAGCAGACTCTTTGGGCCTTTTTGCCGGCGGCTAATATCGGCAAAACTCGCCGGTGTCACCCGACGGATCATCCATCATCATTTGCCCGCTGCGTGCTTCCCGGCCAGTTCTTCCAGCAGTTTAGCGGCGGTGGCCGAGCCTCCATATTTGGCGAAGATGCCGGCGATGCGTTGCGCATTCTGGCGGTATGACGGCGTGTGCAGCACGCGCTCGACGGCCTCCCGCATACGCCGCGGCGTGCAATGCCTGGGCATCAGGCGCAAGCCCGCGCCGCTCTCCTCGACGCGGCGGGCGATCTCCGGCTTGTCCCATTCCGTGGGGACAACGATCAGCGGCACGCCGGCGGCCAAGGCCGACTTCACATTAGCCGCGCCGCCGGTGGTGATCATGACATCCAGCAAGGGCAGCAGGTCGATGTGCGACACCCACCGCACCGCGTGGATGTTGGGAGCGATCGGCCCCAGATCCAGCTCCGAAGGCTCGCGCTTGCCGCCGGTCAGAATCACCTCCATGGGCAGGTTTGCCAGACCCTGCGCGGCGGCCCGCAGCACGATCGGCGCGGTCACATGCGCGGTTCCCTCCGTGGCGTGCACCCAGGGTTTGTCTCGCGGCAACTGCTGCAGCCAGTCCGCGGACTGCTCGTAATTGGGCCTGTTCCACAGGCAGCAGGGACCGGCATAGCGCACCGTGGGAGGCAGGTCGTGCCGGTTGTAATCCAGCTCGGGCGTATTCAGCACCAGGTGCAGCGGCACGCTGCCGCTGAACTCGTTGATGGACGTCGTCAATGGCGGCAGACCATAGCTGCGGCGTATTTCGTTGGCCCTGCGCCGGATACCGGCGGTCAGCAGCCGCGTGCCGAGCGTCACGGACTGCGCCAGCAGCCGCGTGTACCAGTTGTGCGGCTGCGGCAAGGCCAGTCCGAAGGGCGGGGCGTCCGGCCCAGGGACCAGACAGCAAAAGTAATCCAAGGTAGCTACCGGAATGTGGTGCTTTTCCCACAACACCAGGATAGGCCCCAATATGGTGCCGTCGTCTACCAGCACGTCCGGCTTCCAGCTAGCCAGGATCGGCTCGATATCTTCCACCTGCTGCGGGATCGTGTCCAGCAAGTAGGTCTGTAATGTCCGGGTGAACTTCAACGTGTCCGTTACCGACCGCTCGCGGTTGGGCGCGAACATGATGTCGGACATCGCCTCTTCATCCACCTTCTCGAACGGGAAAAAAGTAAAGCCTTCGTCCGCAAACAACTGCGCGGTTTTCGGCGCGCTATAGAAGGCGCACTCATGCCCGCGCTCGCGTAAAGCGCGTCCAATGTTAATGCCATGAAAAAGATGTCCGGTGAAGGACCAACAAGTTAACAGGAATCTCGACATATGTCTTTATGAGGTCGAATAAGCGCCGGCGGAGGGTCGCCGCGGGTACTGCCGCTGGGCCGGGAAGGCGCCATGGATCGCGCCGTTCGCCGTCCCAAGTAACAAGTCTAGCATTGGCTCACGCCCACCTGTCTAATTTGGGGATCATCGCCTGTTCCATACAGTTCCATGCCCGCCCCAACTCCCGAAAACGAACACCTACAGCATAAGAATTTCGTAAGATTTGCCGAGCCCGGCGTAACTCAGCCAGTGCACTTCCGAACGCCTTTTCGAGTTTTTCGAGCCTGTCCGGCGTAGTACTAGAGCGTCCTGAAACGTAATGGACGTGGACCTGTTACCATTGACATACGACCCATCGGCGTCTAAAATTGATAAACGAAATCACCGGTCGCTGGAGACGCTGCTTTTACCTGTACTGCAAGTACTGCAAGCGTAGGAGAAATAATGATATCACTGACAAAACTAACCCTTGTTGGCGTAATATTTCTGGCGTTCGCAATCCTGGTGACGCCGCTGGCGGCGGCCTCGCCGGCGTATGCTAATTTCGAAGCCTCGCAGACCAACCCGATCCGGCTCTCGGCGGATGGAACACGCTTATTTGCGGTGAACACGCCCAATTCGTCGTTGTCCGTGTTCGACGTAACCACGCCTAGCGCTCCCAAGTTACTGGTCGAAATCCCCGTCGGCCTCGGCCCCGTCTCGGTCAACCCGCTGAGCGACAATGTGGCTTGGGTGGTCAACCAGGTTTCCAATAGCATCAGTGTCGTTTCCGTATCGCAGGGCATCGTCACCAGCACCATCTATCTGAGATTGCCGCTAACGGGTGGCATGAGTGCGGGAGAGCCGATGGATGTCGTATTTGCCGGCGCGCTGGCCTACGTGAGTGTTTCCCGCGCCCATGCGATCGCGGTGATCGATACGGCAACGCAACTTCTGGAGACCACGGTTCAGTTGTTCGGGGACAGCCCCCGGGCCATGGCGGTCAGTCCCGATGGTAAAACGGTATATGCCGCTCTTGCTCTGGCCGGCAACGGCACCACGCTCATCCCGGATACCAATGCGCCGCCGCAGTGCGGTTCGCCAGGCCAGCCTCAATGCGTCCCCGCCATGAATCCGGCCCTGCCGCCTCCGCCGCAGGTGGGACTCGTCGTCGCCGCCACCAACCCGGCCTGGAACCCTTCGTTCATCAAATATACGATGCCCGCCAATGGCGTGGCGGCCATTACAACGGAGGCCTCTCCCGCCCTCTCCTATTATTCATATGTGGGTACCACCAACCTGGGTCTCGCCGTGAACCCGGTCACCGGCGATATCTACGTGGCGAACACCGACGCGCTCAACACCACCAATTTCCAGCCGAACCTGTGCGGACACTTCGTGAACAACCGCATTACGCGCATTACCGTCGCGACCGGCGCCATCACCCCGTTCGATCTGAATCCTACGGTTGCCTATGGCTGCGCCCCCAATACGGCGGATCTCAGCATCGCGCTGGCCCAGCCCACCGGCACGGTCTTCGACCCCAGCGGGAATTTTCTGTACGTGGCGGCCTTCGGCACGGACCGCGTGGCCAAGGTGAGCACCATCGGCAGCACCAGCGGAAACGTATTGGGCTTCGTGGACGTTTCCCTCCACCCAACGAATCCGGCTCAAGTGGATCCCGTGAACAAACGTGGACCCAGGGGACTAGCTCTGAACGCGGCCGCTCACACATTGTACGCGCTAAACCGCATCTCCAACACCATTTCGGTTATCTCTACCTCCTCGTTCAACAGCGTCTCGAGCGAGACTGCGATCGGCGCCGATCCGGAACCCGCGGGAGTCAAAGCGGGCCGCGGCTTCTTGTACGATGCCAAGCTCTCCGGAACCGGCACGGCATCCTGCGCCGGCTGCCACATAGACAGCGAAATGGACCACCTGGACTGGAACCTGGGAGATCCTACTGGCGACATGACCTCTTTCGTGCAGAACGGCCAAACCTTCCTGTATCACCCCATGAAGGGGCCCATGTTCACGCAGCCTCTGCGTGGCTTGGTGAACCTCGCGCCTTATCATTGGAGGGGGGATAAGCCGGACCTCGCCGCCTTCAACGTGGCTTTCCAGGAATTGATGGGAGGCACCCAGATCGACGATGCGAACATGGCCGCTTTCACCGCCTTCATGAATAGCGTCCTGTACCTGCCCAACCCCAACCAGAACTTGGATCGTAGTCTGCCTAGCTCCCTGAGCGGCGGGGATGCCGTGACCGGTCTCATCGATTTCACAACCGTTAACGGCACCTTGCCTGGACCGGCCACCTGCCAATCCTGCCACGCCGCCAATCCCGGTCCGGGCACGAACCTACTGATCCGGCCTGCTGACGACACACAGTCGCAGCAGCCCATGAAAGTCCCGCAGTTGAGGGCCATTTACCAGAAGAATCTGTTCGACAGACAGGCCACCACGACCATTGATGGCTTTGGACTGGTCCATGATGGCCCCAAAAGCAATATGATCGACTTCTTGGGAGGTGCGGCTTTTGGCGGCTACACGCAGACCGAGAAAAACGACATCGCCGCATTCTGTGTAGCCTTCGACACTGGGACGGCTCCGGCTGTGGGGTATACACGCACGCTCACGCCAACCACCGTCACCAGTTCGGCTGCCCAAGGCGACTGGACCTTGCTGCAGACGCAGGCTGGACAGGGTGGCGCCCCTGTAAATATCGATCTGATCGGCCGGGGCACCCTCAACCAGGTGATACACGGGCTGTTTTACCAACCTGCGAGCAATAACTATATCAGCGACACGGGCACGCTTTACACCCAGCGCCAACTGCAAGCTCTGGTTTTGGCTGGCGACACGTTGAGCCTTATGGGTGTATACCCGGGAACAGGCTCCGCTGCTACTAACTGACTTTTCGGGCCGTAACATTTGCCGTCCTCGCCCCCAACGAGGTTGGAAATTGCGGCGCTAGACCGATTCGTGGTCGCGGCGTGCGGCAAGTAATGTCGTGATCGGACGCGCGTGGACTACGAGCTAGTAAGTAGGAAACTAAAGGAGTAATACCATGCAAAACCTTTCTGCAATCCACTGGCGGAAAGTAAGTGGCGCGCTGGCCCTGGCGGGGCTCGTGTGGGGGGCAGCCGCTATTTGTGCGTCACCCGCGCAGGCGCAGACCTATACCGTCCTGTATCGTTTCAAAGGAGGAGCGAAGGATGGGGCAAATCCCCAGGCCGCTTTAATCATGGACGCGGCCGGCAACCTCTACGGCACTACTGTCTTCGGTCCCGGATGCGACACCGATACATCGTGTGATCCTTTGCCTGGAATGGTGTTCAAGCTCACCACGGCCGGCACGGAAACTTTGCTGCACGGCTTCGCCGGAAGTCCGGACGGCGCAAGCCCCTACGGCAACCTGATCCGGGACGCTTCAGACAACATCTACGGCGCGACTAGCGCCGGCGGCACGGCGAACATGGGAGCTATATTCAAGCTGGCCTCCACCGGAGAAACAGTGGTGCACAGCTTCACGGGGGCTCCGGCGGATGGAGCATTCCCCTACGCGGGTGTGATCGAGGACTCGGCGGGCAATCTCTACGGCACGACCAGTGCCGGCGGCGCATCCAACAACGGCGCGGTCTTCAAGGTGGACGCCTCCGGCGCAGAGACGCTCCTTTATAGCTTCTCGGGCGGCCTCGACGGCGCAGTGCCCTACGGAGGTCTGATCCGGACCTCGAACGGCAACCTCTATGGCACTACTTCCGCGGGCGGCGTCGCCACCGGCAGCTTCCCCTCCGGTTGCGGTGTCGTGTTTATGGTGACTCCGGCAGGCACGGAGCATGTGCTGTACCGCTTCACCGGAAGTCCGGACGGCGCGAATCCCTATGCGGGTCTGATCGCGGACTCGGAAGACAACCTCTACGGCACTACCTACAATGGCGGCGCCGGTGGATGCAACAACGGCTGTGGCACGGTGTTTGAGCTGGATAAGGCCGGCACGGAGACCGTGCTGTACAGTTTTAAGGGATATCCAACTGACGGGGCGTCCCCTTTCGCAGGCCTCGTCCGTACCTCCGCCGGCAACTTCTATGGCACGACCACTTATGGCGGAAGGTCGGAAAGCGGAACGGTGTTTCTACTGGAAACTTCCGGTACGGAGGTGGTGCTGTACAACTTCACGGGAACGACGGACGGGGCAGTCCCCCGCGCGCGGCTATTCCTGGACTCGGCGGGCAATCTCTATGGCACGACTTATAATGGCGGCAACAGCGGCGTCGCATGCGGAGGGTCCCCCCCGGACAGTTGTGGAGTAGTGTTCAAGCTCACGCCGTGACCGAAGTATGGATACCTCGTATCCGGCATGGAATACGTCACGTGGCCGTGGCCGGTTACAAAGTGTTCGAAGCCGATTCGGTCGCAGCGTTGGGTTTTCAATCCCCCGGCCCTGGTCTTACGCTAGTCACGGCCAAGATTCGTAAGTACCAACGGTACTTGAATGTCCGTTGGCACTACGCTATACTCGTTTGCATCTAAGCCAACCAATGTACCTGCATCGAATGCGCGCGCCTGCGCCGCGAGGATTGCTCTTTAGTCTGTTCGTGGCTGGCCTTGTAAGTGTCCCGTCGCTGTCAAGCGCCGCGGCGCCCTGCCCGTCGTCTATGCCGGCCGGCAACCCGCCGGCTGTTTTGACTTCTCAGTACGACAACGCGCGGGACGGGTACAACGGAAATGAGACCGTGCTCACCGCCGGCGCGCTAGCCAATCGCACGGTAGCTCTTTGTCAACCCGCGTGGTCCCCGCTCGCAATTGATGCGGGGCCCGGCAATCAGACCAACGGGATCTGGGCCCAGCCCCTCTATGTCCCCGGGATTTCCGTGGCCAGCCCTGCGAACACCGCAACCTGCAACGGCGGTGGCGGCGGGACGTGCAACATGCTGGTTTCCGTGACGCTCGGCGGCAGCGTGTTTGCCTGGAATGCCGATACGGGCGCCACCCTCTGGAGCGACTGTCAGATCGCGGGCTGCACAAACAATGCGCCGTGGGTCAACGACTGCGGCGCCACCGGAAGCGTCTCCACGCAATGGGGACTGGGGGGCCTGCCTTTCGCGGGTATTGTTTCGACGCCCGTGATCGACACGAGCAATGCGACGCCGGTGATGTTTACCACCAGCCTGTGCCAGACATCCGGCGGCGGCACGTCGGGTACACAGTGGTGGCTGCACGAGATTGACTTGACCACGGGGCTGGACGTATGCGCCGGGGGTACCTGGTCGAGCGGCGGGTGTTCCGGAACTGAACTGCATACCCAGATCCTCTACTCGCCAGGCGGCGCGGCTTATCCATTTCAGGCTTGGCAGCAGCTTCAGCGGGCAGCCTTGCTTGAAGTTCCCAACCCGGGCTCGGGCGGGCTGAGCAACTTGATCTACATCGCTTTCGCATCTGGGCAGGGCGAGACCGACAGCCCCTACCATGGTTGGATTTTCGGCTTTAACGGCACGCCTGACGCGCTGACTCCGGTTTTCGCCTTGAACACCTCCGGCGCGGGCAACAATGCCAATCTGCCTGCCTGCTACCAGGGCTGCGCCTTGTGCCTCGCCTACTACCCCGGGAATCCTGGCCGATGCAACTCCAGTGCGAGCTGCACCCCTGGCTCCAGTCCGCCGTGCTGTTGCGCCACCAGTTGCGTGGCGCCCGGCTACGGAACGTCCCCGAACTGGTGCGGCCAGGGCGGCGGATCGTGGATGGCCGGCGAGGGACCCGCCGCGAACACGTTAAACGGCGTCTCCCACTCTTATTTCGGCACCGGAAACGGTCCATTTCAACAGTTCCAGGCCGATCGGGCGTTCGTCGGTAAGATGTACAACTTCGGCCAAAGCATCCTCGATTTCACGTTTTCGGGCAACTCGTTCGATTCCAGCCCCTCCCAGTACTTCACGCCTTACGGCGGGCGCCCGGTGCAGGCGCCAACCGTCGGAGTGCCCTACACCTTCGAAGGTCTGAACCAGAATGATTTTGACATGGCGGTGTGCGGAATTCTGCTCTTCGACGATCCATACACTACTCCTCCTACTCCGCGCGCGGTCACCTGCGACAAAGCCGGTTACGGCTATCTGCTGACGCAGGGCGACCTGTGTGGATCGCCCACGGCTAAGTGCTTTCCCGCATATTCCGCTGCCAACGGCGGTCAAGCCGGCGGCCAAACGGGCGACCCCGGAAACGCTTTTCCATTTGGTGCGAGCTATGCACTATGCACGGATAAGACCAACCCCGACAAATGTCATCGCGTCACAAGCCTGGCATTCAACCCTGGCGGTTCGCAGAAACGCCTGTTTTTCTGGCCCTACCAGGAGCTGCTGACGTCCTTTCAATTATCCGCCAATTCGCAGCAAACCGGCGCCGGACTGCTTTCCACGGGTACCTCCCTTACTAGCGCGACTCTGAGTGTGGCCGGCCAAGTTCTGGTTGGGGACCACATCGACAACATCGCCGGCCAGCCCGCCCAGACCGTCACGGCGATCAACGGCGGCAGCACCCAATTGACCGTGTCTCCAGGCTTCACCTCGGCCCTCAGTGGCGTTACCGGATGGGAATACAATGGCCACTTCATCAATCCGATGCAGATCAAATACCCCGAAAACGGCCTGGCCACTCAGTACCCGGGCGGTGCCGTGGAGGTTACGTCGGACAGCGGTGGCGGCGCGGTCGTCTGGGCCCTGGCCAACGTGGAGCTGTTCAGTCCCTGCCCGCCCAATTGCTCCGGCACCGTATTTGCCTATGATGCGGACACGCTGGAATTGCTTTGGTGTACTAATTCGTTAACCTATTGCGACAACAGCACGGCCTTCGTACCCGCCACATTCGCCCGGCCCACGATCGTGAACGGCAACGTCTATGTTCCTACTTATGGGCAAATCACCAAGGCTGGTAATCCGAACTGTACGTCGTCGGCTCCGTGCGCCGGCGTGATCGTCTATGTACATAACCCATAGAAGGCCGTTGAGATTTTATCGAAGAATCTGAAGGCAGAAAGACCTTGTAGTACATTCGTGCAATCCATGCAACGGGAAAGGGTTCGGAATGAAGCGAAGGATGGAGAACGCCGCCCGCCGCGGCGTTGCAATTTTTCTGACGGTTTTCTCGGCGTTATTTCTAACGGCGATTTCGCCATGCGCGGCGCGGGCGCAGAGCACCGCGGTGCTCACTGGGCAATATAACATTGACCGGACCGGCGCCAATCTTGCCGAGACCACGCTGACGCCATCCAACGTGTCGCCAGCCACGTTTGGGTTGCTGTTCAGTCAGCCCGTGGACGCGGATATTTTGGCGCAGCCCCTTTACGTTCCCGGCCTGACCATCAACGGCGCCGTGCATAACGTTGCGTTTGTAGCGACGTTGAACAACTCGGTCTATGCTTTCGACGCGGACACCTCCCAACCGGCATTGTGGCAGGCATCGCTCGGCACTCCGGTCCCGATAGGGACCACTTCACAGCCGACCACGGGGATTTTGAGCACACCGGTGATCGACCTCAACTTGAAGGTGATTTTCGTGGTGACGTTCACCTACGAAAGCAAAACGGCGGTGTACCGGTTGCACGCTCTCAATCTTGTGACCGGGGTCGCGATTACGAATATTGTGGTGCGGGGCGCGGTGGCGGGAACGGGTGACGATTCTCAGGCCACGGCCTGCACTTCAGGGAACGGCGGTACGGTTCCGCCGCCGTGCATCCCTTTCAAGGCCCACGAACAGTTCCAGCGCCCCGCCCTATTGGAAGGCGCTCTCAGTTCGACGATCTACTTGGGGTTTGGCAACCTCAACGGACAGGAAATAACCACACCCTACCACGGCTGGCTGATCGGTTACGAATATTCGGACGGCGCGTTCAGGCAGGTGATGATCTTCAACACCACCCAAAATGCGAGCCAGACGGGGGCGGCGTGTACCGGCCCGAATCCCGCCTCGAATCAATGCGGCCATGGGGCGGGAATCTGGATGTCAGGCCGTGGGCCGGCATTGGATCCGACGGGAATCTACTTGGCGACGGCCAACGGCGGATACGGGGGCGCCGGTACCGGCAATTGGGGCGAATCGATATTGCGGCTGAATGGCAGCGGGGCCGTCGAAGATTCCTTCACGTCGGCCAACTACGGCGTGCTGAACCGTGACGATCTGGATCTCTGCGAAGGCGGGGTGATTCTGTTCACCAACACCAACGCAACGGTTCCGAACCTGGCGCTGGTGGGTGGCAAGTCCGGATTGGTAATCCTCATGAACCGGGCGAGCCTCGGCGGACTCAGTTCGGGCAACGCGGGCGCGCTGCAGACCTTCACTGGCACCACTTTGGGTTGTGGAACCGGCCCCGGCTTGGCCGGCTGCTATGAGATCCACAGTCAGGCTCTGTGGGACCGCACAAGCGGCGACTCAGCGTATTATATTTGGGCATGGGGCGATGTTCTGCGGATGTGGGACTTCAATCCCACAACCAACCGTTTCCAGGCGAACCCCAACCAAGGCACGCTGGCCGCGGAGGGCTTTCCCGGAGGCGGTCTGTCGCTTTCCGCCAACGGGAACCGCGACGGAATCGTATGGGCCATCGTACCCAACACCGCTTCGAACTCGCAGGTTCAGGGGACCTTGTACGCTTTTGACGCCAGCAACGTCCGTACGCAGTTGTGGGCGAGCACGGACTATTGGTTTGCGTCCAAGTTCTCGATTCCGACGATTGTGAACGGCAGAGTATACGTGCCTACATCGACGATACCTACGGCGAGTCCCGCATACACGCCTGCGCTTCGGGTCTACGGACTATGCGAAACCTGCGCGCAGGCTGCACCGGTTTCGCAATAACAGGTCGATGCGCAACCGTACGCAGCGGGGCCGTAACTGCGAATTCGTGTTGGGCGGTGCGGTGCCGCTGGCTTGCGCTGGACGACGCTCGCTGGACCGCCGGCTTGGAAGCGCCGCATCGATCCAACCCGTGGAAGATTACGGAGATTTTGAAGAAGCGTGAAGAATACCAATATGGCCGTGCGCTTTCTCGTTGCCAGGTTGTCACTCGCGCTATGCGTCGTCTCGGCGGGCGCATCGCTGGCCGCTGGGCAGCCGGTATTTCGAGTCGTCGCCTACATGAATAACCTCGATCAGCCCGCCGGAATCGTGCAGGGGTCTCCGGATGTTTTTTACTCGGAAGCCGGGCAATCCGGCCCGCACGTGGCCCTCTCGATTACGAAGGAGGGATCTCAAACGGCTCTGGCCACGGTCCTGAGCCCCGGCCAGATTCCGTCGCTATTGGTGAGCGCGGCTAACGGCCGGTTCTATTCTTCGATCGAGCAGGGCGCTCAACCCGCGCATGTCTTCTCGGTGACCTCGGCGCCGGGCAGCCAACAGATTTATCCGGCCCAGAGCCTCCATCCTATTCTGACTCAAAACCTGCCGGACGGCGAGTTGCTGGCTGTGGCAGTGTTCCCCGCCCAGACGCTTTGGTCCTTGGCTAAGGTTGACTTGAACGGCGCCGTGACTTCGATATTCCGGTTTTCCGCGGGCGAGCGTCCGGCCGCAGCCATCTATGCAAGCGATGGCAATTACTATGGCGTTTCCCAGTCGGCGAACGCCACTGGTTACGTCTACCGGGTGACTCCGTCCGGCGTCATGACCAGGCTGTATGACTTCCCGGCCAACACCTTCCGCGGATATTTCGCCGTGCCGCTCCTCGAAGCGGGCGATGGCAAGCTGTATGGCGCTACACCCCATGGCGGCGCTAACGGGACGGGCGCCATCTACAAAATCTCCGTAGACGGCCGGTACACATTGCTTTATTCGTTTCCGAAGGGCAACCTGGGCGGTCCCACGGCGCTCATCGAGGGCAGCGACGGCAACCTGTACGGCGCCACCATTGGATCTATCAGGAATGGCGGCTACAGCCAGTTGTTTCGCATCGCCCGGACCGGCGAGTATTCCGTCGTGTATGACATGAGCGACGCGCGTGCCGATGGCGCTTGCCAGTGCTCCCTGGTATTGGGGAGCGATGGCATCGTCTACGGGACGGCCATAGGCGGCGGCAAATACGGCGGCGGCCTGTATTTCGCCCTGAATGCGGGGCAGCCCAAGCCTGCGCCGCGGCCGCTACGCTTCAACCCGCCATCCGGACCGGTGGGTACCAAAGTGTTGATCTGGGGTTCCAACCTGCTGTCGGCGTCGGTCCGGTTCAACGGGACCGCGGCCACCGTGGTTTCGGGCAGCGGATCTAATTACATCTGGGCCACGGTTCCGCCGGGAGCCACTACAGGACCTGTTACGGTTACCACCCCCGGCGGGGCTATCACTACCCAGGCGAGCTTCATGGTGCGGTAGTGCGGCGCTGCGGCGCGCCGCGTCACTTGCGCGTGCCTGCATGGCCGCCACAGGGCTGCTCGCCGCCTTGGCCCCATGTGGCATAATTGTTCTATGTTGAACCGGGTGGGGAGCTCACGCCAGCGGTTTTTCCCGTTCGCCACTGAATAAAAGGGAGTCGGGTGTCCGTGGCTGCGAGTCCGGGCGCCGGCTGAAGATGATCGTTTCTCAAACACCATTGCGCATTAGTTTTGCGGGAGGCGCGACCGATTTCGCGCGTTACTATCGAGAGCACGAAGGCCTGGTGGTCAGCGCGGCAATCGATAAGTATATCTATGTAATCGTGTCGCCGCGTTTTGACGATCTGATCTACGTCAACTATTCCACGAAAGAGATCGTCAACAAAGTTAGCGATCTGAAGCACGAATTGGTGCGCGAGGCGCTGGTGCGAACGGGCATTCAGGCGGCCGTGGAGATCACCATGCTCGCCGACGTGCCCTCGGAAGGTTCCGGCCTGGGGTCCTCCAGCAGCCTGGTGGTCGGCCTATTGCACGCCTTGTACGGCTACAAGGGCGAGTTGGTGACGGCGGAACAACTGGCCCGGGAAGCCTGCGAGATCGAGATTGAGATTTGCGGCAAGCCCATCGGCAAGCAGGACCAGTACATCGCGGCGCACGGGGGGATCTGCGAGTTTCGCTTCCACAAGGACGATAGCGTGGGTGTGCGGCGCTTCCACAGGCGGCCCGAGCTGTTCCATAACCTGTCCGGCCAGATTATGCTGTTCTACACCGGACGTACGCGCAAGTCGGCGGCTATCCTGGCGGTCCAGGACGGGCGCACCGAGATCAACGTGAAACAGCTCCATAGCCTGAAAGCCCTAGCCGGGCGAGCCGGCGAAGCCCTGGATCGGGGCCGGCTGTGGGAGTTGGGACAGGTTTTGAACGACGGCTGGATACTGAAGCGCGAGCTGGCCGAGGGCATCAGTAATCCCGAGATCGAAGAGATGTATGAGAAGGCGCTGGCCGCCGGCGCGCTGGGTGGCAAGATCTGCGGCGCCGGGGGTGGAGGCTTTTTGTTGCTCTATTGCCATCCCGCTCACCAGCAGGCCGTGCGCAAGGCTCTGGAGAATTATCGGGAGCTGCCCATTTCCGTGGAACCGGATGGCAGCAAGATTGTTTTTCAACAGAGAAGGGTGGGACACCAGTTGGTCGAGTGTCCCGTCGAGTTGGAGGCCGCCCCTGTGGGGCAGGTTGTCAACCTGCGGGCCGATTGCTAATCGGCCCCGGCACGGGCTTGATCCGGCGCTATTGTCTCTAATCCCAAATATATGCGAATTCTGATCACAGGCGGCGCCGGCTTCATCGGCTCCCATACAGCCGAGGCGCTGCTGGCGCGTGGATATGATGTTCGGCTCCTGGATAGTCTCGAGCCCCCCGTCCATGTAGGCGGGTGGCCTCGATATCTGCCAGCGGAATTTGAACGCATGCAGGGTGACGTGCGGGACCCGGATGCGGTGGCCAAAGCCTTGGCCGGCGTGGACGTAGTCTATCATCTGGCGGCTTATCAGGACTATCTGCCGGACTTCAGCCGTTTCATCAGCGTCAACGCCGCCAGCACGGCCCTGCTCTACGAGGTGATCGTGAGCCAAGGGCTGCCTGTCCGCAAAGTGATCGTAGCTTCGTCGCAGTCCGTGCTGGGTGAAGGCCTGTATCGCTGCCCAAACGACGGGGAAGTTCTCCCGGACAGCCGTTCCCGGGAGCAACTCGAGGCCGGCCAATGGGACTTGTGCTGTCCTCTCTGCCGGGAAACCATCACGCCGGTCCCGGCCACGGAACTGGTGGGTAATCCGCAGAATCCCTACGGCATATCCAAACAGTGCCTGGAGCGGATCGCCATCCATCTCGGCCGGCGCTACGGGATCCCGACGGTAGCCCTGCGTTATTCAATCGTGCAAGGCCCGCGGCAGTCTTTTCGAAACGCCTACTCCGGCGCTTGCCGCGTATTCAGCCTCTCCTGCTACCAGCAGCGGCAGCCGATTGTTTATGAGGATGGGCGGCAACTCCGGGATTTCGTGAACATCCAGGATGTGGTCGCGGCCAACCTTCTGGTCCTGGATCGTCCGCAAGCCGATTATCGAATATTCCACGTAGGCGGCGGGGTCCACTATACGGTGCTCGATTTCGCGCGCCTGGTAGCGGAGGCCTACGGGATGGAGTTTCGGCCGGTTCTGGATGGCCGTTTCCGGTTTGGAGATACCCGGCACGCCATCTCGGACATATCCGGAATTCGCGCGCTGGGCTGGCAGCCGCGGGTTCCTGCGGCGGAATCCGTGCGCCAGTACCGGGAATGGCTGCTGTCGGAGGTCCCTGCGGCCGATATTGTGGGTGAGTCCCAGGAACGTATGAAGAAGCTGGGGGTGATCGGCTACGCCAGGGCTACGTGAGCGTGCCGCGTCTCTCCATTTGGCACAACCAACCCATGAAAATTACCGATCAAAGCCAAAAATAGGGCTAACTATCGCGCGCAAATATGGGTTAGATAAATTTGTGGTTCTAGTACTATTCGAGGCTGCGCTGCTGGCCCCCTAGTAGTACCTACTTTCAACTCAACCCCTTCCCCAACAACCCCTTCAAACGCTACAATCATACGTTTGATTTAAACAAGTGAACGATACCAAGGAACGCATCCTCGATACCGCCGAACGCCTGTTTTCCGAGCAGGGTTACGCCGCCACTTCTCTGCGCAGCATCATCGCCGGGGCGGGCGTGAATCTGGCCGCCGTGCACTATCATTTCCACTCCAAGGAAGCGCTGCTGGAAGCCGTGATTCTACGCCGGTCAGTGCCGGCGAATCGCGAGCGTTTGGCTTTGCTCGACCAGTTTCAAAACGAAGCTGGCGCGAATCCGCCGCCCCTGGAAAAGGTGATTGAAGCCTTCGTGGCCCCCACCCTGCAAATGTCCCGCGACCCCCGCTGCGGAAGCATGGTTTTCATGAAACTTCTGGGCCGCCTGCACGCGGAAGGCGACCTGCTGCCCCGGATTCTCACCTCGCAGTTCGGCGATGTATTCCAGCGCTTTGGCGCCGCCCTGCGCGCGGCCCTGCCATGCTTGCCGCCGGAGGAGTTGTCCTGGCGCCTGAATCTGGCCGTCGGCGCCCTGGCCCAGACTCTGCGAGCTGGATCGAAGGACCTGCAAACCATCTCGGATCTTTCCCTTTCCTTCGATTCGGAGACCGCGCTGGAGCGGCTGGTTGCTTTTCTGAGCGCCGGCTTCCGCGCTCCCGTGCCAACCCATGCAAACCAGGAATCTCATGTCGCAGTTCAGGAGAGATAAAATGCGCCGCTACCTATCGACTGTTTTCTTGGCGGTTCCCTTCGCCGTATGGGCCGGAGAAGCCGCGCCTCGTGAGCCGCTCCGCCTCAGCTTGAAGCGCGCCGTGGAAATCGCCACGTCTCCGGAAGGCAACACGTACGTCCAGCTTTCCGATGAGAACGTAAAACAAGCCAATTCCCGCTCGGCGGAGGCGCGCTCGGCGTTTCTGCCCGATATTGAAGCCCAAGCCGAGCAAACCACCGCCATGAAGAGCTTAGCCGCTCTTGGCTTGGACTTAGCTACCGACCAGGCACTTTTGGGCGCCGAGAAGAATCTGTCCCCCACGGTGAACGAGTTCGCAACACCTGTGCTGAACGGCATCATCAAGAACATCCCCCGTGTGGTGGGCCCCTTCAACTCCGTGGACGTGCGTGCCAGGGCCACCTGGAGCGTGCTTGATTTCAGCAATATCCGCCGCTACCAGGCATCCCGCGCCGCTGTCCGCGCCGCCGCCGGCGACCGCGGCAACACCGACGATTCGGTCTCGGCCACGGTGGCCAAGGCCTATTTGTCCGGTTTGCGCGCCGACGCCGGCGTCGAAGCCTATCAGTCTAACGTAGCGCTGGCCGAGGCTGTCTTGAAGCAGTCCGAAAACCAGAAGAACGCCGGCACCGGCACCGGTATCGAGGTCACCCGCGCGAAGGTCCAGCTTTCCAACGAGAAACAGCACCTGCTGGTAGTCCAGAATGAACGAACTAAGGCTTACCTGCAATTGTTGCGGGTCATGGGGTTGAGCCTGGCCACCGAACTGGAACTCAGCGACAAGCTGTCGTATGCGCCCACCGATGCGATTTCCGTGGAACAGGCCCAGGCCGAGGCCTTGAAGAACCGTCCCGATATCAAGGCCCAGGCGGAGCACGAAGCCGCGGCCCGCCTGAATGCCAATTCCGTCAAGCTCGAGCGGCTTCCCAGCCTGGTCGCTTATGCGGACTACGGCACCACCGGGACCAACGGCGACGTCGTCTCTCTCTTGCCCACCCGCGACTATGGCTTCTCCGTGCGCGTGCCCATCTTCGATGGCGGCCGGCGGGACGCCCGTCGCGCCGAGAGCGCCTCCCAGTCCCGCCAGGAGCGCGTCCGCACCAACGACCTCCGCGAGCAGATTGAACTGGACATCCGCACCGCGCTCGATAGCCTGCATTCCGCCGAAGAGCAACTCAAAGTCGCCGAGGAAGGGTTGACCCTCTCCGATAGCGAGCTCACCCAGGCCCGCCGCCGTTACGAGGCCGGCTTCGCCACCAACATCGAGATCACCGACGCCCAGACCCGGTTGGAACGGGCCCGGGATAACCGTATCGATGCGCTGTTCAGCTATAACGTAGCCCGCATCGACCTGGGGCGCGCCATGGGCAATGTCCGCCGCATGATCCAGTAGAAAAGGAGCCGTCGCAATATATGAAAAAGACAATCTTTATCGTGATCGCGATTGCGGTCCTCGGAGCGGCCGGCATGCTGGCTTACCGCAGCCTCCATCAGGAGCCCGCCAATCGCATCGTCGTCTCGGGCAATATCGAACTGGCCCAGGTGGACATCGCCTTCAAAACCTCCGGCCGCTTGATTGAGCGCACCGTGAACGAAGGCGACGCCGTGCAAAAAGGCATGGTGATTGCCCGCCTGGACCGCGAGCAACTCTTGCACCAGCGCGATACGGCGACCGCCGCGCTGGCCACCGCGCAGGCGCAGCTCTCCGAGAGCATTAGCGCCCTCAATTGGCAGCGCGAGACCATGCAAGCCGACATGCAGTTGCGCAATGCCGATTTGAGCGCCGCCGAGTCGCAGTTGCTGCAATTGAAGAACGGCGCCCGCCCGCAGGAAATCCAGGAGGCCACGGCGGCCGTGGCGGCGGCTCAATCCCAATACGACCAAGCCAAGAAGGACTGGGATCGCGCCCAGACATTGTACAAAGACGACGACATCTCCACTTCGCAGTACGATCAGTTCCACGCGCGGTTTGAGGGCGCCGAAGCCAATCTGAAGCAGGTGAAGGAACATAGCGGCATGGTCCAGGCCGGGCCGCGCTCCGAGACCATCGAAAGCGCCAAGGCGCAGGTGGAGCGTGCCCACGCCAGCCTGCGCGTAGGACAGGCCAATGCCATCGAGACCAAGCGCCGTGAGCAGGATATTGTCGCCCGCCAGGGCGATATCGAGCGCGCCAAAGCCCAGATCGCTCTGATTGACTCCCAGTTGGCCGATACCATTGCCGTCTCACCCATCAACGGCATAGTGCTGGTCAAGGCCGCCGATGTGGGCGAGGTGCTGGCCCCCGGTACCAGCGTCGTCACGGTAGGCGATATCGATCACCCCTGGCTGCGCGCTTACATCCGGGAACAGGACCTCGGGCGCGTCAAGCTCGGCGACAAGGTCAAGGTGACCACCGACTCGTTCCCCGGCAAGGTTTACGACGGACACGTCTCGTTCATTTCCTCCGACGCCGAGTTCACGCCCAAGCAGATCCAAACCGCCGAGGAGCGGGTGAAACTGGTTTATCGCATCAAGATCGATGTCGATAATCCGCTTCATGAGCTGAAGTCCAATATGCCCGCCGACGCCGAAATCCTCACGGGGAACTGATGGAAGGGATCATTCGCACCCAGGACCTCACCCGGCGCTTTGACGCGTTGACGGCCGTCGATCGCCTGAACTTGGAGATCCCCCGCGGTGAGATCTTCGGACTGGTCGGCCCCGACGGCGCCGGCAAAACCACCACCCTGCGCATGCTCTGCGGTCTGCTGGATCCAACCGAGGGCCGGGCTTGGGTGGCCGGCCATGACGTGGTCCGCAATACCCAGGCTGTCAAGGACTCCATCGGCTACATGGCCCAGCGCTTCGGACTCTACGTCGATCTCACCGTCGACGAAAACATGGAGTTCTACGCCGACCTCTTTGGCGTCCCCGCCGCCGAGCGCCGCCGTCTCCTGCCGGATCTGCTGCGCATGACCCGCATGGAGCCCTTCCGCAAGCGCCAGGCCGGCAAGCTTTCCGGCGGCATGAAGCAGAAGCTGGGCCTCATGTGCACCTTGCTGCACCGCCCGGAAATCCTGTTCCTGGACGAGCCTTCCAACGGCGTCGATCCAGTCTCGCGCCGCGATTTCTGGGCGATCCTGTACCAGCTCGTCAAAGACGGGATCACCGTCCTGGTCACCACGGCTTACCTCGACGAGGCGGAGCGCTGCAACCGGGTGGGCCTCATGTACAAAGGGCGGCTGATACAGTGCGGTGCGCCGGACGCCGCGCGTCATCAGGTCCCCGAGGATTGCTACCAGGTGGAGGCGCCCGATCCGCGGGGCGTGCGCGAGGTGCTGCTCAAATCCGAAGGCGTGCTCTCGGTGGAACCTTCCGGCGCCACTCTGCACCTGTTCCTGAGTTCCGCCCGCACCTCACCCGAAGCCCTGCGCCGCCAGCTCGAACAAGGCGGCCACGGTCCGGCCGTGTTCCAGCGCATCGTACCGTCGCTCGAAGATGTCTTCATCGCGCAGGTGCGCAAGGCGGAAAACCAATGACTTTGAAGCTCCCTGCGTGGGGCGGGATGGCATCCTGCGCGCCGGTTGTCAGCCGGCGCCAAGCGGGCAGGTTAACGACCTGCCCCGCAAGGAAATTCCTATGACCCCCGCCGCCCAAAACGGCCCCGCTCTCGAAATCCGCGACCTGGTCAAGACCTTCGGCGACTTCGTGGCCGTGGACCACGTTTCTTTCCAGGTGCAAAAGGGCGAAATCTTCGGTTTCCTGGGGCCCAATGGCGCCGGCAAATCCACCGTCATTCGGATGCTTTGCGGACTGCTCACCCCCACTTCCGGCTGGGGCGCGGTGGCGGGCTTCGACGTAGCCAAGGAACCCGAAGAGATCCGCAAGAACATCGGCTATATGTCGCAGAAGTTCTCCCTCTACGACGACCTCACCGTGGAAGAGAACATCGATTTCTTCAGCCGGATTTATGGGGTTCCCAAGCATATGCGCCGCGAACGTAAGGAGTACGTGCTGCGCATGGCCGGAATCGTGGACCGGCGATCCACTCTCACCCGGTTGCTGGCCGGCGGTTGGAAACAGCGCCTGGCCCTGGGTTGCGCCATCGTGCATTCCCCGCGCATCCTATTTCTGGACGAGCCCACTTCGGGCGTCGATCCCATCGCCCGGCGCAGCTTCTGGGACCTGATCTACCAGCTCGCCGAAGCCGGTCACACGATTCTGGTTACTACGCACTACATGGACGAGGCGGAATATTGCCATCGCCTGGCGCTGATCTATCGCGGCAAGCTGATCGCTCTGGGAGTGCCGGATGCGCTCAAACGGGACCTGCACTCCCACAATCTGTTGCAGCTCGAGACCTCCGACCTGCTGGGAACCATGCGCGCCCTGGAAGCCGCTTCGGGCGTGCTGGATGTGGCCGTCTTCGGCGCTGGGCTGCACGTGAGCGTGGAGGATCTCGCCGCCGGCGCCGAAAAGATCCGCCGCTTGCTGGAACACCAACACATTCAAATCAAGAGGCTGGAACCGATTCAACCTTCCATGGAAGACGTATTTGTGGGGCTGATTGAGGCCGAGGAACAAAAACACCCATGAACCCGCGACGCACGCGCGCCATGTTCGCGAAGGAGTTCCGCCACATCCTGCGCGATTCCCGCAGTCTGATCATGGCGCTCTTCCTGCCCTTGTTTGAGATGCTGCTGTTCGGTTACGCGCTCAATCTGGATGTGGACCGCATTCCCACCCTGATCTACGACGGCGATCGCAGCGCCGACAGCCGCGCCTTGATCGAGCGCTTCCGCGGCTCCCGTTTTTTTGAGATAGAGGGATTTGCCAATAGCTACGGAGAGATCGAAAAGGGCATCGACAAGAGCAAGATCCTGATGGGTATCGTGATTCCGCGCGATTACTCCCAGCGTCTGAATGCCGGGAACAAGGCCAATGTCCAGATTCTGCTGGATGGCAGCGATTCCAACACCGCCTCCATCGCCTTGAGCTACGTGGATGGCCTGTTGCAGAACTACGCATTGCAGGTCCGTTCCGACGGCCAGGAACGGCATTCCGGTATGCCCATCGCTTCCCCGGTGGATGCGCGCCTGCGCATCTGGTACAACAGCACGCTTGAATCCACCAACTACATCGTGCCGGGACTGATCGCCGCCATGATGATGGTGATTGCGGCCTTGCTGACTTCGCTCACCGTGGCGCGCGAGTGGGAGATGGGCACCATGGAGCAACTGCTTTCGACTCCCGTGCGCGCTTCCGAAATTGTGATGGGAAAGATGCTGGCCTTTTTTGTGATCGGCATCGCGGATACCACCATCGCGGTCCTGGTCGGGATCTTCGTTTACGGTGTGCCGTTCCGCGGAAATGTCCTGATGCTGGCCCTGTGCACCACGATCTTCCTTACCGGCGCCTTCTTCTGGGGCATCCTGGTTTCGGCCCTGGCCCGGACGCAGTTGTTCGCGTTCCAGCTTGGCATGGTCACCACCTTCCTGCCGTCATTTATGTTGTCTGGATTCCTTTACGCCATCGAGAACATGCCCGTGCCTATCCAGATCATCACGCACGTGGTGCCGGCCCGTTATTTCGTCACCATTGTGAGAGGCATTTTTCTGAAGGGAATCGGTCTGCGCGTCTTGTGGGGGCAGGTGCTTTTCCTGGTGGCCTTCTCCCTCCTGGTGTTCTGGGCCGCGGAACGCAGAATGAGACAGAAGCTGGCATAAGGTCGCCTCATGATAGAACGCATTTTAGCCATCGTCCGAAAAGAGCTGAACCAGATGTTCCGCAACCGGCGCACGCGCACGTTTCTCTTCGTGCCGCCTATCTTTCAATTGATCGTCTTCAGCTACGCGGTCAACCTGGACGTGGACAACCTGCGCATGGGATGGATGGACATGGACCAATCGCCGCAGAGCCACGCCTTGCTGGCGTCCTTCCAGGGGTCGGGCCGGTTCCTGCTCACTGCCTTGCCTCAAAGTGAAAAAGACATACAGGACGATCTCGACCGCGGCCAGGTGCAAGTGATCGTGCGCGTGCTGCCGGGATTTGGCCGCGATATCCTGCTGGGCCGGCCCACCTCGGCGCAAATCTTAGTGGATGGCACCAACTCCAATACCGCTTCGCTCGCTTCGGCCTACACCAGCCAGCTTGTGGCCGGCTACTCGGCCAGCCTCGCTCCCGCGCAGATGCAGTCGCGCATGATGGCTCGCGCGGGTATGGGCGCCATGAGCCTGAACGCGCCGCGCATTACCGGCAGCCCGCGGGTCTGGTTCAATCCCGACCTGAAGAGCCGCAATTATTTCGTGCCGGGCGTCATATGCAATCTGATGATGGTAGTCACAGTTACGCTCACGGCCATGGCTATCGTCCGCGAAAAAGAGATCGGCACAATGGAACAGTTGATGGTGACCCCTATCCGGCCGATGGAGCTGATGATCGGCAAAATGGTGCCCGCCGCGTTGGTGGGCATGATGGACCTGGTGCTGATGACCACGGCGGCGCTATTGATCTTTGGCATCCCGTTCCGCGGGAATCCCCTGGTCCTGGTGCTCAGCGCGGCGTTGTTTCTGCTGACCAGCCTGGGCATGGGCCTGTTTATTTCGACCATCGCCAACACCCAGCAGCAGGCTATCATGTCCGCCTCATTGATTGCCGTCCCGACGTTCTTATTGAGCGGTTTCGCGTATCCGATCCGCAACATGCCCATCGCGGTTCAGTATTTCACTTTATTGAATCCGCTGCGCTACCTGATCGAAATCGTGCGCGGCATCTTCCTGAAGGGCACCGGCATTTCAGTGCTCTGGCCGCAGATGCTGACGCTGCTGGTCTACGGCATGATCGTCATGGGGCTGAGCGCCAGTACTTTTCGGAAGAGATTGGATTAGCATCGATTAACATCGATTAAGATGGAGTGTTATGTCCTTTCCTGAGCAATACCGAGCCGAACTGCTGAAAGCCATTGAATCCATCGACCTGAACAAAGTCAGCCAGGCCATTGAATGGTTCAGAGAGTCCCGCGACGGCGGCCGGCACATCTTCGTCTGCGGCAATGGAGGCAGCGCCGCCACCGCTTCGCACTTCGCCTGCGACATCGTGAAAGGCTGCAGCTTCAACCGCTCCTCCCGGTTTCGCATCATGGCGCTCACCGACCAGCTTCCCACCATCACCGCGTATGCCAACGATGTCGGCTATGACGTTGTTTTTGTCGAGCAGCTCAAGAATTTCGCGGAGCCCGGCGACCTGTTCATGGCCATTAGCGGCTCGGGTAATTCGCCCAACGTGGTGCGAGCCATGGAGTACGCCAGCTCCATCGGCTGCCGCACCATCGCCCTGACGGGCCGCGACGGCGGACAACTCGGGCCCAAGGCGCAATTGAACATCCAGGTACCTGTGGCCCATATGGGGCGGATCGAGGATGCCCACATGAATGTTTGCCACATGATCGGGTACTACTTCATGGATTGCGAGCCGCAAACGGCTTAAGGCCATAGGCCGTACACATGGCTCGTGCCCGGTGTGACTCACTCTGCCTGCAAGACGTTCGCTTTGCTTTGCCGTGAAGGACGCCTACAGCGCAGCTAACTACGGCTAATTTGGCGAACGCGGCGGACGGTTCGTTGCCCGAGAGTAGCTATTCCTTCGGTGGGTATTGCCGGGGAAATGCGGCGCCGTCGCCCCGTTTGACCGCCAAAACGCCTTGTGATAACTTGAGTAAATGCAGCAGGAATCCCTGGAAACAATCGTGACGGCTACTACCGACCCTGCCAGCTCGCTAAGTGTGGGTCAGGCGGAGGAAATTGCGCTGTCGCACCATTTCGTGTTTCTAGCCGGGCTGCATCGCAGCGGTACCACTCTGCTTTTCCGCATGCTTCGGGAGCATCCGGAGATGAGTGGTTTTGCGAACAATAAGGTAGCCGCCGAATGGACTCCGCTTGAGGATGAAGGCCAGTTTTTGCAAGGTATATATCCCCCGGCGCTATGTTACGGGGGACCCGGCAGCTTTGCCTTTGCACCCGAGTCGCACCTCACGGAAGCCTCGGAGTTGCTGACGCCGGAGAATAAGGCGCAGTTGGCCGTTGACTGGTTTCCTTACTGGGATCTCTCGAAACACTATCTGCTGGAAAAATCTCCCCCGCACGTGCTTATGACCCGTTTCCTGCAAAGCGTTTTTCCGAGTTCCTCTTACGTGATCATTATGCGGCACCCCGTGGCCGTCTCACTGGCCACCACGAAATGGAGCCCCCGGAGCCTGGACTCACTGATTGAGCACTGGTTGGTAGCGCATGAGACATTCGAGGAGGATCGCCCTCATTTGCGGCGTGTCATGACGGTCAGGTACGAGACCATGGTGGAAGAGCCTGCCGCTACGCTGCGCGAGATCTATGCATTTCTGGGAGTAGAGCCTCACGAAACTTCATTTGAGGCCACTACGGAACATAACCAGCGGTATTTCGCGCAATGGCTGGAAATGGCGAAGAATCCGGAGACCAGTCCGTCCATCCAGGAATGGATTGCGCGCTATGAAACGCGAGTACGCGCCTTCGGGTATAGCCTGCAAGATCTGGAAATGCGCTAATGGATTTCGGCGGAGCGCATCCGCCGTGAGTCCGTTGGCTTAGCGGCGCTGTATTCGTCCTTTCACGGCCAGCGATCATCTTGCGGGCAGAGTGAGTCGCGCCGGTTATGGGTGCGACCTGATGACGCGGCCACTCAGACGCCACTCGGAATTCAGCTTATTTACGTTTCCCCGGGGCTTCTTTCGCGGCCCGCTTCTAGGCCCCACGAATTTGCGCCCACTCTCCATATCGCGGACAATTAGAAGATCATACCGGGTGAAATGAACAACAACGTATCCAACGACATCGCCATCATCGGGATGGCCTGCGTACTCCCTGGCGCGCCGAACGTGGAGCGCTACTGGGAGAACATCCTGCACAAGGTAAATTCCATTTCGGATGCTCCGCCCGAGTGGGAAGCCGAGCTGTTTTATGAGCAGGATACCAAAGCCGACGACCGGACCTACTGCAAACGCGGCGGCTTTCTGGGCAAGCTGGCGCAATTCGATCCCTTCAGCTTCGGGATCATGCCCAATGCGGTGGATGGCGGTGAGCCGGACCATTACATGGCCCTACAGGCGTCGCAGGATGCGCTGAAGGATTGCGGCAGGTTGGATCTGGAGCCGGTGAAGGCGCGCACCGCGGTAATCATTGGCCGCGGAACGTACGTCAACAGGGGTAACGCGGCGGCCCTCCAGCAAGGGGTGATGGTCGAGAGCATCCTGCGCATTTTGAAGCAGTTGCATCCCGAGCATACGGATGGGGAACTGGCCGAGATCAAGCGCCAGATCAAGGCCGGCTTGCCGCCGTTTGATTCCAACACCTCTTCCGGCCTGGTGCCCAACATTATCGCAGGCCGCATCGCCAACCGGCTGGACCTGATGGGGCCGAATTACCTGATCGACGCAGCCTGCGCCAGTTCCCTGGTAGCTATCGAAATGGCCGCGCGCGAGCTCCGCACTGGCAACTGCGATCTGGCCCTGGCCGGCGGCGTCAACAGCAACACCTCGCCGGTCCTGATGATGATCTTCTCGCAGCTTGGCGCACTTTCCCATCGCGGCCAGTTGAGCTCGTTCGACAAAGACGCCGATGGCACGCTGCTGGGTGAAGGCGTCGGCATGGTGGTGCTGAAACGTCTGGCGGAAGCCGAGCGCGACGGTAACCATATTTATGCAGTTCTGAAAAACATCGGTATTGCCAGCGACGGCCGGGCCACGCACGTGCTCGCGCCGCGCGTGGAAGGTGAGGAGATGGCGCTCCGCCGCGCCTATGAACCGGTGGACATCGATCCGCTTACCGTGGGCCTGATAGAGGCGCACGGCACGGGCACTCCGGTTGGCGACGTGGTGGAAGTGGAGGCGCTGCGGCGCGTCTTTCCGCCACGCCGGACCGAGTCGCCGCGCTGCGCCCTGGGCTCGGTGAAATCCATGATCAGCCATACGGTGCCTGCCGCCGGCGTGGCGGGGCTGATCAAAGCCGCGCTAGCCCTGCACCATAAAGTCCTGCCGCCCACGTTGTGCGAGAATCCCAATCCCAAGCTACAGCTCGAGAACACCAATTTCTACATCAACACCGAGACGCGGCCCTGGATTCATGGGTCCTCCAAAACGCCGCGGCGCGCGGGCGTGAACGCTTTCGGTTTCGGCGGCATCAACGCGCACGCCATCCTGGAGGAATACACCGGGCCCAACCAGGCGCCCTGGCTGCAGCGTGACTGGGACAGCGAGCTGTTCGTGTTCTCGGGCGACAGCCGTGCCGCCGTGGCGGAAGATGCGCAGCAGGCGCTACAGCTTCTGCACGCGGACGGCGACGCCCTTTCATTGAAGAACTTGGCCTGGACGCTCAATTGCGACCGCCCCATGGGGCCCGTGCGCATGGCCGTGGTGGGGCTGTCGCACGCGGACCTGGCAGCCAAACTCGAGCGCGCCATCAAGCGTCTGGGCGACGAGCGCACCCGGAATATCAAGGAGATCGAAGGCATCTACCACTTCAAAGAACCCCTGGGGTTGCAGGGCAAGCTGGCTTTCCTGTTCCCCGGCGAAGGCTCCCAGTACCGCAACATGCTCGGGGACCTGTGCATCCACTTCCCGGAAGTGCGGCGCGTCTTCGACCTGATGGATCGCGCTTACGAGAACCATCCGCGCGATTATCTGCCCAGCGATGTCATCTTCCCGCCGCCTCTGGGATCCCCCAGCCAGGACCGCCTATACAACATGGACTCCGGCGCGGAAACGGTCTTTTGCGCCAACCAGGCGCTCTACGCGCTGATCGAGAAACTGGGCATACACGCCGACGCCATGGTCGGACACTCGACCGGCGAGCATTCCGCGCTGCTGGCCTCGCGGGTGGTCGAAGTGGCCGGCGACGAGGAACTGATCCGGCATATCCTGGGTGTTTACGAAGTCTTCGACAAGCTGAATTCTACCAGCGACATTCCCGAAGCGGTGCTGCTGGCCGTAGCCGGCGCCGACCACGCTTTTCTCGAGCAGCAGGTGGCCGCTAGCGACGGCGAGCTGTATATCGCGCTCGACAACTGCGTCCACCAGGTGGTGTTGTGCGGCCACGAATCCGTGATCGACAGGCTGGTTACCGCGCTGACACCCAAAGGCGCGATTTGCCAGAAGTTGCCGTTCGCCCGCGCTTATCACACGCCCTGGTTCGAAGTGTTCAGCAAGCCGCTGAAACAGCATTTCGACCGGGTGCGAATTGGCGCGGCGCAGACCGCGCTTTATTCCTGCGTGACGGCCGGCCCTTACCCGCACGATCCCGAGGAGATCCGCGCGCTGGCGGCGGTGCAATGGTCGAGCACGGTGCGTTTCCGCGAGACGATTGAACACATGCATCGTGACGGCGTGCGTCTCTTCCTGGAGATTGGTCCGCGCGGCAACCTGACCGGCTTCACCGACGATGTGCTGCGCTCCAAACCGCACGCCGCGATTCCCACGAATGTGCAGCATCGTTCGGGGATCGTGCAGCTTCACCACATGCTGGGACAGTTGGTGGCGCACGGTCTCAATCCCAAGCTGGAGCACCTTTACGCGCGGCGCGCGCCGCGTCCGGTCACCGAGAAGATCAAACCCCGGCGTTCGCTGGCGCTGGCCACCGGGCTGCAGCCCGCGCGGCTGCCAGCGGATTTCAAGCTGCCAAAGCGAGAAGGCAGAAGTCAGGAGACAGAAGTCAGAAGACCGGAGACACAAGCCCCTGCCGACCCGCGATCCGTGGTGATGCAAGAGCACCTCAGCATGATGGAGCAGCTCGTGCAAACGCAGCAGGAAGTCATGGCGGCCTATCTGGTGGGGCGGGCGTCCACGCCTGCGGCGGGTCTCCAGACCCGCTTCCCCTTCTTTCACGACATCGTCGAGAACGTACCTGGCGTGCGCGCCGTAGCGCGGCATCGTTTCTCAGCCGAGCGGGAAATTATCTTTCATGACCATGCATTGGGACGCGATGTGTCCACCGAAGATCCATCGTTGCTCGGCCTGACGCTGGTGCCGCTGACAGTGACGATGGAGATGCTGGCCGAAGGCGGGGCTCTACTGGAACCAGGCAAGGTGCTGGCAGGCATGCGCGACATACGGGCATCGCGCTGGATCACGCTGGAGAAGCCGGGATACACCATTGAAGCTACGGCCAGGCAGACCGCGCCGGGCGAAGTACACGTCGCTCTGCGGGAGGCGGGCGTGGCCGGCACGTTGCGTCCGATTCTAGCGGAAGCCGTGGCGGTATTCGCCGCACGCTATCCGGATTCCGGCCCGCCGCGGCCCTTCGTGCTCGAAGACGAAAAGCGGTCTGCGTGGATTCCCGAGCAACTCTATCGCACGGGCATGTTTCACGGTTCCCTGATGCAAGGCGCCAAAAGCGTGGAGCGCGCCGGGCGCAACGGTTCCAGCGCCACACTCGAAGCGCTCTCGCACGCGCAGCTCTTCACCGACAATCCGCGGCCTGCATTTCTGTTCGATCCGGTGCTGCTGGACGCGGCCGGACAAGTGGTCGCGTACTGGTTTTGGGAAGCCATCGAGAAGGGCACGGACTTGTTCCCGTACCGCGTGGGCTCCTTCCATTGCTATGCGCCGGCGCCGCCCACGGGCACGCTGTTGGAATGCCGTGTGGTACTGAGATTTGAGAGCGGCTCGGTGATCCATTCCGATATCGAAGTCCTCGACCGCGCGGGCAAGGTCTACTACCGGTTGGACAACTGGGAGACGCGCCGATTCCCGCAACCGCCGCGCTTCCTGCGACTGCGGATCGATCCGCGCGCGACTTATATTTCGACGCCGTGGAAGGAGCCTGTGGCTGGCAAACGCGGAGTGGCGTGCTGCCGCGTGGAGGGGCTGCCGCAGGAGTTCCTGGAGTCCTCTCACGGCGTCTGGCTGAAGACGCTGGCGTACCTGGTGCTGAGCCGCCGCGAGCGCGCCGCGTGGGACAATCTGCAAACGGCGGCCAAGGAACGCTATGACTGGCTGCTGGGCCGCTGCGCCGCCAAGGACGCGGTGCGCATGTTGATTCAGGAGCGCTTCGGCGAGCAGATGTGCGCGGCTGACGTGGAAATCGTCACCGACTCATCCGGCCGGCTTGCCGCGGAGGGCGCCTGGAAGCAGCGGCTGGGGGTTAGTCCGGTGGTGGCGCTGGCCAATTCCGGTGTCGCCGGCGCGGTGGCCGCGCTGAATGCGGCGGATCTTGCGGGGATCGATTTGACCGCGCGCGCGGCTTGACTTATTTAAGTCACGGCGCTATCTTAGCATTTGTGAACCAGGATTCGATCCGGACCAGCATCGATCTGCCCCGCGGTCTGCACCGCCGCCTCCACGAGGCAGCCGCCCGGAAGGGTTGCTCGGCGCGCCAATTAATCCTGCGCAGCATCGAGCAAGCCGTGGAGGAGTCGACGCCAAAGCGTCCCCGGCGGCGTCTCAACCTCGATAAGCCGATTGTGCCATCAACGGGAAAGCCGTTCGATCTGACCAACGAGCAGATCTATGAGCTCATCGACTTTCCTTGATGTAAACGTGTGGTTGGCGCTGCTGTTGGAAAATCACGTGCATCGCGCCGCCGCCAGGCGGTGGTTGGAGTCTACCGAGTGCGACGTGATCGGATTTCTGCGGGTAACCCAGATGAGCGTCTTGCGCCTGCTCACGACCTCCGGTGCCATGAACGGCAGACCATTGAGGATGCCGGAGGCTTGGGCGGCATACGACAGCTTGTTCGGCGATGACCGGGTTGCGTACGTCGAGGAACCCCGTGGAATCGAGCCTGTTTTCCGGAAGTACGCGCGCAAGAATCACGCTTCCCCCAAGCTTTGGGCAGACGCGTGGCTGCTCGCTTTCGCGGAATGTGCCGACGGCGTAGTAACTACGTTCGACCAGGCGCTGGCTGCTCGCGCCGGCCATACCGTTTTGCTGAGTTGAGCCTTCCGCTAGGGACGCCGCGGCGAAACCGCTTCGACTTCTTGCTGTTCCGCCTGCGCGCCCGCGCCTACATGCTGCCCCACAAACTCCGCCAGCTCCGCGATGGACAGATCGCGCTGCTTCTGGCCGATATCCGCCAGCAGCTCGGCAAATGGCATGGTGGTCTGATAGTGCTCCTGCATGGCGGTGCACAAAACCACGGCGTCCAGCGACTCCATGCCCAATCCGGTAAAGAGCAGCGATTCCGGACCCACGGGGTCGGCATAGTCCCAATCCTGGCAAAGGTCCTGCACGGTTTTCAGAACGTAGGCGAGAATCTCAGGCTGTGTGGGTTTCATTTCAGGCTCTCAAACGCGTGGATCTGCGCGCGCGGAGTGCCGGCGGGCAGGGCGATTTCCCTCCACGGTCCTTCGCCCAGCGCCACTACCGGCTCCGATTGCGGACCCGCCTCGATTTCGCGCAGCGCCGCCTGGGCGCCGCCATCCAGCGGGACCATCTGAATGCCGCGCGCGAGGAACTGCTGCCGAACATCTTCGGACACCATACCGCTTTGCGCCCAGGGCCCCCAGTTCATGGCCACTACGCGCGCCGGCCACTGCGCCGAGAGGATCACCGCCAAGCCGTTCATGATGCCGTTAGCGGCGGCATAGTCCGCTTGGGCGCGATTGCCGAAAGCGGCGGTCACCGACGACATCAGCAGCAGGCATTGCAGGCTTTCCGGGCGCAGCTTGCGGCTCAGCAGGAAGGCGGAATCGGCCTTGGTGTGCACCACGCGGTCGAACGATTCCGGAGTCTTGTCGCGGATCAGCTTGTCCTCGATGATGCCGGCTCCGTGAATGACCGCGTCCAGACGGCCATGCTCGCCGTAGATGCGATCGATCAACTCGCCAAAGGCCTCTTCCCGGCGCACGTCCACGGAATGATACTCCACCTTGGCGCCGGTGCGCCGCAGGCTTTCGATGTTTTGCAGGATCTCGCGATCTTTCAGCAGGCGCTGCAGGGCAGCCTCCACTGCGGCGGGCTTCACCGACGTGGAAGACGCGCGCAGCCGGGCCGTCAGACCCGCTTTCAAGCGCGGCATCTCGGTAATGCCAGCGGTGTCGGCGGGCTCGGGTCCGGAGGGTAGCGGCGAGGCGCCCACCAGGATCAGCGTGGGCCGATAACGCTCGGCAAGCTGCCGGGCGATCTCCGCCGTCACGCCGCGCGCGCCGCCGGTCACCAAGATGACCCAATCGCGCTCGATTTGCCGTATGGCTTGGCCATCGAGCGGAGCGATCTGCGGCACAACTGTAAGCCGGCGGTCGCCAGGCAAGCCCACTTGCACCGTGTTATCCGGCGAGGTCAGTTCGTCGATGAGTTTTTGCCGCAGGATGGGATTGGGATCGGTGGGGTCCAGGTCCACGACCTTGCACAGCACGCCGGTGAACTCCAGCGCCAGAGTCTTGGTGAAATCGGCCACTGCAAAGTGCGTGGGAGAAAACGGTCCATTGGGCTGCAGCCCGAATGCTCCGCCACGCCCCGTAATCGCGGCAAATAGCGCGCCGCCCGCGCGGCCCGTTTGTTTGAGATCGTTCTCGGCTGCGCGGGCCAGCGCGTATAGGCTGCGGACGTCCAGCCGCACCAACTCGCGCCATTCGGCGAAAGTCGACTGCAACGCGGGCTGGCCGGTGCGCAGTGGCAGCAGATGAATGATGGCGCCAACCGGGCCGAACTGTCGATGGATCGTGCCGATCAACGACTCCACATGCGCCGGATCGGCGAGGTCGGTGGTGAACACGTCCCCCGCGCTGATGGTCGCGTCGGGGCTATGGCGCAACAGCACGGCCTGCTCTCCGTTGCGCTTCAGCTCATCGGCGAGCGCTGAAGCGATGCCGGTTTCGTCATCCGTGATCAGGCAGACGCGCCCAGGATAGTATTGCGGCTTGGATTGATGGCGCGGCTGGTCGATAGTGGTCAGGATGAAGCGAGGCACGGCGGGAGCCGGCTGGCCGGGGACTCCGGATACCGGCGGCACTGGCTGCCCCACTGCCGCTGCGATGCGATCGGCAATTTCGCGCAGAGTCCGGGCGCTGGTCAGTTTCTCCATCGCGCCTTGGATTTGGGCCTGCTCGGCGGGGGTGGAGCGTTGCTGCAACGCGGTCAGGATTTCGACGCGTTTGATGGAGTCGATACCCAGGTCCGCTTCGATGCCGGCATCCAGGTCGAGCATGTCGGGCTCGTAGCCGGTGCGTTCGCTGGCGATTTTGACCAACTCGGCTAGGTAGTCGCGGCCGGCTGAAGCGGCTGGGGCGGGTGCACCGCTCTCTAACGGTCGCGGCTCGGTAACGTGCTCGGTAACGGCGGCGATAAGCTCGGCGATCTCACGCAGCGTACGGGCGCTGGTGAGTTTATTCATGATGGCTTGCACGCTTTGCTGTTGCTCGGGCGTGCCAATTTTCTGCAAGGCGGTCAGGATTTCGACGCGCTTAATGGAATCAATGCCCAGGTCGGCTTCGATGCCGGCGTCGAGGTCGAGCATCTCCGGCGGATAGCCGGTCCGCTCGGCGGCGACGGCGCGCAGTTCGGTGATGAAGTCGCGACTGACGGATGCAGCCGGCGGGGGGGCGGCGGGCGCGGGGCCCCCTCCCACAGTTTCTTCCAGAATGGCCGCGATTTCGCGCAAGGTGCGGGCGCTGGTGAGCTTGTTCAGGACTCCCTGCACCTGCTGTTGCTGCTCGGGTGTGCCGAGCTTTTGCAATGCGGTCAGGATTTCGACGCGCTTGATGGAATCGATGCCCAGGTCGGATTCAATGCCGGCGTCGAGGTCCAGCATTTCCGGCGGATATCCGGTGCGCTCGGCGGCCACGGCGCGCAATTCGGTAATGAAGTCGCGGGCGCCAACGCTCCCTGACGGAGCGTGCTCTGGGCGGCCCGGCTCGGCAACACCGGCGATGAGATCCGCGATCTCACGTAGCGTACGGGCGCTCGTGAGTTTATTCATGATGCCCTGCGCGCTGTGCTGTTCGGCGGGCGTGCCGAGCTTCTGCAGCGCGGTCAGGATTTCGATGCGCTTGATGGAGTCGATGCCCAGGTCGGATTCGATGCCTGCGTCGAGGTCGAGCATCTCCGGCGGATATCCGGTGCGCTCGGCGGCGATGCGGCGCAGGTCTTCGATGAAGCTGCGCTGGGATGGTGCGGCGGGCGGTACTGCCACTACGGGTGCAGGCGGCGGTGGCGATGGGGCGGCGATAGCAACGGGCGGCAGGGTCGGCGCGGCGGAAACTGGAACTGCCGGCGCGCCCTGCAGGTACGCCGTCATGATGGTGGTTTGCGTCTGTAGGATCTGCTTCATGAGCTGCTGGAATTGCAGCATCACGGCATCGCTAGTGGCGGACGCGGCGATGGGTGGCGGAAGAAGCGCCGGCGCGGGCGCCGCTGGAGCCACCACGGGAGCTTGTGCTGGAATCGAGGACCGCGACACCAGATCGAGCGGCTTGACGATGTGCGGCGGTTGGCTGCGCGGGAAGGCTCTCAGACCGTTCACCATCCAGCCGGTTTCGCGCGCTGCGGGTTCCGGCTGGCTGACGCGACCTCGCACCAGTTGCGCCGTATCCACCAGCACGCCTTCGATCGCCAACTGCGCCAGCGCGTGCAGGAATTGCACCAGCCCATTACGGTCGCTGTCGATTTGAACGAAACGCGCGTCCTTGCCATCCAGGATCTGCCGCGCCAAGCCGGTGAGCACACCCTTGGGTCCCACTTCAACGAACATCCGCGCGCCTTGCCCGTACATGGCGCGGATCTCATCCACGAATTTCACCGGACGCACCAAATGGCTGGCGAGCAACGCAGCGATTTCCTTGGGATCTTCCGAATACTGCCCTCCCAGGGTATTCGAGAAAACCGCCGCGCTGGGTTTGGCGAACGTCTGCCTGGCCAGCACCTCGGCGAATCGCTCGCGCGCCGGCTCCATCAGCGGCGAGTGGAAGGCGCAGGCCACCGGGATCCGCCGCGCCGCCAGACCAGCCGCTTCCAGCTTCTGAATGGCCGCGCTTACCGCGGCGTTGGCGCCGGAAATCACCGTCTGGCGCGGGCTGTTGTGATTGGCCAGCGTGATCCCTTCCATGCCGTCCAAGGCTTTGGTGATGGCATCCGCGTCGGCTGCCACGGCGGCCATGGTTCCGGCTTCGTCGTGGGTCGTATCCTTGATGGCGCGGCCCCGCGATTCGGAAAGCTCGAACAAGGCGCTATCGGAAATCACGCCCGCGGCGGCCAGCGCTACGTACTCGCCGTAACTGTGGCCCGCGGTCATGTCCGCGCGCACGCCAAGGCGCTCCAACACGCGGCACAAACCGATCTCGATCACGCCCAGCGCGGGTTGTGCAATCACTGTGTCGGTCAATTCCAGGTTCTGCTGCTTTTCCTGCTCGGAACTGAATGCGGGCGGTGGATAAATGTACGCGCTGAGCTTCTTGGGAAAACGTCCGGCGAGCGCCAGCTCGGCTTGTTCCAGACTGGCGCGGAATTCAGGAAAGGTGAGCGCCAGTTCGCGCAGCATGTGCGGTTTTTGCGAACCTTGGCCGGGAAACAGGAAGGCGACCTTGCCGCGCGGGGGACCGAAGGCCAGGTAGATGCCTTGCGGGTCGTTGAGCGCCTGCTTGGATTCGAGTGCGGTTTTGGCTTTGGTCAGTTTAGCGCGGAGGTCTTCGGGCGAACTGGCCACGATGGCCAGGCGGGTTTGCGCCGACCCGGACACCGCGCAGCCAAGAGCGCCTGCGTCGAGATCCGCTGGCGTAGGGTCGTTCCAAACATACAGCTCGGCGGGCCACTCCTCGGTTTGCGCCACATCCGCCGGATCGGTCAGATCGCCCTGAAACTCCTCCAGCACCGCGTGGAAATTGGTCCCGCCAAAGCCGAACGCGCTGACGCCGCCGCGGCGCGGCGTGCCGGCCGGGGGAATCCACGGCAGCGTTTCGGTGTTCACGAAAATAGGCGTGCCCGGTTCGAGCAGCTTCGCGTTAGGCTTTTCCACGTGCAGGGTGGCCGGCAGCGTTTTGTGGTACAGCGCCAGCGCTACCTTCATCAATCCGGTAACTCCCGCGGCGGACTTGGTATGGCCTACCATGGACTTCACCGATCCGATTGCGCAGCTCTGCGGCGCCGCTCCATCGGCGTGGAAGACCTCGGCCACGGCAGCTAGTTCACTCGCGTCGCCCAATGTGGTGCCCGTGCCGTGCGCTTCAATCAAGCCGACGGTCGAAGGACGAATGCCCGCTCGCGCGTAGGCCCGCTGCAGTGCCAGGATCTGTCCCTCCAGCCGCGGCGCGGTCATACTTTTGCCCTTGCCATCACTCGATCCGGCCACGCCCTTGATCACCGCATAGATACGATCGCCATCCCGTTCCGCATCTTCGAGGCGTTTCAGCACCATCATGCTGATGCCTTCGCTGATGGCGATGCCATCGGCGGATTCATCGAACGTGCGGCAGCGGCCCCGGCCGGAAAGCGCCTGCGCTTTGGCGAAACACATGTAGCCGAACGGACTCTGCGCCGTATCCACGCCGCCCACGATCGCCATGTCGCTCGAATGGTCGGCCAGTTCGCGCGCAGCCAGATACACGGCGGCCAGCGAAGAAGCACAGGCGGCGTCCACGCTAAAGTTCACACCGCCCAGGTCGAAGCGGTTGGCTACGCGGCCCGCGGCGACATTCAGCAGCAAGCCGGCGAAGGAATCTTCGGTCCACTCAGGCAGCTCCTGCAATAGTTCGGCGGGCGGCTTGGTGATGAACTGCTGCAGCATGGAGCGCACCGCATATTGCAGGCCCACATCGCCCAGCCCGCCGCTCAGGCCCAGAATCACCGAGGTCTTCTGGCGCGGGAAATCGCGATCGTGATAGCCGGCATCGCGCAGCGCCTGGTCGACCGTCACCAGCGCCAGCAATTGCAATGGATCGATGGACGGCAGCGCGGTGGGCGGAATGCCGTAGCGCATGGGATCGAACGGCACCGCATCCAGAAAACCGCCCCAACGGGAGTGCATCTTGTCTTTGGCCTTGCGGTCGGGGTCGTAATACAGGTCGATATTGAAGCGCTCCCTGGGAATGTCGCCAATGGCATCGACCTTGTTCAGGATATTGGCCCAGAAGGCGCGCACGTTGGGCGCCTTGGGAAGCAGGCAGCCCATACCCACGATGGCCACATCGAAAGGCTTGAGCGGCGGCGCGGTCTCCACGCGCGGGCCGGCAAATGGCACGGCCAGTTCGCGCACTAAGCGGGCGCCTTCTTCGGCGATGTCCGCGCCGGCAAGAATACCGATGCGCACGCCTTTTTCCGCCAGCGGCGCGGCCAGCACCGCCGCCATTGCCGCGGTACGGCCGTCGTGGATGCCCGTGAACGTCACGCTTGGCGCTCCGTCGGCGAGCAGCGCTTCGATGCCGGCATTGGTCAGGCCTTCGATGATGCGCGTATCGGGATCCGCCTTGGCCACAGGCTCCAACCGCGCGTGTTTCCCGGCTAATTCGACATGCTCCCGGATGGCATCGCGCAAGCCGCGCACAACCGCAGGGAGCGAATGGAAGCGTTGTGCCAGCGCCGCCCAGGAGGCTTCTTCGAAATCCAGTACCAGGCCCGCCGCGCCGCCCGCATACCAGGCGGCCGCCGAGTGCAGGCCGATGCCGCCCGCTCCCCATACCGGAACAGGCGCGGCCAGCGGTATCTTGGACACCACGCCGTCGAAACCCAGATCGCCGGCCATCGCGGCATCTTCCGAGGTGGAAACTTCCCACAGAACGCGGCGCGATTGGGCACGCGCCAGCCGCAGCAGTTCCTTGGTCCGCTTGCGTCCGGCTGCCGCGACAATCACGCATTCGGCGTCAGACGCAAGCGCCGCCTGGACGGAATCAAGCCTGACGCCGAACAGGCCTCGACCGTCCTGCCGCAGACGCTCCGGCGCGTTCAAAATGAGAAATTCGAATTGTTCCGGCATTTTCTTCCCCGCCAGGCTACCTGTGACGGAATTAATACAGATCTCTACCACCTGCTTCGCCGTGGAAGGGGGGCCGCATCGCCCAGTTTTTCAGTATAGGTGGCCGAACGCCCGCCGGCACCAGTATCTAACGATTATAACGATTATGGACAGCCGAGTACGATCTCCGGACCAAAGCCGAATTAGAGGGCACCCCTCCCGACCACGCTAAATCAAGCGCGGGTCGAAGGCGAATCGTCGTTTGCGAACCAGCCGCAACCGCTTCGCGCCAGGATGTTCGGGGTTGAGCACAAAATTGCATTCTTCCGGGACAATCGCGGAGGGCCTCATCGCTTTGCCGCTGCAAGACGCTCGACAAACCCCTGGCGATCCTCCGAAGAGAGGCCCGCGTTTAATACCGCCAGCATCTTCGCGCCATCGTCTTCCCAGAAGGCCGCCACGTCGAGCCACAACCCTGGAAAGACCTGAGATCGGACAATGCCATCCGGAGGGACCTCTTGGGAAACGTAGGCGGTATTCTCGAGTACGCGCCAGACGATGCGTTTCCAAAAGAGCTCGATGGTAATATAATCCCGCACGCCGGCCCTTTGATAGAGCTTCCGCTTCGGTCCAAAGTCGACCTCGGTGGAGGTCAGGCAGATCTCGACCGCCAACTCGGGCGCGCCGGTACAATACAGCCTCTCGTCCCCGGACTGTCCGCCGTGCGAGGGCAAGATCCGCAGGTACGCGTCGGGCTGCGGAGCGCTATCGAGCATCATCCACGTGCTGTTGTTCCCCGCTTTGCACCCGGGCGTTGCCTGGGCATAATAAGCAAGCCACAGGTGGATCAGCGTATCGAGGCTTCCATGATCGCGGCTAACCGGTGAGGGCACGTGCACAACTCCGTCGATGAGTTCAGCGTTCTTCAGGTCTGGGAGTTCTTCCCAACGGCGCAGGAATTCTTCCCGGGTCAACCGCTCGCCGGTCACCAGTTCGGTCGCTGTGACAACAGGAGAGAGCATGGCAGCGTTCCTCCTCTTTTCAGTTTACCGCCTAAATAGTAGCAGACTGAAATCCGTGCAGCCGCCAAAACAGAAGCGCCATGGCGTTTGTGAGACGATCAGGATTCCCCGGTCGCGCGGCAAGCGGCCGCATAATCCGCCTGGGCGTTGTAGTAATTTTCCAGAGTGCCTATGTCCACGAAGTAGCCGCTGATGGGCAGCCCCATGGCATGGCCGACCAGCGCCGGCATTAAAGACCGGCCAATGTCTGCTGCAAGACCGGCCGGTGCCTCGGTGGGCAAAAACGGGCGCACCTGGCGGCGGAAGGCATACAGGCCCGCGTTGACCAGATTGCCGGGCGGATTCTCGGGCTTCTCCCAGAATCCCGTAACCAGGCCGGAGTCATTCATCTCCACCACCCCGCAGGCGGACGGATTCGCGGAGCGGAACAGGGCCATGGAGGCGATCCGTTCGTGGGTGGCATGGAACGCGATCAGATCGGACAGCGGGAAGGTGGTGAGATTGTCGGCGTATAACACCAGGAAAGATTCGCCGGAGTCCACAAAATCCCAATTCGCAGCAATAGTTCCGGCGCTGCCGAGCAGCGCCGGCTCATAAGCCAGAGTCACTGGTATACCGGGGCGCGCCGCGACAAATTCCTCGACGCGCTCGGCCAGGTGGTGGGTGTTCACGAGCACGCCCTCCACGCCCGCGCGCTCGCAGGCGCGCAGCCACAATTCCAGCAACGGCACGCCGTTGATCGGTACCAGACATTTGGGAATCGTGGATGTGATGGGGCGCAAGCGGGTCCCCAACCCCGCCGCCAGGATGATGGCTTTCATGGGCAAGATCAATACTATCAAGGGAGATGGTCTGGCGAGCGGGTAGTCGCTTCAACCGTACCCTGACTCCCGGTTAATCGGCATGATCCAGTAGGTATCGGAATCGATGTCCGTGAGTCCTTCCTCCACAACGCGGCGCCTGCGCTAAAGTACGGCGTGCGCTGTCCATACGCCCACGCCGCCTTACGCTGGAGTGTCGTCCAGTCTGTGCTATTCTGCAAGTCGTGCGGGATGCGGAAGCAGCCGGAGTGGCCCCCTTGGTCAGCGTAATCATCCCCGCCTACCAGGTTGCGCAATCCATCGCCGCCACACTGGATTCGGTGCTGGCACAGACTTTCAAAGATTATGAAATCATCGTGGTGAACGACGGATCGCCGGACAGCAAGGAGCTAGAGAAGGCTCTGGAACCCTTCCGCGATCGCATCGTCTACTTGTGCCAGGAGAATCAAGGCCTGAGTGGAGCCCGCAACACCGGCATCCGGGCAGCGCGCGGCAAATACGTGGCACCGCTCGATGCCGACGACCTGTGGACTCCCGAGCACCTGGCAGCGCAACTCGCGGTGTTGGAAACCGACCCGTCCATCGATATGGTGTATGCCGACGCCCGTATTTTCGGCGACGTACCGGAAGCGGGCAGAACGGTCATGGAGTTATGTCCCTCCGCGGGAGAGGTCACCTTCGAGCGGCTGGTCACCCGCCAGTGCACCGTGCACGTCTGTGTCAGCGTCTGCCGCCGGGAGACGCTGCTCCGCGCCGGGCTGTTCGATCCGGCGTTGCGGCGGGTCGAAGACGCCGACATGTGGCTGCGCATCGCCAGACAAGGGGGCCGGATCGTTTACCAGCGGCGGGTGCTGGGACACTATTGCCGCCACGCGGGCAGCCTCTCGTCAGACCGGGCTTCCATGATCGAGGCGTTCCTCGCCGTGCTGGCGAAAGCCGCGCGCGATCCCCATCTCACAGCCGCGCAGCGGGAACTCCTGGAACGCCAGTGCGTAGTGGAACGGGCCGGCCTGGAACTGCAACGGGGCAAGAACGCCGTGCTGGCGGGAGACGATGAAGCAGCCATCGGTCATCTGACGTGCGCGAACCAGCAACACAAGTCTCTGAAACTCGCAGCCGTACTGATGCTGTTGCGGGTGGCGCCCAGTTTCCTCCGCGCGCTCTATCACTGGCGCGACCGCCATGTCTACAAGCTGAAGACACCAGCGTGAAGAACTCTTCCCGGACCCAGCCAGTCATCCCGAAAAGCCGCTCTCTGACAGCGCACGTTTCCTGGCTGATGTTCGCTAAGACGATTGCATTTGCGTTCAACCTGGCCCTCCCGATGCTGCTTGTCCGCCGCCTGGATCAGGCGCAGTTTGGCGTATACAGACAGCTTTTCCTGATCATCGGAACCTCGGTCACGGTGCTGCCGCTGGGCTTTGCCATGAGCGCCTATTATTTTCTGCCCCGCGAGCCGGACCGGCAGCAGGAAACGGTTCTTAACATTCTGATCTATAACATGGTAACGGGGAGCCTGGCCTGCGGCGCGTTTCTGCTTTGGCCTGCGCTATTGGCCCTCATCTTCCATCAACCTGGGCTGACCGGCTACGCGCCCCTGATCGGCGTTGTGATCCTGCTCTGGATTGTGTCGCAGGCCTTGGAGATTATTCCCATCGCCCATGGAGAAATGAAAATCGCCAGCGCCCTGATTATGAGCGTGCAGGTTACGCGAACCGCTATTTACCTGGCGGCCGTCATTGCATTCGGATCGGTGCGGGCGCTGATCTGGGCTGCGGTGGCGCAGGGGGTGCTGCAAACGGGAGTCCTCTGGTGGTATTTGCAGTCCCGTTTCAGCGGCTTCTGGCAGCGCTTCGATTGGGGCCTCATGCGCAGCCAGTTATCCTACGCCGTGCCGCTGGGCCTGGCCGGTATACTCTATACCGCGCAGACCGACCTGCACAGTTACTTCGTTTCCAACCGGCTGGGCGCCGTAGCTTACGCCATCTACGGCGTGGGGACGTTGCAGATAGCCCTGTTGACCATGTTGCAGGAAGCCACCAATGCCGTGGTAATCCCCCGCGTCAGCGCATTGCAGCACCAAAACGACACGCGTGAAATCATCCAGTTGATGGCGCGCGCCATGCGGAAGCTGGCTGCCGTGTACTTCCCGGTATACGCGCTCCTGATAGTGGTCGCCCATGAGTTCATCGGCTTTCTCTTCACCCGGCGCTACCTGGCGAGCGTTCCGGTGTTCCGCATCAATTTGACCTTATTGCTGCTGGGCGTCCTGCTGCTGGATCCCTTGTTCCGCGCCTATGCGGAGCAGCGCTTCTTTCTCATCCGGCTGCGGGTCGTCCTATGCGTGCTGTTGACCGCCGGTCTCTGGTTTGGGATCGCCCGTTTTGGCCTGGTGGGAGCCATCTCAACCGTGGTCCTCGTCGGCGTGACCGAACGAGTCGTGATGGCCGTACGGTTCGGGCGCATTCTCGGCGTCAGCCGGAGGGACCTCGTGCTGCTGAAGGATATCGGGAAACTGGCGCTCGCCGCGGCGGCGGCGGGGTTGGTTGCGGAAGGTGTCCGGCTCCTGCTGCGGGGTGCCAAGCCGCTAGTCGTTCTGATGGTCTGCGGCGTGGTGTTTTCCCTGGTTTATCTCGGGGCCGTCTTGTTGGCGGGAATTTTGACGCCGGAAGAAAAGGATCTAGTCCGGCGCAAGATTGCGGTGTTGTTGCCGCGGACTTAGCCCGCCCGGGCGGAATCTCAGGGCTCCGCGGAGGCGATGTCCAATATCGGAAGACCGCTGCGCTGGATTAACCCGGCGTCCGCCGCTGCGGGCCGTTGCGTGACGATGACTTGGCCGGCCCATTCCAGCATGTGCTCCAGCGTGGATTCGAGCAGATTGGCGATATGCGGGATGGCGGCCAGCACAAATCGCTGGTTACTGCCGTAAATCTCCTCCAGCCGGATATGCGGATCGTAGACCCGCACCTGGCGCCCTTTGCCGATCAGGTGCTCGAGTAAGGCAACCACCGGACTTTCGCGCAGGTCGTCGGTGTTTTCCTTGAAGGCCAGCCCGAATACGCCGAGCCGGGCGGCCGGCAGATCCATCACTTTCCGGATCGCCCGCCGCAGGTGTTCGTCGTTGCTGGGCAAAACCGTCTCGAGTAACGGCACTTTCAAATCCAGGCGGCCCGCGCGGTATACCAGCGCGCGCAGGTCCTTCGGCAGGCACGACCCGCCGAACGCGAAGCCGGGCTTTAGATATGCCGGCGAGATATTCAGTTTCGCATCCCGGCACAAGGTATCCATGACTTCCGCGCCGGGAATGCCCAGCGCGCCGCTAAGCGCGCCCATCTCGTTGGCGAAGGCCACTTTCAACGCGTGGAAGGTGTTGCACGCGTATTTGATCATCTCCGCCGTTCGCAGGGACACCAGACATGTTTGCGCTCCGAGCGACTGGTATAGTCCCGCCACTTTTTCCACGGCGGGCCGATGGTTGCCTCCCACCACCAGCAGCGAGGGCTCCAGGAAGTCGCTCACGGCGTTGCCTTCCCGCAGGAACTCCGGGTTTGACACTACCGCAAAGCGGTCGGAGCCGCCCAGGCACTCGGCGGTCAATTCCTCACACGTGCCGGGGAAAACCGTGCTGCGCACCGCCAGGATCAGCCGGCGGCTTTTCCCCTTCCAGGCGGTGGCGATCTGGCTGCAGACGCGCCGTAACTGATCCAGATCCAGGTTTCCGTTGCGCTCGGACGGCGTGCCCACGCAGATCAGCGCAACCTCCGCCTGCTCGATGGCCGGTTCCAGTAGCGTGGTTGCCGACAAGCGGCCGTTCGCATGACCTTGCTGGATTAACTCCGCCAAACCGGGTTCGTAGAAAGGAGCCCGCCCGGTCTCGATGCTGTTAACCTTGTGCCCGTCCCGGTCAACGCCGGTTACGCGGTGACCCAGATGCGCCAAGCAGGCGGCCGTGACCGACCCGACATATCCCAGCCCGAGTACCGCAACCCGGGTTTCATCAGTGGACGCATTCACGTCCATAGTATGACATGCGTACCGGGAGGTCTCTCCGGCGGAGCGCGCCTGTATCCGGAAGAACAGAGGTCCAAGGCGAATTCTCGCCCCCAAACTGGAAGAGCGGCGCGCCCAAAAGCGTACCATCGGCGCTAGCGTGTTCTTCGCTTTGGTAATATCTGTATTTGCTTTGGTTCTTTTCCGGAGTGCACCGCCACCAGAGAGCCGCTCTTGCTTCCGAGACATTACATTTTCAATCACATTCCGAAGACCGGTGGGACCTCGTTCCTGGCAGTCTGCGGCCAGAATCTGGAACCGGCGGAGATCAGCCCGCATTTGGATTACACCGAGATTCATCTCATGCCGGCGGCGCAATTTGAACATTACAAGCTCATCAGAGGCCATTTCAGCGTTCTCGCTCAAACAGGATTCTGCCGCAGCCGGTATAGCATGACGCTGCTGCGGGATCCAATCCGGAGAATTTTTTCAGCCCATACCTTCTGGCGGACCGCGTCCGAGCATAACCTGGTGACAACCAAAGCAAGAGAGTTGCCATTTGCGGATTTCGTGCGGTATTTCAGGGACAGCCCAACCGTCATTCAGAATCCCTATACACATCACCTGGCCGCCATTGGAAGAGACTGCGCGGCGTATCCCGTTGACGAGTCCGCCCTTCTGTCCGCCGCTAAGCGAAATTTGGCTGCATTCAATTTTGTGGGTGTCTGCGAAGAGCTTGAACGATCCGTCAGTCTCCTTTGCGCCGAATTGAATTGGCGCGTTCCGGCTGCCGTGCCGCACAAAAACCGCTCTTCCTCGGAGGATCGGTTCGACAAAATCGATTCTCAAACGATGCAAATACTGAGGGATGGCAACCGGCTCGATCTGGAATTGTACGAGTACGCGGTCCGGCTTTTCCATAACCGCGAGGCTGGGGCGGCGTCCGGCTCCGGATTCCTTGAAGGTGTCGAACCGAACTATTTCGCGCCATTCCCGGTTCCGTGCATTCCGCACCGCAGGGCTACGGTCCAATCCGTATCCGCCGGGTGGGTGGGAACAGAATCCTCAACAGTGCTAGAGATCGCCATCGGCTTTAGAACCCGCATGCCGATTGCGGAACTCAGCTTGGGGATACAGGTCACCGACGTAACGGAAAATATCGTGTGGGGCGCCAACACGTCAAGTGAGTGTCTGGGACTCGACTACGAACCCGGCCGCGATTGCCGCGCGGCGTTCTTGGTGGAGTGCGCGTTACCGCAGGGCCTGTATTTTGTGACGGTGGCGCTGTCTGAACCGCACAGGCTCGGATTTCACGACCATTGGATTGACCATGCCACGTCTTTCACGGTCGCGCCGCCACGGGCAGCCCGGTCGCGATATGTGCGCGGCATGCGACCGCGGGAGTTTTCGTCTGTCGTACTCAGGGACAACCACGGGGCGTGACGGCCGGCCCGCCGCCAAACTGCATTCCCTATTCACTCATCTTCACTCATCATGGCTGCCGGTTTTTCCCTGCCAGATCGCGACGATCTCCCGGCTGGCCCGATCCAATAGGTACGAACTGGCCGCCGGGTGCAGCCACGCGCTCAGATCGTTGCCGATCCGCCCGGCCAGCGCCAGGGCGGACACCACCGGCGACCGGCGCAACACCATGGTTGCGAACTGCGCCATCGTATTTGCATACTTTTCAGGATCGTTGTTTTCGAGCGATTGCCGGCCGCGTTCTCCCATGGCGCGAAAGGCGCCGGGATCGGCTAGGAACGCGCGCAGATGAGACTGAATATCTTCGACTTCATGTTCTGGCCGGACAAATGCCACGGCGTCCTCCGGTAGCGACGCATACCAACCTGTACGGGTCACCAGCGTAGGCAGGCCATAGTCCCAGAATTGCAATTGACTGCCGGAGGCCTCTCCCATGGAAGGGTAACGGAGGTTGATCGCCAGGTCCGCGATGCTCAGCTCTTGCTCCACCAGGCTTTCCGGCAGAAAGCCCAGCAGCTTCACCAGCGAGCCCAACCCAAACCGTTCGATCTGGTTCCGGATATGGCCCTCGTCCCAGAGTTGCCCGCACACGTCCAGCCGGAACTGCTCCCGCTCGGGAATCCCGGCTAATGCTTCGAGTACCGCTTCCAGGCGCCGGTTCCGGCTGAGGTAACCGAAAACGACCAGGCGGTATGGTGGATGGGGCGACGCCGTCCGTGCCGCCAGCCATTGCCGGTAGCGCGGCTCCCCGGCCGGCACATATGGGTGGTCCAGAGCGATTATGGGACATACCGGCGTTTCCTTAAGCTCCGCCAGTGCCCGGCTCGAGTGCGTGACGACCCCCAGCGCGCCGCGTACGGCTTCCCGGGTAAGCGGAAACTCTTGTGCCATGGACTCGGGGCTGATCCCGCCTCTACAGAACGCCTCCCCGGCGCGCCGCCCCTCTCCGCCATACCATCGTTCCAGCGCCGCAAGATAGCTGGCACGATCCTTCCTGTACTGGACCCACAGCGTGAAGAAAAAATCGTGCAGGCGAAGGTCATGCAGCACGACGATCCCAGGCTGGCACATACTCACCTGCCAGATGCCGCCGTGAAGGTCCGGCTGGTTGCCCAGATGGTAGACCGAGATCGCGCCGTCATTGATTTCGCGCCAGGGAGGCGCATCCGGCGCATAGCGTGCGACACGCGCCATGCGCTGCACTTCCGGCGCCACTTGGTCTTGGTCCGTCCAGAGCACCACCTCGAAATGGCGCGCTAGCGCGGGTAAGAGCTGCATCGCAAAATTCTGGGCGATGCCGCTGCGCGCAGGTGGCAGCGGGGAAAACCAGTTGATCTTCAGCACAACAGCTTCTCCACCACGTTCTCCCAGGAAATCTTGAGGCCCTCATAGCGCGCGCGGCCCGCCTCGCCCTTGGCTGCCGCGCCCCGGCGGTCGGCCCACAGAGCGTCCATAGCCCGCGCCAGCGACTCCGGAGTAGGGGCTGCCACCAGTCCTGTCTGACGATCCACCACAAACTCCAGCGGGCCACCCGAGTCCGCGCAGGTGATGACCGGCTTGGAAGACAACATGGCTTCCAATGTCACGTAACCGTAATCCTCGTCCACGGGCGGAAATAGAACTCCCAGGCAGTTGGCGTACAATTCCCGCTTTTGCTCTTCGGAAATCCAGCCCAGCCATTCCACCCGGTCTTCCACCTTAAGCTGCCGTATCGCGTCAACGCAGGCAGCCAGTTCCCTGGGGCTGTCCGCCTCGCCGGCAAAGCGGACTAGCGTTCTCTCCTGGCATCTGGCCAACGCTTCAATGACCAGCAACTGGCGTTTCACCCCCGTTACGCGGCTGGGGAAGAAAAAATAATCGCCGGCGAAGTTGTTATGAAACAGCGCGGCGTGCGCTGGGGGATTGTATAAAGGCTCCCCGGCTATGCCGCAGAACCGGCGCAGGCGGTCCGATACATTTTCGGATAACGTGTACACCGCCTTGGCTTCCGGGATCAGTTCGCGATCGGCTTGGCGAATCGCTTCCCGGACGACGGGGCCATCCGGGTGGTGAATGAGATCCCCGGCCATCGGATGGTCCCAGAGTTCATAAGCCGTGCGATGCTGATGCAGCAGCCAGATGACCTTGTTGGGATGGGGAGTCAGGTAGGCGGGAAATTTCAGCCCGATCACTCTATCGATTCGCACACCACACGTCTCGGTTAGATCTAGGAGGCGGCAAGCCAGCATATGCTCCGGAATGCGGCTGGGCGGGTAATGTTTGAAGGGGATAAAGATCAATTCGGCCGTATGCCCCGCCGCAGAGAGAGCCTGGCAAAGATTATCGGCCAGGATCTCCGCACCACCCCTGATAAAGGGCACTCCCGAGGTGACCACCAAGACTTTCATGCCAGCAACTTCTCCACCACATGGCTCCAATCGATGTCCAGGTCGTCATACCGCTGCCGGCCTGCGTCACCCCACTGCCGGGCCCGTTCCCGATCCTCCCATAAACTGTCCATGGCGGCTGCCAGCGCTTCCAGCGTGGGCTCCGCCACGATGCCGGTCTGGTGGTGCACAACAAACTCCAGCGGGCCTCCGGAATCCTTACAGGTGATGACCGGCTTTTGTGCCAACATGGCTTCCAGGGTGATATAGCCATAATCTTCATCCACCGGGGGAAACAGCACTCCCAGGCTGCGGGCGTAAAGATCGCGCTTCTCCTCTTCGGATACCGAGCCCAACCACTGTACCCGATCCGCGCAGCCGTTTTTCCGTGCAAGCGCGACGCACTTCCGCTCGAAAGCCGGTTCCTCCGCCGATCCGGAAAAATATACCCGCACCGGCAAGCGGGTTTGGGCCAGGGCCTCCAGGACCAGATCTTGCCTCTTTAGCGGATTGATGCGGCTTGGAAAATAAAGGAAATCTTCCGCCGGACGGGTATAGAAACGGGCGGCATCCTGCGGAGGATGATAGAGCGGAGCAGCCTGCACCCCGCAAAACGTTTGCAGGCGTCCGGCTACGTTTCGCGAATTGGCGAACACATGCCGAGCCTGCGGAATCAGTTCGCAATCTGCCCGATGGATGGCCGCGCGCACCTCATCCCCGTTTGGATATCTGTGCAAATCGTTGAGCGGGTGTTGCCACAAATCGTATGCCTGCCGGTGCTGGTGCAGCAGCCAAATCACCTTGCGCGGATGCGGAATCAGGTAGGCGGGAAACTTCAGCCCGATCAGGCGATCCACGGCCACGCCCACGGTTTCGCTAAGGTCGAGGAGCCGGCAGGCCAGCATCTGATCGAGAATGCGTTCCGGTGGATACCATTTAAACGGTATGGCTATAATTTCAGCTTGATGGCCGGCCTCCCGCAGCGCCCTGCGTAATCCCTCCGCGTGAATTTCGGCGCCTCCCTGGACGAACGGAACCCGCACTGTGGCAATCAGAATCCGCAAGCCATGACTCTTGGGCATCAGGGTTTTGTGGCGGAAATGCGGAGGCGGATCCACTTCGGGCCCGCCGACCCGTCCGCCACTCTGTCTAGCACATCGGCTCGGCTGGAGGCCGGGCCGGCCCATAGTGGCTCTGTCTTGCCAAACTCATCCCAGTTCCTTTGGAGTTCTCTCAGATCCATCCGGAGGCCACCCCATCCGCGCTCAGACTTTCCAGCCAATTATGGCGTAGTCCTGCGGTCCATAAAAGCATTCATTGAACCGGGCGGCTATATCTCCGCCCGTGCTCGTATCTACGCGGTGCTCGGCCGGCCACGGATGCAATTCCAGGATCTCGACGCGCTCGAACCCCCGCGCCTCGACGAGAAACCGCCCGAGCAATGGAGGAATGGGGTGGTGGTGCGTCGGATCGAGGTAGAAGTACCGGGAGCTGACGAATATGTTGTTCGGGTTGGGGGTCTCAAAAACGGCGGCCCCGCCCGGCTTGAGAGCGCGCCAGGCCGCATCCAGCAAATCGAGCAACTGCGGCAATGCCAGGTGTTCAATTACGTGAAAAGCCGTCACCGCCCCCAATGACGCTTCCGCCAGGCTCCGCAAGTGCGCGATGGCTTCGGCTTCCGCGACTGGCAGCCCGCGTTCCCGGCAAATGGCCAGGACCACGCGATTCAAGTCGATTCCAGCCGCCTGCAACTGATGTTCCCCCAGCAACTCGAGCCATTCCCCGCGGCCGCACCCCACATCCAAAATCGGCATGGACTCGCCGCCAATGCCGGCCGCGGTGAACTTCGGCAGATAGACGCTCAGCCGTTCCTTGATCTCCTGGCGGCTGCCGCGGAACTCGTCTTGCAGAGCCGCATAGAGCGCGTCCAGATTATGCAAGTCTTCCTGCCGCGGCCGCTGTGCCGGGACGGAGCCGGATAGCTCCGGCAATTCGATCGGCGCTTGCATCGCCAGCGCCATGCGCTCTTCCTGCACTCTTTGCTGCGCTCTGAGGCGCGTGATCTCGCGGTCCATGCGCGGTAGTGCCTGAATGCGGAGGGCCTCCAGCCGCCGCTCCAGGACCCCCGCGCGTGACATTGCGGCAGCCGCGGCGGCTTCCAGTTCGCGCCGAACGCGTCGAAACTCGTCCTCCCGTACTTCAAACGCCCGCAGCGCGGATTCGAACGCCCGCAGCGCGGAATACTGGAAGTGCACTATCTGCGGGGTGTACCAGAAAAGCAGCCTCTGAACAACTTTTACCAACTGGGCGCCCATCCGGCCGCGGAAGGTCGGCGGCTCCGGCGGCGTCTGGCCCACTAGCGCGTAACTGGAGCAAAGTGCCGCGAGCGCGGCCCGCAGCTCTACCAATTCGCCGGAGGCCGGTTGCGCGGCTTCCGCCTGTTCCGTCGATTTGTTCCGATCACGCGGTTGGTACGACGCTTGCATTTCTTCCCGAATTTGCCGCAGGAGTCCCTTTTTCACTCCTAACGAAGCCTCCTCCGCGGGCGCCTCCTTACGCATGCCGCCCTGCCCGGCTCCGCAGAGACTCCTGCTCGAGCCCGAGCGTGCGGCAATCCGCATCCACCATTTCACGGACCAGAGACTCGAACGTGATGCCCGGAATCCACCCGAGCGCCGTCCGCGCCTTCGTGGCATCGCCCAGCAGCAGATTCACCTCGGCTGGGCGGAAAAGCGTTGGATCGGTGACCACATGATCACGGTAGTCCAGCCCCGCCTGCGAAAAAGCCAGATCCGCAAACTCCCGCACCGAGTGAGTCTCTCCAGTCGCCACCACATAATCGTCCGGCTCGGGTTGCTGCAACATCAGCCACATCGCTTGCACGTATTCGCGCGCATGCCCCCAATCGCGCCGCGCCTCAAGATTTCCCAGTGGGATATGTTTGCTCCGCCCAGCCAGAATGCGCGCCACGCCCGCGGTAATCTTTCGCGTGACAAACTCAAAGCCGCGCCGCGGCGATTCGTGATTGAACATGATGCCGCTGCTGGCGTGCAATCCATATGCTTCGCGGTAATTGCGCGTCAACTCAAAGCCGCACACTTTGCTGATGCCATAGCTCGAGCGCGGGTGAAACCGCGTGCGCTCGGTCTGCGGAAGCTCTTCCGCCTTGCCGAACATCTCGCTCGAACCCGCAAAGTAAAACCGGCACTTGGAAGCCAGATCCCTGATCGCGGAGAGCAGAAAGTGAGTGCCGTTGATGTTCGTGTTGAGGGTCGAAAACTCATCGTCGAACGAGTAGCTTACGAAACTCTGCGCCGCCAGGTGATAGCATTCGTCCGGCGCCACCTTGGCAACCAGTCGATACACACTGGCGAAGCTTTCGAGCGACGCGGCGTGCAGGACGACGCGATCCCTCACGGCGCTCAATCGGATCAGCCGGTGCTCCGGATCCTCCAGGGCCACTCGCCGGACGGCGCCGTGGACCTCATAGCCTTTGGAAAGAAGCAACTCCGCGAGATAGGATCCATCCTGCCCGGTAATGCCGGTAATCAGCGCGCGTTGATCCATAGCCGTCAGCGTTGCATCCCGTCCCGCATGCGGAGCCTTGTATGTTTCCGGTCCAAATGGCTTCCGGTAAAACCGAATCCCCATTATAAGCGAGAGTCCGGTAACGAAAGCGCCGCCATCCGATATCGCCACGGCGTGGCCAGCCTCAAGATCTCCGCATCTGCACGGCCGGCTTTCAGAATGTTATCAAAAGCACATAGTATAATCTCCTAAATGGTGCAAAAGTGGGACCGCGTGCCGTTGATCCTGACTGCGGCCTTTGTGCTGTTGGTTCTTGCGCTCAATGCACGGCTTTTCACCACGCCCATCGTGGAGCACGCGGATTTCGCCGCCAATTCCTTGCTAGTGCAACAGGCCAAGCATTTCAGGCTCTTGACTGGGCACTACTCGCGCTGGCTTTTTCATCACCCCGGCCCCGCTTTTCTATACTTGTTCGCCTTGGGTGAGTTTCTCTTCTATGACCTCTTGCACGTGGTCCCCGCCCCTTACAACGGTCAACTTCTGATCACCATCATCTTTAACGGCGCTCTACTCTGCGCCGCCCTGTACGTGTTCCGGAGGTATGCAAGATTATCGGTTCCCCTGGCGCTGCTTATAACTACAGTGGTTGCGGTCATGGTCAACGTCAACAGCGATCCGCCACCCATACTGATTTCCAACTGGATGCCGAACGTCCTGCTGTTTCCCTACCTGCTTTTTACCGTGAGCGCCGCTTCCGTGTTGACGGGCGAGACTCGAGACTTGCCGTTTCTGGCCGTCTCCGGAATGTTTTTGATTCACGCCCACTTTGCGCAGTTCCTTTTCGTGGGGGTGATTGGGGGGGGCGCGGTTGGATACATCCTGGTGCGCGCGCAACGCGAACGCAGGTCGCGTGCCTTCCTTTCGGAGCGGCGGCGCGACTTCGCTGTGGCGGCTGCCATCGTTTTCATTTTTGCCCTGCCTCCCTTGCTGGAACTCGCTCTGGACCGGCCGAACAACCTGGACGCTTTACTGGCGTACCAACAGCGAACCGTCGAAATGCGTAACACCGTGGGCGCGGCGATCGGCTATTTTGCATGCTTTCTCTTTTTCGTCGGCTCGCCCAACATTGCTCTTGCGAAGGGTCCCACGGGGATTCTGGCATTTCCTTTCTCACATCCTGATGTGGCCGGCTATTGGGCTCTGCTGGCGCTGCTTTTCGTTCTTGTCATTACTGCGCGGTTCAAGGCGGCGAAGCAACCGCGCGCGCCGTTCCTCCGATATCTGACATGGATAGGGGCCGCTAGTGTGGTGTTATTTCTCTATTGGGGCACCCGAATTACCGGCCGACTGCTCGCCTTCAACGGGAACTTCGTCTACTCTCTTCATTTGTTGGCTTGGTTTCTTTTGCTGGCGGAGATTGAGCCCCGTTTGGACTGGCGCTTAGTCAGGATTCTGAACATTGCGGGATTCGCCGCTTTGCTGGTCTTTGGCATTGTGGAACGGAAGGCGTTGCGTTCCGTGTATAAGGGCGACCCGGATGTGCTTGCGGCAGCCACGGCTGTGCCCGCGGCCCGGTTTGGGACACTGGCTCTCACATTCGATCATGACAACTGGCCGTGGGCGGCCGGGGTGGCAAATGCCATGCAGAGACTCGGCAAGCCATTTTGTGTGAGCGAGAACTGGGGCTTCATGTTTTCGAGCGAGAACGTCTGCCCGGATATGCTGATGGCCGACAAGCTATGGCTGGCGAAGGGCGTAACCTCTTGCGCGCCCCCATGCCGCTATGTTTATCGCGGCCCGACTTTCTCGCTCACTCGCTATCCGCCGCCCGTATTGACGCTGCCGCTGGAGGTCGGCCGTCGCGACTCGCTGGGGCCGGACCGCACAGGCTTCAATGACGACGAGGGGACCCGCCGTTGGCTACAGAAGCACGCATCTATCCGGTTTTGGCTGTCGCCGGAACTGCTGCGGGCACCGTGTTTTCGCCTCGCGCTCACAGGCTCTGCCTTCCCAGACCGGCCTACCCAAGTCGGCGTAAACGGACGCCTGCTGGGAACATTCTCGAAAAGCGTGCCCGACACAGCCTTCTTCGTGGTTCCCCGGGAACTCATCCATCCTGGCGAGATCAATAGCATCTCCCTGAATACGGAGAAAGCCGGCCCCGTAGGCGCCGATAAGCGTGATATCGGCTTCAGTTTTGTGGATCTGGTTCTCCGTGCGGCAACGCCGGACGAGAGTTGCGTGGCAGCCCCCGCCACTCAGCCGGAGTATTCTTCGATCACTGTGGACTGGGCGCCCAGTTGTTACGGCTTGGAGGGAACACCGCCCGGCCAATGGCGTTGGTGCGGTCCGGATAGCCTAGTGGTGATCCACAATTCTTCCTCGAAGCCCAGACGCCTCACTCTGACTGCCGACCTTTCCACCGATCGCGACGAGGCCGCGCCGCTCAGGATTCATTCTCCGTTTTTCGATAACACTGTGGCCGTCAGCCGGCACCGTCTGACCTTCTCCCGGACTTTTACGGCGCCGCCAGGCGATCATACCATCGTGTTCACCTGCCTTGCCTCCAAGGCGAACTCCTCGAGCGACCCCAGGAACCTCGTCCTGCGTTTTGAAAACTTCCGGTTGCAGCCGAAATAGTGCCCCCGGCCCACAATGCTTCACCGGCCGTGCCCAAGGTCGCGGATCTGGAAAACTTGCACGTTTCCCAGGAAAGCCCGCTGGTGGCCAATCCATGAACCTACCGTGATTGGGCCAGGGGAGTCCAGCATGCGTTTTGGAAGTCGCATCTCGTCGCGCTTGGCGCCGTTGCAAACGATGGTGACCACATCTCCGTTGAATTCAACGCTCAGATATACCGCTTTTCTCCGCGGCAGCACCATCACATCCGAAACGGCCCATTCCGGCCCCCATCCGACCACCAAACGATAGCGGTCGTTTGCCAGGTATTGGAGTTGAAATCCCTCGTGTGCCGCGGCATCGGATTGGTTACTGAACACGGTGGCATAAAGATCCTGGTTTGTTTCGGGCGTGAAAGTCGCCTCCAGAAGGGCGTGCGCCGGCATTTGAATCGGAGGGAGATCCGTAGGTATCCACGCCCCTGCACCCGCTTCGAAACAACGGAGTGCCTGGGGATCGCACTTCCTCGCATCGCCGATACCTGCAACGGTCCGGGCCAGGTCGCGCCGGATGTACAATCGCTGCCCATATGCATCCAGAAGGTACACGTAGTTCAATTGGATAAACGAATCGATTTCCGGAATTAGTTCGAAGCCATGGACCTTCCGATTCCCGAAATCTCCGTGCGACGTGTCCATCGCATCGATGAACAATTCCGGCCGGTGACGCTGTAGTCCGCTAAGGTAGCCAGCTCGGTAGTATGCACGAACCTCTCCGCTCGTCAGGAATAGCTGGGCCGAAAACAGGTCCTTTAGCGCCGAGACTCGACCCGCTCCCACATAAGGCCGGCCATTCCACCCCCAGACCGTGATCTGCCCTGCCGGTTCGGTCAGAGCGTCGATCACTTCGCTTTCCGGAACCCGGACAGTGGCGGGCACGGCTGCAAAGGCCATAAAATCGGGCGATCCCAATTCAAATAACTGGCACGCCAGGGTCAGGGCCGCGAACACGAGCAGAAACGGAACCCGCGAATGGCGCCGTTGGGGGAAATCCTCCTCGTCCTTGCCAACGACCAAAGGATCGCCGCCCTCGGACGCAGCCACAACGGGCCACGCCGTCGCTATACAAAGAGGGAAAACCATTAACAGCAGGTAGTGCCCATACATACGGTGTGGCACATACGCCGCCGCCGTGGCCGTCGCCAAAATCGCCGCTGCCACAAAGCCGAACCATCGTACGGGCCCCGGATTCCCATCCGACTTTCGGTACAGCAGAAGAAACGATCCGGGCAGCATCAGCACCCCTATCATTACGGCATAGCTCACCACTGCGCCGCCCGCGGTTCGCAACAGCCAGTTCGAGGCCACCGCCACGATTCCAGCCACCACGCCAGTCCGCAGAAAGAGCGCCTGCTCGCCGCCGGGTTCGCGCCGCCGCTTTTGATAAATATATGCAGCCAGGGTGGCCAACAGGCTGGTAACCAGCATCCGAATCTCCGTACTGCCCAGAGCAAGATCGGCGAAGCGTTGCACTTCCGGCGTCAGCGTCCCATGTGGTTCCACATAGTAGTAGTTCCCTACGATGTACTCCATCCAGAAGTCGTGCCACACTCCCACCCAGGCGCATACGATCGCATTCACCAGCAGCAACGGAGCAATCCCCGCTGCAAAAAGAAGCGACGGCCGCCACCACCGCCGGGCATGGCCGCCGAGGTGTACGTACGCAATGGCGATCGCGGCGATGCAACCCATAATGGGAACAGCCTGCATTTTTGCCAAAAATGCGGCTGCCGTCAGCAGGCCAAGCCCCGCTAAGCGCCATGCGCACGATTCCGGGCGCCGAAACGTCTTCACACAAAGATAGAGAGCCAGGGACAGCAGAAGAAACGAAACGTGCTCGGAACTGCAATGCAAGAAATCGCCGCGCTTCAAGACTGCAAATGCGCCAGCCGCCGGAAGAACTGCGATGCGTGCAGTCGCGTCATCCGTCAGTAATGCCAGTGCGCGGTAAATGACATAGATGCTCGCAAAAATGATCGACAGCGCAATGAGGCGCGTCGAAACGTAATCCGGTGAAATCCCGAACGCGGCGGGAATCATTAAAGGATAGACGTTAAGCGGTCCGCTGGTGACGAAATCCACCGCACGAAAAAAAACCGGATCCCTAAACAGCTTCTCCGCCGCGGCGATGAAGAACGTTTCGTCCGGGCTTATTTCGTTCGCCAACAGAAACGGCAAGCGGCAAACGGCCATGCAGGCCCCGATGCTCATGAACAGAAGCAAGCGTGAACCAATTACCTTGCGCGGCCATCCTGGCGAGCGGATCGCGGAACGGCTGTAAAAGTAATTCCAAAACGCTAGAATCGTGGGAATGAGCAAGGCTATGATGCAGTAAGTCCCCCAGGCCTGCTGCGCCTGTTCCGGACTTAAGTAATGCTTGATAAACCGGCTAAAGTAACTGTACAGCACCGGTCTGAGAGTCCTTGGGGAGTCGAACGGCCGGGGAACAAACGTCAGAACGCGATAGGCAAAGAAAATAACGAGAAGCACCGCAGCCGAGCCGAGCCCAACGAATTTCGCACCCGAAGATTGCGTCCACCATTGGCTTAAACTTCGACGCTTCCGCTGTAAAGCAGCGCCGTGGTTGGCCTTTTTGGCAATACGAGTCACTGCCATCGGCCAGATTCTAACACTATTAACGGACAATCCGCCCTGCGGCACGGTCTTCTCGATCAAGACGTTGAACCATGCCTTCGGCGTTGCCGCGCCAGGAGGATCGGACCAACCGATGTTGCCTCAAAATCGCGGTCCGGAGCCTGCTAGACTGGTCCATGTCGATCTCGGTGGTAGTGCCCGTGTTATAACGGCGAGGGCACTATCGGGTCTGGGCAATGGCATTGCAACTGGGCGGCGTACGGGCGACGCGGCACGATCATGACCATGGATCACGATTTACAGGACCCTCCCCGGGAGGTTGCGAAGCTCTTGGCCAGGCTCGAAGAGCGGTACGACGTGATTCATGGCGCTCCGGTCCGGCGGCGGTATGGTTTCTGGCGGGACCTCCCGTCGACTGCGACTAAACCGGCTCTTCAGGGAGCTGTCCCCGCGCGGATGGCTCGTTAGATGAGCGCGTTCCGGCACAACCGGGGCGGTGTTCTCCGAGCGCTTTCTGGTTCCGCGGAGCAACTCGGTGCTACACTTCTCCAGCCCGGCGGCGCCGAACTTGTTACAGGCGAGCTGACGCAGATTGTCGTACTCACCGGGCTACACCGGCCACGCGGGCAGGAAGGACGACTGGACGGGACCGTTCGGTACCCGGCGCAAGCTGTACCAGGAAGGTCGTCGTTTGAGCCATACCCGACACCGTACGCGCGGTTTCAAAGCGGGTTTGCTGAAACGGACTGGCTGTTGTGGCCAGTATCGCGTTAAAGCCTACTATGAGACAAACGCCGAAATCCAGGGCAAAGCGAAAGCACTCCTCCAAAACTAGCAAGACGCAAATTGCCGCGCCGCGGAGATCGTCTCCGGCTCACCTGACGCCGGAAGCCGCTCTCGGCCAGCCCAAGCTACAGCCCGGACTGCCCTTATTTGGCCGCCCGACGGCAGGTCACATCGCGGCTGCCGCGGCTCTCGCCATCTTGATCGCGGGGATTTATGGCGCCATCGCATGGGGGCTATTTACAGGCGATGGCGACTTCCGCGCTCACATAGACTATGCCAAAGTCCTGTACGACACGGGCCGGCCCCCCGTTCCCCATTTTCTGCTCCACGCTTTGATCGCGGGTCTGTTTGGCGCTCATCTGGCTCCCTCGCTTGTGTCTGCCGGGCGCATCGTGTTGCTGAGTTCCTACGTGCTGACCGCGCTGCTCATGTATGGCCTTCTCTGGATCTTGTTTCAGAAATCCGGATTGGGGAGTCCGGTAACGCTCTTCCTCGCCGGGCTGGCGATACTTCTGGCGGAGCCTATCAGCCGCTCGCATGCCTATCAACTGGGCTATTTTTGGCCGGAGCCATACGCAATCCCCACATCCGCCTTGCTGAAGCCCTTCGCCCTTGCCGGCTTCGCGTGCACGGCCTGGTATCTCTCCCGGCGGTGCAGAATCGATGGGCGTCTCGCGGTTATATTTGCCCTGGCGACCGCTGCGGGATCCCTGAGTAAGCCGAGCTTTCTGATTTGCGTGGCCCCGGCTACGGCGCTGCTGCTGGTTTACCGGCTCGCGCTACGGTTGCCCACTTCTCCCAAGGGTCTGTTGGCCGGTCTGTATCTTCCCGCGGCGGCTGTGCTCGGATGGCAGTTCTACCAGACCTATTCGGGTCACGGAACCAATGCGGTGTACCACGATGCCATCGCTTGGGCGCCATTCAAGTTCATGAACTACTACGCAACGGGCCTCCTTTTGAAATTCCTCCTCAGTATCCTGTTCCCGCTGGCGGTCGCCATCCTGTATTGGAAGCAAGCCAGCCGCGACGCGATGCTCCAGTTGGCATGGTTGTGTTTTCTCTTCGGCGCCTTCTACAGTTATGTGCTCGTCGAAAAAACGAACTGGTTTGCCGGCAATTTTACCTGGTCTGGGTGCATTGGCGCATTCATTCTTTTCGCGGGATCGGCGGTCTTTTGGCTTCGCCGGATCTCCTCCGCAACGCCGCGCGGTTGGCTGCCATGGCGGGCCCTGCTCTGTGGCGCGATTCTTGCCCTGCACGCCATTTGTGGCGCGCGAATGGACTGGCTCTATCTCACGCACTACGGTTGCGCGGAAGACTACCACGCCGCGGAGTTTGTATGCCGGAGCTGATGCGCGGATTTCGGGTCCGCGGCGGTTAAGCGGCCGGAAACAAGCGCTCTGCGTAGCCCCGAAACTGCCCGCCCGCCAGCGGCTCGGCCTGTTAGACTGGTCCCATGTCGATCTCCGTGGTAGTGCCCGTGTACAACAGCGAGGGCACTCTCGGCGCGCTAGTGAGCCGTCTGGGGCCAGTCTTGGGCGCGACGGGCGATTCATACGAATTGATCCTGATCAACGATGGCAGCCTTGACCGGAGCTGGGAGATGGCGTTGCAACTGGCCGCTCAACACGACTGGATTATGGCCATTGACCTGATGCGGAATTACGGGCAGCATAATGCACTGCTGTGCGGCATACGGGCGGCCCGATGCGACACGATCGTAACCATGGACGACGATTTACAGAACCCTCCCGAGGAGATTCCGAAACTGCTGGCCAAGCTCGACGAGGGGTACGACGTGATTTATGGCGCTCCGGTCCGGCAGCAGCATGGTCTTTGGCGGAACCTCGCGTCGACTGCCACCAAACTGGCTCTCCAGGGAGCTATCGGCGCGCGGACGGCACGCCAGGTGAGCGCGTTCCGCGCATTTCACACGCGCGTCCGGGAGGCGTTCGCGGACTATCGCGGGGCGTTCGTCTCGATCGATACCCTGCTGACCTGGGGAACCACCAAATTTAGCGCGGTCCCGGTGCGGCACGAACCGCGCACCGTGGGCGCTTCCAACTACACGTTTCGCAAGCTGCTGGCGCATTCGCTGAACATGATGACCGGCTTCAGCACGTTGCCGCTACGTTTTGCCACCTACACCGGTTTTGCCTTTACGCTGATCGGGCTGGCCGTGCTGACGGCGGTCGTCTTCCGGTATTTCACGGTTGGCGACAGCGTGCCTGGTTTCCCGTTCCTGGCCTCCATTATCGCCATTTTTTCCGGAGCGCAATTATTTGCATTGGGCATCTTCGGCGAATATCTGGCGCGCATGTTCGTGCGGATTATCGAAGCGCCGCCGTACATCGTGCGGGACGCGGTGCATCGCAGCGATCGGGATCTCCCGGCACGGGACGTGTGCGCATCCCGGAGTTCGCGCGGAGCGGGATCGTAAATACCCACGCATTGAACGTGCCGGATCTGGGGGTAAAGGGCAATACCGTTTGGGTATGATGAGGGGGTATCTGGCTCGCGTTCGTTTCCGTATGATGGACCAACCAACCCAACGCGATGCACCACGCTATGGCAGTGGATCGGGGATGCGCCCCGGCCCCTGTGAATTCCTCGAATGGGATTCGCGGTTTTTCGGACTACGGATCGCGCGCCTGACTGAACCTCGCCTGACCGCGAATAGCGTGGCATCCGCGCGGCGTTGGTGCCGGGCGAATCAAATCGACTGTCTTTACTTTCTCGCCGACACCGACGACGCTGAGACGGTGATGCTCGCGCAGATCAACGCCTTTCAGCTCGTCGATATTCGGCTCACGCTGGAACGCAGTTTGAGCGGCGGAATAGAGCCGGCGCCCGCGGTGCGGCCGTTTCAACCCGCGCATGCCGCTCCGTTGCGCGCAATCGCCCGCGTGAGCCATCGTGATTCGCGCTTCTATTATGATGCGCATTTCGCGCGCCAGCAGTGCGACGCGCTATATGAGGCGTGGATTGAGCGCAGCTTTGGAGGCTGGGCGGACGCCGTGCTGGTCGCGGAGTGGGATGACGCGCCAGCGGGGTATATTTCGTGTCATCTGGCTCCTCCGGGGATGGGTTCGATCGGGCTTTTTGCCGTGGCCCCGGAATACCAGCGGAGGGGTCTGGGCCGGCAACTGGTTGCCGCCGCGTTAGAGTACTTTCGACAAAATGGAATGCAACAGGCCACTGTCGTGACGCAAGGGCGCAATGTGGTATCCCAGCGCGTCTACCAGCGCTGCGCATTTATGACCCGGTCCGCACAACTTTGGTATCACTGCTGGTTCAAGAGGGATCTTCCGGCATGAATACTTATCGCATTCCATTCAATAAACCCGGCTTGGTTGGCAACGAGCTGCGCTATGTGGCGGATGCCATCACGCTCGGCCATAGCGCGGGCGACGGCAGTTTTACCGCCAAGTGTCACGCCTTCCTGGAGAACACGCTGGGGGCGCCGCGGGCGCTGCTCACGACCTCCTGCACGCACGCGCTGGAAATGGCGGCGCTGTTGCTGGACATTCGCCCTGGCGACGAGGTGATTGTTCCCTCATTTACATTTGTCTCCACGGTGAACGCCTTCGTGCTGCGCGGAGCCCAGCCGGTCTTTGCCGATATTCGGGAAGATACGCTGAATCTCGACGAGAGACAGATCGAGGACCTGATCACTCCGCGGACGAAGGCGATCGTGCCGGTGCATTACGCCGGGGTGGGCTGCGCCATGGAGATCATATTGGAAGCCGCCGGGCAGCATGGCATAGCCGTGGTGGAGGACAATGCGCACGGGTTGTTTACGCGCTACCGGGGCCGCTACCTGGGGACCTTCGGCTGCCTGGCCACGCAAAGCTTTCATGAGACCAAGAACGTCATTTGCGGCGAGGGCGGGGCGCTGGTGATTAACGATTCACGGTACGTGGAGCGCGCCGAGATTTTGCGCGAGAAAGGCACGAATCGCAGCCGGTTTTATCGCGGCCAGGTGGACAAATATACCTGGGTGGACATAGGCTCCAGCTACTTGCCCTCCGATATTCTGGCGGCCTTTCTGTATGCGCAGTTCGAACGCTACGAATGGATTCAATCGCGCCGTTGCTTGATTTGGAACCGCTACCGGCAAGGCTTGCAAGACTGGGCGGCGCAACGAGGAGTGCAGTTGCCGTGCGTACCGCCGTCTTGCGAGCACTCCTATCACATGTTTTATTTGGTTATGCCGTCGCTTGCGGAGCGGCAGGGGCTGATCGAGCACCTGAAGCGGCGCGGGATTCTCAGCGTTTTCCATTATTTGCCGCTGCACCTGTCCTCGATGGGGTTGCGGTTTGGCGGCAAGCCGGGGCAGTGTCCGGTGACCGAGCGCATCAGCGACCGCCTGTTGCGGCTCCCTTTTTACAACGACTTCACCGCGGACGAGCAGGAAGAAGTCATTGAGACCATCCGCACCTTTGAAATGACCCATGACAGGCGGCTATGATCCATCCCATTTCGCGCCGCTGGTAGCCGTCGAGGACCGGCACTTCTGGTTTCGGGCGCGCAATCGGATTATTTCGCTGCTGGCCAGGCAGGCGGTCTCGGAATTTGCGCCAGGCTATCGGGTACTCGAAGTGGGATGCGGCGATGGCAACGTGTTGCGCTTTCTGGAAAAGGCCTGTCCGGACGGGGTGGTGGTGGGGATGGATTACTTCCGGGAAGGCCTCGTTTACGCGCGCGACCGCTGTTCCTGCCCCCTTGTGCAGGGCGACCTGAAGATGCCGCCGTTTGGCAAGACCTTCCACCTGATCGGGATGTTCGACGTGTTGGAGCATCTGCCCGACGACCGGCAAGTGCTGCGCGATCTATGGCGGATACTGGATGCGCAAGGCAGGTTGATATTGACGGTTCCGGCCGGCCCGGCGCTCTGGAGCGCTTTCGATGAGGCATCCGGCCACTGCCGGCGATACCGCAACGAGGAACTCGAAGACAAGTTGCGGGAGTGCGGATATGAAGTTGAATACCTCACTCCGTACATGATGGGCATCTACCCGCTGGTATGGCTTAGCCGTCGGCTCGGCAAACGCAGCGGACCGGGCGGGATGACGCGGGCAGTCGAACGCGATCTGCGGGTAATCCCGGTGTTGAACGGGATGCTGTCCGCTGTTTTGTCGCAGGAGCTACGGTGGATTCGCCGCCGCCGGTGGTTGCCGATCGGCACGTCGCTATTAGCGGTGGCTCGTAAGGCGTGACCGTTTCACGGCGATACTAACGCGTGCCATCCTGGGTTGCCGGCGGCATTCAACCACGCCCAGCCCTCCAGCGTCGCGCCTTGCGCGCCGCCATAGAAATTCACGGTGACCTGGCCGGTGCTATTATTTTCCCAGACCAGATCGGGGGTTCCGTCACCGTTGATGTCGCTAGCGCCAACCACCGTCCAGCCGGGATCCCCGGCCGCGTTCAACCAGTTCCAGCCGGTGAGCGTGGCGCCGCCAGCTCCGCCGTAGTAATTCACCGTGACCTGGCACGTAGCGTCGTTCTGCCAGATCAGATCCGGTACGCCATCGCCGTTCATGTCGGCCGCGGCCACCACCGTCCAGCCGGGATCTCCGGCGGCGTTCAGCCAGTTCCAACCGATCAGAGTGGCCCCGCCGGTGCCGCCGTAGTAATTCACGGTCACCTGGCGGGTGGTATCGTTCTGCCAAATCAGATCCGGCACGCCATCGCCATTCATGTCGGCCGCGGCCACCACCGTCCAGCCGGGATTTCCGGCGGCGTTCAGCCAGTTCCAACCGATCAGAGTGGCGCCGCCAGTTCCACCGTAGTAATTTACGGTCACCTGGCGGGTGGTATCGTTCTGCCAGATCAGGTCCGGCACGCCGTCACCGTTCATGTCGGCCACAGCCACCACCGTCCAGCCGGGATCCCCGGCGGCGTTTAACCAGTTCCAGCCGGTTATGGTTGTGCCACCGTAGTAGTTGGCGGTCACCTGGCGGGTGGTGCTGTTCTGCCAGACCAGTTCTTTGGCGCTGACGCCAGAGAAGGAAAACTTCGCCAAAAAAGCATCTAGGCTGCCCTGCCACAAAGTTTGAAACGCGCCCGTGGTGACGGGGATACTCAAGGTGGATCCGCCGCTGTCGGTCGTGCCTGTCAGGTAGGCGTTGCCCGAGGAGTCTACGGCGATACCGGCGCCGGTCTCACTTTCCGCGCCGCCGAAATAGGTAGAAAAAAGCAGGCTGCTCAATTGATTGTTAAACTCCGCGACGAACGCGTCGCCCCCACCGCCGTAACTGGCCTGCACCGGCGCCTGCAACGGGAGATCTGTGGAGTTGGTGGAGCCGGCCACAAACACGTCGCCGGAACTGTCCAGCGCGATGCCGGAAGTATTCTCCGCTCCGCTGCCGCCGAAATAGGTAGCGTTCAGGATGGCGCTTCCGTCGGCGCTCAATACGGCGACAAAAGTATCATAGCTGCCGTGGTTGCTGGCCTGGTAGGCGCTGGAACTGACCGGGAAGTCCGGCGCGGTGGTGTATCCGGCCACGTAGGCGTTGCCGGCCGCATCCGCGGCGATGCCTGTTCCGGTGCTCAACCCGGTGCCCCCCAGATAGGTGGAATACAACACCTGGCTCGCGGCATTCATCTTCACCACGAAGGCGTCACCTTCGCTAAACGTGGTCTGCACAGCCTGGACCATCGGAAAGTTCGACGATTGCGTTTGTCCGGTCAAATAAATATTTCCCGCAGGGTCCAACGCCACTGCAAAGGCCGTGTCGTCGCCAATACCGCCGAGATAAGTGGCATAGACCAACTGCGAGCCGGCGGCGTTCAGTCTGGCGAAGAATCCGTCAAAGTCGCCTCCGCCGTAAAGGCTTTGGAAGGCATTTGAGCTGACCGGGAAATCGACCGACGCGGTATAGCCGGAGACGTACGCCTGGCCAGTTGAATCCACGGCGATTCCGCTGGCGTAATCGCTGCCGCTGCCCCCCAAAAACGTGGAATAGACCAAGCCGTTGCCGCTAGGGTTCAGTTTGCAGACGAAGGCTTTGCTCTGCCCGCTGAATACGGTCCGCAATGCGCTCTTAGTCGTGGGGAAATCCGCCGAATACGTGAAGCCCGTGATGTACGCGTTTCCCGCCGCATCCACTGCAATGCTCAGCGGCACATCCCGGTTACTGCCCCCGATGTAGGTCGAGTATAGAATTCCGCTTCCTGCGGCATTCCACTTGGTAACGAAGATATCCGTATCGCCGGCCTGGACACTTTGCATCGGGTTGAGCAACGGGAAGTTGGCCGACCAGGTTTCCCCGACGGTATAAGCGCTTCCGGAATTGTCCACAGCGACGGCGTAACCGTAATCGGCGGCACTCCCGCCAAGGTAGCTGGAATAGACCAGCGTGGGATCGATCACCAGCGGAAGACCGGGATCGTAGGCGCCGAGTTCAAAGCCGACCTGGCGCTTCCCTTTCAGGACGAAATGCCCCGCGACGTTACGCCGGCCAGTAGCGACCTGCTGATAAACCCGTGGGCGGCGATGGCGCAGCCAGCCCCAACTGATCTGAAGCTTTAAATCGCCGTTCTTGTCGATTTCAATAGCCTTGGCGCCGGTGAATTCCAGTCGGATGGAACGCCACGAAGCGCCTGGAGCCACCACGAAATCGTACCTAAGCTGATTCTGGCTGCCCGAATAGATCAGGTCGATGCCGGAATAGACATCGGAATAGATAATCTTCCCAAAGAGCGGCACTCCGATGCGCCACTGATCCGGATGGGAGCCCACCAGGTAGTTTACACTGCCTGCTTGCGCGCCGCCGGCCCGTGGAGCCAAACTGGGGCGCGCATTCATCGGCCGCATGGTGATCTCGGGACCGGATCCGCCCGCGCCCCACTCGGAAACAGCTCCGGAAGCACTGAACAACAATATGCGGCCCGAAGCATGCGCGCTGAACTGCGTTATTCCGCCGTCTACGGCTTGGTGTTGCTCAAACAGTAGCGGCCCTTTCCCATAGGCCCTTCCAATGGCTCTCCGGACAGGGGAGGCGGAAAGCACACAGGCGAGCGGTACCGCGAGTAGGCAGGCTCGCACCGACGAGTTCATGCCTTATCAAATCGGTACTTTCGCGGGTTTTCTTTAGGGCTGCACCGTTAACGATCTAAGGTCCGGCGCTGCCAAACGGATCTCCTCCTGGATTTGGGCACGCGCCCCTGAGTTATCTGGGTACCACGGCCGTCCACCCGGGGTAGCCCGGATCCGCCAGCCAGTTCCAGCCCGTGAGAGTCGTTCCTCCCGAGCCCCCATAGTAGTTCACGGTCACTTGCGCTGTCGTGTCATTCTGCCAGACCAGGTCCGGCACGCCATCGCCATTGAAGTCCGCCGCCCCTACCACCGTCCACCCCGGATCGCCGGCGCTGTTGAGCCAGGCCCAGCCCAGATACGTCGCCCCCGCCGCGCCCCCGTAATAGTTCACCGAAACTTGCCGCGTCGGAGTATATTCCCACACCAGATCCGGCGTCCCGTTGCCATCGAAATCGGCCGCCGCCACGACTCGCCAGCCCGCCGGCTCGCCCGCTTCGTTCAGCCAGTTCCAGCCAGTCAGCGTCGCGCCGCCCGCGCCTCCGTAATAGTTCACGGTGACCTGATTCGTCGTGTTGTTTTGCCAGATCAGGTCGGGCACTCCGTCGTTGTTCATATCCGCCACCGCCGCTACCGTCCAGCCGGGATCGCCATGTTCATTCAGCCAGTTCCACCCGAGCAACGTGGCCCCACCCGGTCCGCCATAGTAGTTCACCGTGACTTGCCCGGTCGGCATGTATTCCCAAACCAGGTCCGGCACGCCGTTGCCATCGAAGTCCGCCGCGCCCACCAGCACCCAGCCGCTGGGCTCGCCGGTCTCGTTCAGCCAATTCCAGCCGGTATAAGTCGCGCCCTGCGTCCCGTCGTAGTAATGCACGGTTACCTGGTGCGTGCTGTTGTCCTGCCATAGCAGGTCTTGGTAACCGTCTCCATTGAAATCGCCCAGGCCGGACTTGCACTTATACGTGTAGTCGGCCGCCGGCTGGAAGCTGCCGCCCACTTTGGCGGCTAACTGCACATAGATGGTTCCACCGACGGCGTCGGCGCAAGGGATGGCGCTCACGGTTTGGGATGTCCCAGTCGGGGTACCGGAGAAGATATTCGTGCCTCCCGGAGTGGTGCCGACCGAGAGTTGATATTCCGTGGCGCCGCCCACGGCATTCCACGAGAAGTCCGCCAAGCTTCCCGAAAGCGTGCTTCCCGGGGCGGGGCTGCTAATCTGAGCCGGGGCAACATCCATCCCCAGCACGAACGCGTCGTAGAGCCCGGCGTTGGCCGTCTGCAAGGCGCCGGATGTCGCTGGGAAATTCGTTGCGACGGTGGCGCCCGAGACATATACCCCACCACCCGGCGTTACAGCGATGCTCTGGCCGAGATTATTGTCCGAACCGCCTATGCAGGTGGATGACAAGAACGATTGGCCGTTGGGGCTGATCTGGGTCAGGAAGGCGGTGGTGGCCGCAACGATTCCGGCATACGCGCCGGAGCCGCTAGGCGGTACGGCCAGAGCCTCCACCTGGTTCTGTGTCAGGCCGTTGTACGTGAGCGCACTCCAGTCGCTCTGGAGCGTGCCACCGCTCGTCCCGGTGGCCATGCCGTTTCCTTCAAAAGCCACATAGACGTTGTTGCCGGCATCTACGGCCACCAGCAACGGCGTGCTGGCAATTTGTCCCAGAATCGCCTGCGTCCAATTGGCGCCCGTGGTCGGGGTGTAATACAATCCGGTCCCCGTGACGGCATAAATTATCTTAGTCGCGCTGTTAATCGCCAGGCTGGTCACCGTGACGCTCACCGTCGGCTCCCCTGGAACCGTGGGTAATCCGGTGTTAAAGGCAACCCATGTAGCGCCGCCATTGGTTGTCTGAAACACGCCGGTGGCGGTGCCCGCATAGGCGGTCGCCGCATTGTTCGGATCCACGATCAGGGCGTTGATGGCCCCGGCTGGGGGCGCGGTCGTGGGGTTGCTCCAGGACGAGCCTGCATTAGTGCTGTACATCAACCCAGTGCTGGACGATCCAACATATACCGTCGAAGGGCTGGTCTTGCCGACCGCCATCACGGCGGAGGTTCCCACCGTCTGGGCTAATTGCGACCATACCGTGCCACCAGTCGTCGTCTGATAGAGGTGGCCGCTGCCGGCTGCATACACGATAGACGCTGCATTCGGATCAGCCGCGACCGCGTCGATCGTCGTGGAGGTGATGCCGCTAGTCGCGGACGTCCAAGTGCTGCCGCCGCTCGCCAGCTTGTAGACTCCCCCGCCCGTGGCGTTGAGCGCGCTGGTGCCGGCATAGAGATTGCCGCTCGGGTCGAAGGCCAACGCGGTCACCTGGTCGAAATTCCCCGCCAGGGTAGTGGGCGACCAATTGGAGCTCGATCCGCTGACCGTGCCCTCCATGAGCACGGCCGGCCCGCCATTCCGGGCGCCGGAAACCGGATTCGCCGTGGGGAAACCGATGCACTGCGTGGTGCCGGACACGTAGGCGTTCCCCTCCGTGTCCACCCCGATACCCGATCCGCGCTCTGGAATAAAGCTGCTGCCCAGTCCGCCAATGTAAGTGCCGTACTCAGGGGGAAGACTGCCGCTGGAGTTCAGCTTGAGGGCAAAACCATCGGTCAATCCGCCGCCGTATCTGGTTTGCGCGGCGCCGGAAGTAATCTGTGGAAAGCTCGAATCGCTCGTCATGCCCGTGACATACGCGTCGTTTCCCGCGTCCAGGGCGATGCCGAATCCTACGGTTTGCTGGCCGGCGGTGCCCAAGAAGACTGGGCCGTAAGCGATGCCCGATCCGTTGGCGTCCACTTTGAGGACAAATCCTTGATTGGGCGCCGTCGTCCCGGTCGAGCCAGTTACGTAAGCGTCGCCGCCGCTATCCACGGCCACTCCGTAGCCGATCCCCGCTTTCAGGTATGTGGAATAAACAAAAGCTGTGCCGGCGGAGTTGACTTCCGTCAGGAACCCGGCCGAGGGCGTGCTTGAGATCGGATTGACCAAGGGGAAGGGCGTACTGCCCGACGCCGACGCGGCGCCCGTTACGTACGCGTTTCCCGAATGATCGACGGCGATGCCGCGCCCCCAGAAACTGCCCGATCCGCCCAGATAGGTGGAGTAGAGCAAAGCTGTGCCTGCCGTGTTCACTTTAGCCACGAATGCAGTGGGATTGCTGGAATTCCCGTAGAAGCTGTTCTGCGGCGCGCCTGTCGTGATGGGAAAGTTCGGGGACGTGGTGAACCCGGTAACATACGCGTTTCCCGTGGAGTCCACCGCGATTCCGCCACCGACATCGTTGAAGCCGCCGCCGAAAACGACGGCATAGACTAAGGCGCCACTGGTATTCATTTTGACCACGAACACACCAAAACCGCCGCCGCCTTGGGCAGCCGTCAGCGTGGCGGGGTGACCGGTAAAAGTAGCGGCGCTTCCGCCGTTGAAGCCGGTCACGTAGACGTCTCCTTGCAGATCCACCGCAACCGCCGGCAGGGTGGCCTGGGACGCGGCCGCCGAGAGGCCAAAACCCAGCTCATTGCCAGGCGAGCCCAGGTAGGTCGCAAAACTGAGGACGGGATCGATAATTAGCGGTTTGCGGTCGTCATACCCGCCGATTTCGAATGCTACGCGGTTGTGCGATTGGAGGACATATCGGCCATCTATGGTGTTTCGCAGGCTGCCGCTTTGCTGATAAACGATAGGCTTGTGTTGGCGCACCTGGCCGGCTGCGGTGCTCACTAGCAGGTCGCCGGCGGCATCGATGCGCAGGCCATCGACGCCCTCGAACGCCAGCCGAATCGCGCTTGGATCGGCGCCCGGGGCAACCACAAAATCGTACTCAAGCTGCCCTTGGTTTCCGTAGAAAGCCAGATCGATCCCCGGGTAAAGCTCTCGATAATGTACACGGGCGAAATTTGGAGCGCCCGTCACCCACCTCGCCGGATCGTTTCCAATAAAGTAGCTGCTGATGGCGCTTTGCCGCTCCCCGCCGGCCATAACTGGCGAAGATTTCGCGCCCGGAAAGCCCATCCGGATGGTGGACTGATGCCGTGCTTGGCCCGCGGACTGTAGGTTCAACACGACTTCGGAAGGGGCCAACAGGATCGAGTAATCGTTTCCGTGGGACAGGAATTTAACGCGGGCGCCGGCCTGCCCGCGATTCTCTTCAAAACTCAAGGGCAGTCGGCCGTAGTTGGTTAGCGCCTTCGCCTTTACCGCCTCGGCTACCCGCTCGTTGTCAGAGCGATTCGCTGCGATCGATAGCGTACTCAAGGAAAAGAGGAGCGCCACGGACAAACTCGTACTGTTTCGTAAGCTCATAATTTGGTCCAAAGATTGAAGTATATCGCTTACATGGGGGTTTTGGGGGGGCGCAGGGAGCGAAAGTGTACTGGTTCTCATGACTTGGCGCGGTTGAATGGCCTTCCGCGCAGGCTTGGCCGCCTGTCGCGCCGTCAAAACACTGGTACAATCTGCTTCTTTGCGCAGTCGCCGGCATATTCTCCGCTGCCCTGTGTGTGAACGCCCGGCGCTCCTGCGCCGCTCGAATGTTTCGCACTACGCATTGCGCGCTTGCCCGGAATGCAGACTGGAGTTTCTGGACCCGCAGCCGGACGATTCGGTTCTGGCTGGCATTTACAGCACTGGCTACTTCCTCGGGGAAGGGAGTGACGCTGCGGTGGCGCGGCGATCGAAATTGAAAAGTGCTACGGGAGCCTTGTACATCGACGCGCTCGCCAGACTTGTCCCGCCGGAAAACGCGGACTTGCTCGAGGTCGGCTGTGGTCACGGCGAAGTCCTGATGCAGGCCCGCAAACGGGGATTTCGCGTCTCAGGTATCGAGATTTCCGCGCACGCCGCGGCGATTGCCAACCGCTGCCTGGGGGCGCCGGCGGTCTCGGTTGGCGCCCTCGAGACGCTGCCCCTCACTCAGGACCGCTTCGGCGCCATTCTGGCGGCGGACGTGATCGAGCACGTTCGCGATCCGGCGGACTGGCTGCTGCGTATCCACAAACTGCTGATCCCGGGCGGCGCCGTGCTGTTGGTCACGCCTTCGCTGGATAGCTGGACGCGCCGCCTCCTGCGCAGCCGATGGATGGAATACAAAGTCGAGCACTTGTATTATTTCAGCGCGGGGTCCATCCGGCTGCTGTTGGAACGGTGCGGGTTCGAAGAAATCCGCGTCTGGCCCAGCCGCAAAGTGCTGACCATCGACTACATCTCGCGGCACTTTGACCGGTTCCGCGTGCCCCTCTTGAGTCCCCTGGTGGGCCTGTTGCGCCGGTCGGTTCCCAACCGAATCGCCCATCGGCCACTGCTGGTCTCCGCCAGCGGGTTGATGGCGATCGCCAGGAAGGCGGGCGCGCGGCCACCCGAATGATCTGCCCGGTTTGCGACGAGTCGAGCTTCGCCCGCATCTTGGGCGCCCGCGGACCAGCGGTGATGCGCTGCCAGGGCTGCGGGTGCGTGGCTCCGTACCCGGCGTGCGCACAAGCGGACTACGCAAACACGGATAGGACCGCGGCCTCCCAAACGGAGCCGGCTGTGGTCTCGCGCTACGCCTCCCGCTATATGGACGCGCTCAAGCGCCGCGGCTTCCGGACCGGGTCGCTCCTGGTCGTCGCAGGCGCCGGAACGCAGGTGGATCCCCAGGCTTTTCTCGACCGCGCTAAGGCGGACGGCTTCCGGGCTGAGTTTCTGGATCCTTCGATAGTATCGGTGAGAGCATCCGCCGGCCCGGCTCCGGCCGCTTTCGACGCGGCCATCATGCTGCACCAATTGCAGCGGCAGCCAGCGCCCGGCGAACTACTCCACGGAACCCGAGCCGCGCTCCGGCCTGGCGCCCCATTGCTGCTCACGGTTCCACGCTTCAATCGGAGATGGACAGAATCGCCGATCGGGAACCGCTGGTATTTCGACGAATCCACCATCCAGTTGCTATTGCTGCGGCACGGCTTTCACCAAGTTCTGGTGCGTAAACTGGATTCCTCCTGCATGCTCGTCACCGCCATAAGGGACGGGCCGCCGGCGCGCCCCAAGTGCTCGATCGTGGTGGCCGCATTCAACGAGAACCGCACGTTTCCGGTTCTCATGAATGCGCTGCTGAAGAAGGCCATCCCCGCAGTCGATCGCGAAATCATCGTGATCGAGAGTAATTCGACGGACGGCACACGCGAGCTGGCCAAACAATACCAGGGTCATCCCGAGATCAAACTCGTGCTCCAGGACCGGCCGCGCGGGAAAGGCCATGCAGTCCGCGAGGGATTCCGCCACGCCACCGGAGACATCCTGCTGATCCAGGATGCCGACCTCGAGTACGACCTGGACGATTATGACGCCCTGTTGGCGCCCATTCTTTCCCACCGCGCGCTGTTCGTCCTCGGTACGCGGCATGCCGGCGACTGGAAGATGCGGCGGTTCTCCCGGCAGAAATTCCTATCGACAGGGCTGAACCTGGGGCATGCGTTCTTTACACGCCTGATCAATATTCTCTTCCGCCAGAGCATGACGGACCCGTTCACCATGTTCAAGGTCTTTCGCCGCGATTGCCTGTTCGGTCTCGAGTTCCAGTGCAACCGGTTCGATTTCGATCACGAACTGGTCATCAAGCTTGTCCGGAAAGGCTACCGGCCGCTCGAAGTCCCCGTGAACTACCGCTCGCGTTCCTTTCGTGAGGGTAAGAAGGTGCGCCTGTTCCCCGATCCATTCACCTGGCTATGGGTGGACCTCAAGCTGCGATTCGCGCGCGTGCTTCCCAAGGACCTCTGCTAGGTCCCCACTACGCATGCCGCGTCGCGGCGTTCTCTTCCTCCTCCTCCCGCCGCAGGTAATCGCCGCGCGAAAGGTGATGCTCCAGCCACACATGCAGCACGATGAACAGGTAGCGGCTTCCCATCTCCTTGATCTTCAGCTTGGATATGCCCGACTTGCGGTTGGTCCACGAAATCGGCAGCACCGCGTAGGAATACCCGCGCACGATCGCTTTCAAGGGCATCTCCACGGTCAGATTGAAGTGCGCCGAGATCAGCGGCTGCATGCCGTCGATGGCCTGCCGCCGGTAACACTTGAACGCGTTGGTGATGTCGTTGTATCGCAGCCGGAACAATACCCGGATAAACCAGTTCGCCAGCCGGTTAATGGCCAGCTTGTGCACCGGATAATCCACGATCTTGCCGCCGTGGATAAACCGTGAGCCAAAAGCGCAATCGTATCCCTCTTGCAGCTTCCGATAGTATCGAACCAGATCTTCGGGGCTGTCGGACCCGTCGGCCATCATCACCGCGATGGCCTCGCCGGTGGCCTGCGCCAACGCGGCGCGTACGGCCATACCAAAGCCGTGGCGGCCTGTATTGCTCACCAGCCGGACGCTCGGATAACGCCCCATGGATTGCCGGACGCGGACCGCCGTTTGGTCGCTGCTGCCGTCATCCACCACTACAATTTCAAATGGAATCCGTTCTGCCGCCAGGGCCGTGGCGATTTCGGCGACCGTCTGTTCGATCGACCCCTCCTCGTCGCGGGCCGGAATGACTACCGATAGCTTCATCCGTCATTAACTCCCTGCGCCCGCCGGCAATTCCGCGCGGCGCGCTTGGCGGGCCGCAATTTCATCCATAATCCGCGGCAGATCGTACTGCATTTTCCAGTTCGGGAAATGCGCCCGCAGCTTGCTCAGGTCTGAAATATAACAGATGTGATCGCCCACGCGGTTCGTATCTTGGTAACGGTACCGTAGCTTCAGTCCCATGGCCCTCAGCGCATCGACGGTCTCCAGAATGGAGAGACTATTCGCGCGGCCGCCGCCCAGATTGTATACCTCGCCGCAGCGCGGGGCGCGGAAGAATTCCAGAAACAGATGGGCTACATCGTAACTGTGGATCTGGTCGCGCACCTGCTTCCCTTTGTAACCGTAGATGGTGTATTCTTTGCCGGCCGTGGCGCAGTAAATGATGTAAGCCAGGTAGCCGTGCAATTCAACGGCGGCATGTTGCGGTCCCGTAAGGCAGCCGCCGCGAAAGACGCCCACCGGCATCTGAAAATAGCGCCCGAATTCCTGGCACATGACGTCGGCGGCCACTTTGGAAGCGCCAAAGACGGAATGCAGGCACTGGTCGATCGACATATTCTCGTCTACGCCGTCCAGGCCGTCGGCGTAGTCGTAGCGCTTGTCGAGTTCGACCAGCGGCAGGTTATTGGGCCGATCGCCGTAGACCTTGTTCGTGCTGGTAAAGCAGAACGGCGATTCCGGGCAGAAATCGCGCGCAGCCACCAGCAGATTCATGGTGCCTAGCGCATTCACATCGAAATCGTCATAAGGTATAGCCGCTGCTTTGTCATGTGAGGGTTGCGCGGCGGTGTGAATCACGAATTGCGGCCGCTCGGCGTCAAACACCTGCCGGACGGCCTGCCGGTCGCGTATATCTATGGCCAAGTGCCGGTAGCGCGGCAGCGTTGTCCGGAGTTCCTGCACGACCGGATCCGTCGTGCCTTGCTCCCCGAAGAACTGCCGGCGCATATCGTTATCGATGCCGATAATGTCCCAGCCTTCGGCCGAAAGTTGGCGGACGCATTCGGAGCCGATCAGCCCGCCCGATCCCGTGATCAAAGCCTTCATAGCCAAGACCCACTCTACTATTGCGGACGCCTGCGCGGCAAACGTCGCCGCACGTCGAGCGTGGCTACGAATTTATCCGAAAGCGAAGCGATTGCAAGCGGCGGTTGACTTCTCTGAGGCGGCGCGGTGAATCCTCAGTGTGCCGCAGTTCTTCACGCAATATTATCTATGGTCGCAAACGGCAGTACCGCTTGCCCCGCGCGCTTGCGTAATAGCCACTTGCTGTAAGGCGGCACGTCGCTTTTTGCGAGGTCCTGCAGAATCAGGTCGATCACTTCGCGATCCCGCCCATCCGGCGCCATTCTCTCCAATCGGCCTTCACGCCGCAGGCACTCCGCCTTCTCCTTTGAAAGCGCCTGCTTGGACGAGTCGCTAAGCTGTTCAAACAATTCCTGCGCTGTGGCCTGACGGAATTGTTCATATTCAAGAATCAAGGTGCGTTCCTCGACATCCTGATTTTGCCGCAGGACGGCGCGTTCACGTTGCCGGTAACGCTCCTTAGCGGCGGCCTCGGTCTGTTCATCCAGAAAGCGGCGGCGGGATGCCGGGTCCTTCACTATCTTAATTACCAATCCGGCTGCGTTTTTCAAGCTCTGCCCGCTACGCTGCTTTTGTCTGCATATATCAAGTGCCATCTCGCACCAATCCAGTAACTCCTGGCCTTCCCCGGCCGCCGCTCCCATATCGAGCGCCCGCGAGATGTAACTGGCCGCGACATGCGGCAGTACACCTTCCTCCTTCATGGCGAGCACAAGCTGCGCGGCTCGCTCGAGAGCATATAACTGCTCGTGGGTTTGCGCGGCTGCCGTCCATACGGTTGCGTGCTTATAGGCGAAACCAGCCTTCTCTAGCACGCTTTGACAGTGTGCGCGGCTCAATTCCGGGCAAGTCGTACTCTGTAGTAACAGACTCTTACGCTCAGGCACGTAGGAAGGGTGCCGGTGCATGGCGATTCGCCAGTCCTCTGCGGAAATTACGTTATAAGAGCCAAGCACTTGGATCTTGATCAATTGATCGAACGCTGGCTCTAACGTCTGCATGAGCCGTGAGAAGTAGTGCGGGGGATTCAGAATGCCTACATGTTCCATGGCTAATTTGCGGGCGTCCATGACGATCAGGTCGGTCTTTTCGAAGGCTACGGCGAAAAAACGATATAGGTGCTTGGCGGTAATTCCGTCGAGCTCCATATACCGGCCGGCGTCCAGTACGCGGAAGAAGCCATTGTTGATCGATTGAATGAGTTTGTCCGTCCAGGTAATACTGCCCGTGCAACGGCCGGTCTCCCGGTCTAATAGAAAACTGGCCTCCTGGAAGACGTTGCTCCATTTCACTTCTTCCTGCTGGTCGGTGGCGGTGAGCGCTCGAAAACGGAGTGGAATGAAGCGATCCATGGCAAGTTTCAGACGCTGATAGAACTTGCCGTGAACCGAATTGATATTTAGCATACGGGCGATCTCCCGTCCGCTAAAGGTGACTGTTTTGGCAAAGTTGTTGCGGAACGTCAGCACGCCCAGCACGACAAAGATATCGAGGTCTTGCTCCGTAGGGAGGCCTAGTTCATTGTTGCCCTGAATCTGCCACACGACTTCCATCTCACCGCCGTTGGGAAGAATCTTTGTACCCTTGATCTCGATCTTGCCAATACGCTTGCCGACCCTACGCTCCAGCACGGCGAACGGGATGGCCGCAAGATTTTCTTCCTCGACTGAAAGATTGACGAGTGCCGGTTTAGGGTTGTGCTTGGTCACGTTATGCGCCCTTTCAAAACACAAAGTGCATCTTCTGTGTTTGTAACATTAGTCCGGCGTGTTGTTCTAGCGATTTACGATGAAGCCCATGGAGACCCGCTGTTTTTATTGGCAAGCACACGCAAAACCAAACAAAACCACCCAGGATGTGGTTGGCTGTGTTGCCTTTGGTTAGATTTATCCAAACCATAAACCATTCCATATAGAAGCAGTGCCATGGCATGAGCTAAACGTCTAAACTATTCATATAACAGTAGTTAACTAATAATTTTGGTGTGGGCGTAGCGTGTGCTTGACCGTAAGAGACGTGGGTTTGATCGTAAGCCTCATGTGTCTGGGCGTAAGGGGACCGTAAGTCATTCAAAACACACCAGATCTTGGTACGTGCTTGACCGTAACGAAATAAAGCACGTATTTTCATAAATTTGGGATGCCAGCGGACCTCCAGGTAGACGCGGATTTACGCTGAAGCACATAAAACAACCCAAACCGTTACGGCAAGGCACGTGTGGGCACGCAGTGTTCTACTCCCAAGCCCACAACACAAGAGATCGGTTTATGCTCAAGCTCACAGCCGCAGGCTAAAACCGTGGGTTTAATCATAACAGCGGCTGGCTCCACGACCTGACGTATCCAACTGGCGAAACCACAGTTCAAACATGAGCAGGGACCACAACCAGTGCGCGTTATCGCGGCGCCCAGAGTCGTGCTCTTGCAACATCTGCCGGAGGAAAGCGGGCGAGACGATGCCCCGTGCGCTAAATGAGGCACTGGTCAGATGGTCCCAGAGAAACGCTCGTAACGAGCCGCGGAACCATAACGACAGCGGCACGCCAAAGCCCATTTTTTTACGGCTCAATAGGCTAGCAGGCAAGCGGTCTCCGACAGCCCGCACAAGAATATATTTACCTTGGCCGTCTTTAATCTTCCAGCCATGCGGGATTCTAGCCGCGAACTCTGCGAGCTCATGATCGAGCAAAGGGCAGCGCACTTCGAGTGAATTAGCCATCGACATGCGGTCGATTTTCACCAGCAGGTCGCCGGGCAGATTCTGGGTGGTCTCAAAGAACAGAGCTTGGGAGAGCAGATCCGCGTTGCCGGGGAGCAAAAAGCCCGCAAGTGAGCGCATCAGATAGGCGCTGTCCACCGGCAACATCCAGTCTTTCCGGAGCAACTCCTGGCGCAGGAACCAAGGGGCGAAGTTGCTCTCGAAGTAACGCTCTAGCCCAGTAGAACGGCTTAGCATGTGCAGATAGTTCTTGCCATATGCTGCGTACGGCAACCGGTCGGCTGCCCAGGAGACGAATGCACGCAATGCTTGCGGCACCCGATCCAGCTTCTGTAATTTGGCGAGTGCTTGGAAGCGATCGTAGCCCGCGAACAATTCATCGCCACCATCGCCACTTAACGCAACCTTCACATGCCGGGCGGCAAATTCGGAAACAATGAATGTCGGAATGGCGGACGAATCGCCGAAGGGCTCGTCGAAATGCCGGACCAGACGGGAAACCAGGTCCACCGCGTCCGGCCGCACCACGATTTCGTGATGGTCGGTGCGATACTGGCGCGCCACCATAGCGGCATATTCCAATTCATTGAAGGCGCTCTCTTCGAAACCGATAGAGAATGTGCGTACGGGCTCCGGCGATGCCAGGGCCATAGACGCAACCACTGAACTCGAATCGATACCGCCACTCAAAAAGGCGCCCAACGGCACATCGGCAATCATCCGGATTCGCACGGATTCATCGAACTTCTCCCGTAATTGGCCGCGGACGTTGGGCTCTGAAAAGTCCGCTGGTGTCTCGGCAACCGGCATAGGGAACTGCCAGTAGCGGCCTTGGCGAACGGTTCCGTCCGCATCGTAGGTCAGCCACGATCCCGCCGGAAGCTTGCGAACCGCCTGAAAACAGCTCAACGGTTCCGGGATGTAGGTGAACTGAAAGAAGAACCGCAAGGCCTCCGTGTCGATCTCCGACGGCACGCCGGCCGCGCGCAGGCATTTCAGTTCGCTTCCGAAGTAGAGGCCCTGCGGCAGCACGGCATAGTAAAGCGGCTTCTTCCCAAAACGGTCGCGCGCCAGAAAAATACGCCGCCGGCCGGCGTCCCAGATGGCATAAGCGAACATGCCGCGCAAGCGCTGCAAGCCCTCTGGACCCTGTTCTTCATAGAGGTGTACGACCGTTTCGGTGTCGCTATTGGTGGCGAACCGGTGCCCGCGAGCAAGCAGATCGCAACGAAGCGCCTGATAATTGTAGATCTCGCCGTTGAAGACCACCCAGACAGATTCGTCTTCATTCGCCATGGGCTGATGGCCGGTGCTGAGATCGATGATGCTGAGCCGCCGCATGCCGATGGCGCAACCGCCTTCCACGTGGTAGCCTTCATCGTCGGGCCCGCGGTAACGAATCTGGTCGCACATCGCACGCACTGCCGGCAAGCTCGCTTGCCCCTCGCGCAAGTAGAATCCGGCAATGCCGCACATGGGTTTGGATACCTTGCCCTTACTGTAGCATTCGACTGCGACGCATCTCCGCTGCCCTCGCAGGGCTTGCGTTACATTGAGGATGCATGCCTGCTCCCATTCCCGTTCTGCTGATGGTGCGCGAACTGAATCTGGGCGGAAGCGAGCGGCAAATGACGGAAATGGCCATGGCGCTGGACCGTTCCCGGTTCGACCCGCGGGTCGGCTGCTTCCGTCCGGCGGGCTTGCGCGCGGACGACCTGCGGGCTGCGGGTGTGCCTATCGTGCACTTTTCGGTGCCCTCGCTGGCTAGCGTAAAGGGCGCTCTGCGCATCGCCGCGTACGTCCGGGAACAAAACATACGGCTGGTGCACACCTTCGACACGCCCGCGAATCTCTATGGAGTACCCGCGGCGCGCATGGCTGGCTCGGCGGTAGTGGTTTCCAGCCAACGGGTCGACCGGGCGCTGTGGCCGCCGACGCTCCGGCATGGGTTGCGCGTCACCGATCGCCTGGTGGATGGCATCGTGGTAAATTGCGAGTTCTTGCGCCGCCATCTGCGCGACCAAGAGAAGGTGCCCGCCGGACTGATCCACCTCTGCTACAACGGCATCGATACCTGCGCGTTCCAAGCTGTACGCGGCCCCCGGCCGGACGCCTTGCGCGCCGCCGCGCTGGTGGTGGGGGTGGTGTGTAGTTTGCGGCCGGAAAAGGGACTCGACACTTTGTTGGACGCCTTTGCCTCGGTGCGCGGGCTTGTGCCTGGGATGAAGCTGGCCATAGTCGGCGGCGGACCGTGTTTGACGGACTTGCAGGACCGGGCGCGAGCGCTGGGCATTCTGCCGGACTGCGTCTTCGAACCCGCCACGCCGCGCGTTGCCGATTGGCTGCACGCCATCGACATTTTCGTCTTGCCGTCGCTTTCCGAAGCGCTTTCCAATTCGCTCATGGAGGCCATGGCTTGCGGCTGTTGTGTGTCCGCTTCACGCGTCGGCGGTAATCCGGAACTGATCGCGCCCGGCGAAACTGGTATGCTCTTCGAACCGCGCGATGCGGCCGGATTGGCGGAAGTATTGCGTCTGCTCTTGCGCCATCCCGCGCGTCGCGGCGAGTTGGCATGGAACGCCGCACGCCTGATTCATAGCCGCTTCACGCGCGAAAGGGCCGCCGAGCGAATGGGTGAGATTTACTCCGCGCTGCTGGCTTGAAACCGGCCCGCCAGCTACCAAAGCACCAGCGGCACATCTCCCGGGCTGAAGTTCAACCCGACAGATGTCCGGTATTCGTTATGCAGGAACTCCGCCGAACTGGCGATATCGTAGTGGTGCGCATCCAGGCGTAGCACGGCATGCAACCCTTTTCCCAGGTCCCGGGTAATGCCTACTCCGCCACCGTACGCGGTGTACGCGCCCACTGTCTGCACCAGGGCGGACATCCGGCCATAAGTGCCGTTCGCGCCGAAATTCCAGTGGCGCACACCGGAATAACTATAAGAAGCGTTCTCCGAAGTATTTCTGGACGTGAGGTAAACGCCGTTGCCGGGAACTACTTGGTTGAGGTACTCCAAGGTAAACTGCGACCGGCGGAAAGTATTCGACAACCGTACTTGAATGTCGGGTACGTAGTTGAGGCGATAGGCGGCCTGTATTCCTACCGATTCGCCGAGTAGTGCCGCGATCGCCGGGTCGAGCGTAACCTCGGTCAGGCTCTGGCTCTCCACACGCGCGCCGCCGATGCGTGCGGATAGTTGCACGTGCCGCGACAACTGGGTGCTGTAGTTCAGGCCCACCGAGTTTATATCCGTGTTGCCGAAGCCCCGGGTGTAGTCGAAATATGTGAAGCGATAGTCTACCCCCAGGGTGGAGTGCCGGCTCACCCGGTATTCCAAGTCCCCACGCGCCACGCCTCCTGTCATGCCGTAAAGCGCGGTGGATTCCCGGCGCACCAGAGAGCCTTCCCCCCCGATATTGAAGGACAGCCGGTGGGACAGGCGGTAAGTCAGATCTCCCGAGACGCCTGCGAATATCACCCGGTTATCGTAAATATCGTTTTGCGGTAGCTGCAGATAATTCGGATCCGCGGCGCCAAGGGGCGATGAAAGGGCAAAATTATTGTAAGAATAGACGCCGGCCTGGCTTCGCAGCGTGAACGTCACGCGCTTGGTGGGCTGGTGCGTGAGGATTAGCGACAGGAATTGATCGGTGCCGTCCCAGTAGCTGGTGGAATAGTGCCGGAAGTCTCCCCGGTAATCCAGCGCCAAGGTCGTGTGCTTCCAGACATGATAGGTATATGCGCCCAGATTCACCTCCAATCCATACAGATCCGCGCTAGGTATCTGACCGGTCGAGGTCACCGAGACTGGCACCAAACCGGTATCGTACACCCCGCTCAGGCCGATGTACGGCCGGAAGGCGATGGGCGCCGCCGTCTGCGCGGCGGGAATTTCGCCCCGGCTCAAAATGGCGGGTCCGCTATACTCGTCACCGGAACTGGCCGGCGCGGTATCCGCCTGTGAATCGGACTGCGCCATCAGGCATAACGCGCAGCCTAGAAATAGGGTCGTTCGAACAAGCAGCAAATGGCCTCCGGGATTTCAGGGCTTTGATCGATGATTGGGCAACCAGGGTTCAACTATTCACTCTGACGCGCCGGAAGCGGCCCTGTCAAGCTGATGGGGCGCCGCAACGCTTTTGCCGGGCATCGCGGCAGACGCCGGTCCACCGTGTACCCGTACAAGCCGGAAATAATTGAAACCATGTGGCTTGACACGACGTAGCGGGGTGCGCCAACATCAGGATGAGTAGGTGGAGGTTCCCTGTGCATTCCTTGCTCTGGTTGGGATTCAGAGCATTCATCGTCTCCCTGGTGCTGACCCCGATTTGCCGCGATGTATTCCGGTCTTACGGGGTGATGGACCAGCCCGACGCCGCGCGTAAGGTCCATCGCTATCCGATCCCGCGCGTGGGCGGCTTGGCTATCGCCATTGCCTATCTGGTGGCGTACGTATTGGTGCGTCCGGAGGAAGGCAGCCCGCTCGCCCAGCAACTCTCGCTGGTCTGGAGACTGCTTCCGGGCGCCGCGCTGGCCTTTGGGATCGGGTTATTGGACGACCTGTTCAACCTGCGGGCCTGGATCAAGCTGGTCGGACAAGTCGCGGCGGCGGGCTTAGCATGTGTAGGCGGCGTGCGTGTCCTCTCGTTCGGGGGCGCGTCCACGGACGCCTGGTGGAACATCCCTCTCACCATTCTCTGGCTGCTGGCCTGCATGAACGCTTTCAACCTGGTGGACGGGCTGGATGGTTTGGCCGCGGGTGTGGGTCTGTTCGCCACGCTGACCGTTTTCACCGCGGCCCTGATGCAGCACAACATGGTGTTGGCGGTGGCCACCTTCCCGCTGGCCGGCGCCTTGCTGGCCTTTTTGTGCTACAACTTCAACCCCGCGACTATTTTCCTGGGCGATTCCGGCAGCTTGCTGATCGGCTTTCTGCTGGGCTGCTACGCGGCCATCTGGAGTAATAAATCGGCCACGCTGCTGGGTATGACCGCGCCTTTGATGGCGCTCTCGATTCCTTTGCTGGATGTCGCGCTGGCTATTGTGCGGCGTTTTCTGCGGCGTCAGCCGATTTTTACAGCGGACCGCGGCCATATCCACCATCGGCTGCTGGATCGCGGGCTCACGCCGCGCCGCGTGGTTTTGGTGCTTTACGGTCTGTGCGGACTGGCCGCCGCGTTTTCGCTGTTGCAAGGCGTGGTGCACAGTTTCGCTGGCGCGCTCCTCGTGCTGTTTGGCCTCTTTATATTGCTGGGTATTCAGTATTTGGGTTACGCCGAATTCGATTTGGCGGGCCGGCTGTTGTTTGGCGGCGATTTCCAGCGTTCGGTGAGCGCCCAACTGGACCTGCGGAAATTCCGCGCCACCCTGGCTGCCGCCGGCACACCCGCCGGTTGCTGGGAGGTTATCCGCGACGCCTGCGCGAAGTTCGGATTCCGCCGGGCGCGGCTGACCCTGGCGGGTGAAAGCTTCGAATACTCCACCGATGAGCCCGAGACTCCCTGTTGGACAGTACGCGTGCCGCTCGCCAACGGGGATTATGCGGTGCTCGTGCGGCCCTTCGCATCCCCGGTGCTGGCCATGGCAGTCGCGCCGTTTGTCGACTCCCTACGGCAGATATTGGTCGAAAAATTCCCGGAAATTCTGCCGAGCGTAGCCAATCGTCCGGCGGCGGCATCTTTAGCGGAATAATAATCATGCGAATGCCGACCGAGAGATTTTGAACGGCCCTTGCTTATCCAGTGGGAACGCGTCATGAACGCAGACGAGTATTTGCAGCTTTGCGCGGACAATCCGGACTTGCGCATCGAGCGCACCGCGGAAGGGAACATGGTCGTCCGGCGGGGCGCAACAACGAGCCAGGCGCCGAGTTGAGAGATTTGGGCGGCAGCGTCTCGCCAGAGAGGCCGCCGCTGCGACCGGATTCAACGAGACGACATGCGGGTGTGGCTGTACCGCGGGCCGGTCAAGATGGCCGCCTGGAACACGAGAAGTGTATCTAGGCGCCGCAAAAAATAAGCCCCTGCAAGTCCACCTGTTTACTAGACGATTGCATACTTTATCGTCTAATAAAGTCAAGCGACGGAACAACAAAACGGGACTCTGCAAGCCCTCGTTTCATTGGGTCCGCTTTTCGTCCCGAAACCTACCCTTTTCGAGACAAAACGGGGCATCCGATCCGGAGTTGCCGAAAACCCCGTTTTAGGAGGACTACAAACTTTGCTGCGCAGATCGGTTTTGCTGCGGGTGCCCGATCTGGAGGACGATCTTGCCGGACTTGTGGGGTGCGCCCGCCAGCATGGCCTGCGCCTGGCGCGCCTCGGAAAGCGGCAGGATTGAGCCGACACGCGCTGTGATTCTACCCGCGTCAAACAAGGTTGTGAGCGTCTGCAGGCGCGCGGTGGTCACCTCAGCGTAGAAGAAAACCGCCCCCGCCGGCAGCGGCTGCGTGGAGACCGAGGTGACGAGCTTGCCTCCGGGTTTCAACCGAGCGACGCAGCGTTGCAACGTACTGCCGCCGACCGTGTCGAGGATGGCATCCACCCACGGGAGGTCCTGCTCGAATGCGGGCGGGCTCGAGTCGATGATGGAGTTCACGCCCAATGAACGGAGCAGGTCCTGGTCGTCGAGGCGAGCAATGGCAACGACGTAGATCCCGGCGCCTACGGCCATTTGCGCGGCGTAGGCCCCGACGTTCCCGGCGGCTCCGACGACCATTACCGTTTGCCCGCGCATCGCCTGTGCATACTGGAAGAGCATTTGCCAGGCGGTCACCGCAATGACGGGAGCCGATGCTGCTTCCAGGTAATTAAGGGATTGCGGTTTGCGAGCGACCATTCCGGCCGTGGCGACGGCGAACTCGGCTTGGGCGCCACAGAACTGTGGGTTGGTGACGCCATAGACTTCATCGGCCTGCGCGAAGTCCGTAACGCCGGGGCCGACCTTTTCGACCACACCGGATAAGTCCGAACCGAGGGTGAGCGGAGGTTGCGGGCTGACCTTGCTCTTGCCTTCACGGATGATCGCGTCCCAGGGAGCGACGCCCGCGGCCATCACGCGCACCAGAACTTCGCCGGGGCCGGGCGACGGCACCGGCACTTCCTCGACCACTACGACGTCGGGCGGCCCAAAGCTATGAATTCTGGCTGCTTTCACGGCTAATTCCTCCTCCGCTTGAAGATGCTGGACCCTTTTCGGGACTGGCGGCAACCGTCGGCCACTTCCGATAATCCGCGATTACGTCAATTCGGCCGCAGCGCTGTCCTGGCCCAATCCCTGACTTCCCCCTACCCCTCACGAAACGGCACCTCCATCAAGCTGTGCAGAATAATATATGCGTCCAGCGCCGGAGACATATGCTTGATGTAATACAGGTCGTATTCCAACGACACCCGCGCGTCGCGCAGCCGCGAACCGTAATCGCAATTAAGCTGGCTCCAACCCAAAATGCCGGGACGCACCGCATGCCGCTGCCCATAATAGGGCATCTTCTCCAACAAAACCGGTATGAACTCCGGATCGTGTGCACGCGGTCCCACCAGCGCCATTTCGCCACGGATCACGTTCAATAGTTGAGGCAGACCGTCCAAATGCACCCGCCGCAACCAAACGCCTATCCGCGTCGGTTGACCATCGGTGCCCCGGCAGCGGAAGCGGAGAAGCGTGAATGGGACCAGGTTCACCCCCCAACGTAGGTGCCCCTCCATAACCGGGCCCGGGGAGGACAACTTGATTGCCGCGGCAATGGGCAGCAGCAGTACCGCCAGCAGCGCCAAGCCGGCCAGCGCCACGATATTGGAATAGATGGCCTGCAGCGCGATGGCGCCGCGGCGGGCCCCCAGCTCATCGGAGAAGATCAGTTGCGAGGGCAGTAATTCGGCCACGCATACCCGTTCACAGGCGGCTTCGTACAGCTCCGCCACGCGCTGGATTTCAACGCCGCGGAACTGCAGGTCCAGGAGCTCGGTAAATGGCATGCCGCGGCGGCGTTCGGTCACTCCGACCACAATGCGATCCGGGCGGACTTCGGAAACCACGCGCGCCAGTTCCGCGGTCGAGCCCAATACCAGCGCTCCGTTCAGCAGCGTGCCGGCCGGCCGGTCGTCGTCGATGTAGCCGGCCGCGGAAAGACCCAACTCGGGGTGCGCAGCCAGGCTGCTCCCCGCTTCCAGAGCGGCCGCATTGGTCCCATAGAAGAGCACGCGTTTGGCGCCCAGGCTCTTCCACAACACCGCGCTGTAGAACATGCGCCACACCAGCAGGGCGGCCAGGGTCAAAGCGCTGCCGAGCAGCATGATGGAAGGCGCCAGCACCAATTCCGGAATCCGCAGATAAGTCAGCAGCGATTCCAACAGGAAGGTCACACCCAGCGTCAGGCAGAGCTGCTGTACCAGCAGAATCTTAGACCGCACGCCTACCTGCACATACAGCTTGTTGAGCTGCAGCCCAACCAGCACGCCTGCCACGACCAGCGCGATTTGTAGCAGCCCATTGTCATACAGCAGGAAAACAGATGGGTCCGCGCCGCCCGACCAAAAGGCAGCCAGAATATAGCAGGAAAAAATGAGGATCGTCTCCGGAACGAGGAGGCTGAGGATGCGGGTGGAAAAAAGGCTCCGGAGAAAAGAGAACATCGCCCTTTATGCATAGTACACTGGCAGCGAAGGCCATGCGTGAACTGAACTGGAAACCGGGACAATCCGCGGACTTGAGCGTATTGGGCGAGGGAGCGGGCGCCGGGCCCGCGGTGTGCCCCGCGCGCATGCTCGAGCTTTCCGGCAAACGCATGCGCCTGGCCGCGGAATGGCCTGCTGAAATGAAGCTGAAAGGCGGCGCCGCCGTGCGCCTGGAATGGCATGGGCAACTGTTGTTAGGCCAGGTGCTGAGCACCGAGCCCGGCGGCTTTTGGATGGAAATCCATCACATGCTGCTGGACGCCGGAGGGCTGAGCTGGCAGAAAAATGGCTGGCAACCCGGATAGGCCTGCCAGATGCCCGCTAAAGCCCAGTGGCTGCTTCGCGTTCCCGAGATCCTGGCGGAATTAGACGCGCTGGATGTGCCGGTATTGGACCGTGCCGTCTGCGAGCGCCTGTTCCGTCTGCGCAGGCGGCGCGCCATCGACTTGATACGCTGCTTCGGCGGGTATCAGGCTGGGCGGACTTTCTTGGTCGACCGGCCCAAGCTGGTGGCGCAATTGGAACAGATCCGCGATAGTCCCGATTTCAAGATGGAGTGGCGGCGAAAGGAGCGCCTGGCGGAACGGCTGGATGCCATTCGCCGCTTGCAAACCGGCGCGCGCGTGGCTATAGCCGTGGAGCCCGAGACTCTCCGCCAACGATTGCCGGACCTGCCGCCGGGCGTGGAACTCAGTCCCGGCGCGCTGCACATCCGATTCCAGTCGTCGGAAGAATTGTTGAGCAAGCTTTTCGCGCTGGCGCAGGCCATCGCCAACGATTATGAGGCGTTTGAGAAACGGACAGTCGGGCGGTAGTTTGTGACGGGCTGCTAGACTCAGATCGTGGAATCCCAGCGCAGCCCGCTCAGGATGGCCTACCTGCTGAGTCAGTATCCCGCCGTCAATCACGTTTTCATGCTGCGCGAAGTTTGTTTTCTGCGCCAACTCGGATTTGATATTCAAGTCGCCTCGATTCGAAATCCGGATAGAGACCCTGGCTTGATGACCGCCGCCGAGCAGGCCGAAGCGCGGTCCACTTATTACGTGAAAAGCACTGGTATGGTCCGGCTGCTATGGGCTCACGTGCATACGTTGATCTCACGGCCCGGCCCCTACATCCGCGGTCTGGCTGGCGCGTTACGCACCAGTTCGGAGCGCCGTCCCCAGACGCTGTACGGCCTCTTCTATTTCACCGAGGCGGTTGCCGTGGGGTATTGGATGGAACGCCGTGGGCTAACCCACGTGCATACTCACTATGCATCGACTGTAGGTCTGGTTGTGGCGCGGATCTTCCCCGTTACATTATCGGTCACCTTTCACGGTTCGGCGGAGTTCGTGAATCCGGCCGGGTTCCAGCTCGCGGAGAAAATCCACTCGTCTCTGTTCTGTTGCGCCATCAGCCAGTACGGCGTCAGTCAACTGATGTTTGCCTGCGGCTACCCGGAGTGGCCCAAGCTGGAACTCACCGCCTTGGGCGTGGATCCCGATAGATTCCAGCCGCGGCCGTTCCGGCCAAGCCCCGCGCCCTTCCAAATCGTTTGCGTCGGGCAACTCGCGCCCGTGAAAGGGTTGCACCTGCTGATTGCGGCGATCGCGGCTCTGGTCCAGGAGGGCCGCTACATCCGGCTGCGGTTTGCGGGGGATGGACCCGAGCGGACCGCTCTTCGCCAAGACGTGGAAAGTCGCGGGCTATCGGGCCAGGTTTCGTTCGAAGGTAACGTCAATCAGGACAAACTGCTGGATCTGTATCGCGAGTCGGATGCTTTGGTCATGTCCAGTTTTGCGGAAGGACTGCCCGTGGTCCTGATGGAAGCCATGGCTATGGAAATTCCTTGCGTGGCTCCGTGGGTGAACGGAATTCCGGAAATCGTCACCCATGAAACCGATGGCTTGCTGGTGCCGCCGGGCGATGCGGAGGCGCTGGCGCGCGCCATCGCCAGACTGATGGACGATGCAGAACTCCGCCGTACCCTGGGGCAAAAGGCGCGGCTCAAAATCCTGGAAAAGTTCGACCTGCAACGCAATACCCAACATCTGGCCGATGCTTTCCGGCGGCGATTGGGTGCCTGAGCCCTTCGCGACCTATACACCCACAAGCACGCGCCGAAGCGGTGTCGTTCCCGCCATAGCGACCCACGATAGCCTCCCTCGGACGTAGCGCAACGAGCCAACCATCCCCTGAAAGCCCCGGCCTTTTTGTGATTATCCACTTGAAAAAGCATCATTATCACGGGCTGTTTTTTCGATTATCTACTCGAAAAAGCATCATTATCACGGGCTTTTTGTGCCCTTCCCTTTTTCTTCTCTTGCGCGGGGGGGAGACGGTGCTACAATTCCAAACACAATGGAAGCTACGGGGTCGATCCACCGGCGTCTTCCTCAGGTGTTCCTGCTACCTTTCTGCCTCGCGTTGGTCATTGTAAACATTGCTCTACAGCGCCAAAATTCTAAGCTTGCAGCGTCACTGGAAGATGTCCGTTACGCGAGAGGGCCCCAGCAAGGGGGAACCCTACAGCAACTCTCTGGACTGGACGCTCTCGGGAGACCCGTAACCTTCAATTTAGCCATGCAGAAGAACCGGACGTTGTTGCTAGTCCTATCGGCACGGTGCGGCGCGTGCACCGAAAACTGGCCGAAGTGGCGGGACGTCGTCCGCCACATTACGCCCGCGGTCCCGGTAGTGTACGCGGACGTGGCCGACAGCGTCTCGGCTGCGTACCTGAGGCGATTCGATGTTCCACAGAGCCGGTTCCTGACGAAGATCGATCTACAGACACGCTGGATACATGACCTACGCGAAACACCCCAGACAATCGTTCTCGGCCCATCCGGTCGAATTGAAAAGGTCTGGCTCGGAGTCCTCGCGCGCCGGGACGTCGACGCAATCGTCGCGCTATTAAGGAATTAGAAGTCAATTTCACACGAATAAGGAGATAACGGCACATGAAACCCTGGATCACCTACACATCGGTCACCGTGCTGATGCTCGTCGCGCTGGCTGCCTCTCTGCCTCGCCTCGTGAATCCCCCGACGGTTGCCGCAGTCGATTGCACCCAAAAGAGCTGTTCGATCGGGCTAGATTACATATGCAAGGAGTTCAATTCGTCCTGCCTGAAGTGCGGATCGGACCAGACTTGGTGCGCTGCAGCGGAATAAGCGCGGCCCGTCATTTCGCCGCCGCCGCGCTCATAAGCACAACTGCCCTGGCAATGGCTCAGTCGGGTGGGCAGCCCGCAAAGCCCGGCGTGGGCCAATCGACCGACGCATCGCCCGAACTGAAGTCGCTCGTCGGAGCCGCAGTGGCGCTTCCGGTCGAATATCAGAGCGACATTCTGATCGACCTGATCGAGAAGGGAAAGGTTAGCGATCCTCGCTGGAAAGGGCAGTTGCTCGAGGACCTGTTCCACCACGCCGGCGAAGCCAAGAACCCGTACCCCGAGGTCGACAGCGGGGAAAGCAATGACACGGTGTCCGCCCGCCAGGGCTTCGCGTTTCTATCGGGGCTGGATTCGCTCTCTATCCAATGCCGCGTGGTTCGGCTGGTCTTGAATGGCTCGGGAAGGAAGGCGCGCGAGCTGTTCACCCAAATCGTCCACCCCAGCCTGCCACCGATCCCGTGCTCGGAACCGATGACCTACGATGTGCACGTGTATTTTGACACGCTGCGTGAGGTCTTCCTCCGGTCTTTCACCGCACCCGAACGGGGCCGCGGGGACGACGTCCAGTTGCTGCTGCAAACCATAGGCTCGATCCAGTCTGCCGAAGAGCTCGCGCCGGCTGGGAATCTGATAGCCGGCCTGTCGCTGAAACTTGCGGACCAGGCAGCCTTGGCTAGCCTCTTCGAAAGCAGGTTGGCGTCGGTAAGCACGGGCGATAGGGAATTCCATAATATTGAGGCCAAACTGGGTTTGGCTAAGGCGGTACAGAGCCTGGCGGAGTGCGAGCTGCGGAATCAGAGAGATCCGGACGGCCTGCTGAGGGCCTATCGCAAGTTCCTTGTACGCCAGCTCGCCGGTCCCCGTTGCGCGGACTCCCTGGCCACCCCGCAGGCGGCGGGGGGAGTGCGCAAAGGCGCCGACCCTAGAGAGTTCTTTAACGAGACGCTTGCCCCGCTGTCCCCAGACAGATCCCTCATGATACTGGCGCAAGACGCCACCCCCAGCCGCGTGCTGGAGAGCGCAAAGTTCCTCCCCCTGAAATTCCCGGACTTGAGCGCCGTAATCAACGAACTGGACGACATCAGAAATCGGCCGGCCGGCCAGGCCCACGAGCATGGCGACTGGGAGCAGCCCGTCTCGGACATTTTACGCGGGCTGCAAGAAAGTTCGGATAGCCTTTCGGACAATTGCCCGAAGTGTGTCTTCCACGAGAAAGCCCTGGCTTACGTGATCCTGGTCGATCTGCTGCCCCCGAGTCCGCTATACGACGACGTGGTCAACTCATACCTCGGCTTCCTGGCAGCGGCTCCGATACAATGGGACGAGCCTATGGAGTGGCTGGAGAACTTGAAATATCTCTTGCGCCTCACTGCGCCTCTCACCGGCAACGATCGCAACCAGATTGCGGAGTTGCGGAGGAAGGGAAAATTTCCCGGCATGTTGCCCGGCCCGCACGCCGGCGAGTTGTTGTCGAAGATGCGTGCCTCCCGAAACCCACTAATCTCGACTTACGCCTTCAGGGAGATGGTCGCTCCAACTCCGGCTCGGATTCCTGCCGTACCCAAGTGAGTGAGGGTATTTTGGCCGGAGGTTCCGCGAGCGCGCCCGTTCACCCCAGCGCGTACCGTACTTGCGCTTCGTCCGCGCGAATCCAGTTGAAGATATCGGCGAGCGTAGCGCGCGCATCGCGCCGCGGCCGCCAACCGTTCACCGCCGTCAGGCGCCGGTGGTCGGTGAGATAAATGCGCACGTCGGCGGGACGCGTTTCGGCCACCGGCACGATCGACAGCCGGTTGCCCGTGATCTCCTCGCATAACCGCGTAGTCTCCTGTAGCGAAAGACTGAAAGCCAGCCCGCCGCCCACGTTAAACAGGCGTCCTTGATGGGTTTCAAAATTGCCGATCTGTTCCATCAGCAGTTCGCAGAAATCGTCGACGTGCAGGAAGTCGCGCACTTGCCGGCCGCTGCCGTCGAATCCGATATAGGAAAGATTCCGGCGAAAATAATGTGCCGCCATCCATAGCGCGATGACGCCCTGGTCGGATTTGGCCATCTGCCAGGGCCCGGTCAGCAGACCGCAGCGGTCGATCAGATAGCGGATCCCATACGCATCGGCATACTCGGCCACCATCAATTCTCCGGCCAGCTTCGTCATGCCGTAGAGCGAGCGCGGCCCGTCCATGGGAAAATCCTCACTTACGCCCAGACCCGAAGCCCCCGCCACGGTCTGCTCCGCGGAAAGGTGGAAGCGCTCCGGCCCTTCCTCGTAAGCCAGATCGTTCAAGCGCCGGTACGGATAGACACGACTTGTCGAGATGAAAACAAAATCGGCTTGGGCGCGCCGCGCCAACTCCAGGCAGTGATAGCAGCCGGTCAGGTTGGTGTCGATCAGGTATTCCGGCGATCCGCCATAGCCGGCTTGCGCGGACGGCTCCGCCGAGCACTCCACGATCAGATCCGGAGGCTCCGGCAGGCCGGTGAGATCCGCCAGCGAACGGATATCGCCATGCGTAAACACCACGTCCGCATCGCGCAGCCGGCCCAGGTTGAGCTCCGACCCGCGGCGATGCAGGTTGTCGAAAGCGGTCACTTGCACCTGTGGATGACATTTCTTGAGGGCCAGCGCGACACTCGATCCCACGAAACCGGCGCCCCCGGTAACCAGGATGCGCTGATGGATAGGCATACTCAATGAATGTAACAGTAGGACAGGCCTCCGGGCCTGTCTGTACGCTACATTTGGTTCAGTGTCGAACCCGCTGAAATCAGCCGCTGCAGCCGCTTTTCACCAAGGAGGCGGCCTCGCATTTGTGCGTTGGCTCAATCGCCAAGGCCTCCGCATCCTGATGTACCATCGTTTTTCCGATCGCGCCGCCTTGGCCCGCCAGTGCGCGCACATTCGCCGGCATTACCATCCGGTTTCGATGGCCGCGGTCTCCGAGTGGCTGCACGCCGGGCATAGTTTGCCGCCTTATGCCCTGGCCGTCACGGTGGATGACGGCTACGCCGATTTCCAGGAAGCGGGTTATCCCGTCTTTGCCGAGTATGGGATTCCGGTCACGGTCTTCCTGGTGACCGATTTCACCGACGGCAAATCGTGGTTGTGGTTTGACCGCGTCCTGTACGCCTTTCGGCAAGCGAAGGTTTCCGAGGCGTCCATCGAGATGCCTGGCGGAAACCTATTGCACTTCAAGCTGGAATCCGCGGATGCCCGGCACGCCGCGGGCCGGCATATGGCCGATCTCGCGGTGGGGCTGAGCCCCGCGGACCGCCACGAACTGGTTGGCGAACTGCCGCGGTTGCTGAAGGCGGAGATGCCGGAACAAGCGCCGGCCGAATACCGGCCGCTATCCTGGAGCGCCGTCCGCTTGCTGGCGGCATCCGGGGTGGAGTTCGGCGCGCACACCAAGACCCACCCGATACTGTCGTCGCTGGCCGATCCGGAAGAGTTGCGGCAGGAGATCGCTGGTTCGAAGGCGCGGATCGAGTCCAAATTGGATCGGCCCGTCCTGCATTTCTGCTACCCCAATGGGAAAATGCCGGACATCGGGCCGGCGGCGCCGGAGACTGTGCGGGCCGCCGGCATGCGTACGGCGGTAACGGCCGAGCCGGGGCTGAACCAGGTCCACCAGGACGCGTTCCTTCTGCGCCGCATCGGCGCCGATCCGAGCCACGAGCAGATGTATTTCGCGCGTTGTCTAGGCGGTCTGTGATTCTTACCCGAGGTCGCCGCTCCAATAGAACCCGTCGTTCTCCGACAAACTTACGGCGAGATCGCACCGGTCACCCAGCCGACGATCCGGGTCCAGAACAAACACCGGTTCCGAATGAGTACGGCGGTAACCCGCCTGTTGGAGAGCGCCGGATTGCAATGGCAGGGATGCCGCCACGGTAATCTGGGTAACGTTGGGGTCCGCACGAGCTGTGGCCGTAGCGGCGGCATAGGCGTCGGCCCATTCCTGCGTGTCCGCCGAATGAATCCACAGATCCGCGATGCGGCACTGGCCACCTATTCGGCTCAAAAGGAAGTAACCCGCCGGCGTGGGGCCGCGTTCCAACACATACCCATCCACTTTCGCCGCGGGGCAAGCCAGAAAATAGCCGAGCGACTCCGCAGTGCGCGCGCAAACCACCTGCTGCGTAATTGAAGGATCGGGAAACACCTTCGCCGGAACGCCATCGAAGCTAGTCACGCGCCGCGCCGTCAGAGCGCGCCCGGCGTTTGGTGCCGCGCGCCCCAACTCCCGGTAATCCCGCGCCAATCGTAGCGGCGATTTCCAGTCCTTTTGAGGGGTCTCCCGGAAGTGACGCCACGGCCGTAGCGCGCGCGCGTAGCTGTGTCTCTCGGCCCGCACCTGAAATCCTATCTTCGGCAGGACTTGGCGGGCATCGCCGGTCCCGCCGATATTGATCATCGTGCCGGCCAGGCCCTGTATATGCCGGTACAGCATGAGGCCGGCTCCGGGTACAGCTTTGCTGGCCGCCCAATCGATGACGTTGCAACTGGCGACCGATCCCGATCCGGTCAGGAAGCGGCACGGAACCAGGCAGCCGAAAGCCGCGATCTCGCCCTTGTAGCGCAGCGCGTAGCCCCGGCTGCCGTCCCAAAATGGATGCGGTGCGAAGCACTTCCACCGCATTACATCCGCCTGGAACATGCGGTAACTCTCGCTCACGCCGAAAACGGCCCGCAGGAAGCGCGTCACCTCGCCAAGCTCGGACTCAAATGCCGGCGAGATCAGCGCCCCACCCCCTTGGAAGCCAGGACTGACTTGAGTTGTGCGACGCTGTTGCTCTCCACCGTCTCCTCGATCGTGAACTTAACGCCGAACTCCTCCTCGCAACCCATGATGAGTTTGACGTGGCCCAGGCTGTCCCACTCCGGCATAATCTCCGGCGAAAGCGAATCGGCGAGGGTAAGCGTGTCGTTCTCAAAAGCTTCCCGGAAGATCTGTTGCAGGCGTTGATCGATCAGAGTCACGGTTTCTTCCACTTTAAACCGCCGCACCCGCCCGCTGCGTGAGATCCTCGCACGCGATCATGGGCGGGACCGCAAACGCCTTGCCGGTTTCCCACCGGAACAATCGGTTCTCGCCCTCCTGGCCGGCCGCCGCGCAACCCAAGCGCGCGTACAGATCGGCCACCTGGCTGTTCTTGGCGGTAGGGACGTACTCACCGGTGATGTGCGTGTAGCCGTTCTCCGCTGCGTACCGCACCAGCGCCCCGAACATGGCTTCTTCCAGGCGCCGCCCTAGCACGCGGCAGCTCATCAGCCAGGTGTCCACGCGCAGACCGTTGCCTTCCGGAAGCGCGATCAACACACCGGTCAAGCCGCTATCGCCGAAGCGGTCGCCGGCGCGCATGGCCTGCGTGTAGGCCCCCGCGGCTAGCAACGCGCGCACTTCGGCATCCCCGCGCCGCCGCGTGGTGAGATTGAACTGATTTGTTTTGTTGATCAATTGCACGATACGCGGCAAATCGACCTCATCGAAAGGCGCCAACCGAACCTGGATGTCGAGTTGCGCCAGGTAATCGTCCACGCCGCCGGCAGTGGATTCCAGCGTCTTGCGCTCCAGGTTTTCGCGAATCGATGCGGTGCGCTGCCGGTCCTCGCTGGTGATGGCGAGCGTTTCAAACAGACCCAGCCGGTCCACCGCGGCAATATACTGCGCCGGGTCCGCGGGCAGCTCGACCACCTCAACTTCAGGCAGGTTTTGCCGCACACGCGACCGCTCCGCCGGATTGTCGTCCACAAACACCATTGCATCCAGGCCAATACTCATCGCCGCGGCAATCGCGCGCAAGTTCTCCTCTTTGGGCTTCCAGTTGGCCATGAACACGGCGATATCCCGTTCGCGCAGCACCATCTCCGGATGCTGGCGGAAGGGCAGCACGGCATCTTCGTAGTTGTTCTTGGAGCATACCGCCAGCAGCGCGCCCGTGCGTGTGAGCGATCGCAGGTAGTGCTGGAAGGCCACGAACGCCTCGCCCGCCGGGCCGCCGCCCAGTTGGATGCCGCCGAGGCCGTCTTCTCCGATCACTCCGCCCCAAAGCACGCCGTCCAAATCCAGCGCCAGGCACTTGCTGGTGAGGCCCAGAATCGCGCGCAACAGCACAGTGAGCTGATGGCCCAGCGACGGCAGGGCTTCCGCCGATGGGTATTGCTTGGCGGTATGCCACAGCACCGGATCGTTCCAGCGGTCTTTGCCGAAGCGGGCCGCGATCTGGTCCACGTCCAGAATCACTACACCATGGGTCCGCGCTGCGGCTTCCCAAAGCGCCAGGTTGATTTCGCGCAGCAGATGGCCGCGTCCGCCCGGCAGAGCTGCGCTCAGGTGGCCCAGCGCGTCGAAAGGCGGCGCTTCAAAGTTGAACTGAATAACCGTGGCGCCGAGGCGCTCCCGCGATTCCCACCATAGCGATTCAAGGCGGGCACAGGGCGCGCGTACGGCCTCGCCGGGCGAGTCTTCCTCGTCGCGCAGGCCCAGCGAACGCCAATCCGCGCCGATCGCGATCACATCCGGCCGGAAGCGGGCCAAGCCGGAATCCGGATCGCGGATCTCTTGTTCATACTGGTTGAAAGGACCAATGTAGACCTCCGCATCGATCCCGGCGCCGAAACACTGCGCCCGCAGGATCGGCGCCAGGAAATCGATCGTGGTACTGCTCAGCAGAGCGATCCGGCAGCGCCGGCGGAAGGGCGCTTCCGCCTTCTTGCGAGCCTGCGCCAGCAGCCTGGCCGCATTGCGCAATGTACGCGGCGATGCGCTGCCTTTGCACGCCACGGCCAGCGGATACCACGCTTGGTCCGGGTGCCCCGCGGCAATCAGGTTGCGGGCCGAAGCCAGCATAACCAAGGCGCGTTCCTCGCCGGCGGCCTTCTCGCGCAGGAAGCGCAGCGCTCCGGCCGCTTCCTCAAAACGGCCGCACGCTTCCAGCAGCGCGGCACGCAACCAGCCGCCGCAGTCGCCGCGCGCCGGCTCCAGCCGGGCGGCCAAATCGAGCGCCAACCGGGCATCGCCGGACGCAATGGATCCCGCCAGGTGCTCCAATCGTGTCAGATCCGCGGCCGGACAAAGTGACTCGCGCGAGCCGACCAACTCCAGCAACTCGGAAGCCTTGGCGGCGGTGTAAGGCGGCTCCCCCAGCAGGCGCAGACCGAGTTCGAGAGAAACCGTATTCATTGGTTAGGTTCAGTATATAGAATGTAGGGCTTTCGTGGAATCGTATTGAAGCGCGTGGGAGAACTCGCGGATTTCGAAGATGGTAGATTGATAACAATGCTCCGCGGGATAGCCCCAATCATCCTGGTCTTTTTACTCGTAGTGCTCCTTACGGAACCGGCCTATCTCAGCGACACGGCGCGCTACATGAACGAGATACAAAATCACCGCGCGCACCTCGTCGGCGCCAGCCGGGATCCATTCTGGGATTTCGGGCACCCGGCATGGCGCCCCTTGGCCAACGCGGTCTACGATGTCGCGGGTAGCGCCGTTCAAAACATGCGCGGCGGCGACGGGCGGCAGGCGCTGGCTTGGCTGATGATCGCAATGAACATGCTCGCCACTCTGGCTGCGGTCCTGCTCCTGTGGTCACTGCTAAGACGGCATTCTAGCCCCCTCTCGGCCGGGATCGCATCGGCGGCTTTTCTGTGCACTAACGCGGTTCTCGACTACAGCCGCTCCGGATCGTCCTACATCCCCGGGTTGGCCTGCCTCGTGCTGGCTCTCTGGCTGATTCAATCGGCGCATACACGGCAGCGTGGTGGCGAGGCGGCCATCCTTCCGGCGGCTCTCGCCGGCCTGAGCTTGGGCGCATCGGTCCTGTTCTGGTTTCCCTTTGTGTTGGCACTCCCGGCGGCGGTTCTATACGCCGTTTACGGCAAGGTGCTGGCGCCGCTATCACGAATGAAACTGGCCGGCATCGCCGTCGTGTCCTGCGGACTCACTATAGCCGTTGCGTATGCGGCCGTCATTCACGAGCGGCAAATTCACACCTTTGCGGGCTTCAAGGAATGGGTTGTATCGTCTTCCAACGATTGGTCGCAAACCGACAAAGTAAAGCGGGCAGTCAGTGGCATTCCGCGATCATTTCTCGACCTGGGTGACGATACGTTGCTTCTGAAGCGGTACGTGGTCCATGACCCGTACACGCCAATTGGTATAGGCCGGGTTCTGCTGGCCTCGGGAACCATCAAATTACTCCTCTTCTACCTATATGCATGCGCCCTTGTATGGGTGCTCTGGAACCAACCCGGAGGCCGCGGAATGCTGCTCCTGCTGGCGGCGGGAGCGGTGCCGGTGCTGCTTTTTGCCGTAACCGTATTCGAGCCCGGCTCGACCGAGAGATACTTGCCGGCGTATCCGTTCTTCTTTTTAGCGGCGGCCTGCGCTCTAGCGGCGGGGGACGGGGCTCATCGCACGCTGCGCTGGTGCATGGCCGTTTTTCTGATCGGCGTGCTTTGCGCGGGCAACTTCTACGCCAAAGCGGACTGGCGTGGAGCGGCCGCTTATCGCGCATTTCTGGAGCGAAAAAATGCCCTGGAAGCTCAGGCTCAGCCGGAATCCATGGTTGCCGTGGTCAATTTCTGGGACCCTCTTTACCGGTATCCGGCGCTGCGCCTGCTCGACAGCCAGGCGCAGCTACGCAATTTGTGGGTCTACGATGTAATCGAAGTTGCCAACACGCGTGTGTTCCATTGGCGGCAGGAATTTGCCGCTCACGTTCAGGCACGATGGTCGCAGGGCCGGCAGGTCTGGCTTTCAAAGCGCCTCCTGGCGGATAAGCCGCTAACAGAATGGAAATGGGTGGAAGGCGATACCGGGCGCGTCCAATGGAGCGCGCTTCGGGAATTCTTCCGCTCGCTGGATGTCGCCTCGGGCGCGGGCGGCGCCGACGGCTTCGTGCCGTTGGTCCGCGACCAGCGCAACATGGAGCGAATGCGGGAACTATCGGCCGCTTCGAATCCTAAGTTAAGTGACCCATAAACTCCGGCGAGCAGGCCCTTGCCGGGTGCTACACTCAATTGACGAAGCGCCAAACTTGCCGATGCCATGAGTCCACCCCACACACAGGCGTTACGCGGGGCTAATTTCGCGAAGCCTGCAGTACCGGCCAAGCCTGCCCGGTCCGCGGTCCCGGCACGCCCGGCGTTCTATCTTACGGTTGCCTTTGTGTTTGTGGTGTATGCCCGGTTTCCGGAAATCATGGACATGGTTACGGGATCCCCAGTGCACTCCGTGCGAGTTATCGTGGGCCTCGCGCTCTTGGCGCTGCTGTTCGGCGGGGATCTCCGCGCCGTCTTCTCGAAAGTCGGCATCTGCCTGATGGCCTTTACCCTCTGGATGTGTCTCTGTGTCCCATTCAGTATATGGCGCGGCGGCAGCTTTAGAATGCTCCGGGATTCCTGGGTGATAGCGTTTTTCTCCTTTGCCATCATCGCATCGGCGGTGCAGGGACTGGAGCAGTGCCGCAAGATCATGTACGCGCTGGCGGCGGCCACCGTTTTCATCGAGTTCGTCACCCTCGTGACGGGCCGCGTACAGCAGGGCCGCATGGCCCTGCTGGAAGGCACGCTAGGGAACGCCAACTATCTGGCCCTGATGCTGCTCATGGGTGCGCCGTTTTGTCTCTTCGTGATGCGGACCAAGCCTGGATTGTCGGCATTGAAGTTCGCTTGTCTGCTCATGCTCCTGTGCATCCCCGTGACCATAGCGGCGACCGGCTCGCGTGGCGGTCTGGTGACCCTTGCCGTCATGTTCCTGATGTATTTTGTGCCCCTGCCTCTCAGCCAGAAGGTGGTGGTCGGTATTGCCGCGCTGATTCTTTCGGTAATTGCCATCACTTGGTCGACACAGAGCGCTCTGGATCGGTTCAGAGTCATACTCAGCACTTCCGGCTCGGTGCAGTTGACCGCCTCGGAGCAATCCGCCATAGAATCCTCGGAGCTGCGCAAGCAGTTGTTGCTTTCCAGCTTGCACCTGACCGTGCAGCACCCCTTGCTGGGCGTCGGTCCGGGGATGTTCGCGATCGCCAACGCAGATTATGTCGAGGCAACCACGGGAAAGCCCACCTGGACTGCGTGGCGTGAAACGCATAATACATTCACACAAGTGTCCTGCGAAGACGGCTTGCCCGGATTGATGCTGTATTGCCTGGCGTTGTTCTTCTGTTTCAAAATCGCCCGCTCAGCCGAAAAGCGGGCCCGTCAGTATCCCGCAGTATCCTCGTTAGGGCACATGGCGTTCGCCCTGCGACTCTCGCTCGTCGCCTTCACCGGGACCGCCCTCTTCGCCAGTAACGCCTATATGTATTACTTTCCGATGCTGGCGGGTTTATGCGTGGCCGTGGACCGGGCCATCACGGCGGAAGGCGCGGCCCAAGCGACTGCCGGATCGGCGCAACCCGATGCCAAACCCCATGCGGCTGGGACACTGCAGCAGTCCCGGCCGGGCGCGCCGGCCGCCAATCGGGTTACGGCGTGGGAAAGACCGCCATACAGTTAAGATACGGCCAAGAAATCAGGGAACGACCACAGCAACCGGCGTATCGGCGGCCAGCACAGTATTATTCGCCGCCCGGTACTGCACCTGATAGTAGAGAATTCTCTGTGAGATGGCCGGTATGGTGATGGTGCAACCGGAGACGCAGGGCGCGCCGGCCGGATTCTCCGAAGCAAAATAGAAGGGCTGGTTTCCGGATGGCACCGTACCGGCGGTGGCAGTCGCGATGCACGCGTCGTTGCGCGTGGTGCAGTTAATGAGCTGCGGCGCTCCATACTCCTGATAACCGAACGCGACGATCGCGTTATTCACGTCGAGGCCTGCCGGCGGACTGACACTAACGGGCCACGGCACGAAGGTCCCGCGGTTGACCGAGATCGAGTCCGGAGCTGGATACGGCAAGTTCTTCGCCATCCACATATCCTGTCTCTGGTAGTTCAAATACTCCTGGCGATACAGAATCCAGGAGTTGTCCGGCAGAAGCTGGTTACCCTCGAATCCAGTCACCATGCGCAGGCGGGAAGTGGCGCTCACCAGAGCGCGGCTGTAGGCGCCGTAGTAGTCGGTTTGGTCCAGCCTGAACTGCGTAATGGCGTCGGCGTTCTTGGCTATGTTTCCCACGCACATATCGTTTCCAACTCCCAGCGGAGTGCCGCCGTGAGTCGCGGCCCCCGAACAATACGAATAAACCACGCCTGGACAATTCACATAGACGTCTCCAGCCAGGCTGCCGGAATAGCATTCTCCGCCAGCCCGCGCCATGCAATAAGTGTAAGAATTTGAAGCGGTAGTTCCAATACTGGAACCGGGCCCGCTGATGTCGATCAACGGATGAGAGCCGCAAGCTGCGCCAGTGGCCATGAGCTTCCGGTTGATGGGGGCGGTGGCGCCGGAGGTGTAGAAATCGTCCGGATCTGTCACGATCCCCGGGCGGTAATAGTAGAGTTGCCCGGACACAAGAGAAAACGGAGGATCGTAAGCGCCGCCCAGGATGGGAATATTGTCAAACGCGCGAAGTGGTTCATTGGGGGGGGCGTTCACCCCTGCGGCGTTGGGATGCCCTCCGCCATCCGGCTGAAACGGAACGCCGTAAGCCCCCGCGAATGGCGTGGAGGATTGTACGTAGTTCACTTTGTTCACGGCGTAAGGAGTGACATTGGCGGCCGGGTATTGCAGGATCGCGGGAACCGCCCCGACGGTGGTTTGGTATATATTTGGCCAGTCCTCAAAAACATTCTCGCTGCCGGGAATTTTCCATGCCGGGACGTTTGTGACCTCCGCCCCGCCGCCGTTGCGCCATTCCGCATGGCCGTGAGTTTCATTCGCGTCTTGGATCAAGCAGTTGCCATGCGGGTCCGGCGCGCCGCCGCATCCGGCGAGCGGGTTCCAAAACACCTGGACAGCCCCGCTTGTCGCAGTCGAGGTTGGAGCGATGGAGCTTTGGTAGCTCTCCCACCACAACGATATCGGGCCGGTCACGGCTTTTTCCGCGCCATATGCGTTCCGCTGGAAGACCCAAGCTCCGTTCGTGCCCCCGTAGTTCTTGATTTCGAGGGTCATCAACTCGTTGGCTTGGTTAGACCAGGAGCAGGATCCGGCGGTGCTTGTGGTCACGCAGGCTGTATCGCCGATTTGCGTGGTGCGCAATTCTCCGGGCGTTCCAAGAAACGGAGCGGTCGGGGATGCGAAGTATGGCTCATAGCCGGTCACGCTTCCGACCGTGTGGCTGTTGATTTCAATCAGGTAGCAGTCGTTGCCGGATGGCAGGCCGAATGTCGAGCAATCCACGCCGCTCGCCGGAATGCTGGTGGGGGATGTGTTGATAGGGTCATACTCGTTGCCGTCCACCGCCAGCCAGCCGGTCTCGCCGGTTTCCGCGAAAGCGTGGATGCTGCGTCCTGTAAGCGCCCCCTGCTTGGGAGCCACAGGCCCGGGCGGCGTATTGAACGTATTGATCGCGCCTATGATCCGTGGGCCGCCAGGCGTTCCGGCGTCAGCGGCAATCCCGTTTCCAGGCGCGAACGCCAAGATCCAGCCTGGGCTATCCGATCCGATGGATGCGCAGCCGAAATAGAATACTCCGCTGGACATGGCCCCCTCAAGGCTGCAATTCCAGCCCCCCGTGGCCGAGTGGTTATAATACGACGGGATGAATGTCGGATCGAAAGTAGCCATCTGCTGGACGATACTTTCCGATAGTGTGGTTTGCGGCGTCAAATTCGTAAACGTCAAGCCATTATTCCAGGTGACCGAGTACGCCGTAGTCGATAACACGGTAGCGTTTCCGATCTGCGGAATACCCGTGGCGGCCTGCGGAACAGTGGGCTGAGATGGCGTAGTTCCCGGATTAAACACGCCTTGAATCACCAGCGGGCTGGCGCCGGCGGGATCTGTGCCGACCATGTAAAAGGTAAGGTTCGTTTGGGTCTGGTCGATGCAGGCGCTCTCCGGAGGCGGGGCTGTAACGCGCGTCCAGGAGTTCGCGATCGGGTTGCCGCTGCCATCCAGCCCGGCTGCCGCGGGCTGGCCGTAGTATGCGACAACCGGACCAACCGGGTTCACCCAGTAGAGGTTTCCGAACAGACAGAAGTAACCACCGTATACCAACTGGCTGAAACAGGCCGTGCCCGCGCCGTTGTCCGGGTAAAACGGCGCGTAGCTTCCAAGGGCATTCAGGACGGCCGCTGTGAGCGTGACAGTGCTGCCGTCGGTGGGCGCTTGATCGCGCCATACCATGATCGTGAAGTTGTTTTCACACCAATAGACGCTGCTTCCCGTAGGAGGCGTACTGCCGGAGGCCAGAACGATGGCAGTCCCGTTCGTAAAGGACGATATCCGGTACTCGGCGGATGTAGTGCTGGCGGGCGGCGTGATGCAGGCGTCGTTGTTGGATGAAAGCCGAATGCTGCCATTGCCGCCCGCGATCCAGTACAGGCTGAACAGATCGCCCGTGCCGTTATTTGTGACCGTGTACACGCCGGAGTTGTTCGTGACGGTCGCCGTGCCTGAATGTGCCGATGACTCCTGGGCGTTGAGTCTTGGGTTGGTGTCGAGCACCCATTCATCGACGCCGAAAGACGTCGTGCCGAAAAATGACGTGGGCGCGTCTCCCAGGGTCACCTGGCTACTCGTTTGGCCCATGGTCATCTGCTGTACCGGGCTGGTACAGGCGGCGCCGCCATTGGACGACAGGCAGACGTCCAGCGCGCGGAAAGCGCTGTTGGTTGAATTCACAGACCCGGTCAGCGACAAACCAATTTGGTCAAGGGACCAAAACTGGCCGTAGTTGGTATTCCATGGGTTATTGGTGGTCATGGGTGGACGCAGCACCAGCGGGGCCGTGCTGTTGCCCACCGTTGTGCCGCCGGAGCCTGCCGTCACATTGCATGGCGAGGTCCAAGGCCCGGCCGAATCGCAGGGGATAAGTTGGCCTTGGTTGAAAGCCGAGCCGAATGTCAGATTCCAAATTTGCGGATTATTGCCCCGGAGTCCGATGCGATACTCAAATGTGCCCGTCAGGGGATCGTTGAAAGATTCCGGGGTTAGCCCGCCGACCGATTCCGGCCAGGGCTGGTCCCCGGGATGCGCAGGATCTGAAAGCCACGGGTCTCCGTATGTCTGCCCGAGCGGAATATTACCGGTTGTGAAGGTGAAGGGGGCAATGTCGCCGGTAGAGGGACACGTAATCTGGCCGAAGTACGGCGTAAGAGCTTCGAGCGACCGGGAAAAGTGGCGCACGCCGGCGTACGCACCGGCGGTCGCGAACTGCGCCGTCCGCTGGCCGAGCACTACGGAGCGCGATAGCCCGGCGGTCACCGTGCTTGGCCGGCTCAGATCGGAATTGGAATTGGCGAAGGCGCCCGGGTCTACGTCCAGGGCCGGCGGCGTGAAACTAGCGCTCTGGCTGAGCTGAATCGTACAAGCATTTCCGTCCGGCGCCGTGTACGCAATCAAGGCTTGAGTGGCAGTCGTGCCCAGCACGCGAAAGTTAGTGATAGTTGCCAGGCATGCGCTGGCTGAAAGCGCCGATAAGATCAAGATCCTCATCGGACCAATCCTTGGATCTTCATTGCCCACCAATCCACTGACAGTCCCTCATCCGTTCCATTCAAGGTCGTCAAATTGATGAACTGAGGAGCCAAAATGGCCGTAGGGGCCGCCGCTATACTTCCTGAGTAGGCGCCATTAATCTGGAACTGGATGGTGCCCTGCGCGGAGGAGTAAATACGGGTATGATACCAGGTGTTCGCGGCCACGGCCAAACCACTGTTATAGCATGTCTTTGTGCCGCCTACGATCACCTCGTATACCCAATTGGTCGTGCTCTCGTTAGAGGCACATCCGCCACCGGCCGAATCATACCGGACAGCGATCTCGTTCCCGCTCGCGGGATGATATGCGGCGTTATTGTCGCTGAAGCCAATTAGATAGCGGGCGCTCGCCGCGCCGCTGGCGTCGGTTTGGAAGATAGCCTGTGTTTCCCAATAAGACCAGGACCCTCCTACTCCCATATTCATAAACGGATACGCTGCCCCGCTCACCGCATCGGATAAGGTGAGGGAGCAGCCGCCTCCTGCGGTATCCCCGCTGTTCAGAAAAAAGATTCCGGGATGATTGGCCTGCCCGGCGGTCATGAAGTATCCTGAACAGCCTGAGCCGATCGCGTCGACTCCCCAACCCAATGTCCCGATTTTGCCGTTTAAGCTGGTGGATGGCAAAAACTCGTCCACCGCGTTCATCACGGTGGCATCGAGCGGGGTGAAATCGACCGTACCGGACGTGTTTGTCAGGTTGTTACGGAAGGTGTAGCTGCCGCTGCCCTCGCCCGCGCAGGACCAGGCTCCGTTTACGTACATGGCCATGGCTCCCGAGCCGCCCGCCGCGCATGCGGTGGCCGGAGTGCAATTTGAGCAATACAGAATAGCCCCGTTGGCGGCGCTGCCGAGATTGGCGAAGGTAGAACTGCCCACCTGCGCCGAGTTGCTCAAGGTAAGATTGGTCGCCGACAAGTTGCCGGTCTGGCTGGTGTCGTCGATCACCGCCATTACGGAATTGCTTTGCGGAAACTGCGGCGCCCATCCGGCTACGTGTACCGTCTGCATGGGCAGCGAGGTGTATCGGTTGGAGGCGCTGCCGCCAAAATCGAAGGAGACGGAATCGCCTTGACCGGGCGTGCCGTTGAACATGGTTCCCGGCACGGGATTCGCGGAGTTGGCGGAGATCACGCTGGGCCCGACTTCGTTCGCGAAGTCGATCTGATAGCCCGTATTGTTGAACATTTGCAGCGTGAAATTGCCGGAACCGCCGTTTAAGCGCAGTCCCGCCGTGGTGGTGTTCACGACGTTGCCCGAAACGATCTGGCTGGGGGCCCGCACTTCCAAACCGACTGGGCCGGCAAACTCCGCGGCGGAAAAATTATGGCTACCGGCGCCGGTGTCGATCAGCATTCCCCATCCGGACACCGTAGTCGCCAGGATCTGGCTTCCGTCCAGCGAGCTATTGCTGTATATGCCGCCCAGCGTGTTCAGAAACGTATTCATGTTCGACACGTGACCGTTGCCGTTGTATGTGCTGGACGTTTGGACCTGCATTCCCCAGCCGCCGTTCTGATAGAGCACCGTCTGCACGAAATCGGAATCGTGCGGGCCGCGGAAGGTCCAGCCGTTTCCGTTATTGAAAGCCGACCGGATCCCGGTGAAATACCCCTCCAGGTCCAAGGAGGGCGTTGCAAAAGTGGAATCCAGGCCCCACTCGGTGTAAATCCCATCCGAATACGCCTCTTGCACGAACACGTCCGTCATCTCCAGGCCGTGGCCGTATAGCCGGATGCCGTAGCTGGTCCCGGTTTGGTTGGCCTTGTTGCCATTGATCGTGCAACCGCGGATCTCGCCGCGGAACAGACCATACAGACTGTTCGTGCCGGTCAGCGCCGCGAAGTTCGTCTGTGAAATCAAATCCCGGTTCGCGCCGTTCTTCAGCATCAAGGTGGTCACTCCCGAGCCGGCGCATTCGATCTTGCCCGTTCCCGTTTGGTCGGTGAGGGAGTCGGAAAACCGGATGCCTCCCAGCGTGTGCGTCCCTACTCCAAAGTAAATCTTCTGGCCTTTGGCCAGAGTGATGACGCTGTTGACGATGTAGGTGCCGTCGTCGGCCCGGACCTCTCCGGCGCCCGAGGCCAGGGCCGCCGCAAAGGCGGCCGAATCGTCGGTAACGCCATTGCCCGTTGCTCCAAAATCCTTGACGTGAATCACGTCCTGCAGCTTGGAGGTCACGGTACGCGTTACGGCGCCCGCGCCCAGTTGTAGGAACGTGCTGGTTCCCGTTAGTTGCTGTGTCCACGTGTTGGTGGCCGTGCACAGGTATATATTTTGTCCGGGGGTGGCGTCCGTGGCAAAGTACTCCGCGCCCTGCGTGCAGGTTGCCGGCAATTGAGCGGTGGTCCCGCGCTTGGCGGGTATGGTGTACGTGGCGCCGGACGCGTCCCACGGACCAATCTGGGTACGGCCCCCATTCACCACCGTCTGTCCCATAAGAAGGGTTCCACTTCCCAACAGGAGAATCGAGAGCTGAAAGCCGATAGCTGAAAGGCGATAGCTGCGCATTAGTAGTTCCTCACAATCGTTGCCCGGAAAGTGGCGCTGGGCGGATCCACGCTGGAACCCGACAGGTTGCAGATCCGGACCGTTACCGTGTTCGTGGCGCTTACCAGCATGATGCCGAAGATGCCCGTCGGCAGGGCTGGCCAGCCGGGCGCGACCGCGTCGCCGGGGTTGGCGCCGGCCACCGTCAGGGTCTGATCCGCGGCGCACGCGCCTGTGGCAATGCTGGGGAAGTTCAGCGTTGCCGAGTTCATCAGGTAAGTAGGGATCACGCCATTGTCTACGGCCAGCGTGCTCTGTCCGGGAGCTTCGGTGATGATGATCCCTTGGCCGCCGGCGAGCGTCTTCGAGCTCATGAAGGCGCGTTGGTCGCTTCCTCCCGTGGTGTCCCATGTACCGTCGGTTGCCGTCCAGGTGTACACCGGCAAAACGTTCGGCGGAAAAGATGTAATTCCGGCCTGCTGGGTGCAGCCCTCCGAGCAGGTTATGGTCAGGTTATGGCCCACCGTGAGAATACCGGAATTATCGACGTAAATATACGCCGTTCCCGTGGCGCTCCCGCTGATGGTGGCCGTGGCGCCGTTCGTGATGCTGTATACCTGGTAACCGAAGCGCACGTTGCACGGCGAGGTGGGCGCGCAACCCGCGCCGATGGTCAGCACGGTGGAGGATGTCAGCACCGCGGCCAGATCTCCAAGCTGGTACGCCATCGTGACTCTGCCGCCGCTGCCTGAAACGTTCGACGGCTGCCATGCTCCCGCTGAGGAATTCCACACCAGGGCCTGGCCGTTGCTGGGGAACGTGCTGGCCACCGGCTGCCCCTGAATGGCTTTCACAGTGGCGGCAGTGAGGGTGACGCCGAGATCGCCGCCCGCACCGGGCAACTGGCCGGAGGCAGCCGTGCCCGATATCTGCCCGAAGGCGTAGTCTCCGGTCTGCGCCGTGACGGCGCCAGTACGGCCGAACACGCTGCTTACCGCGCCGCTACCCGACACCGTGCCGGGCTGCCACGCGGAAGCCCCGGAATTCCACACTAGCGCTTGGCCGTTGGCCGGGGCCGTGTTCGCCACCACCCGGTTTTGGATTCCGGTTACCGTGGCAGCCGTCAATGTGCCGCCGAGATCGCCGCCCGCGCCGGGTAACTGGCCGGAGGCAACCGAGCCCGATATCTGGCTGAAGGCGTAGTCTCCGGTTTGGGCCGCGACCGCGCCGGTTCTGGCAAACACGCTGCTTACCGCTCCGCCTCCCGCACTTACGGACGCCGTGCCCGCGCCGTTCACCACGCAATAGCCCGTCTGCGCCGTGCTGAAATCGATGGTGACGTTGTAGGTCGTCGGACTGATCTGGATCTTGTCCGGCTCTACCTGCTGCGGTGGCGTCGAATTGTCATAGCAATCCACAACCAGGTTGGCCGTTCCGAACAGGTGTACCGTCCCCGGAATCGTGACGCTGACTTGCGACGCGAAGGCGTATGCGGAGTTGCCGGCGTCGGCCGCCGCCGGTTGCCATTGATTCGCCGCCGCGTTCCATTGCAATACCTGTGCGCTGGACGGGGCGGTGTTGCTTACATTCCGCCCTTGCAGCCGGGTTACCGTCAGTCCGGCGGGAGCTCCGGAAATATCTCCGCCTATCGCGAGCCATTCGATGCTGCTCCCGTTGCTCGACAGCACTTCGTTTGTGGTGCTTGAATTCACCGACAGGTTGTTGCCTTCCACCGCCCATGCGTTTGCAGGATTGCATGCGTAAGCGCTGCTCCCGGTGGGCGCGGTCGTCAAGAAGAAGAACTGTCCAACCGCGCAGGTAGAGGGCAGGCTGCTTCCCGTTTGCATCGGTTTCGTGGATGGAACCGCCGAGAAATCGACGCTCTTGCTCTGCGTGCGCAAATCAACTAACGTCTGACCGTCTCCCGTGGCGATAAACCCCGTACACAGAAAGAGGCCTGTGGCAACTCTGCATTTATTCATATCTTTGCAAGGCCTCTAAGTAGGCTGGAAGCCGTGTCGGCTCTACAGGACGAGGCCACTCCTGATCCGAGTCCAGCACACCAGCCGGCGGAACCGAGGGGCCGATTCGCCGCAAGTTATAGAAAGTACAAGCAGCGAAAGGTTGGCGTGGCTTGTGACTGCCGGAGCGCGCTCAGGCGGCCGCATGGCAAGCTCGTACCGTCGAGGCAAGGAGACCAAACGTGTGCGGCGCCCGGGCCATTGGAATCGCGGGTAAGGGCTGATCCAGAGAAGCCGAGGAGCATTTAGTAAAGTCCAGGCTAGTCCGAGCTTGCTTGGTAGTCAGTGAAGGCTTGGCTTCGATTCTGTACCAATCCGGCACCATGATGGGAAATACGACGGGTCGCTGTTGTCTTACGCGACGGGGCGCGAGTGAAACGGGGCAGACGGGCATGTTATGGATGACCTCGGATCAGAGTGTAGGCGCCGAGAACCAGAAGAATGAGGAGTGTGAGGCGGACTACCAGCAATTCAAGAAGGTCAAAGAAATTGTTGATACGTTCGCGCATGGAGGCTCTCCTATTTGCCAGAGGTTCGGGGCGCATTGGTGATTTTGGCGCCATTTGTTCTACACTCGTTGGCTCCTTTCCGATTTCAGCACACTGCCTGCCGGCAACGCCGGCAAGCCGGGCGCGACAGCGTCGCCGGGGTCGGTGCCGGTTACAGTCAGGGTCTGATCCGCGGCTCACGCGCATCAAAGGTTGGCGTGGCTTGTCGTGGCCCGCTCAGTTAGAATCAATCAGTTGGGCTTTGTTCGTCCCCCAAGCGCTTAATTTCCCGCCAGACGGCAAGTCAGAACCCAACCCCGACACCCAGCACCGGCGTGCAAAGCGCGCCCTGGGCGCCTTATGTGAGAATTCAGGTAGGGTACCTGACTTCTCATATGTGCGGCATCGCAGGATTCGTAACTCGCGCCCCCGCCGGCACGCCGGACTCGGTGCTCTCCCGCATGACGGATAGCATCCGCCATCGCGGCCCCGACGCCTCCGGCTACTACCGCGATCCCCTCGCCGCGCTGGGCCACCGCCGCCTCAGCATCATCGATGTCGCCGGCGGCCAGCAGCCTATGTCGAACGAAGACGGCGCTCTCCGGATCGTCTATAACGGCGAAATCTTCAACCACGCCGATCTGCGTCCCGCCCTCGAACAGGCCGGCCATCGATACCGCACCCGCTGCGATACCGAAACCATCCTGCATGCCTATGAGCAATACGGGCCGGATTGCGTGACGCGCTTCCGGGGCATGTTCTCCTTCGCTATCTGGGATAAAGACACCCGCACGCTGTTCTGCGCCCGCGACCGCCTCGGCAAGAAGCCGTTCTATTACTATTGGGACGGCCGCTTGTTCGCCTTCGCCTCCGAAATCAAGGCGCTCCTCGAGCACCCCGCCATTTCCCCGGGCTTCGAAGAATCGCTGCTCTCCGAATACCTCGCCTTCGGCTACTGCTCCGGCGAGCAGACGCTCTTCTCCGGCATCCGCAAGCTTATGCCGGGCCACTGGCTCCGGCTGACGCCGGAGCAACTTGAAATCCGTCGGTATTGGGAAATCCCCTGCCCCACCTCTCATGAAAACCGCGACGATCAATCCTGGATCGCGGAATGCCGCACCCGCCTGGAAGAAGCCGTCCGCTCACGCCTCATGAGCGACGTACCGCTCGGCATGTTCCTCTCCGGCGGCGTCGATTCCAGCGCCATCGCCGCGCTCATGAAGCCCATGTCCAGCGGGCCTGTCAAAACCTTCGCCGTGGGCTACAGCGAGCAGGCCTTCAGCGAGCTCTCTTACGCCCGCCAGGTCGCGGAAACAATCGGCACCGAGCACCACGAAGTGATCGTCGGCCGGGACGATTTCTTCAACGCGCTGCCGCAACTGATCTGGCACGAAGATGAGCCTATCAGTTGGCCCTCCAGCGTTTCTCTCTATTTTGTGTCGCGTTTGGCCGCGGAACAGGTGAAGGTCGTGCTAACGGGCGAAGGCAGCGACGAGTTGTTCGCCGGTTATGCCCGCTATGGCGCTTATATCCTCAACCAGCGGTTGCTGAAGATTTACCGCATGGCGCCCCGTCCCTTGCGCGATTCCGTGCGCGCCGGAATCGGCAGCTCCCGCCTGCTCTGCGGCAATGTCCGCCGCAAGTTGCAGCATTCCGTTCTGGGCCGTGCGGAAGATCTCGAAGCCCTCTACCTGGATAACTTCTATTCCGCCTTTTCACGCGCCGAGCAGCAACGCTTACTGAACGCGCCTTTCGGGTCTACTTACGATTCCTTCCTGCATTACTGGAACGGGCAGCCGGACGCCTCCTTGCTCTCCCACATGCTCTACGCGGACCAGAAAACTTACCTCGTCGAGCTGCTCATGAAGCAGGACCAGATGAGCATGGCCTGCTCCATTGAAAGCCGCGTCCCGTTTCTGGACCATCCGTTCGTCGAATTCGCCGCCGCCGTTCCCGATCGCATGAAGCTTCGCGGCGGCGTGGGCAAATACATTCTGAAGCGCGCCGTCGAAGACATCCTCCCGCGCGAGATTGTCTATCGCAAGAAGATGGGCTTCCCCACGCCGCTCCGCCAATGGCTGATGGACCCCGGTGCTGACGCCGTGGTCGCCCAGCTTCGTGACCGCGACGGCCTGCTGGCCCCCTATATCGATTTCTCTTATTTGAACGATCTCCTCACCCGCCATAAGAGCGGCCTCGAAGATGCCACCGATCGCATTTGGCGCCTCCTGAACCTGCAGATCTGGGGCAACATCTTCATCACCAGTAGGACAGGCCTCCTGGCCTGTCCCCTCCCATGAATCTCACCCGCCTGCTGCAAATGAGCCCGGCCGAGATCGGTACGCGCGCCCAACAAGCCTATGCGAAAAGGTGGGGCCGTCCTTCGGCCTGCCTAACAAAACCGTTCTCTGCGCCCGCCCCCGCCTTCCCGGACGCGCCCCCGCTCACGTCGCTCGATCAAGCTGAAAAAATCTGCCGGCATCGCTTCGATCTCTTAGGCTACCAAGACCTCGATTTCGGTACCCCCATCGATTGGCACTTCGACCCCGTTCACGGCAAGCGCGCCCCCCGCAAACCCTGGTATCAAATCCCATTCCTGGACTTCGATCAAATCGGCGATCACAAAATCATCTGGGAGCTGAATCGTCACCAGCACCTCGTCACTCTGGCGCAAGCCTGGCAGTCCACCAAAGACGACCGCTTCCGCGCCGAGATTCTCGCGCAATGGATTGACTGGCAGCACGAAAATCCATACCCCATCGGCATCAACTGGGCCAGTGCGCTGGAAGTCGCCTTCCGGGCCCTATCCTGGCTCTGGGTGCGTCATTTCCTGGGAGATTTCGACGATGACTTACTCTCCGCTCTCCACCTCCACGGCTGGTACATTGAGCGCTTTCTGTCCACATACTTCTCTCCGAACACGCACTTGCTCGGCGAAGGTGTGGCGTTGTTCTCCATTGGCCTGCTCTGTCCGCAAATTGCCGATGCGCCTCGCTGGCAAGCCCGCGGCTGGAAAATCGTCCTGCAACAAGCCGAAACCCAGGTTCGCCCCGACGGCTTTCACTTTGAGCAATCCGTCTACTACCACATCTACGCTCTGGATTTCCTCGGGTTCGCGCGTACCCTGGCTGCACGAAACGCGCTGATTATTCCTGCATCGCTTGATCGCACCATCGAACAAATGCGCGAAGCGTTGGCACTTTTATCCCAAACCGGCCGACCGCCAAACTTTGGCGACGACGACGGAGGCCGCGTTATCGGATCGCCCCCTCGCCCTGTAGCCCCCTCGCCCCCTCGCAGCGCGGCCCTCCCGTCGACCGGCATCTACGCTATGACCGCGCAGCACTCCCAGCTCTTCATCGACGCCGGCCCGCAAGGCGCTCTCACCGCCGGGCACGGCCACGCCGACGCCTTAAGCATCCAGCTCATCACCGCCGGCCGACCCGTACTGATCGATCCCGGCACCTTCTGCTACGTCTGCCCCGAGCGCGATCGCTTTCGCGGAACCGCCGCCCACAACACACTTCAAGTGGACGGCCGCGACCAAGCCCATCCCAACGGACCGTTCGCCTGGACCGGCATACCCGAAACCACCGTCGACCACTGGCACACCGGCGACTCGTTCGATTTCTTCGCCGGTCATCACAACGGCTATCGCCCCGTCATCCATCACCGCTGGGTTTTCGGTCTCAAGAACAAATTCTGGCTAGTCCGCGACTTGGTTACCGAGTCGCGACCGTTAGGGAGCGGTCACCGTCTCGAGATCAACTGGCACTTTCTCGACGAGCGCGACATCGCCATCCTGCCGCCAACCGGCCACAACTGGTCTCGATCAGTCGAGCGCTGGGATTGGTCACCCGTGTACGGCAAAAAAGAACCCGCCTTCGTCCTGCGATTCAGCACGGAAACCGCCCTTCCCGCCGAATTCGCCGTGCTTTTGGCTCAAGGCGAGACCGGTACCTTCACCCAAACCGCGCGCGGCGTCTACCATTACAAAGAACCCCAGGGGTCGCATGAATTCATCTTTGGCGACGGCTTTACTTATCGCGCCACCGGCCCGACAGGCGTCACGCAATTCTCGTTATGAAACTTCTATGGGTCAAAGCCGGAGGCCTGCTACCCCCCGACATGGGCGGCAAGATCCGCAGCTTCCAGATCCTCAAACAACTCGCCCGCCGCCACGAAATTACCCTCTTCACCTTCTACCCGGAGCATCCCGACGACCAGCATCTCCGCGGCAACGGCTTTTTCTCTAAAATCGTGCCCGTGCCCCTGCCGCTCCCGCCCCGCCGCAGCCTCGGCGAGTATCTCCGCTCCGCCCGTATGATGGCCGCTGGCCGGCCCGTCACCATCGACAAGTTCCTCTACCCCGAAGTGCGCCGCCGCTACGCCGAACTGCTGGCATCCTCCACTTTCGATGTGGTCGTCTGCGATTTCCTCGTGCCCGGCTCGCTCATGCATTGGAAAACACCACCGCCCACCATCCTGTTCACGCATAATGTGGAGGCGCAAGTTTGGGAGCGCCAATACAAAATCACTACTAATCCGTTCATGAAAACCGTCTGCTGGCTGGAATCGCGCGCCTTGGCCGGCGCCGAGCGCCGTTACGTGGAACTGGCGGATCACGTCGTGGCCGTTTCGGAAAACGATCGCGCGTTTTTTCTCCAATATGTCGAACCCAGCCGCGTCTCCGTGATTCCCACAGGCGTGGATACGGAGTACTTCCAACCGTCCCCCGAACCCGAGCAGCCGGACACCATGGTCTTTACCGGTACCATGGACTGGATGCCGAACGAAGATGGCGTCGCCTACTTTGTCGACAAAATCTTTCCGCTGATCCGGCGCGAAATTCCGGACGCGGTGTTTTGGGCCGTAGGCCGCCGCCCCCCACGGCGCATTCAAGCCCTGGCATCCGGCAGCGTGGTGGTGACCGGCGCGGTGGACGATATTCGCCCTTATCTCGGCAAAGCCGCGTTGTGCGTCGTCCCGTTGCGTAGCGGCAGTGGAACCCGCATCAAGATCTTCGAAGCCATGGCTATGGGAAAAGCTGTAATCTCAACCACCATGGGCGCGGAAGGCCTGCCCGTGCGCCGCGGCGAGAACATCATCCTGGCCGATGACCCTGCCGATTTCACCCGGCAGGTTGTCCAACTCATGCGAGATCCGCAGCGCCGTGCGGAGCTGGGCCGGGCCGCGCGCCGGCTTGTCGAAGAAAACTATGGGTGGCCGTCGGTGGCAGCGCGCTTTGACCAAATCATGCAGGCCGTGGTAAACGGATGACGCCGTCCGCGATCCATCGCCTCCTGCTGGTATATGCTGCGCTCAACGCTGTCCTATACAGCATGCTGCTGCCGCTATGGGAAGGGTTCGACGAGCCGTTTCATTTTGGCTACGTCCAGCAACTGGCGAACGGGAAAGGCCTCCCCGACGCCCGGAGCGCGCACTTGTCGCGCGAAGTCTGGGAAGCGATCCTGCGGGTGCCGGCCAGCGATCCCGTGAAATCGAACCTGCCCGAAGTGGTCACGTATTCCGAATACTTCTCCTGGCCATTGGAGCGTCGATCCGGTGTGCAACGCAGTCTGCGCGACATTCCCCGGGACTACCGCTGGCAACTATCGAACGCCGGGAATTATGAAGCGCACCATCCGCCGCTGGCGTATCTCCTGCTAGCGGCTCCCGAGCGGCTTCTTGCCGGCATTTCGCTTCCGGCGCGTGTCTTGATCCTGCGACTGATTGCCGCTTTGGCCGGTGCTTTTCTTTTATTCACTGCCACCGTCGCCTTATGTTCGGAGCTCTCGATCGGCGCGGCGCAGCGGAACGTTGTGCTGTTCTGTGTCCTGTCGTCGCAGATGACCTGGGCTACTCTGGCGCACGTGGCGAACGACTGGCTGGCCGTGCCGCTGGCGGTTTGGACGTTGGTGTTCATGATGCGCGGCGCGTCGTCCCCAACGCCCGCCAATCTTGCGTGGGCGTCGTTGATTCTGTCCGCCGGATTGCTTACCAAGGCGTACTTCCTGGCGCTCGTGCCCGTGCTGGCCGGTATCTCTGCGATCAGGGGAAGAGTTCGTGGGTTCGTAACACACGCGGCCGTAATGGCGATTTGCGCAGGACCTTGGTACGTGCGCAACTACCTTCTGTACCACGTTGTTACCGGCACGCAGGAATCGCGTGCGGGCGTCGGCCCGTCCAAAGTTTTCGGCGCGGTCTTCTCCCTGGATTGGCCGGGTGTTGTGGCGACCAGCATGCGCGCCGCGCTGTGGACCGCTAATAACACGTTCCGCAGCTTCTCGGTGGGCACCATGAACTTGCTGGTCGCGGTGTGTACGGCCGCCTTCCTGCTCTGGATCTTCAGCCGCCACGCTCGCCGGGAGTCGGTGGTCGTGGCTTACTGCGCAGCCTTCACCCTAGCCGTCGCTTATGCGGCTGTGGTTGTGTACGTTGGCACAGGCAATCCGCTGTCCACCCCCTCGGCATGGTACGCCCAAGTCCTGGTGGCGCCCACCCTGGCGCTTCTGCTGCTTGGAACCTCCAGGTGGCCGCGAGTTGGAAAGGTCTCGGCGATTGCCATTGTTCTCCTGTTTGGGTACGTGCTTGCCGCGACCTACGTTTTCAAGTTGATTCCGCTCTATGGCGGGTATGCAGGGCGCGGCGCCTTCAGGGACATTGCCGCGCAATATTTATTGAGAATTCATGTCCTGAGCGCCAACCTCAGTTCAGTGGCCCTCGGTCCGGCCACGTTGATCTTCACCATGACAGTCGCAGTTGTGCTGCTGATCCTGGGGCTGGAGATCGTATTGGTTGGTGGAATTCTCGCATCGTGTACAAGATCCTCATCGTATTCGGCACCAGGCCCGAAGCCATCAAGCTCTGCCCGGTCTTATTGAACCTGCGGCGCAGCGCGTATTTTCAGGTGCGCGTCTGCGTGACCGCGCAGCACCGCTCGATGCTGGATCAAGTATTGGCCGCCTTCGATGTGACGCCGGATTACGACCTGGATTTGATGCAGCCCAGGCAGACGCTCGCGCAGATCAACGCGCGCATCCTGGCAGCCCTCGAGCCGGTAATTAAAGCTGGGCAACCGGATATGCTGCTGGTGCAGGGCGATACCACCACCACTCTCGCCGGCGCCCTGGCGGCTTTCTACCAACACGTGCCGGTAGGCCATGTGGAAGCGGGACTGCGCACCGGCGATCTCGCGCAGCCATTTCCCGAGGAGATGAATCGTGTGGTGGCCACTCGCCTCGCCGCCCTGCACTTCGCGCCCACAGAAACGGCGAAAAGCAACCTGCTGGCCGAGGGCGTGGAGGAGCAGCGCATTTCCGTGACCGGCAATTCGGGGATCGACGCCGTGCAATATGTGCGCGACGCATTGGCGGCTGGGCGTCTGCCCGGAGGTACGTGGCCCCAATTGGATGCGGCCAAGAAGCTGATCGTAGTCACCGCTCACCGCCGGGAAAGCTTCGGCCCGGGCTTCGCGCACATTTGCGAAGCCTTGGCCCGTCTTGCCAGGCGTGACGATATCCAGTTGATTTATCCGGTGCACCGCAATCCGAATGTTATGGACCCGGTATACCGGCGGTTGGAAGGGCTGGCGAATGTGTTTCTGGTCGAACCTCTGGATTACGTCCCCTTTGTGGACCTGATGCGCCGTGCGTACCTGCTGATCACCGATTCAGGGGGCATCCAGGAAGAAGGCCCATCGCTCGGAAAGCCCATTCTCGTGATGCGGGAGAAGACAGAACGGCCCGAAGCGGTGGCCGCCGGAACGGTGAAACTGGTGGGCACCGACGCGGACCGGATCGTGCGCGAAGCCGTGCGCCTGCTGGATGACGAGACGGAATTGCGGCGCATGGCGCGCATCCACAATCCATACGGCGATGGACGCGCCAGCGACCGCATCCGCCAGGCGGTCGAGGCGTACTTCGCCTAGAGACCCAGTTTGGTAGCTGCGTTGTCGCGAAACAAAGATCCCTCGCGGATGTATTTCCTTACCGCGGTCAGCGACCGGTGTCCGGTCTGCTTCATGATGGCCAATTCGCTCGCGCCGTTCATGGCGGCCTGGGTGGCCAGACCCGCGCGCAGGCTGTGGGCGGCGTATTCTACGGTTTCGAGACCAGCACGGCCAGCGGCGCGCTTCACCAGATAACCGACCGAATCCGCGTGCAACGCCTGGCCGCTCAACAGCCCGCGTCGGTCGATGGCGCGAAACAGCGGCCCAGCGGTGATGCCCGCTTGGTCCAGCCAGGCGCGGAGCGCGCGCACCGGACAGGTTTGCGGATCGGAACCAAAAGGCAAGGCCACAGGCCTTCCCTGCCCTTCCTGGTCGGTCTTCGATCTGCCGAGCCGTACGATGAGTCCATCCGGCGTCGTTTCGAGGTCCGCAACGCGCAGCGCGGCCAGTTCCGACCTGCGGAAGCCGCCCGCAAAACCTGCCAGCAGCAATGCCCGATCGCGCCGCCCCCTGAGATCCTGCGGCAATTCCGAGATGATGTGGCGCAAATCGTGCGTCAGGAAAGGCTTCTTGCCATGTTGGGCAGTTCCTTTTGTGCGCTTGATTCCCTTCCAAACCTCACTCACGACGGCATTCTGCATCGTCGCGGGCGATGCCTGGCAGGCCGCCTGATGCGCCCTGTTGATGGTCGTGAGCCGCCGCGCGAGGCTGGATGTCTTGAGCGTCGCGGCGCGATCGGTTAAGTAAAGGGCTACCGTTTGGGGGATGGCGGGCAAGGACGCCAACTGATGGGCTTCGCACCATTCGCGAAAGTCCCTCCAGTCGGCCTGGTAAGCCCGGATTGTGTTGCCGGCCTTTGCGGCGGCCGCGAATTCCCGAGCCTGCCGCCCCAGCGAGGCTAGGGCGCTCTTATCGGATACCGTTTGGATCGCGGTGGCCTGCGGCAACGCCCGATTTTATCACACTTCTGATAACGTTCTCTTATCAGAAGTGATAAGTCTTATATTTTTCGCATACGCGCACAATCGCTGTCAAGTGTTACTCTGGTACGTTGCCGGATAAACCCATATGGTATGGGCGATTGGACCAAGTCATCGTGGAGCTGGGCAACCTCCCTTGGCCTTGGGTGGATCGCGAGACGCTCCAGTCCCTCCTGCGCGTGGGGCCCAGACGAGCTCAGCAAATACTGCGGCCGTGCGTTACCCGCCAGATTGGGGCAAACGGAGTGGCCAGCCGGGAGGAACTCATTGCGCATTTGAAGCGTTTGGCGGCCGGCGACGAAGCCTACTATGAACGGCGGCGTCGCAAGAGGCTAGCCCAGGTTTTGGAAGGACTGCGGCAAGCGGCCCTGGCTCAGCCGAAGGTGTTGGTGGAAGCGCCCACAACCGTGCGCAGTCAGGAATTCGCCAACCTGCCGGATGGCGTTTCGGTATCGCCGGGAGCCATTTCCATTACCTTCTCTTCGCCGAGCGAGGCGCTGCAGAGACTGCTTGCTCTCTCGATGGCGATTGGTAATGATTTCAATGAGTTCGAACGGATGGCTGGGAGGCAATCGACCCGTGAAGTCAATACAGCCACAGGGGTCACATAGGAGGCTGTAACCCACTAAAAGTGAGCCTCGGCAACGCCTGCGTCCGGCCTGCGCCTGCGCCACGCGACAAACCCAACCAGGCAAACGAGCCCTCCTCCGGAAATCGCCGCTCCGGTTGCAAATGATGCAGGTTCATAAGCGAACCGCACCAAATGCCTGCCCGGCTGGAGCAGCACGCCGCGAAATAGGTAATTTGCCGTGATCCAGTGCGACCGGCGTCCGTCGACGTACACCTTCCAGCTCGGATAGTCGCTGTCGTTCAGCACCAATAAAGCGGGCCGCTCTACGGGCGCATCAATCAGCACCTCCTGTGAGGCGTACGACAGAATTCTTGCCGCGCGCACCTGCTTCCGAGGCAGGCTGTTGAGGCTCCGAATCGCTGCCAGATCCGCGGCGTCCAGACTGGTCGACGAAACTAAAGCCGTCTGAAATATGTCCAGGGATGGATCCGCTAATCTTACCAGCGCCGCCTTGTCATCCTGCGTAACTTCCACGCTGGAAAACAGAGCTGCCCGCGGAAGGTAGTCCGGGGATTCGTAGATCTTGATCTCATGGTCGTACACCTGCCGGAACGCTGGTTGTGCCGTATCATCGCCGTTGAAATGAGGATCGCCCCACCCCGCCCACGCCGCGCAAGTGTCTCCGGTTGGCCCCGCGGTTGTCGTAAACAGCAACTCCACAGTCTGCCCCATGTACGCGCTCAGATCGACCGACCCCGGAATCCAACGGCGTTCCGCCAGATTGTGCTTGGGGTCGATATAACGGGCGTACAGCAGCCGAATTTGTCCGGCGCCGTCCCGGATTTCCAACCGGAATTCCACGCCGTCTCCGCATACCGGCATGGATCCGTCATAAACCGCCGGTTGCATGGCCACGTTGAAAGAAAACTCACGGCTGGCAGGCGTGATGGTAGTTCTGAATGGCAGCCGCTCATAGGGCGGATGCTCATAAAGAACCGCCTTGGTCTCCCCCGAGATAGTGAATGTCCGGATTTCGATCAGGTTTTCCCGTCCCGGCAACAGCCGGCCCTCATTCTGCCGGATAATTTCCTGAACCCGCCCTGGTTCCCGGCCATACGGCTGCAGCGACAAAAGGAATTTCACCGACGAAAGTTGCAGCAGCCGCCTCTTGAGAGGACTGTCCACAGGGAGCCACCGGAGACCGGTGAAGCGGTTGACGAGATCCCCACGCGCGTCCGGCGGTATCTCCTCCCGCAAAAAGAAACGCACAAAGTCAAAATACTTGCGGTAATACATGGCATCCAGCCCCCGAATGTCAGCGAGCTGAAAGCTGCCCGCCCACTCGGGATGCAGGATTCCCTCTCGTCCAAAGACGCGCTCGTGAGCTGCCGTCCTAACTTTCAGATAATCGATGTAGGGAGCTTCCCGGTATGGATTCGCGTCGTCGCCGGCCGAGCTTGTCAAAACATAGTAAACCGGATAAATGTAGTTGCCGGCCATTTCCGCGGCCAAGAGAACCAAGAGGGCGGCGGGCAGCCACGCAGCGGGCCGAGCCGGCCCAAGCAGCACGAGCGCGGCCAGAACCAACACAGAGCCGGCTCCTGTGAGACTCAAATAAAATTCATTGAGTTGCGCTTTTGCCGCCAAAACCGGGGAGAGAGAAGAGGCTAGGGCGGCGGCTAATACCACAAAGACAAGCAAGACCGATGCGGCGAGAAGCCGCCGGCTTACCGTGCCGGTCAAGACCCGATGCATGCCGAATGCGCAAAGCACGGCAATTGCGAAGGCCAGCAGCGGTTCATCGTATTTCGGAAACCAAATAAGCCGGCAAAACGGCAAATGCCCGATGGAATTGATTACGGGCGCGCCGTACCTCTTCAAAATGATAGCTAGAGCGGACGCAAAGAAAAAAAGCGTGAGGCGCCGCTCGCCGGGGAATCGGTTTGCCGTCCGGCGAATGAGACCTCCCACCGCCACGACTGCAAGCAGGACCTGCACCACTCCCATATAACCCCGCAGGCTGTCGTATCCGCCCAAGCCGGGACCGATGGGACTCCAGGCAGTTCCGAAGAGCGTGGGTACGAGATAGGTAAAGAATGAGAGACCAAATACATCGTGCCGCAGGCCGACAAGGTATCCATGCAGGTTCACCGGTTGATGCGAGTCGAACGAAAGCTTCATGAATTCAACAAACGGAAGCAGGAGAAAGGCCGCCAGCGCCGGCCCTAGCCCTTGAACGAAAAGAAAGTACTTGAGTCGGCTGAAAACCGCGGCGCGCGTATGCGGACCCGTGGCGAGCCGAAAGAGGAAGTAAGCGCAGCCAAATGCCAGGACCAGAAACGCGCTTTCCGGCATGCCACCCACAATGCACAGGAAGGTGACTGCGGCCGACAGGATCACGTTACCTGCGCTTTGCTCCCGCAGCAAGCGTTCCGTGGCCAGAAACATGGCGGGGACAAGCATCTCCACGCTCAAATGCGGCATATCGAAAAAAAGGATGTAGTAGCCCGACAGCATGCAGGCAATCCCGCCGCCTATCGCAGGGACAAAAGGCAGGAAAAGACGCAAATAAAGATAGGTGCAGATGCCGATCAGAAAAAAGCGGGCGAGGATGAAAACGTTGTAAGTGCGCGGTCCGGGATCCAGGGAAAACAGCACAAAGAATGGATTGAATGGCTGCGACTGCATGTTCGCGGCCAGTGGCGCACCGTAGGATTGATAAGGATTCCAAAGCGGCAAGCGCTTTTCGCGGAAGTATTGGTGGTGGACCAGCGCCGCATCCGGCTCCAGCAGCCAGCCCGAGGCGCCCATGTCGTTGCCCCGGGAGAAGGAGGGTCCTTGGCTGCCGCCGTACCAGGCGCCATTGGGCATGATGCTGGGGATAGGGCCGCGGGCTGCGGTGAGGAAAGTCTTATTTCCCCAAATGAACGGAAAGAAGCACAGGTGCAACGCCAGGATCAGTAAAAATGCGGCGGAGAGAGTCTGGCGCTTGGCCAGCCACGCGCCTACCTCCACGCGACCGGCTCCATCGGATCCTGCAGTTCCAATCCGGCATCCTCCACAGTGCGCCGGAGATGGGGACTGTAAAAGGGATCGCCGCGCTCCAGCCAGGCCGCCCAGCGCTGCTCGAACAAATAGCGTTCTTCCAGCCGCACGCCCGCCTGGCGCGATTGGCACTCATAGTGACGCAATAGAGCCGCCGGCTCCACAATCACTTCGTAGCCGGCTTGGCGCGCGCGCAGGCACAAGTCCACGTCGTTATAGTTTACCGGGAACGATTCATCGAAGCCGCCCAACTCCTCGAAAACGTTCTTGCGGATCGCCAGACAGGCGCCGGTCACGGCGCTGACGTTGCGCGTGAACGGCAGCCAGTTCCAGTACGGAGAGCCGAAGGTGTTGCGATGCAAATGCCCGGCGCCTTCCATGATGCCGATGACGATGCCGGCGTGCTGGATAGCGCCCGATGGGTATACCAGCTTCGCGCCGACGGCCCCCACTTCTCGCCGGTTAGCGTGCGCCAGCAGGGCGGTGAGCCATTCGGATTCGAGCGGCTCGATATCGTCGTTCATAAAGACCAACACGTCGCCGGTAGCATGCGTGGCGCCCAGATTATTCATGGCCGCGAAGTTGAATGGCCCCGTGTAAGGCACGCGCACGCAGACACAATTATCCAGAAGCCGATCCATCGCCTCGATGTCGCCTGTGCGGTGCTGCACAAGCACAATCTCGCGGCGGGCGTGAGCCGTGCGCTTCTCGATCGCCTCCAGGCAACGCTTCAGAAGTTTCGCGTTCCGCGAACAAACGATCAGGCTGGCCCGCAGATTGGCGGGGACGGACCAGCGCACACGATAGGTATTGGGGAAAGTCCCTGCCGTCACCACTGCCTGGGGGTCGCGCCGCGTAGCCGCTTCCGAAAGGGCCTTCAATCCGGCAGCTTGCGTATAGGGTTTGGCGGCGGAATCGAGCGCCGTCGAATCCGGGTGCTGCCGCCAGTGATAGAGCACCCGCGGAATGTGCCGTATGGCGGCCGTCTGCGCGGCCAGACGAAGCGCGAGATCGTAATCCTGGCTGCCGTCATATCCGGCGCGAAACCAGCCCAACTCCCGCAGCTTCGCGGTACGGACCACCAGCAGATGGCCCCAATACATGCCGCACCGCAGCAGGTCTGGAGAAAAAGCGGGCTTGAAAATCGGCTGCACGCGGCGGCCCTGGTTGTCCAGGTAATCCTCGTCGCTATACAACACGTCGGGCTGCGAATCCTGGACGGCTTGGGACACACATTCGAGCGCCCGCGGTGCCAGCACATCGTCCTGATCCAGGAAACCGGTATATTCCCCGCTGGCCAATTCGCCTGCCCGGTTCAAAGCGCGCGATATGCCCAGGCGTTCGCTGGACCTTACAAAGCGGATGCGGGGTTCGGTCGACATGAGGGCGGTAAAATACTCGGCCACCCAACCCTGTCCGGAGGCATCGTCGCACACACAGAGTTGCCAGCAGCCGTAGGTCTGGTCGAGGACCGAGGCAACCGCCGCTTCCAGCCAGTCCCGTTGGGGATTGTACACCGGTAAAATCAGGCTGACGAGCGGTTCTCTGGTGCGTCTCCGGGCGCCCGGCGTCTGTTCGCTTTCCACCCACAGCCGGTAACGATCCGCCGCAAAATGAGGATTCACCAACTTCAGATAGAGCGGGTGCCAGGGAGAATGCAGGAGTAATTGGCCCAGGCGCCCCTTCCAGTCCCCCAAGAACCGGCCGGGCCACTGCAGGGTGCGCAGGAACCGGCTATTCTCCACGTCGAGCAGCCGCCGCTCCAACTCGGCATAGTGCCGGACCGCCTGCTTCTCGCCGGCTTGGATGTGCGAAAGTGCCTCTTCCAAAAACCCTGCGAGGGCCAGGAGTTCCTGCCGTGACGGCGGCGAATCCGTACGGCGCAGCAACTCCTGCAGTTCCGCGATGGCCCGACGTAGCTGGGTAGTGTTTCCGGCCAGGCTTTCCTCACATTACGCAGGTGCGGTCTGCCGCCCAGCATATGCTTCCAATACATCGGCGACCGCGCCACTCAGGATCAATTCGCCATGGTCCAGCCAAACAGCGCGGTCGCATAACTGCCGGATGGTGGTCGAATGCGACACGCACAGCAGAGTTTTCCCCGCATTCCGGAATTCGTGTATCTTCTCGATGCATTTGGCTTGAAACGCCGCGTCGCCTACCGCCAGGACTTCGTCGACCAGCAAAATCTCGGGATCCCTGTGAATCGCCACGGAAAACGCCAGCCGCATCATCATGCCGGTTGAGTAGGTCCGCAAGGGCTCGTCGATGAAATCGCGGATCCCCGAGAACTCCACGATGCGTTCAAAGGCCGCGGCGGTCTGCCGGCGCGACAGCCCCAGTAACGCGGCATTTAACTTGACATTCTCCCGTCCCGTGAGATCGGGATGAAAACCCGATCCCAATTCCAGTAAGGCGGCCACCTGTCCGTTCACCGTCACAGTGCCTTCATCAGGCTGGGAGATGCCCGCGACCAGGCCCATTAGGGTGCTCTTGCCGGCTCCATTGCTCCCAATCACCGCAAGGCTCTCACCCCGCTCCACGGAGAAGGAAACGCGCTTTAGCGCAAAGAACGGATCGTTGCTTTGCCGCGTGAAAAACCGCGTCAGATGATTGCGCAGCAACATCTGCCCGGCATGCCGGGTAAACTTCTTGGAGACGTTGTGAAATTCAATCACGCTCATGGTTTCTCACAGGTGGTCGGTGAACCGGGGCTTCAGACTCCGAAAGACCACCAGGCCTGAAGCCAGCATGAAGATCGAGATCCCGGTGAGTTTGAGCAGCAGCACCCCGCCCGGCCGCGTCCCCTCGATGAGGATGTCGCGCATAGCCATCACCAGCGCCGCCACAGGATTGAGCTGGTAAATGGGCCTGTAGCTCGCGGGAATGATGGCAAAAGAATAAACCACCGGTACCAGCCAGAACAGGACGGTGTTGGCCGATTCCACCAGGTAACGCATGTCCCGGATATATACATTGAGGGCGGATGTGATCAGGGAGAGGCCGCACACGAAGACCACCTCCAGTCCCCAGATCAACGGCAGCCAGACCCAGTTGCGGTTGGGAGCCTTTCCGAACAGAAACACCAGCCCGATCAAAAGGCCGATCTGTATAAGCAGATGCAGGCAGTTAGAGAGCACCGCGGCCAACGGAATGATTTCGCGGGGCGCCGGCACGCGTTTAATGAGGCCGGCATTATCGACCAGCGAAGTTGTCCCGGAAATCCAAGCGACGCTAAAGAAGTTGAAGGGAACCAGGCCGCACATCACGAACAGTGGAAAATCCTGGTTGGGGTTTTTTAGTATCTTGGTGAAAACGAACGTAAGTACGCCCATCATCACCAGAGGATTCAAAAGCGACCAGAGCACGCCCAGTGACATGTTGCGATAGCGGATCTTAAAATCCTTTGCGATCAAGCTGGATAAAAGGAAAAGAGAATCGCCACGCCACATGATGCGAGCCGCATTTGGAAACTCCCGAGTATAGCACACGCTGCGCCGCCCCGTTCCTTCTTCGACGAATTGAGGTAGACTTGATCGTTCGGTCCCCGCGTGTCAGGTCCGCGCGGGGGATGTGTCATGACCCAAGTCCAACGCTTGCAGGAAATATCATTCGATCTGTATGAACGATACATTCTGTTGGAGCGCTTCGGCAAGCGTTTTCGTCCGGATGGTTCCAAGTACAGAGTCCTGGACGTGGGCGGGCACAGAGCGGCGTTTTGGCCGGGTTTTTCGTCTCTGGCCGGGCTTTTGATTCCGGACGCCAGCGTGGTGGTGGTGGACATCGTTTCCACGTCGGAGTTGGAGAATTACGTCCAAGCCAGCGGAGTGCGCCTCCCCTTTCGGGATGGCGCTTTCGATTTCGTCTGCGCCATCGATACCCTCGACCATATTCCCGGCGACGACAGGCTGGCGTTTCTGGCGGAACTGCTTCGCGTCACCCGGGACGGCTTGTATGTGCTGTATCCGTTCGACTCCGCAAGCAACCGGTGGGCGGAATCCGTGGTTGTCGAGTACGCCAATGGGGTGCTGAGCGGCCCCGTTCCGGACCTGCGCCTCGAGCCTCGACAATTCAGACTGCCCGACCGGGACAGCGTCGCGGGAGTTTTTGCGCAGACTCCGTATTCCTGGATCGGTTTCGAGCTAGGCGACACGGATGCCTGGCTGATGATGATGTTGACTTATCACAGTCTGCGGACTCCCGGATCGGATTTCGTCCGGGAGCTGAATCGCCGTTTCAACCAGACATACGCCGGGCAAGATCGGGCCAATCCCGCGTATCGCGCCGGATATCTGCTTTCCAAGCTTCGCAGCGCCGCGGACCTGGAAGCGGTGCGCGCGTCTTTTGGATCTGCGGGGAAACGGGCCGATCTGCAAAGTGTCCTGGCGTTCTGTCAGCTTTTCTTGAGTATCGCCCAGAATGCGCGAGTGACTGCTGACAAAGACAGGCACATTCGGAACGTCGAACGGGAATTGGCCGACGCGCGGGCCTATAAGGAGAAATGGGGCGAGGTGGCTGCCATGCTGCGGCACTTGGAGAGTGGCTTTCTCGATACGCCGCCGTCGCTTGTATCGGAGGAGACGCTGGCGGACTGGCCGCACGTCAGGCTCTCGCGACTGCTGGAGGCAGCCGGTCAGGCACGTGCGAGCGAACTCGACAGGAAGCTATCGCAGATGGCCGACCAGTTAGACCGCATGGCCACCCAGGCCGAACAAGCCGCCCAGTCGGACCAAATGGCCACCCAGGCCGCCCGGTTGGATCTAATGGCCGCCCAATTGGACCGCATGGCCGCCCAGACCGCACAGGCCGCCCAGTTGGACCACATGGCTGCCCAAGCCACCCAGATGGCCTCCCAGTTGGAGACCATTCGCGAACGGATCGAGGGCCTCCAGAGCCGTATGGAATTTCAGTCGCGTCTGGATGGCCGGATGCGGGATCTGGAAATCGGTCTGGTCACCAACAAGCGCGCGATTCAGGCGATTTACGACAGCCGTATCTGGAAGGCGCTGTGTAGCTTCGGCGCATTGCTTCTGCGCCTGACCGGCCGCCGTGCCGAACCGGGCGACGGGACTTGGGTGCAACGGGAAGGAGCTGCTGCGGGTACTGCTGCGCCATCGCATCCCGGCGCCCGCGACGATTTCGTGGCGTTGGTATGCGATAATCCCGGCGACGGCGGCGTCCTCCCGGTGCGGGATGTGGTTGAAATCCGCGGATGGGCCCTCGCCGAATCTGGAATTGATCGCGTTCTGATTCAAATTAACGGCGATCCTCCGGTCCCCGCATCTTACGGCATCCCGCGGCCGGACGTCGCTCACAGCCATCCGGGGCTCATAGGCGCCGGTCAGTCAGGCTACCGGTTTTTCTGGGATCCAACCGGCTTGCCCGAGGGCCCCTGTACCGTGCGCGTGACCGCTGGCGCCCGCAGCGGGCAAACCCGGGAAGTGATCTGCAAGGTCATGATCGATTGGCAGACGCCACCCGGTTACGGCGTGTGGATTGCCCGAAACGAACCAACCGCTGAAGCCCTGCGCCAGATGCGGCGCGAGGCGGGCAATTTCGCCGTGTGCCCGCGCATCAGCATCGCCGTCCCGGTATATAAGACTCCTATCGCCTTACTTACCCGCTGCATCGAATCCGTGTTGGACCAGACATATCCAACCTGGGAGCTATGCCTGGCCGACGACGGCTCGCATGATGCAGCCATTGCCGGCCTCTTGCGGCAATATGCAAATCGCGATGCGCGCATCCGGATCGTCGCGCTGAAACAGAACATTGGAATCTCCGGCGCTACCAATGCGGCCTTGACTTTGTGTACGGGAGAGTTCGTGGCCTTTCTGGATCACGACGACGAGCTCGCCAGTTTCGCACTATCCGAAGTGGTGCAGGCGATCGGCGACCATCCGGATACCGAGCTGTTCTATTCCGACGAGGACAAACTCGACGAACAGGATCGCCGCTACGACGCATTCTTCAAACCCGATTGGTCCCCAGACCTCTTCCTTTCTTGCAACTATATCTGCCATTTTGCGGTGATGAAGCGTTCACTCGTGGAGACCCTCGGTGGGCTGGATGAGAGCTACAGCGGCGCGCAGGATTACGAGTTTCTCCTGCGCGCCAGCGAGCGCACGCGTAAAATCAGACGGATCCCCAAGATCCTCTATCACTGGCGGGCGGTGGCGGGTTCCGCCGCCAAAATGGCGGAGGAGAAGCCTCAAGCCAGTGCGGATGGAAAGCGGGCCTTGGCTGGGCATCTCGAGAGAAGCGCGCCCGGCGCCCACGTGGAGGAGACCGGAGCGTGCCGCTATCGCGTCCGTTATCCCATCTCCGGAGATCCGCAAGTCGGTATTCTGATACCTACCGGTGGCCACAAGAACGTTTTCCGGGCGGTGGAAGAAGTGCTGGAAAAGACGGCTTACAAGAACTATGAGATCTTCTTGATCGACAACTCGCGCGGTGTGCGCGTGGAAGAATATGCCTGCCGCCTGGCCGCGCGCAAAGCGCCCATCCGGTATTTCGATTGGCGCGGCAAGCCGTTCAACTTCTCCCGGATGAACAATGCGGCGGCCCGCAGCGCGGCGTCGCCTTATATCCTATTCCTGAATGACGACATAACGATTGTCACCCCCGAATGGCTGACCGCCATGCTGGAATATGCCCAGCGCCCTGAGATCGGCGCGGTCGGTGCGCAGTTGTGGTACCCGAACAACGTCATTCAGCACGCGGGGGTCGTAATGGGCCTGTACGGCAATTGCGGCCACGCCTTTAAGGGCGTGCCGGGCGAACTGCCGCATTATTATTTCGACTTCCCCAATCTCATCCGGAACTGCAGTGCGGTAACAGCCGCGTGCCTGTTGGTTGCGCGCGAGAAGTTCTTCGAGGCCGGGGCATTCGACGATGTCAATTTGGCAGTGGCATTCCAGGACGTGGACCTGTGCCTGAAGTTGCTGGACCTCGGCTATCGGAACGTCTACACGCCGTATGCCAAGTTGTATCACTACGAGTCGGCCACCAAGACGGAGAAGGACAAAATCCCGGACGCCGTTGAAGACGCGTTCATGAAAAACAAGTGGGCCAAGTACATCGCGGACGACCCTTACTATAACCCCAACCTGGCCCGGCGTAAAGAAGATTTCAGCCTTGCCATAGACTGAGGCCCGGCAACTGCATGAGTCTGATTGGTTGTGTGGACAATCTCACTGGCACGCGTATCTCCGGCTGGGCCGCCGACGATGCGAACTACGAGTGGCAGGTGTGCGTAGACATCATAGTCAATTCGGCGAGGGTCGCCACGGTTCGCTGTGCGGACTTTCGCGAAGATTTGCGCAACGCTGGCGTCGGTGACGGGGGCAAAGGATTCGAATTCGATCCAGGTCCATATCTGAAGCCGGGACGCAACGGTATGGAGGTTCGCCACGCCGGATCCCTTGGGTTGCTCACGCGGGGCTCCGGACGCTGGGTCAAGCCGCGCGGCGGCGGAATATCCGAGTGCGACGCTGCCTTCATCGCGGCGCTTGAAGCCTACTTCGAATTCGGCCCGGAGCATCATATTTGCGGCATAGGAGCCTGGGCGGGAGAACTGGAACGGAGTCTCCGGAAAGCGCAACTCCCGTTCCGGAAGTTTACCGTGGTGGACGTTCCGCGCGCGCCTGCCGTCGCTCAGTTGCCGGAGCACGCCGACGTGGTGGTCTGTTGGGCATATGCAACGCCGTCCCCGGAGTGCGTCCGGGTCCTCAAAGCGCTGGTACGCGACCAGATGAATCGGCCGGCCCTCCTCGCGGTTGGCTTCACGGATACACCGGACGCCCCCGCGCGGATTCAGGCGGCTTTTCTCGAATGCAATGCTCCGGCGGTGAAGTGCGAGTCTATCGCGTTGGCGCCGGGCGGCGCTCGTAGAATGTTCGCGTTTGCGGGAGACGGGGGAGTGGAACAACGCAGGGCGCAAACAAGTCCGGTTCTGGCCCACATTCACGTGCCAAAGTGCGCCGGCACGTCGCTCCGCGTTTTGTTGACGAGGCACTTTGGCCCCAGGCATTTGCCGCTGTATGTCGACGACACGTACTTTGTATACGGCGAAGACGCGCTGCGAAGCTACTTGCTCCAAGACTCGGAAATCTTAGGCCTGAGTTCGCACCACGTGTGTGCATTCCCACGCTGGTTGGCCGGACGCCAAATGCTATACGTGACGTTTTTGCGCGATCCAATCCAGCAGTTCGTGTCGTACATGACGCATGTCAAGAAGCACTATTCGGCGATTACTTCGAAAAGCCTGCTGGAAGCGGTGCCGCCGGACGCACCTCGACTGGCCCTGCGCGAGTTCGCGAAATGGCTTCTCACCCAAGACCGCGACATCCCCTTCCGCGAGAATCACAATGTGAACTTTTTCAGCCGCCATAGCGCTCCCGCGGCTCCGGACCGCTTGGAGGCGGCGAAAGCCGCTTTGGACGGGTTTTTTTTCGTGGGCATCACGGAGCGGATGGAGGACAGTATGCGCAAGTTGCGGGCTCTGACGCGCGAGGCCGGCTTGGATTTTCCGCCGGGACCCATACCGGTGGAAAACACTTCGGCCGAATACCGCGATGACCTGAGTTGGATCAACCCGGATGACGAGGTTGGATCCCTCCTTCTACGGTCGGTGGAGAAAGACCGGCAACTTTACGATTGGGCGGCGGCACGCCTCACCGGGTAGCTCGGCCAGAGTGCGGCACAGTGGGACTTTCAGTGGTTGCGTATAGGGTCTATCCTGAATATTAGGATGCCCAATATGAGAACGCATGTCGTACTGCCCGGCGACCTGGTGGCCGCGATTGACCATCTGGTGGGTAAACGGGGCCGGCGCGGCTTTCTCAAACAGGCCGCGTGGGAGGAGGTCAAACGCCAGCGGCTTCTGAGACTGCTCGAAAACCCAGAGCCAATCTGGAAAGTTGAGGACCACCCTGAATTGAAAAACGGAGCTGCGGCGTGGGTCGATGGAATGCGCGCCGAAGATGAGAGGCAGGACCGGCGGCGCAACGGGCGTTGATGGCTAGCTATCTTCTGGACACGTCCGTCATCGTGGATGCCATACACGGCAAGGAGAAATCGTCGTTTCTGGGCAGTCTTGGCTATTGCGAGGTCACACGCGGAATTGCCAGAAGCGCCGGGCGGCTCCGGTATGACTGGGTCTGTAGGCCAAACCCTTTGCCTCGCCGAATGCGGCTATGGCTGCGCCAGCTCTGGCGCACGGCTTGTTGTTGATGACCGACAACAGGCACTTTCCGATGCAGGAACTCCAGGTGTATCCGATGTCCGGGCAGCCGTTATATTACTTCTTCTCCGCCCGGAACTTGGCCCAGGCCAACTGCGACTTGCCCACCTCGAACAACAGCTTCAGCGCGTTGACCTTCTCGGGCGGCACTAACTCGCCCGCCAGGAATTGCCGCAGGGCCTCGGAGCGCCGGAGCTTGCCCGACGACGTCCGCGGCAGCGTTCCCGCCTCCAATAACTCCACGTCCCGCGGCTTGAGCGAAAGCCCGGTCAGAATGCAGTGGTTGATCTCCGCGATTACTTCTTCTTCGGGCCGCTTCTTGTGCGGGTCTTTCTCCGCCAGAATGATGAGCTGCTCGCCCTCGCCTTCGATCATGGTGCTCACGGCTACCGCGCAACCCTTGCGCACGCCCTCCACATCGAGCAGCAGTTCTTCCATCTCTTGCGGAGCATAGTTGCGCCCGCGAATGATGATCAAGTCCTTGGCGCGTCCGGCGATGTAAAGTTCGCCCTCGTGAATGAAGCCCAGATCGCCCGTATCGAGCCAGTCGCCATGAATCATGTTGGCGGTCAGCTCGGGGCTTTCCCAATAACCTTTGGTGATGGACGGCCCCTTGACCCAGATGCGGCCCACACGGCCGTCCGGCACACGCTGTTCCTGGTCGTCGAAGATGGCCACGTCCACGCTCGGCAGCGCCCGGCCGACGGAAACGATGCGCCGTCCAGGTCCTAGCTGCGCCGTGCCGCCATTCCACAAACCCTCGCGGCTGAATTCGGTGAAGCGGGGCAGGTCGTCGAGACCGGTGAATGTGACGCCCAATCCCGCTTCGGCCAGGCCGTAAACCGGGGTCATGGCCGTGGGCTGGAAGCCCCATCGCGCGAAACGCTCGGTAAAACGCTGGACGCCGTCGGACTCGATCGGCTCGGCGCCATTCAAGGCAGCCCGCCAGTGCGAGAGGTCCACGCCCTCCATCTCCGCGTCTTTGATCTTGGTGGCGCACAAGCTGTATGCAAAATGAGGCGCCGGTGAAATCGCCGATTTGTAGCGCGACAAGGTGCGCAGCCAGATGGCCGGCCGGGCCAGGAAAGTGTCCGGTCCCATATAAGTTACCGTGCCGGGATAATACATCCCCAGATACAAGCAACCTACCAGGCCCATGTCGTGATAGAGCGGCAGCCAGCAGACGCAGCCGTTATCGATTTCATCCTCGCCGCGGTACACCAGACACTGCTGCATCATGGTCAGATTGGCCAACAGATTGGTGTGCGTCACCATAACGGCTTTAGGCTCGACCGTGGTGCCCGACGAGAATTGCAAGAACGCGGGTTGTTCGGGGTCCACGTCCACCGGTTGCCAATTTCCCCCGCCGGTCTGCAAATCCTTGGCATCCAGAACCTCTCGCAGCGACTCCACACCCACCACTCCAGGGCCCAGAAGCTTACGGATGCGGCCTTCGGTGATCAGATAGCGTGCCCCGATCTTCGCCAGCATCCTACGCAAACGGGCGAAGTACTCGTCGAGCTTCCCCAGCCGGAACGGCGGATAGAGCGCCGCCGGAATCCCGCCGGCAAGTTGCACACCCAGCAAGGAATCGAAAAATTCGATTGACGTGGAAAGAATCAGGGCCACGCGGTCGCCCCGCCGGAGCCCGTGCGCCTGCAATGCCGCGGCGGTCTTCTGCGCGCGGCGCAGCACGTCCTGGTACGGATAAAAAGTGGCCTCCTCGGAGGGCGCCACGAAACGCGCGCCCCAGCGCGTGCAGGTCTCCAGGTTCAGCAGCATCTCCGGCAGCGTGACGCCTTTGAGTGTCAGAGCACTCATGCCTGCGGCTCCTGCACGCAAACCCGGCCCGCGATCATCTTCACCAGATCCTGGACGGTTTCCAGTTGCTGCCACTGCTCCAGCCCGAAAGCGCAGCCGAAGTCCTGTTCGATGGTGGTAACCAGCACTACCTGCGCCAGCGAATCCAGTTGCAGCGCGTCCATCAGCGAGACTTGGGGACCAATCGCCTCGATCTGCTCCGGCGTCAGGTTAAGCTGTTCCTTAGCGATCTTCTTCAGATGTTCCAGGATCGTTTCTTCATTCCACTTGACTAGCGTCTGTTCGGGCATGGGCCCTCCTATGTAGAACAGGTGCGCCGACCTGCCCTCTTCCTATTATGTTTTATAACTGGCGGCTAACACAGCCTGTTCGGGTCGCGGGATGACTAGGGGATCTTCCTGCTGGTACATTTGCCGGATCCACTGCGCATACTTGCGCTCCAGGACCGCGCGGCGCACTTTCTGCGTGGGCGTCACCAGTTCGGTGTCCAGCAGAGCTTCCTGATTGAGGAAGCAGAATCGTTTGACCCGCTCGAAGGAGGAGAACTCGGCTTGCAAGGTCTTCAATTCTTCGCGGAAGAGCGCCACTACGGGCGGCGCCAGCAGCAATTCATCATAGCCACTGAAAGCCAGGCCATGCTCGGTGGCAACGCGCGCCATGTTCTCCGGATGGGCCACGATCAGAGCGCAGACGAACTTGCAGCCGTCCCCGACGATGAGCGCCTGCTGGATATAATGGCTGCGCTGCAGCGCCTGTTCCAGGGGCGCGCAAGCCACATTCTTGCCGTTCGAGAGAACCAGGATCTCCTTGCAGCGGCCCGTGATGGTGACGTGTCCATCGGCGTCCATACTACCTAGGTCGCCGGTGTGCAGCCAGCCGTCCTCATCGATTATCTGGCGAGTGGCGGCTTCGTCCTTATAATAGCCAAGCATCACGTGCGGCCCGCGCGTCAGGATCTCGCCGTCGTCCGCGATCCGCACCTCGACGCCAAGCAACGGGCGTCCCACCGAGCCAATTTTCTCCCGGTGATATTCGTTGAGCGTGATTACCGGCGAGGTTTCCGTCATGCCATATCCTTGCAGCACGTCGAAACCGGCCGCCCGAAAGAATAGTTCCACATCGGGGTTGAGCCAGGCGCCTCCGGAGATGAAGTATTTGAGGCCGTACAACTGGCGATGCACCTTCGGAAAGACCAGTACGCTGGCCAGGGGCGCCAGCAGCCTGTGGGATAGGCCTGCGGCCTGTCCCTCCGGCATCCCGGCCCGCGTGCGCGCCACGGCGGCTTCGATCAGCTTCCCGGCGATAGCGCGCTGGGGCGGTGCGAGTTGGGAGATCTGGGTCTCCACGGCTTCCTTCACTTTCTCCAGAATCCGCGGCACGACCCCTATGATGTCGGGCCGGTGTACAGGCAGCAATTCCTTCAGATCGTGCGGATCGCCATATGCAATGCGCACGCCTTCGTGGAAGTAGCCGAAGCTAAGCGTGCGCTCCAAAACATGCGGCAGCGGCAGGACCGAGAGAGCCTGGTGGGCGGTATTGGACGGGACGCGCGCCAGGCTGCCCCGCAGATCGGACACGATATTACCGTGCGAAAGCATCACGCCTTTGGGCGTGCCAGTGGTGCCGGAAGTATAGACAATGGTCGCCAGATCGTGCGGCGCCGCGGTCAGCGATTCGGCGCGGATACGGCGCAACGCCGGCTCGTCGAATACGGGTGCCTCGGCGACGATCCGCGGCAAGGAAGTGTGGACGCCGGGCGTCTCTTCCATGGCCACGACGGTTTCCAGCTTCGCCAATTCCGCCGCCGATTCCGCTAGCAGGGGCCGCAAGATTTCCCATTGTGTTGCGCCGCCGATAATGGCTGCCCGGCATCCGCTGTGCCGCAAAAGATAGGCGATCTGCGAGGGCGACAGCGTGTTGTAAACCGGCACCACCACCAGGCGCGAAAGCAGAAGAGCAAAATCGGCGATGTGCCACTCCGGCCGGTTCTCGGAGAACACCGCCACCGGGTCGCCCGTCTTCAGGCCGGAACCTAGCAGGAAGTGCCGTAGCGCAAAAACCGCACGCGAGAAACGCTCCGTGGACCAGACCATCGACTCGCCCCGGTTTTGAAAACTCAGCAGCCGGTCAAAGCGGTAATGGTCCAGATGGTAAAAAAAAAGATCGTTCAGCGTGGCGACGCCGTCGTTCGGCTGCATGCGGCTTCCATGGGATTCGGCAGATTAACGCTTGGTGTCTCTGAAGCTAACACAAAAGCCACAGTAGAATCAAGCGAATGCAGGCCTAGGAAGCCTATGGGCCAGAGGTGTAACCGAATCAACTCCGGCCGCGGATAGCCCGGCATGGTTGCCAGAGACAGTCCGAACATACCGAGTAGGCCCAGGAGTAATCCACCAGCCGCGAACAGGGCGTCCGGCATCCAGTGAACCAGAATCCCCAAGCTGCACCCAAACGCTGTCAGCAACCAGAGAATCCAGACGACTTGCCGCTGGTCCAGACCTTGCGATGCCAGGCGGTGGGAGGTGTGGTCGCGGCCTCCCAGCGAGATCGGCCGCCCGGTGAGTTTGCGTAGAGTCGAGACCAGCGCCGTATCGAAAATCGGATAGGCAAATGTCAGTGCCGGATAAAAGAAACCGGTCAGCAGGAGTCCTTTGTGCGGCGCCGGGCCCGCCAGAGTCAACGCGGCCAATGCGAAACCGGCCGGCAGGCTTCCGCAATCGCCCATGAAAATGCGCGCCGGATGGTAGTTGAAAAACAGAAAACCGGCGAATGCGGCAGCCAGTATGGCGCACAGATCCGCATCCGCGTGGTATCCCTCGGAAGTCAGCAGCCACGAGCGGAACAGGCAAATGATAATCACCACTCCGGCGCACAGGCCGTCCATATTGTCGATCAGGTTGAAGGCGTTGGTGATCATCACGATCCAGAACATGCTGAGCGCTACGTTCGGCAGATACCACGGAGTCGCCGGAAAGACGACGCCGCCCATGACCACAAAGCCGGCCGCCGCCACCTGTACCGCCAGTTTGCGGGCCGGGCCGAGGCGTAAGCGGTCGTCGAGAAATCCGAAGATCCACAGCGCCGCCACGGCCCACGCGATGCGCGGATAGCGGCCCGGACACGCCAGCCAATAGGCCGCCGCGCAGCTCAGAAAAATCGCCAGGCCTCCGCTGGAAGGTGTGGTTACGGCGTGCCAACGGTCCGTCCGCGGCGCAGCCATGAGTCCCAGCCGGGAGGCCGCGCGGATTTGCAGCCGCGTCAGCAACACGGATAGCAGGCCCGTGAAAAGAATCAGCATCTTTATACCGCCGCCGCCAGAGCGTGTTTCGGCATCCGCCGGACCCATTCATGATCCACCACCCGCCGCACGACCGCTTCGAGCGAAGTCGCCGGGCGATAATGCACCAGGCTTTGCAGCTTTTCGAGGCAAGGCACGCGCCGCTCCATGTCTTCGAATCCCGGACCGTAGGCTTCGGCGTAAGTCTTATGTTCCAGACGCGATGGCGATCCGGTAATCTCTCTGATCAGCGCGGCCAATTCGTTGATGGACACCTCTTGGTCGTTCCCGATGTTGATGATCTCCCCGACGGCCGCCGGCGTCTGCGCGAGGCTAATCAGAGCCTCCACCACGTCGCCTACGTAAGAGAAGCAGCGGCGCTGCTCCCCGGTCTCGTGTATGGTCAGCGGTTCGCCTCGCAGCGCTTGACACACGAAAGTAGGCAACACCATGCCATAGCGGCCAGTCTGGCGCGGTCCGACGGTATTGAAGAAGCGCAGCACGGTTACGGGCAAACCCTGTTCGCTCCAATAGGCCAGCGCCAGGCATTCATCCAGCGCCTTCGAGACGGCGTAACTCCAGCGGCCGATGTTCGTGGGGCCCAGCACCAGGTCATCGCTTTCACGGAACGGCAGGCGGGTGCTCTTACCATAGACTTCGGACGTGGACGCCAACATGATAGGGGTGCCCTTCTTCGCGGCGCACCGCAGCAACACTTCAGTACCATCGACATTCGTCTTGATGGCGCTTACCAGGTTGTTGACGATCCGCTTCACGCCCACTGCCGCGGCCAGATGGAAAACGATATCGGCGCAGTCCACCATCTCGGCGACTACGGACTCATTGAAGACCGAATCGATGCGGTAGGAAAATGCGGATTTGTTCTTCAGATGCGCGATATTCTCGAATGCGCCTGTCGAAAGGTCGTCGAGAATGGCGACGCGCCACCCCTCCGCAAGACAGCGCTCCGCCAGATGCGATCCAATAAACCCGGCCCCGCCGGTAATCAAGACGTTCATGAATTCCTCCCCAAGAATGTTTGTTCCAATTTCTTCTTGCACAGCAACTCGCGGTACAACGCATCCACGTTTCTCACCAGCGTTTCCTTGCGGTACTGCCGCGACGAAAAGTCGCGTCCTGCGAGCCCCATGCGCGCTACCAGCGTGCGGTCTTCCGCAAGCGCCGCCAGCGCGCCGGCCAGTGCGGCGGCGTCCGGCTCCACCAGGACGCCGTTGGCATACCAACGCGCGCCGCCGCTCGAGTGCTCGGCGCCGCCCGAAACCATGTCCACCACGCCGCCCACGGCGGTCGAGACAAACGGCCGGGCCGCCGCCATGCCCTGGATGAGCGCCACCGGCGTACCTTCGTTGCGCGAAGTCTGCAACACTACATCGCACCGCGCCATCGCCGGCAGGATCTCCCGCTGCCAGCCCAGCCATTCCACGCGGCCGCCATGCCGATTGATGACGCCACTCAGCGCAGAGCGGTCCGGCCCGTCGCCGGCGATCACAAACCGGATGTCCCGGTTGCGTTGCAGCGCGTTTTCGATGGTGGCGGCCAACAGCGCAATGTTCTTCACGGGAACCATGCGGCCGAACCAACCCACCGTCAGTGGGCCGTTTTCTGCAGGCGGGCGCAAGGCGAAATACTCGTCGAGTTCCAGCCCGAGCGGCACGACGTGAAACTTGTGCGCCGGGGCGATGTGAAACTGAGCGCTCAATTCCGTGGCCTGCTGGGGCGACACTACGCACAAGGCATCGGTGAAGCGCGCCAGCAGTTGCTCGACGCGCCGGAAGACACCTGCCCGGATATGCGAGAAATATTCGTTAAGGCAATTGCCATGAAAGGTGTGGATGATGATCGGCGCGCCGCTTAGCACCGCCGCCAGGCGTCCCAGGCAGCCGGCCATCGCGGTATGTGTATGTACGATTGCGGGCCGCTCGCGCCGCAGCAGCCGCCACAACCGCCAGAGCGCCTTCAGGTTGCGCCACGGGTGCACCGAGCGCGATAGCTCCGGCACCCAGCGCACCGGGTCGGTGGCCTGCACCAGGTAGCGCATGTCTCCGTCTTCCTGCTCGCAGCTCCCCGCCACCAGCACGGTGCGATATGCCAGCGCGGCCATCTCCCGCGTGAGCAGCAGCGTGTGGATGGCGGGGCCGCCTATGTTTAACCGCGTGATGACACGCACGACTTTGGGACGTTCCGGTCCAGGCGTGAAATCACGAACCGGAACTTTCCGTTCGCCGAGCGTGGAATGCGATCGGTACATTCAAACTCCAGATGTATATTCCGTCCCACCTGGGCGCGGAGGTTATTTTCCAGCACGTGCAGATCTTCGGCGGTGAAGCGCGGCGCAGGCACGAAGCGGATGCGCAGCACTTCCAGCGATTCTTGCTCGATCTGGCTCTCGACAATGTTGCGGACGCCCTTCAATACGGGGTCCAGTCGCCCTAGAAAACCGCGCTCGCGGGTATAAACGAAATCGTCCAGCCGGCCGCCGATCTCCTCAATGACCGGCATGCCGCGGCGGCACGCACAGCTTTCGGTGGCGAAGCGAGCCGTATCGCCTACGCGATAGCGCACCAGCGGCATGGCGTAATTCACCAGCCCGGTCAGTACCACTTCGCCCATCTCGCCAGGAGCCGCTGGCGTGCCATCCGGACGCAGGATCTCGGTTACGCCGGCCAGCGGATGCGCGTGCATGCGGCCGGCTTCGCATTCGTACCAGAAGCTTTGCATTTCCGCCTGTCCGTACTGGTCGAAGACGCGCGTTGCAAAAGCTTCTTCTATGGTGCGGCGCTGGTGATCGAGCAAAGTCTCCGCGGACGTGAGCGCAGCCTTCAACCGTGGCGCGCGACGGCCCGACTGCCGGTAGTATTCCCCCAGCACGTACATCGTAGACGGATAGCCGGATAGATATGCCGGCCGGAAGCGCTCCAGCGCCGCGGCGTAAAAGCGTAAATTCCTTGGCAGCAGATGGACGGTAGAGAATAGCAGGGCGTGGTTTGCCAGGTCGCGCCGCCAAAACGTTTTCGTTGATTCGGATTGGCTCGCCGGCACAATCGTCTTGCCGGTGAACTGGCCCCGCCGGTCGTCTTTGGTGACGCCCGCCGCATTCCGGTAGAGCTCCACGAAAGCCCACATCCTCTGCATCGCTTCACGGCTGTAGTAAACGGTGAGCGGCTTCCCCGTGGTGCCGCTGGTGTGCCAAGGAATCAGTGCCCGCCGCGGAAAAGTGTCTGCGATGAAATCCGCGGGCCGTTCCCGGACTTGGTCTTTAGTGGTGAGGGCAGCCGGACCGTGTTTCCGATAGTGCGGCACGTGCGTGGAGACAAATCGCAGAAGCCGGTCGAGCTCAGCCGTCTGCAATTCGGCCAATCGTTCCGCGGGCAGGTACTCTGTGCGCTTGAGCGTTTCTAAATAACCCTGGAATACCCCGCCGTAGCGCCAGTGGTGATACCTGGCGCCCTGGGCGGTGACGCATGCGTGCTGTAAAGAGATGGGTAGTGCGGAATAGAATCGGTGCAGCATTTCACGGATGTGTATTAAATGAATACGTGCCAAATGAGGAGGTCTTTATCTCTGGAGATTAAAAGCTCTTTTGTGCACCGCACGCGGGAGGGCTGAGAAAATGAACTAAACGAGGCACTCTGCCTACGAATCGAGGAAGGAGAGAGTGAACTGAGCGAACGGAGCGAGCGGTGATCCGCGTCACTCGGTGGATTCGTCCAACTTCGCGAAGAGGTCCTTGAAGTCGACGCGGCCAACCAACTCGGTCTCCAGCACCAGGTCGACGCAATACCGGATACCTTCGTGATCGGCTTCCTGCAAGGTGTGCTTGTAGGGATCGGCTATCCAGATGTGCGCAACACCGAAGCGCAAATAGTCGGCCACCCTCGCCAGCGTGTCAGCCGTCGCATCGTCCGGAGACAGGATCTCAATAATCAGATGGGGTGGGGTGGTGAGCACAGGCTCCGAGCGGTAGGGCAACGCCATCACGCAGACATCCGGGATGCGGTACCTGTGTTTGGTTCCCAGCACGCGCACCCGCTGTTCGGTGAAAACGTGGAACCCGTGCTGCCGCTCACGGGGGCCGAGTTCGAGAACCGCCAGTGTCTGCAGGCGGCTATGCTTACGTTCACCCACGTGGCGCTCCACAAGCTCCCCATCCACGTATTCCATATCCGGACGGTAGGTCGTCCGCAAATATTCTTCGACGGGGACACTGATTGACGTCGCCATGCACTTAAGTCTACTCCCTCCGGACCGCCTCAATCTGGCCTGCCCAGCCGACCGGCGCCTCGAACTGCCCCGCCCTGCTATGCACAGTTGGCGTCTCCCCGCCAAACTCGCTGAACGCCCGCGCCTCGGCATCGCACAAATGACTCAGCAGTGGAATTCTGCGCCAATCGAAGCCCATCAGGGTGGCGCAGGTGACATCGACAACGCCCGGATCTTCGCCCCATACCAGCAGCCCGCACGGCTTAGGGCGCGGCTTCAACGGGCCGCGGTCTTCGCCCGCCACGATGGCATCTACCAGCGTCAGGATAGTGCGGGGCTGCGGCCGCGGAGCGCCGCCTACATCGTAATTGCGCGCGATATCCACCAGGTCGTGTACGGTGCGCCATAGCGTATCGTTGCCATGCCAGCCGCCGCCATGAATCAAGGGCGACGAAGCCGCCTGCGCACCGGCGCGCGCCAGTTTCCACATCCACAATGGCGCGCGCGTCTGCAGCAGATCCCGCACGGGGCTCGCGGCGTGGCTGAGCCAGTTCTTGCCCGGGTATTCGTCGCCCCCGGCGCTCGGCGAGCCAGCGCGGAAATGCGGCAGAAAATCCTTCGCCCCGACGATGCCCACGAAGTTCTTGAGCGCCCCGGTCATGCCGGTCTTCATGTGCGTCTTGAGCTTGGGAACGTTCAGGATCACGTCGGCGCTCAGCACCGTATTGCTTACCGCGTAACGATGTGCGCCGTGATGATTGCCGTTCGTGTTTTCAGAACTATAATCGGTGACCCCAAAGCGCGTATTTACGCCGAAGCACATGAGGCGGCTGCGCGCCCCCAGATCGATGAACGAATAGCCCTGCGGATCGCCCGCGAGCGGATGTACTCCGCGCACGTAACTGCTGGCATCGTCGATCTCGGCCCACTGCTGCCGCAGGTCGAGGAAAGCCACTGGCGCCCGCGCGTAGTCCTTCTCCAGTTCGGCCAGCCCGCTTTGGCGCCGGAAGCGGGCGAAGTCGCAGCCTTGCAGGGGCGCATCCGCCACGTAGACGCGCCCATTACCGGCCAGCGCCTCCAGTGCGGCATCGACGAGCACGCGCACCAGCGATGCATGCGTGAACAGTACGTTCCGGCCTTCGGTATCGCCAAATTCGTGCTTCACCCAGTTGGGTTTGACGACTACGGTCATGCCGGGCCTGATCCACCGTCCCAGCGGATTGGCGGCATCGAGGCCGAGAAAGCGAAAGAGATCTCGGACGCTGGCAGCCACGGCGCCGTAATCCGGCGCGGGCCAGACAACGGCGCTCGTGGTGGTGGCGTTCATGACACCGAGTCCCATACCTGCCGCCATTCCCGTAATTCCGCCTCTGTGAGCGCCGCGGAGCGCGAGCGCAGCCAGGCGGCATCCGCGCGCGCCGCCACCGCTAGGACGTCGCGGCAGCTCTTCAACACTTCCACGGCGTCCACCCGCAGACGCCCGGCGCCATCCAAATAACGCCTTGCACAGCGGCACCACATCCAGCGGGAACGCAACTGCTTCCGCAAATCGATGGAACTCTGCCGGTAGCCCAACACGATCTCCGGCAGATTGGCAAACCGGCTGTCCGCGCACGCGCGAAACAGCAGATCGTGGTCTTCGCAGCGGATGGCATCGGCGCGATAGCGGTAGCGCCGGAACCAGGACGTTTTTCCCATGAATGTGGGATGAATCAGCTTGAACGAATAGAGCGGCCGGCGGGCAATCTCGCCATGCGCTGCGGGATCGGCGCGTTTGCCGACGGGCGCGCCCGCATCGGCGAAGAGCACGGCCCACCCACCGGTCAGGTCCACTTCCGGATGATCCGCAAGAAAGCTTAATTGCTTTTCCAGGCGCAGCGGGTATGCAATATCGTCGGCGTCCATGCGCGCGATATACTCGCCGCGGGCGCGCTCGATGCACTCGTTCAAGCGTGCCCCCAATTGGAGGCGCTGCCGATCGCCCCACACTACGATGCGCGGATCGTAGAATGCGCGCGCCAGCTCGCGGCTTGCGTCCGTGGAACCGTCGTCGCAAAGCAACAGCTCCCAATTCGAATAACTTTGCAGCAGAATCGACCGTATGGAGGCGCCGATGGTGCGCTCTGCGTTGTAAAACGGCATGGCTATGCTCACCAGCGGTCCGCTCATAATGCGGCGTAGACCTCCTGGCAGCGTTGGACGATACGAGGCCAGTCGTAACGCGCCGCGTTCGCGCGAGCGCCTGCGCTCAATGTGCCCAACAAATCGCGGTTGCCCAGGAGTGCTTCCAGGTGGGCGGCCAAATCCGCTGCATCTCCAGTTCGGAAACGCGCGCCGGCGCTTTCCGGAACCGTCTCGCGCAGGCCGCCGTGATCGCTGGCCACGACCGGCTTACCGCAGGCTTGCGCCTCCACCGCCGCCATGCCGAACATTTCCAGTTCCCGGGTGGGCATTACGAAGGCGTCGCAAGCGTTGTAGATTCCCGGCATATCGGCGTCGTCCAGAGGTGGCAGGTAAATACCGCCGGCTTCCTCGACCTGGTTGGCCAGTGCTCCGATCTGCGTCTCGCCGAAGCGCTCGCACGGACCCGCCACCACCAGCGCGGCCGGCCGCCCCAACATGCGGTAAGCGGCAATCAGCAGGTCGGTGCCCTTCTGCTCGCACAGCCGGCCCACGTATAGAATCATCGGGCGCCCGTCGAGACGCAGGCGCGCACGCCACTCCGCGCGCAACGCCGCATCGGGACGGAAGCGCGCGCAATCCACGCCGTTCGGAATCGGCGCGAATTTGGCGGCGGGCAGATGCCAATAGTCACGGTGGACCTCGAGACAATAATCCGAGACTGGCGCGATGCGGCCGCAGGCCAGCAAACATTGCCGCCAAACCGCTTTGCTGACGCTACGCAAATGCGCACATCGCCGCCAGGGCTCGAAATGGTAATCGCAGCTCAGCAAGGCGGGGCGCAGCCCGGCGGCCTTCGCCAGCCACGCAATCTCCGCGCGATTATGTACGTGAATCACCCGTGGCGCGCGGCGTACGACATCTTGTACGAAGCGCAGAGCAAACTCTGCCCGCGATCCGCCCAGATAACGGATCGAGACGCCGCGATATTCCCGCCAGCCGGTCTCCGGGCCGCCGGAATACACGATGACGCGCTCACCGCCGCGCGCTTGCGCCTCGGCCAGTTCGATCATGCGCCGTTCGACGGCGCCGCCGAGCCGGGCCGGCAGCGGCAGGCGGGAAGGCCCTACGTGGACGATCATCGCCGGGACCTCCAGGACACCTGCGCCAAGGCTAGAGCGCAGAGCCAGGGCACGAATGCCAGAAACGTCAGCGGGAACCACGATGTGGATGCGGTGGCCAGTTGATGCACGGCGCGAAACAGGCACAGCCCGTAGCCCAGCGCCACGATCGGGTGGCGGCTATGATGGCATCGCCCGTCCAGAAATGCCGCGCCGAACCCCACCAGCAGAAATCCCCCCAGCACGCCGCCATAGCCGAAATTTGCGTACAATTCGCCGACCAGTGACGCTTCCTGCGAAACCAGTCCCTGGCCGAACGCGCCATAGATCAGTTCGCCCAGTTCTTCGCGCACCCCGCGGGACCGCTCGAATCCCGCCGAGACCGGCAGCACCTGCAAGGGCGCCATTAGAAATGTTTCGCCATAGTAATATGGCTGCGTCTCGCGATCGGCAATCAGCGCCGCCGTCGTATCGAACCGGCCGGCGGAGTTGTCCACCATGTCGAAAACTTTGTCGCCGTCGGTGAGCGCGTGGATGTCGATGCTGTCCGCCGCCGCATACCAGCCGATGTTCTTGGTGGCCTCCATCCAAAGCGACACCAGCAGCACCAGCGGTATCGCCAGCACCAGGTATCGGGCCCGCAGTGTGAAGATGCCGCGCACCTTGCACAGGTGAAAGATCAAGAGCATGGTGCCGGCCCACATTAATCGTCTGCCGCAGCCCAGGTGAATCGCCGCAATCAAAAATAGCCCAGCCATGGTCAGGATGCGGGAGTTCCGCCGCTTTGGCTTAGAGAGATACCAAAGCCCCACTGCGGTGGTAGGCAGCAAGAATAGCAGGGAGGTGTACCGGCCCATGCCCGCACGGGGAGAAAGGCCAACATGGTCGAAGAAAATCTGTTGCCGGCTCTCGGAATCGGCCAGCAGCACAAGGACGCTCAGCATGCCGGCGACGGTAAAAACGAGAAACACGGCGCGCTGCAGCCGTTCGCGGCGAAACGCGTAGCGGCGAGACCGGAGGGCGGCGATCAATGCCCTTGCTGCGCGCCGCGCACCGCTGCCGATACGCGAGCGGGCGAAGCCGGCGTGGGCTCCGCAAGCGAACGCCAAAAATGCGAGAGCGCCCACCAGATATGTGCGCGAATAGGCTTCGTCCATCGACCCCGGCAAGGGTGTCTTGCTCCGCTGGAGCACCGATACAGCGGTTCCGTAGAAACAGTAATCGAAGATGAACCAGGCCTCCACCAGTCCGGTCAGGCTCAGCCAGTAGTTCTGCCGGCGCATTCCCCGGGTGTAAATGCCAAAGGAGAGCAACAGCGTGGCGAAGAATAGGTAGGCGTTTGCCCCTGCCGGCGATCCATTCGCGAATTGCACCGCTACGGCAACCAGAACCAGCGTCACGATGAGCGCGACCCTCATCGCGCGCCCAGCCCCCAGCCCGCCGTCCCCATCCCCGTGGCCAGCGCGGCTTTGATGCCCGTCTGCGCGATCAGCAGCGCCCAGGCCACGCCGGCCGCGCCGTAAGCCGGCGCAAGCCATACCGCCATCGCGCCGAACAGTAGCGTGATCAGAGCGTCGGAGGCCGTGCACCACTCCGGGCGTCCCGCGCCATAAAGCAGGAACTGCACCGGATTGGCCACTAGCAGCGCGATGTGCGCCGTCGCCAGCAGTTGGAAGACGCGCACTGCGTCCCGCATGGTAGTGGGGAACAGGTGCGCGGCAAGCGGTCCACCGAGCCAGGTCGGGACCAGCAGCGCCACGCCCAGCAGCGCGGCGCCCGGCAAATAGCTACGCAAGTAGCTGCGGCGCCGCTCCAGAGTAGTCGCGGCGACGGCTTCCGGCAAAAGCACCGTACTGGTGGTATTGATCAGGAGCCCGAATCCGCCGCTCAACGACATGCCCAAGCTATATGTTCCGAGGGCCGAGGCTGCCGCCCAGCGCGACAGCGCGATCGACGGAATGTAGCTGTAAAGCGAACCGATCACGGTGGACATCGTGATCCAATTGGCAAATACGGCGATGGGTTTCCAGCCTGGGCGCGCGCCAGATTGCCGGGACGCTGCCAGCACGGCTGTCAGCAGGCTTAAGTTCGCGGCGACGATCCACAACCGGCTGACCACGTCCCCCGCGAAGAGGCTGGCCACCCCCAACCAACCGAACCGGAGCACCAGCAGCACCGGCAAAATCTGCAGGATGGCGGCGCCCGCGCACAGCCGCGCCATGCGCGCGAACTGAAGCCGCGACTGCAACAACACCAGGCTGAACGACGATACCGAGGCGACCGCCGCGCTGCCGCATGCAAGGCGGATCGCCGTCGCGTACTCCGGGTGCCGCAGCAGCTTGGCGCCAGCCAGCGGCGCAAGCAGGAATACAGCCGCAATCACCCCGGCGGTCAACGCCAGGCGCAGCAGCAGGAAGCGCGAAACGGTGCGCAGCCAGTCGGGGCCGGTGGCGCCCGCGGCAAATTTCAGGCAGGAAATGTTGATGCCCAACTCGCAAAGGTTGCCCACCACCAGGCTGCTGCTGGCGTAGATGGCGCACTCGTCGAAACGCGCGGGCGCCACCCAGTGCGACACCAGCAGCAACGCGGCGAAGCGGCTGGCCGAAAGGCCGGCCTGTCCACCCAGGACGAGTCCTATGTTGCGGGCGGTGGCGGTCAGGCGTCCGGGCCGGAGGACACCCCTGCCTGGACCAGCATCGCACAGGGAGCCTCCAACAGGTCCTCTTGGAACGCTCTTATAAAGTAGTGTTGCCATTGACGATTCAGTTTGGACCGCCAGGGTGCGGGCAGGAGCCGTAGCCCGAAGCGGTAAGCCCGGCCCAGCGTCAGCGGCCCCGCGCCGATGCAGAGGGGGCCATCCACGCGATCCCAGAGCGCGCACATCCGGGCCGATAGATAAGGCGTTGTGCTGACGGTAGTGAAACCGGCCTGGGACAAAGCCGCTATCCAGGCGTCCTCCGCCAGCAAATGACGATGCTGCAACTGCCCGGCGCGCAAACGCGCATACCAGGCGCCGCTGAGCAGCAGGTGCCGGTTCATCTCAATCAGCGGGACCGTCGCAATGAACGCGCCTCCCGGCCGCAGGACACGCCGGCATTCCGCCAGCACCCGCGCCAGGTCCGGAATATGTTCCACTACGCAGTTGGCGAAGACCGAGGCGAAGACCCCATCCGCAAACTTGAGCCTGCGCGCGTCCATGCACGAGAGGCGGCCGTAGAGGCCGTTGCGCCCGGAGCACAGTTCTATTTCGCGCGGGTTGAGATCGATGCCCCACTCCACCCGCGGCAATAGCAGCGACGTAAAGCGTCCATTGCCGCAACCGATCTCCAGCACGGGTGGCGCGAAAGTGCATTGCCGCAAGGCTTTCAACTCGGCCGCCCGCCAGGCCGCCAACGACGGAATGTCGTAGATGGTTTGCGCCAGGCCCAGCAGCTCGGCGTCTGAACAACTAAGCAGCTCGCGCATGGGTCTCCAGGAGTTCTTCGTAAAGCCGCACGTGACGGTCGATCATCTGGCGCATACTGAATTGGCCATGGGCTTTCCGCCACGCCGCCTGGCCCAGCCGGCGGCGCCGGTCGGCGTCGGCCAGCAATGTAGAAATGGCGTGGGCTAACGCGGCGCTGTCGCGCGGCGGGACGATTACCCCCGTGTCCTCGTCCAGTTGCTCGCGGATGCCGCCTACGTCGGTGGCGACCACGGCCGCGCCGCAGCACATGGCTTCCAGCACCACCGTAGACAGGCATTCACCCAAACTGGGCGAAACCACGATGGCGGCGCTGGAATAAAGCTGCGCCAGTCCGGCGGCGGTCTTGGATCCGGCGAACTCCAGGCATCCGCTCAATCCGAGCAGCGCCGCGCGCCTCCGGTACTGATCGAGCAACGCCTCCGTCTGGTAAACCACCCGCAGTTTGACCCGTGGATAGGCGGCGCGCACAATGGGCAAGGCTTTGAGCAAATAGTCCAAACCCTTGAACTCCTGGAGTTGGCCCACGAACAATAGGTCGTTGGCGGGCCCGGCCGGCTCGGAGTTGCGGTCGAACACCGCCGTACTGATGCCATTGGGAATGACCGCGATGCGCTCCGGCGGCAGACCTCTGCGGCGAGCGAGAAAATCGCGTTCGGCGTTGGAGAGCGCCACTATGGCGTCGGCGTTGCGCAGCACCAAACGGTCCGTCAGCCACCGCCGCCAGCCTACGGGCAGCCCGTTCATGGCAAATGGATCGTGGGTGGTGAGGACGAAGGGTGGCCGCCCGGTGGCGGTTGCCAGGCGCAACGCCGCCCGGCCGAAATGGTGCACATGCACCAAGTCGAAGTTTCGCTGGGGCAGCGGCGCGGAATGTCCCGCAAGCGTCACCTGCCAGCCGCGCTGAAGCAGGCCGTCCGCCAGTACCGTCTCGGGCGAGATGGAATGTCGATCCCGGTAGTCCGCCGGTTTATCGAAGATGCCGCCTACAATGCAAATTCTGTAAGTCACTTAGGAAGATAAGTGGCGTTTTTCGGCGGGATTCCCAATATTTTTTGGATTATTATCAGCGGGGGCCGTTCTGATACGTATGTGCACAGATGGGCAGAATACTAATGCCAGTGGCTGGATCGACGAACTCCACTCCCCTGCTCCGCACGACCCACTCCAGCCCGACTTCACGGCGGCGTTGCAAGATGGCTTGGTCGGAGTAAACCAAGTAGGTGGTTCCGATGGACTCGGGCGTGTTATAAGGCGACAAAACTTCCAAGGCCAACTTGCGGATCAGGCGTTGCGTGTTGATTTTACAGTTCTTAGGGGTCATACGGCAGAGTTGTGACATGCCCCGCCAGCCAATCACGATGGTGCGGGTTTCCGCGGATTCCGGGCGGGCCGCCTTCCAAAGGGCCTGATAGAGAACCTCCTCGCCGAGCGAGTGGCCATCGTAAGTTGCAACGCACCTGCGAATGCGAAGGCGTTGATTCGTTGGAATCAGAGGGGTTGTAACGACCTCAGGGGCTTGATCGGTAGCGTGATGCGAATGGCCTGGAGTTGGAAAGGGTGCAGGAGGCAAAACAGACCCAGAGCCTATTGCAATACCAGGGGTTGTTTCGATGGTAAGCGCATCTTTGAGCCCAGGGATGATAACAGGATCACGGGCTGGGACAGCCGCCGGGGTTAGATCAACCCCAGGGCCTAAAACAGTCTCTGGCTCTGTATGCACCGCCAGGATCGGATCGACCCCTGGGTTCGAAGCAACCCCATGATGACCCGGAGCAGATCCAGCGGCTGGCCCTTGGAGGTGGGGGAGGGGAACTGGACCGTTCAAAAAGGACAAATATCCGCCCATGCCAGGCTGGCTGACGATCTCGTCCCAGCCGAGCGGCTCCATCGCGGGTCTACGCTTGGACCGTTTGGACGGCTTCGGATTCTCTTTGGTCGGCTCGTTCATCGAGCAGCTCCAGGAGTTGGGCTCCCGCTATCTCATAGTCTTCCATGGCCTTACACTTGGGGTCGTAGTCCACCAAGAACTGCCGTGCACGACCGCACTTGGCCACAGTCACGTCCGTCCGGATGGCCGGGAGCAGGGGAATCTTGAACTTGGCCGAGAGATCCTCCAGGGACTTCATCATCACTGCGGTATGTTGGAATCGGCGGTCTACCATCACCGGCAATAAGGCCGCTGGCCGTACATTGACGCGAAAGAGCTCGTTCATCATACGCGCCGTCTCCAGGCAGGCGCCCGCGCCCTGCAGGCTGAGCGTGTCCATACTGACCGGAATGAGCACCCGTTGCGCATAAACCATGGCGCAGGTCTGCATCAGCGTGATGGAGGGGGCCACGTCGATGAGCACTATGTCGTAGGGTTCGTCCACTTTGGAGAAGAGCAGGGAAAAGGACATCTCCCGCGCGGGCACGCCCATCAGGGAAGCCTCCGCTTGAATCGTTTCGCGGCTGCTGCAAAGCACGTCGATATGGGGTGTTGCGTGCACCAGGCAGCTCTCGAACAGGTGGTTGTAGACCACAAAATGATGCAGGAACCTGTCCGCCTTCAGACCCAGCGACATGCCCACCGATCCCTGCGGATCGGTATCGATCAGCAGCACCTTACGGCCCTGATCCGCCCACAAACGCGCCAGCGTGGTAGCGGTGGTGGTCTTGGCCACCCCGCCTCGTTGGTTGGAAATCACGAGCCTAATCACCGTTGTTCTCCGCGATGGTTTGTCGGATACGCTCTACGTCCTGCGCGGTCCAGCGCCGGTATCGGTTCGCTTGGTTACGTTCCGGTTCCTGGATTTTCTGCGTACGCAACCAGTTCATCAGCGTACGCTTGGTAATTCCCAGGACGTCCGCCACTTCCTGGGACCTCAGGTATGGTTCGCTGCGAGCCTTCATGAGATAACAATATTTTGATCCTAAACAACTTGAATCGACGATGTCAATAGCAAAGTAATGAAAGTCATGAAATGGAATCAATTCGGCGACGGGAGTCCTGTGCCAGGGATCGAATCAACCACAGGGGTCCCCGGCTGGAGTGACAACTCCGCGTAGGACACGGGCATCTGCCCGTCGGCGGCATCGACAGATCCGCCGGTGGACGTGCACAAGTGTAAGAAACACATGGATATTAGCAAAGCGTACTCGGAAAACCCTTAGGACGAAATGCGAGAGCGGACGAATTGACACGCAGTATTACATCCCGGAATAATTGTAATCAGATTGGGCGGCGTAACTATCATTCGAAATGATGATTCTGCTTTGAAAGCCGTGAATTTGATTGCCTGGATTTTGACTGGCGACCCTTCTTATGAGTGAAGCCTTGGAAGCAGCGCTGGAATGTTTCGCCGGCCGCCTGACGGCGCAGGGCGATCCTATGCGTTACCGCTTTGCAGTGCTGCCGTCCCGCCAGGAGCCGCGTTATCTGCTTCCGTTGGGTGACAGCCGCACCACGCTGGAAGGCTTTCGTGTTTATACCCCTTATGCGCTCGGCGCACGCTTGCGGAAGGGCTTGCTCGCGCAGATCGTCAAGACGGGCTGGAGCGGTTGGGCGATGCACTCGCTGAACGTCGGAGAGCCGGTGGGGCTAAAAGCCCTGGTTACCAACGTGACGGGAGAGCGAAACCCGGCGTTCGCCATGTCGCTAGCCGCGCCTGGGAAGTATCGTAAGCTCACCATCCAGGTCATGCGGTCCGGCGGCGAGACTCTGGGCTATATCAAGCTGGGACTAACCAAGCCGGCCGGCGAGCGCGTGCGCCATGAAGCCGGCGTGCTCGAAGGTCTCTCTGCGGTGCGGCCGCACCTGCCGCGCGTGCTCTACGCGGGCGACTGGCAAAACAGCTATATGTTGTTCCAGTCGCCGCTGGAAGGCCGGCCCGGTCCGGCGGAACTGTCCGCCATGCACGCGGAGTTTCTCGAAAGGTTGGCCGCCATCCGGCGCGTGAACAAGCCCGGCCTTCAGGTAGTTGAGGAAGTTGGCGCACGCTGGAAAGAGGTCACTTGGCGTTGCGACTGGCGATGGCAGCAATTGGGTAGGGCGACCCTGGCCGCGGCCCGCCGCGATCTGGAGAAACTTACGGTTCCATGCGGCGTCTGGCATGGCGACTTCGCTCCCTGGAACACCCGCGTGCGGGATGGCCGGCTCTCGGTCTACGATTGGGAATCCTGCGAAGATGGAGCGCCATTGGGGTGGGACGCGTTCCACTTCAGCGTGCAGGTAGCCAGCCTGCTGAAGAAGAACTGGAGAACCAAATTCGACCTGACTGTATCTCCGGGCGCGCGCGGCTTGTTCCTGTTGTACTTGCTGGCGAGTCTAGGCAAATCGCTGGACGAGCGTGCAGAGGCGAACGAAGGTCTCGAATACCGCAAGCAGGCGCTGATGAGCGAACTGGCGGTGAACTACTGAGCGCTGACAGACTGGCCTAAGCACCGCCCAGGATCCGCTCAAAGAACTTCAGCGATCGCCGGGCACACGTGTCCCAACGGAAGCGTTGCGCCTGGGTTTTGCCGGCGTCAGCCAGTTGCGCGCGCGTGGCCGGCGAGGTGAGTAGCCGGTCTAGCGCGGCGCGCAGTTCAGCAGGGCTGTGCGGATCGATCAATGCAGCCGCGCCGCCGGTTACTTCAGGCAATGACGACAAGTTGGAAGTAATCACGGGCACGCCTGCCGCCATGGCTTGCGCCACCGGAAAGCCGAAACCTTCGTAGAGCGACGGATAAACAAAGACGGTCGCGCCGGCCGTGATGTCCGGAAGATCGGGCTCGGGCACATAAGCCAGGTAACGTACCCCAGGAGCGGGTGCGCGCAGCCGGGCTAATGTTCCAGCGGACTGCCAGCCTGTGGGACCGGCAACCACGAGATCGAATTGTCCACGTACCGAACCAGGCAGGGTTTGCCAGGCGTCCAGCAAACGATCCAGGTTCTTACGGGGCTCGACAGTCCCTACGTACAAGGCGTAGGGCCTGCGGAGTCCATATTTCAAGCGCGCGGAGGCGCTTGTCTCGGCGGTGGCCTCGAAAAACGGTTCGGCTACGCCGGGATAAATCACTTGAATAGCTTCCGGATTCAGGCCCAGGACCTTCACGGCATCCCGGCGGGTGCTCTCGGAAACGGCGATCAAGCCGGCGGCCTGCTTCCAAATACGCTCGGCGAAGCGCTTTTCAGCCGTCACGTTCGCGGATTGGTGAAATTCGGGCACGAGCCAGCAAGTCATGTCGTGCAGAGTCGCCGTCAAACGCAGGTGTCGTGGCGGATAGAGCAGCTTGGTGGCATGAAAGATACCGTCCCGGGGCGCCATCAAGTCCACGGCGTGATTCGGCCGCAGGTTCAGCGCAAAAAGCAGCGCCTGGCGGGCGAGTGTGCCGGGCGCATCCGCGACGGACCCTTCATGGTCCAGATCCGGCAGCCGGTCCAGAAATGGGAAGAGCCGGACCTGTTCGTCGCCCAGCAGGCGGCGTAGATGCACGATCCAATGGAAAAGATAATTCTTGACGCCGGCGCTGCGGACCAGCAATGGAATGGCGTCAATGAAAATGCGCATGCGGACCTGTGCCATCGATCAACCGGCAGGAGTCTCTTTCCATAACTTTCTTGCTGGAACGAAAAAAATATTGACTGCACAGAAGGAGGCGGCCATCAACACCACAAAGGTGCGGGCCAGCGAGGAGATGCGTTTGATGGGCCAGCTCCCGGCGATCCACGGGTCCAGCCCCGCCAGCAGATAAAAAGCCCCCTGCGCGACGATGGCGAAGGCTCTCCACGCGCCCGGCAGGCCAAAGCTCGATACCGCCATCAGAATGAGCGTGAACGGCAGCAGCAGGCGGCCGAGCTTATGCGAAACGAAGTGAATCCACATGCGGTTGCCCGGGCCGATCAGCGCCGGGAAGATGCCTATCAGTTGATAGACTCCGGCGAGCGTGCGCACCTTCCGGTGGAATTCGGCATCCAGCGTCGTGGGGTACTCATAGGCGATGGCGCCGGTGTCGAATACGAAACGGTAGCCCCGGAAGAAGGCGCAGAGCGGCAGATAGGAGTCGTCGAGCAGCATATCGGGCGGGATGGGCGCGGCCAGCTCGCGCCGCATGGCATAAATGCACCCCGTGCCCGCCTGTATCGAGTGGATGCGGGTATGGTTCAACCGGATCCATTTCTCGTAGCGCCAGTAGAGGCCCATGTGGGCTTGCTGCTCCTCCTGGTCGCCGAGAAAGTAGACATGGCCGCATGCCGCTCCCACCGACGGATCGCCGAGACAGGCTACCAGGCTCTTCAAACATCCCGGATCGAGCGGCTGGCGCACGTCCGTGAAGAAAAGAATCTGGCCACGCGCCGCGCGCAGGCCGGCGTTCAGGGCCGCGGCTTTTCCGCCCCGCGGAACCCGCAGGAGTTCGACGTCCTGGCCGGCGAATTCCCGCACGATCTCGTCGGTCCGGTCGGTCGACCCGTCTGAGATCACCGTCACTCTCCGCAACTCCGGCGGGTAATCGAGAGCTAAAATCGACTGCAGCTTGTCTCGTATCCATTTCTCGCCGTTATAAACCGTCAGAAGGATGCTGACGTCCTGCGGCTCAAAGCGCTTCCGGATCTTATGCTCGTTGCGCGCCAGCACGGCCAGCAGCAGCGGATACCCGAACAGGATATATAGCGTGAAGCTCACTGAAGCCACGAATATGACGGCAGCCGCGCTGTGCATGCTACGAAGCGGGCGGCGCGGTCAATGAAACGGTAACGAAAAAGTCCCGTGCGATCGGTTCGATGGCCGCGCGTACGCCAGTGAACGAGCAGAACAGGCTCTCCAACTGTTCCCGGGTGTACATGTACAGTTCGCAGCGGCCGCGGTATCGGAGCTTCCGCTGCCAGGCCAGCAGCCCGCCCTCCACGGGGAATGAGAAGAAGACCTTTGAGCGCGCCAGCGACAGCGCCTTCTCGATGATTCGCCGCGGCTCAGGCATGTAATCCATGAAGCCCATCAGGATGACGTAATCGAATGGCTCCGGAGACTGGAACTCCAGGAAGTCAGCTTGGCGGAATTCACACTGCCGGCCGGCTCCGTTGGCCCGCGCATGTTCGGCCGCGACATGCAGCATGCCTTCGGCGAAATCGATGCCCAGCACGCGCGCCGCGCCCCGCTGCGCCAGGGTAATCGCGTAGTGGCCGGGCCCGCAGCCGACATCCAACACAGTTTTGCCCTGGATAGGTTCGCAGCCTTCGATGGTCTTCAGGTACCGGAGCTTCATGCTCTTTCGAAACATGCCGTTCAGCATGCCATTGAGGAGGCCGCCGCGGTTGCTGTAGATCGCGTCGAAATCGTTCGCGTAGCGGTGAAAGAAAACCCGCGTGCGGTCAGTGGGCATACGCTGGCCCCGGCACAGCGGCGTTCATAGCCAGATACTCTCGGAACGTCACGGTCGGAAAGTCGTGCAAGATGCGGCGAAGTTTGACTTCGGTGGAATGCAGGTTGACATAAGACTTGAACCGGCGGACGGCGCTCATGGGAAGGCGCGGGTGCGCGGGGTCGATCTCGCGCGGATGAATGTAATAGACCACCGGCCGGCCTTCCGCCAGCACCCGCCGCGCCATGCGCCGTATCAGCGCGTAAGGAAAAAGGCGCAAGTAACCGCCTCCAAAGAAGCACATCGGTTTCCCGAATAGATCCGCGACCGAGATCGGGAACTCGATCAGGTTCGCCTCCCCCTCCACGCGATAGGGCTCGCGGCGTGAACTGCGCATTCCCCCATGGCCGTGCGATGCGGGAAAAATCGATGAGTCGTACTGATATCCCGCCTCGGCGACCGCCGCGAAGAACCACGGAGTGTCCTCCGTAACCGAAAATCCAGGCGAACGAAAGCCCCCCACCGCCGTGCCCGAGAGGTCTTCCAGGATCTTGCGTGTACGCAGAGCGTCGGCGCAAAACTCAGCGCGTGTCATGCGGTGGACCAGCCGATGCGCGTAGCCATGCGAAGCGATCTCATGCCCGCGCCGCGCCGCCTCCCGCACCAGTTGCGGGAAGCGCTCCGCAACCCACCCAAGAAAAAAACAACTTGCGTGCGCCTGGCATTCCTCGAACAGGTCCAGCAAGCGCCGGAAATTCATCTCGACACGCGAAGGCAATGTCTGCCAGGCTTCCATGGGCGGCGCAGACGCGACATCCAGAATATGGAACCAGTCTTCCACGTCCACCGAGAGGATACTGGGCACGGCTATCGCGCTCTTCGGCATTTGCGTTAGCGTCAAGGCCAGTATAACGCACGGCGGCAGCGGGATCTACAGAGCCGGTTACTTCGGCGCGTCGTGTTTGACGAACTGCAACGAAGCCGAGTTCATACAGTAGCGCAGGCCGGTGGGCTGCGGTCCATCCGGGAAGACGTGGCCCAGGTGGGCATCGCATTTGCTGCACAGCGCTTCAGTGCGCATCATGCCAAAGCTGGTATCGTTTTCCTCGGTGATATTCTCTTTGGCGATCGGCGCCCAGAAGCTCGGCCAGCCGGTGCCCGACTCAAATTTGGTGTCGGAGCTGAACAGCGCATTGCCACAGCATACACAGCGGTAGATTCCATGATCGTGCAGCTTGTAGTACTTGCCGGTGAAGGCCGGCTCGGTGCCGCTCTTGCGGGTGACCGCAAACTGTTCGGGAGTGAGCTGACGCTTCCAGTCCTCGTCGCTCTTGATTATTTTTTCAGTTGTCACAATTCCCACTTTCCCGAATCCGAGAATTCGACCAGCCGGACCGTGCCAGGATTGCGCCGCTTGGTATCGGCGGACGCGGCATTGTCCGCGTTGCGCGCATCGCTGGCGCACGCCGTGCTGAACAGGAAGGCGGCCGAGGCCAAGAAGAAAGACCGGCGGCCGACGGGGTATTCGAAGGATTCGCCCACTGCTGAAAGTATTATCGCACACAGGTGGTACCCGGTACAGTACCGCCGGTTCTTTCGCAGCGTGCCGCGGCAAGCTTAGAATTCAGTTAGACGCAGAGTGCGTCGTCAGTTTGTCTTCCTAAGTTTTGAGCCAGACGGTAAGGGGGCGGGCGGAGTCCGAAAGACTCCGCCCCTTGCCGTTTTAGCGGTGCATTTCCCTGGCCGCGACACCCAGTTCGATGCAGCTTGACCTGGCGGCGGCGGTTTAACCGTTAGTCGGCCCGATTTCCCATCTTGCCCCATGGTCAAACCGACCCACTACCGCCTCTGATTCCCAAAAATTGTGGATGAGTCGCTCTCTCGACGGCAGGTCGTGGCGCTGTCGAACAGCTTGCGGCCGGTAGCCGCAAGGATCTACTCGCGGTGTCGAAGAGCGGCGAGCGATGCGGCTACGTCAAGAAGATCGTCCTCGTTGACTACCTTGACCACTTCAAACCATTCCTCGTTTACCGTTTCAGGGTGGAGGGCTCCGGCAATGGCGCCGCCAACTGGAGGCTACCGTGTCTGAGTCTCCGCCGATGTTCGCCGCCAACAAGGTGGTTTGCCGTTGCTGACTGCGTGAACAGAGCCAGACTGATGGCCAGAGGGACGATAGTTTGCGGCTTGTCGGGGAAGTATCGGTGTGCGAGCTCCTCGACGATCAGATGCTGCCTCCCCGCGAGATCCGAATAGATTTCTTGAACGGCCCCGGCAATGGTGGACGCTTCTCTGCAAGGGCGTAGGCTTTCATCGTCTTTGGATGCCCTTAGGGCTACTGTCAACACCTCGGCGCTTGACCGGCCTTCCAGCGCTGCTGAGACAGCGCCAGCCACTGCGGCAGCCGCGCAAACAGCCATTTGTCCGCCATGGGCAGGGATAGCGCATTCGTAAGCCGCCCGGGTCAGCTCATCTAACCTGCTCGATGGATAAAGGACGCCGACTGGCGCCGTACGCATGGCGGCTCCGCTGCCGTCGCCCTCAGAAGCGATCCGGGATGGGTCGCCAATCTGCGCGAAGGTCCACAATGACACGCCTGGATGGAGGGATTGCTTGCATTGCAGCTCTCGTCCAATCGCTATGTGGCTGACCCGGCCTCGCTTAGGAGCGCTCGCGTCACCGCCAGGGTTTGTTCCGTGTCATCCGTGGCCTCACCGATGCGCCATTCATACCGTTTCCCGGCATAGCGGGGAATGACTTCTCCAGGCTGGCCGTGAAATCCCGTGATTGCTCCGGGATACCACCGATGGACATCTGCCCTGGACAATGCCTCCGTTTGCTTAACCAATGGCATCGCCGGTTGCCAGTGCCTTGAAACAGCCGATCACGCGTTGTTGAAACTGCATAGAGATGGCGCGATATTCCAAGTCTCTCATGCCGGAGGAGGCTTGCCGGAAGTGCTGTAGACGGCCTTTGGGTTAGAGTGTTGAATTTTGCAACGAGCCGGAGGTTGCTGCGTCCCGATCGGAGGCGTGCCTTTGCTAGAATTGCCGCCAGCCCTCAAACATCAAGGTGTGATTGGATTTATGCAGCATGGCACAAGTACTAGATTTCCCATGAAAGCTTGACTCCGGGTGGCCTGTCATGGTCTCATGTCTTAAATAGCGAAGCCAGCAAGTTTTCAGTCTTGCCCTGGGCGCGGGACTACATCCTAAACGGTTCATCAAGAAGGCATTACGTGAAGACTCTTGTCATTGGGCTGGATTGTGCGGCTCCCGAGATCCTATTCCAACACCGCGGATTGCACAATATCCGGGCGCTCATGGAGCGCGGCTGTTATGGCCGGCTGGAAAGTGTGATTCCGCCGATTACCGTGCCGGCCTGGATGTGCATGTCCACCAGCCAGGATCCTGGGTCCCTGGGCGTGTACGGATTTCGCAACCGCAAAGATTATTCGTATCACGGTCTCTCCGTAGTGAATTCCAGTTCCATTCAGCAGACTGCCATCTGGGACGTATTGGGAGCACACCACAAGAATGTGGTGGTTGTCGGAGTGCCGCCCAGTTATCCGCCGCGACGCATGAACGGCGTCAATGTCGGATGCTTCATGACCCCGGACACCAAGACGCACGATTATACCTACCCGGCTAGCGTAAGGCAGGAGATCGATCACTTGGTAGGGGAATACCCAGTAGACGTTAAGGGCTTCCGCACCAACAACAAAGAGTGGCTCCGTGACCAGATTTACGATATGACGCGGAAGCATTTTGAGGTAATCCGCTATCTGATGGCCACCCTGGAATGGGACTATTTTCAATTCGTTGAAATCGGCGTCGACCGCGTGCATCACGGTTTCTGGAAGTACCATGATCCCCAACACCGTCAGTATGTTCCGGGCAATCCGTACCAGACGCTAATCAACGATTACTATGCGTACGTCGACCAGGAGATCGGCAACCTTCTGGAATTGCTCGACGACGATACCAATGTGCTGGTGGTCTCCGATCACGGCGCGCAACGCTTGGAGGGCGGCTTCTGCGTCAACGAGTGGCTGCGGCGCGAGGGGCTGCTGGTGCTGAAAGAGCCGGTCTCTAAGCCCACTCCTTTTTCGCCGTCCCTGGTGGACTGGGAACACACCCGGGTCTGGAGCGAAGGCGGCTATTACGCGCGGGTTTTCTTCAATGTGGAAGGCCGCGAGCCCCAGGGCATTGTGCCGGAATCCGAGTACGACGATTTAATTGAGGATATGACGGCGCGTTTCCACGCGCTGCGTGACGATCGCGGTGAAGCGATGGGATCGCTGGTATTCCAGCCGCGCGATCTTTATCGCAATCTGCGCAACGTGCCTCCGGATCTGATTGTGCATTTCGGGGCGCTATATTGGCGCTCCATTGGCGGGTTGGGGTATGAATCGCTTTATTTGCAGGAGAACGACACCGGCCCGGACGATTGCAATCATGCGCAGTATGGGAGCTTTTTGCTGGCAGCTCCCAATTTGCCGGTGAGCGGTGAGGTGGAAGGCGTGCATTTACTGGATGTCGCTCCCACCTTACTGGATCTGGCGGGGGTTGAAACGCCCGAGTCCATGCAGGGAGCTAGCCTCCTGGCGCGCAGCCGTAGTGAAGTCGGTTGTGACTAGTTTTTTGAGGAAGCGTGACATTCGAAGGATCTCCCGAATGGGGGAGAATGGTAAAGGTACTATAAAGATCTAGTACTGGCAAGCCTGCCGTAACGCCGGCCGGCGGAGTATCCTTAACCTTTGGAACCTTTGGCCTACATCGCAGTCTGGACAGGGGTTCTCTGTTGGAGCGTGACGGACTGGGTGCTGTTTCCCCGGTGTTTACCCGATCTTCCGGTTGCGCCAATATGGCTATGATGTAGGATCTTTACCTGCGCTACCCCGTCGTTCGCGCGAAATGAATAAGGACGAACTTTCGGAAAAACATGAAATCAAAAAACAAAGTCGAATTGAACCCGCCTTACGGCGGCGAATTGGTCAATCTTCGGGTGGCAGGCAGTGAGCGCGAAGATTTGGCGCGGCGAGCCGGCGCGGGACCCACCCTGCAACTGTCGCCGCGCAGCTTATGCGACCTGGAATTGTTGGCCTTTGGAGGATTCTCCCCGCTCGACCGCTTCATGGGCAAGGCCGATTATGACAGCGTGCTGAACAACATGCGGCTGGCTAACGGGCTGATCTGGTCGATCCCCATCACCCTGCCGGTCGCCAAACTGGACGGCATTCGTGAAGGGCAGGAAATCGCCCTGCGGAACGCCAATAACAACCTGATCGCCTGGATGCGCGTCGATGAGATCTTTGAAACCGACCCGCATGAAGAGGCGGCCAAGGGCTTGGGATGCTCCGATGAGGAACACCCCACCTACCGGGAGATGCTTTCCTGGGGCAAGTTCCGCCTCAGCGGGCCTGTCAAGGTGCTCGAGATGCCCCAACATTTCGATTTTCCGGAATTGCGGCGCACCCCCGCGGAAGTGCGTGAACTGCTGTCGCATATGGGTAATCCCGATGTGGTTGCCTTCCAGACTCGCAATCCCATGCACCGCGCGCACGAGGAGCTTACCAAGCGCGCCGCACAGGAATCCGGCGCGAACCTGCTCCTCAACCCGGTGGTCGGCATGACCAAACCCGGCGATGTAGACCACTACACGCGCGTGCGCATCTACAAAGCCCTGATCGAGCATTATTACGATCCGAACACCACGCTGCTGAGTCTGCTGCCGCTGGCCATGCGCATGGCCGGTCCGCGGGAAGCCATCTGGCATGCCATCATCCGCCGGAACTTCGGCGCCAACCACTTCATCGTTGGACGCGACCACGCCGGCCCAGGCAAGAATTCCAAGGGCAAGCCATTTTACGATCCGGCTGCCGCCCGCGAGCTGCTCAAAAAGCATGCCGACGAAATCGGCGTCAAATGTCTGCCCTACGAAGAGATGGTCTACCTGGCCGACGAGGACCGCTACGAGCAGGTCACCGAAGTCCAGCCCAACCGCAAAGTCTTTTCTATTTCGGGCACGCAGGTGCGCGACAATTACCTGACCAAGGGCCGGCTCCTGCCTTCCTGGTTCACGCGTAAGGAAACCGCCGAGATCCTGAGTTCGGCGTACCCCGCGCGCAACAAGCAGGGGTTTTGCGTCTGGTTCACCGGTTTGCCCAGCGCCGGCAAGAGCACTATCGCCGACATCCTGACGGTCATGCTGATGGAACACGGACGGCAGGTATCCATCCTGGATGGCGACGTGGTGCGCACCCATTTGTCCAAGGGCTTGGGCTTTTCGCGCGAAGATCGCGACACCAATATCGTGCGCATCGGCTATGTGGCGGCGGAGATCGTGCGGCACCACGGCGCGGTCATCTGCGCGGCCGTAAGCCCCTATCGCGAAACCCGCGACCGGGTGCGCGCCATGATGCGCGGCGACGCGTTTATCGAGACGTTCGTGGATACCCCGGTCGAAATCTGCGAGCAGCGGGATGTGAAGGGCTTTTACGGTAAAGCCCGCGCCGGCCAAATCAAGGGCTTCACCGGCGTGGACGATCCCTACGAAGCGCCGCTCAATCCGGAAATCACTCTCTTCACCGGCAAGGAAACCCCGCAGGAGAACGCCGAACGCATCATGGAGTACCTGATCGGCCAGGGATTCCTGCTGCGCGATACCGCCGAGATCGCGAAGGAAGAAGGCGCGGAACTGCTCGCTGCCGGCTGATAGTGGAACAGGCCTCGGCCTGTCATCCGCCCTGCCGGGAGACGGAAGCCAACCAACTTGCACCGAGTTGTCATTACCGGAATGGGCATGAGCACCTCGCTTGGCCCGGATTTGCACACCTGCTGGCGGCGCCTCCTGGCGGGCGACAGCGGAATAGCGCCTCTCAGCTTCTGGGACCCCGCGGAGTACAACACCAAGGTGGTGGCCGAGGTCAAACACGTGCAGCGGGACACCGGGGCGGAGTCGATTCCCGCGGCGTGGTGCCGCCGTGGCGTCCGGCTGTTTCTGCCGGTCGCGCGGGAGGCCCTGGCGGACGCCCAACTGTTCCGCGCCGGGCAGCGGCCTCATGAGCCGGCCCCTGCGGACATCGGAATCGCGGTGGGCACTAGCGTCAATTACCTCGACATGTCTCTCATGAAGCACTATTTCCAGCTCCGCAAGCCGGACAGTCCGGCGCTGGATATGGCGCGCTTCGCCCGCGAAGGCCGGCAGCCGGACAATAGCTTCTACCGCCGCCTGGGCGACATGATCGCCAGCGTTCCGGCCAAGCTGCTGAAGCTCGCCGGTCCGGCCTTCGTCATGGATACCGCCTGCGCAGCCAGTTCACACGCCATCGGTGAAGCCTTCCGGCTGGTGCGGCTAGGCAAAGTGAGAGCCATGCTGGCCGGTGGCGCGGCAGCCTTGGTCAGTCCGCTTCCCATTCTGGCGTTCAGCCTATTGGGAGCCTTGAGCCGCAACGCCGATCCGGAACTGGCCTCCCGTCCCTTCGACCGGCAACGCGACGGCTTCGTGATGGGCGAAGGCGGCGGCGCCGTAGTGCTGGAAACTCTCGAGAGCGCCCAAGCGCGCGGCGCGCGTATCTACGCCGAGCTCGCGGGCTATGGCTCCAGCCTGAATGCTCACACCCTGACGGATCCGTCCCCGGATGGCAGCGCCGAAGCGCAGGCCATTTCGATTGCTATGCGGCAGGCCTCCCTCGCACCCGAGGACGTGGACTATATCGCCGCGCACGGCACCTCTACCCCCAAGAACGATCCCATCGAGACCGCCGCCATTAAACGCGCGTTCGGCCCGTATGCCAGACGTTTGATGGTATCCTCGAACAAGGGCCAGATCGGTCACACCATTTCCGCGGCGGGAGTCTGCAACGTAATTTGCGCAGTAAAAGCTATCGCCGAGGGCCAAGTTCCGCCCACCATGCATCTGCGGTCGCCGGATCCACAGTGTGATCTCGACTATGTTCCCAACCGGAGCCGCGCAGCCACGGTGCGCGCCGCTTTAGCTAACGCGTTTGCCTTTGGAGGCCAAAATGCCGTTCTGGCTTTGCGCGCCTGGGCCGGATAGATCGCCGCGGAAGTTTGCAAGGAGTAGTCAAAATGGCAAGAATGACTGAATCGGAGGTATTCGACAAATTCGCTCAGATCGTCGCGAAAAGCTTGCGCATCGATGCGTTGCAAATCGCCCCCGATACGCACTTGACCGACCTTGGCGCCGAATCGCTCGATCTGATCGAAATCACCATGGAGACGGAAACTCAGTTCCACATCTTCCTGCCCGACAAGTCCATCCTGGAAACCGCCGTGGAAGTTTTCGGCCCCGGCATTTTGGAAAAAGACGGACACCTCACCGAAGACGGTAAACGCTTCCTGTTGCACCGCATGCCGGAAGCCGACGCGCAGGCCTTCGAGGGAGACGTGGCCGTAAAGGATCTGCAGCATTATTTTTTGAGAGTCGGCACCTGGGTGCGGATGATCCAGGACCTGGCGCAGTACACGCCCGCGGAATGCGAGTCCTGTGGCGGCCCCATGGTGGCCTCCATGGGTTTTCGCATGAAGTGCGCGAAGTGCGGCCAGGAGATTACATTGCGCTCCGGGGAAGAGATCAATCGGGAATGGGTCCGCGAGTATTACGATAAAGTATACCGTCCGCAGGCGGAGGCCCCGGTTTCTGCTACCACTGTCCAGTAGTCGGCTCCACACGGCCGGCCTGTTTATGAATGCCTTTGGTAACTTGATTGACGACTCGTCTGTGACACAGGCGTGGTTGCGTGCGGGAGCCTCCCCGGCTCCCTGGCCGGAGTCTGTCTGCTGCCGCCTGGAAGACTTTCCGTGCGAGCCGGATCTGCTGGCGGACCTTATCCTCAGCCCTGGGGAACAACAACACTGGAGGTCCATGCGCGGGGTCGAGAAACGCCGCCACGAATGGCTGCTGGGCCGCTGCGTCGCCAAGGAAGCCGTACGGTCGCTGCTCGAAAGGAAGTTGGATCTGCACCTGTCGCCCACCGGAATTGAGATTGTGCCGGACCCTTACGGCCGGCCGATAGTGTCAGTCGCGCCGCCGTTCCGAGCCGCGACGGTAAGGCAGCGGTTGCAGCCCTCTATTTCCATCGCCCATAGCCATGGCTCCGCCGTGGCACTGGCAGTCCTCGATCCGGAAGCCCGGGTAGGTATCGACCTGGAAAGCCTGACTCATCGCCGCGAGGATTTCGAAACCATAGCCTTCAGCCCGGATGAGCGCAGCCTGCTGGCCGCCCTGCCACTGGACCTACGCCAGGAATGGGCCTTGCGGATGTGGTGCGCCAAAGAGGCCGTGGGCAAGGCGCTGGGGCGCGGCTTGAGCGCCGGCCTGCTGGCTTTTCACATCACCCGCGCGGGGACCGCCGGCGGCCTGATCGAAATGGAGTTGCGCGACGGCGCGCTCGCACAGTGCCCGCAATTGCGAGGCAAGTTCTTCAGTGTTTACACGGCGCGTGAATCCAACTTTGTTTTTTCTGCGATTATTTATCAACAGGGAGCTGTCCGAATGAGGCCAAGCCGGCAGGAGATCCTGGATTACCTGCTGCAAAAAATGGGGGAGTTGACGCAGGATTGGGATTATCCCGACCCTGTGCGTCCGGAATCGCTGCTGTTCACCGAGTTGGGCTTTGAATCGCTCGACGCCGTGGTTCTGTGCACCGCCATCCAGGAACACTACCAAACCCCGATGCCGTTCGCGGAGTTGCTGGCGGATATTGGCCAGCAACGGCGCGACCTGTCGCTCGAGGAACTCGCCGATTTTGTGCATACCCACCTTGGCGGCCCCGCGGGCGCCGCTCCCGCAAGGCGGCTCCAATGAGTATCCGCACGCTGCTTATCGGGCTGGACGGCGCCACGTTCTCCGTCCTCGATCCGCTTATGGACCAGGGTGTCATGCCGTTTCTGAAGTCGTTCTTCGCGGAAGGCGCGCGCGCCGGTTTACGCACCATTGTGCCCCCGCTGACACCCCCGGCTTGGACCTCCCTGATGACCGGCCGTACGCCCGGCCAGCACGGCGTCTTTGATTTCTTCCGCATGGATTCGCCCGTCAGCCGGCACATCCGCTTCTTCAACTCCAACGACGTGCAGTGCGAAACCATCTGGTCCCTGGCCTCCGCCGGCGGCCTGCGCACCACCACCATTAATTTTCCGGCGATGTTCCCGCCGCCGCACATTTCCGGATATGTCGTACCGGGCTGGGTGCCATGGAAGCAGTTGCGCCTGGCGTGCTGGCCGGAGAATCTGTTCGAGAAACTGAAAACCATCCCCGGCTTCAACCAGCGCGAGCTGGCCATGGATATCAAGCTGGAGGAAAAGGCCACCGAAGGCATTTCCGATCACGCGGAGCTGGCGTCCTGGATCGAACTGCATGCGCGCCGCGAGCAAAACTTGTTCCAAGTCCTGCGGCACCTCACCGAGGAAGATCCCTCGGATCTGACGGCCGTGCTGTTCGATGGCGTCGATAAGCTGCAGCACCTCGGCTGGCGCTTTCTCCGTCCGGAGGACGACCGGCCGCTCACCGAAGATTGGGAATTTCAGATCCGCGAGTTGTGCCTCAACTACTTCCGTTGCGTGGACAATCTGTTGCGGCAAATGTGCGAACTGGCTGGGCCCGAAGCCACCGTTCTGATCGCCTCCGACCACGGCTTTGGCCCCACCTATGACGTGCTGCACATCAATTCCTGGCTGGAACGTCACGGATACCTGGCTTGGTCTGACGCGGCGGAATCCCGCGACACGCAGGGCGCATTATTGGGAGTCGGACAGGTGGCTAAACACACCTGGCTGATGGATTGGAACAAGACCAAAGCTTTCGCCACCACTCCCACCAGCAACGGCATTTATGTAGTGGTGAGCGACGGAACCTCTCCCGGCGTGCCGGCCGCGGAGTATCCCGCGTTCCTCAAGAAGCTTTCCGACGAGCTGCGCCAGATCCCCAGCTTGCGCACCGGAGAACCGCTGGTGAGCGAAGTCTACACGCGCGATGAAGTCTTTCAAGGCCCGCACCACGATGCGGCGCCGGACCTGACGCTCATACTGAGCGATGGCGGCCTGATGTCCATCCTACCCTCCCAGGAAACCGTGTCCAAGCGGCCCGTGGTGTCGGGCTCGCACCGTCCCGTGGGAATCTTCGGAGCCCGTGGTCCAGCCATCCGGCGTGGATTCATAGCCAATGAGTTGTCTATCCTCGATATCGCGCCTGCAGTACTTTACAGTCTGGGCCTGCCCCTTCCCGAGGAGCTGCAGGGCCGGTTGCCGGTAGAAGTTTATTACGAAGCTGTTCTGAAAGAGCATCCCGTGCGTAAGGCGGCCGCTGGAACCAGTTTGCCGGGAAGCCCAGCGGTCAGTACTCCCGTGCCCGCGGAATTGGAGGATGAGGAGACCATCTTACAGCGACTCCGCGAACTGGGTTACATCGAATAGGGGAGCCGTCCATTTTTGAACGATGCCGAAGAAAAGCGCTAACGGAGTGAACTTGCATTACATCACGGTCGGCATGGGCCCCGATGTGGTGATGCTGCACGGCTTCCTCGGCAATCTGGCCGTCTGGCACCTCTACATGACCCCCATCCTGCGCCGCGAGCACCGCGTCACCACCTACGACCTCCGCGGCCACGGCTACAGCGACGTGCCCCCCACCGGCTACACCGCGGCCGATATGGCCGAGGATCTGCGCGGCTTCCTCGACGCCATGGGTATCCAGCGGCCGATCCTGGTGGGCCACAGCTTTGGCGCCGATATCGCCATGTACTTCAGCCTGCTCTACCCCGAGCGCGTGGCCAAATTAGTAGCGCTGGAGCCCGGTCTGGCGGCCCTGGTGCACCTGCGCAACGACAAGGATTGGATCGGCTGGGCGGCCTGGGTCGCCAAGCTGGAAGAAGTCGGTATCCACGTTCCCGAGGACAAACGCGCGGACGCCGAATACCTATTGCAGCTCAGCCTGGAGACGCCCAAGTTTTATGGTCCGGCGCGGGGGCTGCCGCGCAATCGCGAACCGTTGCTGCACCTGATTCGCAATACCACCCTATTGAAGGACTACGAAGAGGTGGGGGAGATGACCTTGGAGGCGGTGCGGACCATCCAAACACCCACGCTGCTGGTCTACGGCCGCGATTCGCACTTCATCAGCTCTTATGAGTTCCTGCGCACGGCGCTGCCCGACTGCAAGCCGGTGCTGTTGCCGGGCGGCGAGCATTTCGGCCCGCTGGAGCAGCCTGAATTGCTGACCGAGCACATCCTGCAATTCTTGCGCGAGGCTGTCCCGGAGAACTCGGGACAGGTGTTGGAGGCCCGCTGATCGCCACCGCGGAGAAACGTCTTCGAATTGCGCTTGAACCGCACCCCATGAGCATCCCCTCTCTCTCCCCGGTTACCTCCCTCGCCGCGGATCCGCGTCTAGTGCCGCTTTCCACCAAATTGCTCTACGGCGTGGGGGAAATGCCTATCACGGTTCTGATGGTTTTGTCCGGACTGTTCATGCTGTTCTTTTACAACTCCGTGATGGGCTTGCCATCCGCGCTGGTGGGAATCGGTCTGGCGTCCAGCTTGGTGGTGGATGCCCTTCTCGATCCCTATATCGGCCACATATCGGATCGCACCAGCCACCCTCTCGGGCGCCGGCACATATTCATGCTGCCGGGAGCTTTGCTCATGGGTCCGTGCTTTTTCCTGCTCTTCAGCCCGCCGCGCAGCCTTGGGCAAGCCGGCCTGTTCGTCTGGCTGCTGACTTGCTCGATTGCCTTGCGCGCCGCGAGCGCGGTCTACCGGATTCCCTACCTCAGCCTGGGCGCCGAGCTTAGCCGCGACTATGACGACCGTACCGGCACCATGGGCCTACGCACGCTGTTCGGACTGTTGGGCGCGCTGGCGGCCGCGGCGCTTTCCTTTCTTATTTTTTTCCCAGCCACCGCCGATGGCTCCGAACCCAAGCTGCACTACGGCGGCTATCCGCGCCTCGGGCTGGCTTTCGGCGCGTTGATGACGATTGCCGGCCTGATCGGCACTCTAGGCACGTTGGGCTATCGTACTTCCGGCGCCGCGAATGACTCCACCGGGCCGCGCTTCTTTTCCGGCTTCCGGATTTCCATGCAGAACCGATACTTCCGCAGTATCTGGTTCTCGACCACGGTTTTCTTCCTGGCGGTAGTGCTGAACTTCAGCATGGCGATTCAGTACTTCACTTGGTATGCGCAAATCAGCCGCAGCGGGATTCTGACCCTCATTCAGATCTGCTTCTACGCCGGCGCCCTGGGAGGCGTGGTCCTGTGGATGTCGCTGGCTAAGCGCACGGAGAAACGCACTCTGTACATCATGGCCACCATAGCGTCGGCCAGTCTGTTGTTCATGGCTACCTTGCTGATCGGCAGCGGCCGGCCTTTCGGCGTCGGCCATCCCTTTCCGCTTATGGTCGGGCATTTTGTGGGCGGTATTTTCGCCAGCGCGGTCTGGGTGGTTCCGGCGTCCATGGTAGCCGACGTGACCGATACCGACGAGTTGGCCACCGGATTACGTCGCGAAGGCATCTATTTCGGTATTATGAATTTCGGCGAGAAGATCGCCGCGGGGGGCGCCCTCCTATTAGCCGGCGGCCTGTTGGCTGTTTTTCGGAAGCTGTCGCACGGGGCCGCGTATGGCACGCGGGGCAATCCGCCGGCGGCCATTCCCTATGTGGGCCTGTTATACGGCGCCGTTCCAGCGGCGATACTTCTTCTTTCTCTGGTTTTGATTCTTCCGTATCGCTTGAACCGGCGCACCGCATGTGGAATTCAACAGCAACTGGCGGCGCGCCGGAATGTGACTGAATGACTGACGATAGACCCGTTGTATTAATAACCGGCGCGGGCTCCGGCTTGGGATTGGCATCCGCCTTATTCCTGGCCGCCCGCAATTTTCGCGTATACGGAACGGCGCTCACCGCGGCCGAAGAGCAAGAACTGCGCGAACAGGCAGACCTCCGCGGTCTGAGCCGCGACGGTCGGGGAGCGGTTACCGCCCTGCGTATGGACGTGACCCGCAGAGCCGACATCGATAGTACGGTGGACACCATCGTCCGCGAGGCCGGACGCATTGACGCCGTCGTGCACTTTGCCGGCATGGGACTGCGCGGCTTCTTCGAAGATCTCAGCATGCAGGAGATCCGCCGGCTCTACGACGTCAACGTCTTCGGCATCATGGATCTGACCCAGGCCGTGCTGCCCCACATGCGCGCGCGCCGCTCCGGCCGCATCGTCATCACCGCCTCGGCCGCCGGCCGCATGGGCGAGATGAGTATTGCGGGCTATTCTTCCGGCAAGTTCGCGGTGGTGGGCCTCGGTGAATGCCTGCGCCAGGAGATGGCCCTGTTGAATATCCACGTTTCCGTGCTCGAACCGGGACTGATCTACACCCCGCACTTCGGGATCAATCGCAATCGCGCCCGCCGTGCCCAGGATCCCGCCAGCCCCTACTACTACTGGTTTTGCCAGCACGAAGCCCTTGTGGACAACCTGCTGGCCGCCAATAAATTCACCGCCGAAGACATCGCCGGAGTGGTGCACAAAATCCTGACCGCGCGCCATCCCCGCCTGCATTACATGGTGGGTTTCAAGTTCAAGCTGATGCTGGCGCTGCGCAACATTATCCCCTTCGAATGGTACGAGCGCATTCACGAAAAAATCATCGTCCGTATGGTTTCCCACCCGCGCCATCCGGCCACCGGCCTCAGCGGGCTGGATGCCGGCCTCGGCGAACGCGCCCAGTCCCAACAAGCGGTAGGCCACGATTAAGGCAATGATTGATCTGCACACCCACACCGACCGCTCCGATGGCACGGCCTCGCCCGCGCAACTGGTGTATGATGCGAACGCCTTGGGCCTGCAAGCCCTTGGAATCACCGACCATGACACGCTGGATGGCTATGATACCGCCGCGCCGCTGGCCGCCGAGGCGGGCCTGGAATTGATTTGCGGAATCGAGTTGAGCACCCGCCCCGCCCCGCCCCCGGATGGCTCGCGGCAGCCCTCGGTGCACCTGCTCGGCTATTTTCTGCAAGAACCGGCCTCGCCGGAATTCCGCCAGTGGATTAAAGGCCACCAGGATAGCCGCCGCGAGCGCAACCGCAAGCTGATCGCCAAGCTGAATTCACTGGGCGTCGAGATCAGCCTGGAGGAAGTACAAGCGCTCGGCAAACATCTCACCGGGCGTCCGCATTTCGCCAAGGTGCTGCTGCGCAAGGGCTATGTGAAGACCAGCCAGGAAGCTTTCGACCGCTACCTGGCCGACAATGCCTCGGCCTCGGTGGAACGCGATGAGCCGGAACTGGCCGAAGGCGTGCGGCGCATCCGTGCAGGCGGCGGTCTGCCCTCGCTGGCGCATCCGGTGCGCCTGCCCCAGCGCGACCGTTTATCGATCGAGAAACTGCTGCGCATCCTCATGGGCGATGGCCTGCAGGGCCTGGAGGTCTATCACAGCGAACACCGCCCGGAAGACACGGCGCTGTTCCAGGAATTGGCCGCCCAGTTCCGGTTGATCGAAACCGGCGGCACGGACTTTCACGGGGACAATAAACCGGCTATCCATCTAGGCACCGGCATAGGCAATAACGTAAATATCGATTACGGCGTGCTGCGGAACATGCGGCGGGCTGTCGCGGAGATGGCGGCGCGGTAGGGCCGGGGCCGCGGTCCGGCGGTATACTCCAATTAGGGATGATATTTGTGACCGGCGCGGCCATAGGCGAGGTAATTCGAGCGCACCGTGAGGCGATCCTTCGTGTTGCTGCGGCGCACGGCGCAACCCAGGTTCGGTTAATTGGGTCGGTGGCGCGCGGCGAAGCCCGCCCGGATAGCGATGTCGATTTGCTTGTTTACCGGGGCGCGATCGCTCTATGAGAAGCGATCCGGATCGGCTGAGCGATATCCGGTAGGGTTATTTTGTTATGGAGCAGTTGGAAGAGGACCGGCGCACCTTGGGCAAAGCTCCGCGCGTGACGGTTGTTTTCAGCTCCACGCCGCCCATCGCGTTACTCCGGCGGTTCGCTAAGAAGCATCGCCTCAAAGCCGGCTTGGCGGAAGTGGTAGTCGGTGGTCAGTGCCTGGACCAAGCGGCGCTGCTCCATAACAACGAAGGAGAAGGAATCGGTCAGGCTCCAATTCTTGTCGTGCCGGGTAGCGTACAACTGCATTGCCGCATCGACAGGATCGGCGCTGAACGGTATGACCTCAATATGTGCGTCACGGTGACATCGGTAGTACCCCGCCGCCGCGACGCGCCGTGTGGCCGCGTCCGAGAGTGCATTCATCCATTCCCAGAGAACGGCCTCAGTGGTCAGTATGCTAGCTTGCGTGCGTGTCAGGTCACGGCTCCATGCCAAAGCCCGCCCATGATACGCGTCACGCCGGCTGGAAAGTGCGATCCAGAAAGAGGTGTCCGCGAAAAGGGCGGTCACGTCTACAAGCCCTTCTTCGGTACGCCATAAAGGTAGTGATCATGCTGGTGAGACAAATCGGACGGGAGATGGGTGCTCTCGCAAGAATTTTCGGCAATCCAGGTTAACGCCGATTCCTCCGGCAGCGCGTCCCCACTGATTGATTCGATGCGGACCAACAGTGGTTGATTGGGCGGAAGATCCAAGGGCTCGTCGGGGACGATTACCTTGCCATCGTAGTGAGCGTTGATTGCAATACCCATGGGGTGCCCTTTCCAGTATGCCACGCTTCGCCACGTTCGCACGGTATAGCCTACGCCATCCGGTGTTCCCCCCATCATTCCTCCCCCCGCAGGAAAACGCGGTACCGAAAGTACTGGTGCAGCGGTCTGCCGGCCCGGTATAATCGTTGTAACACTTTAAACCGAAAGGAAATCGTTACTTCAGATGACCGACCAATACGATGTAGCCATTCTAGGCGCGGGTTTCGAGGGCGGTATGCTGGGAACCATTTTGGCCTACAAAGGCGCCAAAGTGGTGATCGTCGACGCCGGCTCGCACCCCCGGTTCGCCTTGGGCGAATCCACCGTGCGGCACACCTTTCGCATGATCAAAATCATGGCGGAGCGATTTGGAGTCCCTGAGTTCAAAACCGAGTTCAATTCGGGCGAACTCCTCCATAAGCATGTATCCAACCATTTCGGCGTGAAGAAGAATTTCGGTTTCGTCCTTCACCGCGCCGGCGAGCATCAGCGGCCGGAAGAGGCTACTCAATTGGTGATCCCGCCGTACCGCGAAGGCTACGAAGCCCACCTGTTCCGCCAGGATACCGATCAATATTTGACATACACAGCCATTCACCACGGCGCCACGGTAAAGTACAACACCCGCGTCAAAAACGTCGAGACGGATGCGCAGGGTGTGACCCTCACGACCGAGAAAGGCGAAACCATCCGCGCCAAATTCGTCGCCGATGCCTCTGGTGGCGGGCACGTGCTCGCGCGTCAGTGGAACCTGCGCGACAATCCGCCGCGCGTCCGGCTGCAGACCCGTTGCCTGTTCACACACATGATCGACGTGAAGCCCTACGACGATTTGACCCTGCCGAATGGCGTGCCTAAGGCGCCGCGACGCTGGTATCAGGGCACATGCCACCACATCTTCGACGGCGGGTGGCTGTGGGTCATCCCGTTCGACAACCGCGAAGGATCCGCCAACAAATGCGTCAGCGTGGGGCTCAGCTTCGATATGCGCAAGTTCCCCAAGCCCACCGATATCACGCCGGATGAGGAATGGCGCCAGTTCCTGGATAAGTTCCCCAGCATCAAAGAGCAGTTCAAGGATGCCAAGCTGGTGCGCGACTGGGTCTCGTCGGACCGCTTGCAGGGCTCCGTCAAGC